>ENA-ORNQ01002387-ORNQ01002387.1-human-gut-metagenome-genome-assembly--contig:-NODE-2387-length-12729-cov-3.047814_pt1 | contig 12729 bp, 11 predicted proteins | sample MGYA00242116_ERZ509024 | MGnify/ENA primary metagenome ERZ509024 (study PRJEB26280, sample SAMEA2338697) | human gut metagenome | biome: human gut; feature: human-associated habitat; material: faeces...
ACCCCTGCCAATACCGCAATACCGCTTAAAATCAAAAATGCCGCTTTTCTTTTTAAATTTTTAAAAACGAATACTTTCAGTATCGCCCATAAAATTACAAATATAAATAAATATTTCATATTATACTCCTCTTTGATCTGCCGGCTTTCCTGAGCTTTTAGATTTATCAATTTTGGAGGCAACTTCAACCTGGCAGCAAATCGCCGCAAACCTCTTTTCCCAATCTTTCTGGTATTCTTCCCCTATTTTCGGTTTGCTCCGGTACAACGCCCCACCAAAATCCGCAGCATCACATTCCTTTTCCTGTAAAGTTTGAATACAGCTTTCAATCATGTTTTTTACGATCTCATTCTGTTTTACAATCAGTTCGTCAATAATTTCTCCTGAAAATTCCTCGATCCCACTCTCTGCCTGCAGTACTTCAGATAAAAAATCGACCTTAACCTGGAAACCGTCGTCGGTAAAACGAATCTTTGTTTTGCTTTGAGAAAGCTTTAACGTAACATCCGAATCGTTAACCTGCGTAATTACCACAATATCTTCTATCGTATTGTTCAGATAATTCAATCCCACAGAATTCTGCCGATTTAGAAAGCACGCCAGCTTGTCCTTTTTAAAAATGCAATAGCCTGCCAAACGGGGCTGCGAGATATTTTCACTGACATCAAGATACGGCAAATAAGACGAACGATATGGATCCTCCATCATTTCAATAAGCTTGGAAAGCGACACCTTTCCTGAAACTGACGTACTATAAGCAGAAGCTAAAAGAATATCAATTTTTTCCGAAATATATTTTGTATCCCCCGTACCTTCGGCAATCAAATGCTTAGCAGTATCGTTTTTTACCACAAGTACCGGCAAATCAAAACGGAAGTCCTTCGAACGCATCATAAAATCCAACACAGGAAGAATCCCGCCCCGTGCCATGCCTTCTCCTAAAAGAATAGAAGATACCTGCCCGTAAAAAATTTTACTTTCAGAAAGGGATTCTATCATATTCAGTCCTTGTGAAAGTGTACTGCACTCTACCGAAATAAAATCCTGGCCGGGAATTTTTTGCCCCTGCTCATTCTCCGGGAGTTTAATTCCCACCGAGACCGTCAGTCCGTCTCCGGTCTTATCGATTCCTACTATTTTTACAAAAGCCAGCTCTTCGATCTGCTCCATTTCCACACAGCCGCAAAATAACAGCGGCAGCAGCAGCAGCAGGACTATAATTTTTTTCATCTTGCCCTCCGCTTATTTTTCACTTTCAGTTCCTGCGGCCGATTCACATTATATTTATCAGGAACAATGACCAAGGTATCTTTGATCTTAGGTATTCGTACACCCGCCAAAGGCGCAAGATACGGTACGCCAAAGCTCTCTAACCCTGCTAAGTGTGCAAGCAATACAATTCCTCCCGCAACTACACCAAAAAGCCCCAATGCACTGCCTAAAACAGTAATAATGACCCGCCACAATCTAAGTGCATTTCCAAATTCCTGATTCGGCATGGCAAAGGAAGAGATTGCTGATATCGCTACAATGATCAATGCTGCGGGAGAAACGAGATCGGCGCTGATTGCCGCTTCCCCTACAACCAGTGCTCCTACAATAGATACCGCCTGTCCCGAGCTTTGCGGCATATGCAGTCCGGCTTCTATCAGAACCTCAAACAACGCCAGCATCGCCAAAACTTCAAAAATTACAGGAAAAGGAACCCCCATCTTCGCCTGTGCAATGGAAAGCGCCAGCTTGGCGGGAATCATTTCATAATGAAATGTCGTAAGTGCCACATATGCCCCCGGCAGTAAAACTTCCATTCCCAATAAAAAATACCTCAGCATCCGTACAACGGAAGCAAACACAAAATTTCCTGAGTAATCCTCCGGCGTGCTCATAAACTGATTCAAGGTAGCCGGAAGAATATAGCCAAGAGGGATCCCGTCTACAAGTACAGCCACACGTCCTTTCAGCAAACTGTCACACACCTTGTCAGGACGTTCGGTAATGACTGCCTGCGGAAAAAAGGAGGCTAAATTTTCCGTAACAGCCTGCTCTACAATAGCCGGTCCAAGAACACCATCCACATTGATTCGGTCGAGCTTATTTTTTACTTCCTCTATCAATTTTGTATTGGCAATATTCCGCATGTATATAACTGCTATTACTGTATGGGTCTGCCGGCCCGCTTCGGTTTTTTCTATTACCAGATTTTCGCTTACAATCTTTTTTCTCAGCAGCGTACTGTTTATTTTCAATTCCTCTACAAAGCTATCCTTCGAAGCTTTTACCGCATTCTCCTCACTGGGCTGCTCTACAGAACGTTTTTCCACTTTACGGACATCGAATAGATATCCCTTTCCTTTAATAAGCAGTGCGGCTTTCCCCCGTAAGATTCCAGAAATTACTGATTTTTCCTCATCTGCCTTTTCAACATCACAAAAGGATATCTCTCCCACATCCAAGCTTTGTTCGATATCCTGTGTGTTTTTGAGCGGCTCAATAATAAAGCGTGAAAGCGCTGTGCTGTCAACCATTCCTTCTATAAAAAAAATCATACAGGTTTTATCGGCAACACGCAGCACTCTCTTTTTAAAATCCATATTTCCTTTGAATATGGCCATAATATTTTCAGGTTTTATCAAATGATTTCCAAACATGATTTTTCTCCTTTTGCAGTATACTTATTTTAGGTATTCATTCGTAAAATATACAGATTGACCGGAAAGTTTTTAACTGGTATAATATGCAAAAATAAAAAGCAAGGAAAAAACGCTATGTTGAAATTCTGGCTGCGCTTATATAAAGATGGAAAGCTTCAAAAAGATGCCCTATGCGATGCCGAAAGCAAGCTGCCTCCGGCAAGAGTTTTAGAAGAAGGTTTAAAGCTCTGCTGTTATCAATTGGACATCCCAAATCCGATGATTTTAAAAAAACATATAAAGGATATCCGCCAATATTCGCTTACCCGCTTTTTACCCGATGATTTTCCTGAAACAGTGGATTTTGATCGGGCAGAAGTAAATTTATTCGATGATTCCAAAAAACACCATTAACTTAAAAGAATAGGATCTGTATGCCTTGGCATAATAATATGCGAAGGAGTGATGAAAATGGCTATTGATAAAACCGCACTCGCAATAACAATCATCGGTGCGCTCAACTGGCTGCTGGTAGGCCTGTTCTCTTTTGACTTAGTTGCCTTCATTTGCGGCGGTTCTGCCACTGTTGCGGCGAGAATCATATATGCAATCATCGGTATCACGGCTCTGTGGTCTATTACCCTCTTGTTCCGCAGAATACGGCCTGTTACTGAATCATAAAATAAAATATTGACATTCCCCCTTTAGTAGAGTACAATCAATGTTGACTTTAACAAAGGGGGTTTCTTTTATGTTGATTGAACTAAAAGATTATAAACATCTTTTTATTGGCAATGACGCCACTCTGGCTCTGCAGGAAGCGCTGCGTGCCTGTGCCGGAAAACCCGGTTCCATTTTAAAATTAGGCGGCGGTACGCTCCATTTTTACAAGGAATTTGCGTTTGAAAAAGAATATTACATTTCTAACAATGATTACAGCAAAAAATCTATTATTTTTCCTTTAATCGGTATGAAGGATATCACCATTGACGGTGAAGGCGCTGAACTGTTCTTCCACGGCACGGTGCTTCCCTTTGTGATCGACCATAGCGAAGACATAACCATAAAAAATCTTTCGGTGGACTACCCTCATCCTTTCTTTTTTCAGGCCTGCATAACTGCAGCGGATGAAAATAATTTAGAGCTTACCTACGACACTGAGGAATTCTCCGCCGAAGTACGCAACGATGAAATCGTATTTTTCAGCAAAAGCGACGGCTAGGAAATCGCAAAAGACAAACTGCTCGCCTGTGAATGCGAAGCGGATACCAAAGCTCCGTCGGCCTATATCTCACCTTACTTCGCTTACTTCAAAGACGCAGATGACGGCTCTTTTTTAAGCGGAATGTACCGCTATGTAAAACCCCTACAGCTTGCACCGGGAAAAATTCGTCTTACCGGCGAAATAAAACATAAACACACAGTAGGCAATATGTGGGTATGTACGTTTGCCGGCAGAGAAAATCCCGGGATCTTCGGTAACCGCTCCAAAAATATTCTCATAGAGAATGTTACTTTGTACCATACGGCATCTATGGGAGTCATTTGTCAACTGTGTGAAAATGTTACCATGGAAAAATTGCGTACAGTCATCCGCCCCGATTCAGGCCGCTACCTTTCCGTAAATGCGGATTCTACGCATTTTGTCAACTGTACTGGAGCAATTCGCTATGAATCCTGTACTTTTACCAATATGCTGGATGACGCTGGAAACACGCACGGAAACTATACACGCTTTGTACAAGTGCTTGACGCCCACTCTCTGTTGGCTACCTTCGGTCATTTCCAGCAAAAGGGAATTAACCTGTATGATAAGGGCGATCAGGTGCATATTGTAGATAATCTTTCCATGCAGGCACTGGCAACCCTTACGGTAAAGGATTCCTTACTTCTCTCCGGCGATTATATCCGCCTGGAATTTGAAGAAGAACTTCCCGTCATGCAAAATGGCTACGTAATCGAAAACTTTACCAAAATGCCGGAACTTTATATCAACAATTGCGTATGCGGACATAATCGGCCCAGAGGCTTTTTGCCCGGAACCTGGCGTAAAACAGTGATCACCAACAACACGTTCTTTAACATGATGTGCGGCCTGCACTTTACCGGTGATGCCAATGACTGGTTTGAGAGCGGACCGGTAAACGACGTACTGATAAAGGGAAATAATTTCAAAAATTCTGCCTATACCGGTGGGGCGGCTATTATTATCTCTCCTCACATCAAAGGAGATGCCGCACCTTTCCATAAAAATATCAAAATTGAAGAAAATACCTTTGAGCTGCATGAAGAACGCTTTCTTTCGGCACAATATGCTGAAAACCTGATCATGCGCAACAATAAATTTATAAAAAACCTTGCGTTTCCGTCCCATAACAAAGTGGGAGAAAACGGTATAAGCTTAAAGAACTGCAAAAACATTTCTGCAGAACTGCCTGAAAAAATATAATGAAAGAACTCCCACAGGATCCCTATGGGAGTTTTTCTGCTTATAACAATACAATAAAGAAAGGATACCAGCGTATGGATACGATAAAAATCCAACACGGAAACACCAAAATAATCGCTCACAGGGGGCTCAGCGGGATCGAGTGTGAAAACACCTGCGCCGCATTTGTTGCCGCCGGCAACAGAGATTATTTCGGTATAGAAACCGACGTACATAAAACTGCCGACGGAAAATATATTATCATCCACGATGATGAAACAGGCCGCGTTGCAGCAGAAAACCAAAACGTAGAAAAAACAGCTTTTGACCAGCTCCGTTCCATACGGCTATCGGATAAGGACGGCGTACCGCGCGGAGATCTTTGTCTTCCGGCACTTTCCGAATATTTGAGAATATGTAAAAAATATAAGAAAACTGCAGTATTGGAACTAAAAAATCCTTTTTTAAAGCAAGAGGTGCAGACTATCGTTCAAATTGTTAAAGAAACCTATGATATGCATCAGCTCATATTCATATCGTTCGATTATCAAACTTTGGTTTTTCTGCGTGAACTGGAGCCCGACGCCGCAATACAGTTTCTTTGCTTTTGCGAAATTAATGACGAGCTTATTCAAAAGCTGAAAAAATATAATTTCGATTTAGATATCTATTTCGAACGGCTGAATACAGACGCCATCGAGCTGTTGCACAGCCGCGGCATTAAAATCAATTGCTGGACAGTTGACGATCAAACCGCTGCGGAACGTTTGGCTGCTGCCGGCGTAGACTATATAACAACAAATATCTTGCAGTAAAACAAAGATCTGCCTTCCCGATTCCAGCAGATTTTTTGGAATACGCCTGCCTATATTTACAGCGCATACCAATTTTACAAACAAAAAAATGTCCGTAAATACGGACATTTTTTTATCTTTATACAGCCTACAGTTCCAAATACATATCGCCTTTTTTGATCCATCCGGCTCTGCGCATTCCCTCGGATATCACCAAAGACAGTACAGCCGGAAGAACCAGGCACATCAGCACAATTTTCAAAAGAGCAAACCAGTCAAAACCGCCGTTCATCATATACATCCACATACCGGCCGGTCCTACCAAACCACAGGTGCCCATACCGGCAAACACGCCGGCGCCGTTTTCTACGGTAAGCAGTGTAGCGGCGATCGGCCCTAAAATAGCTGAAGCAAGCGTCGGAGGAATCAAAATCAAGGGATGCTTTACGATATTCGAGATTTGCAGCATGGATGTCCCCAGTCCTTGGGCAAGAAATCCGCTGAAACCATTCTCCCTCCAAGAGGAAACCGCAAAGCCCACCATCTGGCAGCAGCACCCTACCGTTGCTACCCCGGCCGCTAAGGCAATGCTGGAGCCCTCCGTAAACAGTGAGGCATCAAATACGACGACCGCAATAGCCGCGCTGGAAATCGGCGCCGTAAGCGCAAGCCCCATAACTACCGAAACAATAATACCCATCAGGACCGGATGCAGGCCCATGGCGGCGCCCAGTTCCATACCGATCCAATCACAGAAGCGATCGATATACGGACCGGTAAAAATACCAACGGCACCACCTGTGATCAGGCTGACAGAAGGAACCAGCAGAATATCAAACCGTGTTTTGCCGGCGATCAGCTGTGACAGCTCCGCACCTACCAACGCCGCCAAATATGCGCCAATAGGTCCGCCGCCTTCCACATAACCGACAGCGCCGCAAACTGCAGAGGAAAAAATCACCAACGGTTTTGCCTTTAATCCGGTAGCAATTGCTACACCGATCGCACCGCCGACAACATAACCGTTCTTTGCGTAATTACTCAATCTGGTAAAAAACTCCACGCCTGTCCACGAACCAATCTGGCCGATGATCGTCCCGATCAGCAACGTTGCAAAAACACCCAATGCCATTGCGCTGAAGGCATCGATAAACCACCTTTTGGCCAAACGCGCAAAAATATTATCACCCTTTTTTCCCATAAAAACACCTCATTCATTCTTTAGTTGATGAAATATATAATTGACAAGTGAAAATTTCAAATCGCCGATATCCGAACTGACAAGCACCGCATCTTTTTCTCCGCCCTCAATCACAAGCCCGGCATACCAGCCGATTTCTCCGCTCTCGGTAGTACCGGTCTGTGCAGTACCAGTCTTAGCCGCGATACGCATCGAATCCATCAATCCTCTTGTTCCACTTTTACCGGTACCGTTTTTAGCGGTATTTTCCAGTATCTCGCGTACTGTCAGCACAGTAGAAGAGGGAAATACATTTTGTTTGTATACCTTGGCTTCCGTCGTCTTTACCGGTTCTAACTCTCCCTTTTCGTTCGTTGTGCAGATGCTTTGGACAATATACGGCTGCATAATCGTTCCGCCGTTACCAAAAAGCGAAAAAGTACTGCACAGCTGCAGGGGCGCAAACAGCATTTCCCCTTGACCGAAACCGGTATCCGCCAGCAATTTTTCACTGTCAAGTGTATCAAAGGAATTGGCCAGCTGTGATTTTTTAACGGAAAGATCAAACGGAATGCTTTCTCCCAAACCGATTCTGGCAGCGTACTCGATCATCTTCTCTTTTCCTACGCGCATAGCCAGCCAGCCGAAATAAATATTATCCGACCAAGTCAGCGCCCGCTTCATAGTCAGCGGCCCCTTATCTCCCGCGCTCCGAAAAGCTTCTCTGACGATATAATGCGACCAATTGCTTCCCGCCGGCCGCCAGCGATCCTTTTCATAAGTATAATATTGGATTTCACTTTCATAAGGAAAAACTGTGGTAGTGCTTACACTGCCGGTATCCAATCCAATAAGGGCCATAATCGATTTAAAGATTGATCCCGGGGGGTAAGTTCCCTGGACATTTCGATTCAGCAGCGGCGTCTGCGCATTGGTAAAAAGATCTCCGTAATCGGTAGCCTTATCAAAAGCATAAATATTGGCGTCATAGCTGGGGTAACTCACCAGAGCCCTAACCGCGCCAGTGACCGGATCCACGATATTTGCCGTGCCGGTAGAAGAATTTTGATATACTTCCGCCATTTTATCCGTCACATTTTTCTGCAGAAGAATATCTACGGTAAGTACAAGGTCATACCCATCTCTGGCAGGTTTTTCATATAAAACGGTTTTGGTTTTACTGTCATCGGAAAGCAGATAAATCTGCATCCCATTTTCCGGCTGAAGGTATTCATCATAAGCCAGTTCCAATCCGCTGCGTCCTACGCGCGTTCCCTCCAGCAAATTCTTATATTTTTCATTTTCCCGATCCTCTACCGTAACAGGTGTTGAATACCCCAGTGTCTGCGCCAGTGCATTTCCATAGGGATAATAACGGATTGGTGTAATGGAATTTCGATCGACCTTGACCCCCTCTATCGCCAACAGCGCATCCTCCTGCTCCCGCGAAAGCTCTCCTTTAAACATCGTAGCAAATATTGCCGTACTTCCGGTAGACTTTTCATACGCTTGCCGAACCTGCGCCGCATCTTCGCCCAATATTTTAGCAATTTGATCGGCAATTTCTCCGGCACGCGCCTCCACCTTTGCCTTTTCGGCATAAACAGTAATGGCATAGTCGTTTTGAACGATCACGCGGCCGTCGCGGTCGAATATTTCGCCGCGCTTTCCTTTCAGCGTGCTGGAATAGATTCTGTCATACCAGTTCATTCCCGTTACTACATTGGCCGGGGTCCAGGCCACAAGATAAAACTTGGTTTTTTTATAAACCTCCAGCTGCATCTCATAGGTAAAAGTACCGTATTCAGAAGATGTAAACGTAGCCGTATAATCATAGGATTTGGAATTTCCGTTATCTACCGAAGCGCCCCTCTCTACAGTTACCGTCTGAATTTTGAGCATATCATATACCTTTTTATGGTATTCCACAAACTCTTCATAGCTGACCCTCCCCTGTGAACCGGGGGTTAGCATATCGTACATCTGCTTATAATCAAACCGGCAAAAAGCATTTAAGTACGCCGTAGCGGCACCGTCAAAGGAATTTCCTCCGCAGGAGGTACAAAGTGCCACAAGAATGACCGCGGCGGCACATAGAAAAAAAAGCTTACAAAGGAACCGCTTCATTTACTGCCCTCCCTAATAAGCTCTTGTAGCTGCTCTATTGTATAAGTATTTCCAAAAAAATCCGTAAATGTGCCGTTTTCTGCACGCTCAATTGCGCCATATTTTCCATTCATCACATTTCGATTTTCATCAATAAATAAAAGATACGTTTTTCCGTTTTCAAATTCCGCGGCATTTGGATAAACCACGCTATATTTCTGCGCTCTTTGTGATTTTGTTCCCTGAAATAACGCGTTTCCGCCATACTGCGGAAGAGTAAACACATCACTTACACTGCCCTTCAGTACCGTAACCGGCGTAAATTCCACGGGAGTATATACCTCTATATTATTATCAGCCAACTGATTGGAAACGATTTTTCCCCGTCCGGAAACCGTTGCCGCTACAATATACTCAGCATCCAGCATATCTTCCGCGGAGGCCGGCTGATAGGCAGTTTTTACAGTAAGCTTTATACCCGGTATCGGCAAATACAGGGAAATCTGCGGATAGATAAAATACCCAATCGTAAACACAAGAATAAAAATGATAACGCTGTACAGGGAAGCCGGCCTTTTATCAACGCGTTTAATGCTCTTTTCTTCATTTTCCATAATGCCGCCTCCTAAACCAGATTATTAAAAATTATAGCATTATTCCCCCCTGTTGTCAACGAGAATACCCCTGGCGCCGCCGGATCTGGGCCAAACCGCATACCGAAAATTTTTACTTTACAAAGCAGTAAGAAATATATATAATATAAACAATAATATATAAACAATAATGAAAACCCGCTTTAGCAGGACAAGTCTCGCGGCAGAGGCTTTTTCAGAGAGTGCAGTCCGGTGAAAGTGCACATTGTCCGCCGCAGCAGATATCCCCTGTCAGGGGCATTGCCGAACAAGCAGTAAGCAATGATGCCAGCCGCACATTACGCGGCACCGTATGTTTGTACGCGCTATTTGGTGGTTTTATGCCTTGTGCTTTTTTCCAAATGCACAAGGCTTATTTTTTACGGAGGTATTATCGATGTATAAAAAAGTTGACGCCGGCCTCAATTTTATTGACCGGGAAAAAGAGATTCTTACCTATTGGAAGAAACATGATATCTTCAGGCGCAGCACTGAAAAAAATGAAGGCGGCCCTGAATTTACGTTTTATGACGGTCCCCCTACGGCCAACGGAAAACCGCATATCGGCCATATTTTAACGCGCGTTATTAAGGACATTATCCCCCGCTACCGCACAATGAAAGGATATCACGTACTGCGTAAGGCCGGCTGGGATACCCACGGTCTGCCGGTAGAGCTTGAGGTGGAAAAACAGCTTGGCATCAGCGGGAAACCGCAGATCGAAGAGTTTGGTATTGAGCCCTTCCTTCAGCGCTGCAAGGAAAGTGTTTGGAAGTACAAAGGCGAATGGGAAAAGATGAGTGACCGTGTAGGGTATTGGGTAGATATGGAACACCCTTACGTCACGTATGAAAACGATTATATCGAAAGTGAATGGTGGGCCTTAAAGACCATTGCCGAAAAGGGTTTGCTGTATAAAGGCCATAAAGTCGTTCCCTACTGTCCCCGCTGCGGAACGGCACTTTCTTCTCACGAGGTGGCGCAGGGCTACAAGGAGATCACCCTCCTCGGCCAGAACGTGAACAGCTACGGCAAGGACTTGGGCACCGATTACGACTTTGCAGACCTGCTCGCCGCCATCAACGCCATTCCCGGCGACTATTGGCTCCGCTTTATGTCGAGCCAGCCGAAGGACGCGACCAACAAACTTTTCGACACGATGGCACGCTGCGAGCACGTTGCAAAGCAGCTCCACCTCCCCGTCCAGTCCGGGTGCGACCGCGTTCTGAAAGCGATGAACCGCCCCTATACGCGCGCAAAGTACGAGGAAATGATCGCCTGCGCGCGAAGCGTCATGCCAAGCATGGTGCTCACGAGCGACGTCATCATCGGCTTCCCGGGAGAGACCGAGGACGAAGCGATGCAGACGGTCGACCTTGTAGAAAAGACGCAGTTCGACGCGCTCTTCACCTTTATTTTCTCCCCGCGTCCCGGCACGCCGGCGGCGAAGATGGACGACCCCGTCTCGCGCGAGGAAAAGCAGGTCTGGTTTGAAAAGCTCGTCGACGCGCAGAACGCCATCAGCGCGAAAAAGCACGCAGCCTACATCGGCAGGACGGTCAAGGTGCTGGTCGACGGCGAGAGCGACGACGAGGCCTTCCCCCTCACCGCGCGCACGGAGGGCAACCGCCTCGTGCGCATGAAGGGCGACAAGGCCCTGATCGGCACATTTGCCAAAGCGAAGATCACCGACAGCAACACCTGGGCGCTCTACGGCGAAGCGGTAGAGGAATAAAGAAAAGGGGGCTTTTTGATGAAAGTCGTCATTTTGATGGAAAACAGCACGTGCAGAGACACCGTCGCCTGCGCGCACGGCCTGTCGATGTATATTGAGACCGACAAGCACAAAATTCTTTTCGACATGGGACCCGACGCGCAGTTTATCGACAATGCCAAGGCGCTCGGCGTCGATTTGACGCAGGTCGACATCGCCTTTTTGTCCCACGCGCACAACGACCACTGCGGCGGCCTCGAAGCGTTCTTGAAGCTGAACGACCGCGCCAAGGTCTATATGCAGAAGGCCGTCTGGGGCCAGTACTACGTCGTCACGCCCAGCAAGTGCGCCTACATCGGCATGGACGCGGTGCTCAAGAATTACGAGGACCGCTTCGTTCTCTGCGATGGCGTGCAGAAGCTTGACGAAGAACTGACGGTTTTCTCCGCCGTTCCGGGCCGCGAGCTGTGGAGCGGCGCGAACGACACGCTGCGCGAGAAGGTCGGCGAGGACTATCCGCGCGACACGTTCCGCCACGAGCAGGATCTATTGGTCACGGAAAACGGCAAGACCGCGCTGTTCGCGGGCTGCGCGCACTGCGGCATCGTGAATATCCTGAAAAGCGCCGAGGACGTGCTCGGCAGAGCGCCCGACGCGGTGTTTGCGGGCTTCCACCTCTATAACCCCTCGCTCGGCAAGAGCGAGCCGGACGAGCTGGTCGACGCTGTGGGCGAAAAGCTGCGCGGCGACAAGGTCGCGCACTACTTCACGGGCCACTGCACGGGCAAGGAAGCCTATGAAAGATTGAAACGTAAGCTCGGCGACCGCCTCGGCGAAATGCCCGCGGGCTCCGACTTTACCGTGTAAATTTTAGATTTTAGAGAGAAAGAAAGCGAGGACGAATCATGGCCGAGATCACGCCGATGATGAAGCAGTATTTGGAGATCAAGGAACAGAATAAGGATTCGATCCTCTTTTTCCGCTTGGGCGACTTCTACGAGATGTTCAACGAGGATGCTCAGCTCGCCTCGCGCGAGCTCGATTTGACGCTGACGACCCGCGACCGCGGCAAGGCGGCGGAGGATCAGACGCCGATGTGCGGCATTCCCTATCATTCGAGCGACGCCTACATCGCGCGCCTGATCGCCAAGGGCTACAAGGTCGCCATCTGCGAGCAGACCGAGGACCCTGCGCTCGCCAAGGGCCTTGTCAAGCGCGATATCATCCGCGTCATCACGCCCGGCA
>ENA-ORNQ01002389-ORNQ01002389.1-human-gut-metagenome-genome-assembly--contig:-NODE-2389-length-12724-cov-12.124240_pt1 | contig 12724 bp, 9 predicted proteins | sample MGYA00242116_ERZ509024 | MGnify/ENA primary metagenome ERZ509024 (study PRJEB26280, sample SAMEA2338697) | human gut metagenome | biome: human gut; feature: human-associated habitat; material: faeces...
GAATCTCAACCAGACCTGCAACAGGGTCGCAAACCAGACCGAGAATATTTTTCAGCGCGATTGCACAAGCGTGCTCGCACTGCTTGGGTGTGCCGCCGCAAAGCTCTACCATTGCCGCCGCCGCCATTGCGCTTGCCGCGCCGCATTCCGCCTGACAGCCGCCCTCCGCACCGGAGATACTCGCCTGCGTTGCAATCGCCTGACCGACCGCCGCCGCGACGAACAGCGCGTCCACCGCCTGTTCCTCCGTCGCGCCTTTTTCTTCCATCATTGCCAGCACCGCGCCGGGCAGAATCCCGCACGCGCCCGCCGTCGGGGCAGCGACGATTTTGCCCATGCAGCCGTTGCACTCCGCCGTCGCCAGCGCGTACACTTCCGCCTTGCCCAGCAAATTTCCCGCCAGACACTTGCCCGCCTGCAGGCGCTTCATCATCAGCGCCGCCTGTCCGCCCGTCAGCCCGGTAACGCTGCGCAGGCGCTCATCCAGCCCCTGCTGCGCCGCCTCCTGCATCACGCGCAGGTGATGGCGCATTTTTTCGCGCACCGCCAGCGCGTCCAGCCCGGATTCCTCCGCCTGTTTCTCAATCGCGCACCGCGCAATCGACCCATGATGGCTCGCCATGCGCACCCATTCGTGCAGCGTGTAGTCCATCAGTCATCCCTCCTTTTGAGGAACGTGCAGCTCCTGATATCGGGGATTTGGCGGATAATGTCCAAGTCCGCCTGGGAGGGCGCGCCGTCAAGCTCCAGCACCATCATGGCGTCTCCGCCGAGTTTGCGGCGATAGACCTGCATGTTCGCGATATTGACGCGGTGGCGCGCCAAGGTCGACGTGACCGCCGCAATCGCGCCGGGCATGTCGATGTGGTGGATAATCATCGTGTCCGCCTTGCCGGTGAAATTGACGCTCAAACCGTTGATGCGGTGGATTTCGATGTTGCCGCCGCCGACGGACGCTGCTTCGAGGGTCAGCGTCGCGCCGCGCTCCCCCGTGACGTGCAGTCGGACGGTGTTCGGGTGCGCCCCGCGGAGATTGACCTGCTCAAAGCGCACGTCCATGCCCTGTTGACGGGCGATTTCCAGCGAATCGCGCAGGCGGGGGTCATCGACGTGCATCCCCAGCAGTCCGCCGACGATAGCGCGGTCTGTGCCATGCCCGCGGTATGTTTTGGCGAACGAGCCATGCAGCCCGACATCCGCCTTGACCACCCTTTCGCCCAGCAGCGAATATGCGGTCAGCCCAATGCGCGCCGCGCCCGCGGTATGGGAGCTGCTTGGCCCAATCATCACGGGACCTATCAGGTCGAACAAATCCATGCGTTCCACGCCTTTCCGGGAAAACGGTTTCTCCCCTACTCTATTGTACCTGTTTTCCGCTGATTTTGCAATGGATTTTTGCAAGAAAAACGCCCGATTCGGCAGCAAGATTCGTGCCAAATCGGGTGTTTATGCTGATTTTTTGCATATTTTTGCGGTTTCAGGGGCAGACCGAACAGCCCACTAACTAAAAACCTTCCGGCAAAAGTCAATAAACATGGGAGTGCGCTCCGAAGGGGTCGAGGGGGCGATCGGAAAGCCCCCTCGTCGCCTCCGCAGAGGCGAACCCCCCTGCGAAGCAAGAACAATCAAGCCGGAAAAAATCATCCAATCCGCAAGCCGCGAAACCGCAAGTTTCCCGAAGCAGGCTTTACAAAGCCCACCCCTGCGCCCGGATGGTCTGCGCAATCTCCTCGCAGCACTGTGCGCACAGCGCTGCGTCCTGCGCTTCCACCATCACGCGCACCAGCGGTTCCGTGCCGCTCTCGCGCACCAGCACGCGCCCCGTGTCGCCCAGCTTTTCCTCCGCCGCGCGAATCGCTTCCTGCACCTTCGCGTCCGCCTGCGCCGCCTTCTTGTCCTTTACCCGCACGTTCATCAGCTTCTGCGGATAAATCGTCAGGTCAGAAGCCAATTGATGCAGCGTTTTCTTCGCCGCGCACATGACTTCCATCACCTTCAGGCTCGTCAGGATGCCGTCGCCGGTTGACGCGTACTTGCTGAAGATGATGTGCCCGGACTGCTCGCCGCCCAGACGGCAGTTGTTCTTCGTCATGTACTCGTAGACGTACTTGTCGCCCACGGCGGTCTTGGCGGATGCAATGCCGAGGTCATCCAGCGCGCGGAACAGCCCCAGATTGCTCATCACCGTCGCGACGACCGTGTTGCCCAGCAGCTCACCCGTCTGCTTCATGTGCCGTCCGCAGATGAAGAGGATGTGGTCGCCGGTGATTTCCATGCCCGTTTCGTCCACGCACAGGCAGCGGTCCGCGTCGCCGTCGAAGGCAAAGCCCACGTCGCAGTGGTTTTCGACAACGAACTTCTGCAAGCCCCCAATGTGCGTCGAACCCGCGTCGCGGTTAATGTTCAGCCCGTTCGGTTCGGCGTTGATGACCAGTGTCGTCGCTCCCAGCGCGTCAAAAACCGCCTTGGCGATGTTCCAGCTGGAACCGTTGGCGCAGTCCAGCGCAATCCGCCGTCCGCGGAAGGAGTACAGCCCCAGCGAAATCAGGTAGCCGACATAGCGGTTGCGCCCGGACACATCGTCCACCGTGCAGCCAATCTGCTCCTGATGCGCGAAGGGAATTTCGTCCCACGTCTGCCCGAAGCATTCCAGATGCCCGTCCAGGTAGGCTTCGACAAGGGCAATCGTGTCCTCATCCATCTTTTCGCCCTGCCCGTTGATGAGCTTGATGCCGTTGTCGTAGTACGGGTTATGGCTGGCGGAAATCATGATGCCGCAGTCAAAGCCATCGAGCCGCGCGACGAACGCGACGGACGGGGTCGTGGTGACGTGGAGAAGGTACGCATCCGCGCCGGACGCGGTCAGCCCGCCGACGAGCGAATACTCGAACATATAGCTGGAACGGCGGGTATCCTTGCCGATGACGATGCGCGGGCGGGTGTGGTCGCCATTGCGGCGCTTGCACTCGCCGTAGTACCAGCCGAGAAAGCGTCCCACCCGGTAGGCATGGTCAGCGGTCAGCTCCTTGTTCGCTTCTCCGCGGAATCCGTCCGTTCCGAAATACTTGCCCATGGTGATTGTCTCCTTCGCATTAATTTTTGGGGGATAGGCATGGTTGACTTTTGTCCACCAACGAAATAACTTCCGATAGAAGTCAATAAACAGGAGTGTGTACCGAAGGTTTCCAAAGGGCGATCGCAGACGTTCGTCTGTTTTCATTGCCCTTTGGTCGCTCCCGCAGGAGCGAAACCCCTGCGCAGCAAGAACGCACAATGATGCAGGAGAAGCCCGCATCGGCTTCCCCTGCTTAGGGTCAGGGGGACACACAAATCCCCCTTTTATTTCGCGTCATACCCCAGCGTGCGCAAATCCGACGCGCGGTTGCGCCAGTCGGGACGCACCTTCACCCATAACTTCAGGTTTACATGCAGCCCCAGCAGCTTCTCGATGTCCTCGCGCGCCTCCGAGCCGATGGTTTGCAGCATTGCGCCGTGCTTGCCGATGATGATGCCCTTGTGCGCGTCGCGTTCGCAGTAAATCGTCGCGTTGATTTCCATGAAGTTGTCGTTCATCTTCTCCATGCCCATCATTTCCACGCCGATGCCGTGCGGCACTTCGTCGCGCAAATGCTGGAGCGCCTTCTCGCGAATCAGCTCCGCGCAAATCAGCCGCTCCGGCTGGTCGGTCATCATGTCGTCCGGGAAATACTTCGGGCCTTCCGGCAGGTGCGTGGCAAGCTGCTTCGTCAGGTCATCCAGCCCGTCGCCGGTTTTGGCGCTGATGGGGATAATCGCGTCATAGCCAAGGTCAGCGAAGGATGCAATCAGCCCCAGCAGCTTCTCCGGCGGAAGCAGGTCAATCTTGTTGATTGCCAGCACCTTCGGCACTTTCTTGCCCGCCATATCACGGACGATGGCGCGGTCGTGTTCGCCCACCTGCGTCGCGTCCACCAGCACCAGCACGCCATCCATGCCGTCCATCGCGTCCTTGACGGACTGCATCATGCTTTCGCCCAGCTTCGTGCGGGGCGTGTGGATGCCGGGGGTGTCGAGGAACACAATCTGCCAATCAGGGCGCGTCATCACGCCCATAATGCGGTTGCGCGTCGTCTGCGGGCGGCTGGAGACAATCGCAATTTTCTCGCCGACCATCGCGTTCATCAAGGTGGATTTGCCCACATTCGGGCGACCCACAATCGTTATAAATCCAGAATGGAATTTCGTATTTTCGCTCATGATTTTTCTCCTGATTTTACTCCTTCGTCGTCAGCTGCTGCGGGCCGAAGCCGTGCGGCAGCAGCTCCGGCAGGGTCGCGCTTTCCGTGCCGCCCTGCCACGTCACCAGCACACGGATATTCGGTGCAAATTCGTTGAGTACCTGCCGGCACGCACCGCAGGGCCATGGGGCGGCGTCGCGCGAGGCAATCGCAATCGCGGTGAACTCCCGCGCGCCCTCGCTGACCGCCTTGAACATCGCCGTGCGCTCGGCGCAGTTCGTCAAGCCGAACGACGCGTTCTCGATGTTGCAGCCCTGAAACACGCGGCCATCCGCGCACAGCAGCGCCGCGCCGACCGGATAGCCGGAATAGGGTGAATAGCTCCGCAGCATCGCCTGCCGCGCCATTTCCAGCAGCGTCTCGTCGGAAACGTCGGTCTGCATTTCGCCATCGCGCGTCATGCCGATGGCGGACAGAATCTTCTCCTCCATTGCCCGCATCTTCTTTTTGTCTTCATCCTCAATGTGGTCATAGCCCATCAGGTGGCACAGACCGTGGACGGTCAAATACGCCGCCTCCCGCTCCGGGGAATGCCCATACTCCGCCGCCTGCGCCAGCACATGCGGCATGGAGATGATGAGATCGCCGAGCATACAGGCATCCACCTCGTCATCCAGCTCGCGCGCAAGCAGCTTGTCGCACTGCCCCGCCGTTTTGCCTGCCGGATAATTCACCGTCGGGAAGGACAGCACGTCCGTCGCGCGGTCAACGCCGCGGTACTCGCGGTTGATTTCGTGAATCGCGTCGTCGCCGCAAATGCGGATGTTCACCGCGCAGGGACGCGAAACGCCTTCCATCCACAGGGCGCAGTCCGCCGCCGTCTGCATCAGGGACAAATAGCGCGGGTCAACCTGCGTGTCAATCTGCCAAAGCAGTTTCATGTGTTCTCCTCGCTTTCCTCCACCGGCGCGGCGGGCTTTTCCGGCACATCCGGCTTTTCCGCCTTCGCTTCTGGCTTCACTTCGGGTGTTTTTTCCGCTTCCGCCTGCTTTTCCGCCTTCGCTTCTGCCTTCACTTCGGGTGTTTTTTCCGCTTCCGCCTGTTTCTCCGCCTGCATCTGCTTCGTTTCCTTCTCCGCTTCCTTTTCCGCCTTGACGAGCGGGCGCGCGGGGACGTTCACCGTCGGGTACTCAATGCGCTCGTGGAACACGCCATTCAAAACCTTGCAGAACGCTTCGCAAATCGCGTCAATATCGCGCAAAGTCAGCGGCGAATTGCTGAGCTGTCCGTCCTCCAGCTTGCCGCGGACAAGGCGCTCAATGAACTGCTCAATCGCCTTGGGCGTGGGGTCAGGGATGGAGCGCACCGCCGCCTCGATGGTGTCCGCCAGCATGACGATGGCGCTCTCCTTCGTCGTCGGGCGCTGACCGTCATAGCGGAAATCGGCAATATCAACCGGCTTGCCGTCCGCCATCTGCAAGGCTTTGTGGTAGAAGTACATCACGGGGGTGTCGCCGTGATGCTCCATGATAATCGTCTGGATTTCAGGCGGCAGGTGGTATTTCTGCGCCAGCGCCAGACCATCGCGGGTATGCGCCGTAACAATCGCGGCGGATACATACGGGTCGGTGCGGTCGTGCGGGTTATCGCCCATCTGGTTTTCCTTGAAGTACAGCGGGCGCTTGAGTTTCCCGATGTCATGGAAATACGCGCCCGTGCGCGCCAGCAGCGGGTTCGCGCCGATTTTCTCCGCCGCCGCTTCCGCCAGATTCGCCACCACAATCGCGTGGTGATACGTTCCGGGCGCTTCCAGCAGCAGACGGCGCAGCAGCGGCTGATTCGGGTTCGCCAGTTCAAGGAGCTTCGCGGGCGTGGCGAGGTTGAACGCCGCCTCGAACACAGGCTGGAAGCCGACGGAAATCAGGCCGCTCAAAATGCCGCCCGCCATCGACCACATGGCGTTGTTCATCATGCCGGATATATTGTTGGAGGTCATCAGGCTCATGGCGAGGATAACGACCATATTCACCACCGCGACAATCACGCCCGCAATCACCATGCGGACACGCTGCGGCTTATCCTTCAAGTACTGCACGGCGACGATGCCGGAGACGACGCCCGTGAGTATCAAATGCACCATTTCCGCCGAGTAGGCGTTGGAACTGCCCGCGCTAAGCCCCGCCGCAATCAGCGCCATGGTGAACGTGGCGGAAATGCCGACGCGCGCACTCAGCAGCGTAGTCAGCAGCATCGCCGCCATCACGACCGGGGCAAGGTAGACATCCATCAGCTTGACGGCAATCACGCACAGTCCTTCGCACAGCACCAGCACCACCATGATGACGCTGGAGCGGCGCACGTCCCTCAAAACCTCCGGCGCAAGGATAACGAGCATCAAAATCAGCACCGACATGGAAATAGCGATGAGCAGCAGCGCGCCGAGGTAGATGTCATAATCATACGACGCGGTATCCAGCAGCCCCAGCGCCTCCAGCATGGCGAGCTGATTCGCCTGCACGCGCTCGCCCTCGCGGATGATGTTCTGCCCTTGCAGGTACACCACCGGCTCCACCTGCGCGGCGGCGTTCTCCTGCGCCTGCGCGGTCAATTCCTGATCGATAACCATGTTCGGGCGGATGCAGTGGTTGAGCACGACGGGCACAATGTTCTGCATCAGCGACGTTTCGACGCGGTAGCCCGCAATCTGTTTAATCGCCGCGATGGACTGGCTGACCTGCCCTTCGCGGATGGTGGTGTTCAGCGCGCTTTCCACGGCGAGGCGCACCGTCACCGCCATGGTGTCGAAATTCTCCGTGCTGGCGCGCATGAGGACAGTCGCCTGATAGCGCGTGAGCGACACGGCTTCCACCTGCTGGAGGGCGTAGTCGATTTCCTCCGCGCTGAAGGTCGCCGCGAGGTTTGTTTCCGTCGCGGTTTCGCCGTCCTGCACGCGCAGGGTCAGCCCGTACTGCTGCACAATGCGCAGCTGGCGGAACGTCTCGTCGAGGTCGCTCAGTACGCTTTCGGTCACGCCCTCCTGAAAGTGGTAGGTCGCTTCCACACGGACGGAGGCTTCGCGGCGGCGGCTTTCGGTCGTCACCGTGTCCTCCACGTCCTTCGTGGCGGTAATCGTCTGGTGCGAAATCGCGCCGACGCTCAGGCTGTAGCGCTGCGGTGCGCACGCCGCGGCAAACAAGACCAGCAGCACCAGCGTGCCGACGGCGTAAATTAGCGCGCATTTCGCGCCCGCGCCGTGCAGCCAAGTGGTGAAGCGGCGCAAAATCGGGCGGTGGTTCTGCTTGTTTTCGCGTTTACGCATGTAGTTATCACTCCTTCTGCACCGGAGGGGGCGGATTTACGGGCGCTGCCCTTCCGCTTCCCGATGGTAGTAGGCGTCATACGCCTTGACAATCGTCTGCACCAGCTCGTGGCGGACGACGTCCTTGTGCGTCAGGTGCACCATGCCGATTTCCGGAATGTCCTTCAAAATTTCGATTGCTTCCGCCAAGCCGGATTTCTTCCCGTAAGGCAAGTCCGTCTGGGTGATGTCGCCGGTAACGACGACTTTGCTGTGGAAGCCCAGACGCGTCAGGAACATCTTCATCTGTTCAGAAGTCGTGTTCTGCGCCTCGTCCAGAATGATGAAGGAATCCGACAGCGTGCGGCCGCGCATGTACGCCAGCGGGGCAACCTCCACCACGCCGCGCTCCAGCAGCTTCTGGTAGCTGTCCACGCCCATGAAGTCGTACAGCGCGTCGTAGAGCGGGCGCAGATACGGGTCAACCTTCTGCGTCAGGTCGCCGGGCAGGAAGCCCAGCTTTTCCCCCGCCTCCACCGCCGGGCGTGTGAGCACAATGCGCTCAATCTCCTTGTTTTTCAGCGCCACGACAGCCAGCGCCATTGCCAGATACGTCTTGCCCGTACCCGCCGGGCCGACGGCGAACGTGAGGTCATGGTCGCGGATGGCCTGCACATACTCCTGCTGCCCCAGCGTCTTGCAGCGAATCTGCTTGCCGCGGTGGGTGATGGCGACGACGGAGCGCAGAATCTCGTCGATGCGATCCACGTCGCCCTCGCGCGCCAGGGCGATGGCGTAGCGGATGCGCGTGCGGTCAACAAGGTCGCCGCGGCGAATCATCTCCAGCAGCTTCAGGATGACGCTTTCCGCCAGCCCCGCATCCTCCGCTTCGCCCGTGAGGAACAGCTCCGAGCCGCGCAGGGAGACAGCGACGCCGCACTCCTGCTCCACCAGCGCAACATTCTGGTCGTTCAGCCCGAACAGGGACATATAGACATCCATCGAATCCAGCGTCAGGGGAATCTTTCTCGTTTCAGTCAAAAACGATGTCCTTCTTTCCATTTGAAACGGCGACAATCAAGGTCACTTATCTGGCGCGCCGCTGGGTATCTGCTCGGCAATATCCACAAGCCTTTCGCCCGTTGCCACTGCCAACAGTACCTCATGATCTATCATACTACAATTTACCCACTTGTCAACCAAAGATTCGTTCGTACCGATGATTTCGCGCAGTTTTCGCAAAGCAGCTATGCTTGCTTCGGCAGTTATTTCCTCATTTGCCCGATTTTGTTTCGTAATTTCACATTCATACCGCTTTTCCCACACGCAGGTGAGCGGCAGGAAGAAGCCGCCCAGCGGGAGCGTGCGCCGGGACACATCCGCCTGATGGAACGCGCTCTCCGGCTCATGCCACAGGGCGAACCACGGGCTGACGACCGACACGCTTTCCTCCGTGCGCCCGGAATACGATGTGTGCAGCTCTGTCAAGTCCATGCGAACCGCCGCCGCGTCCCACACGCGCGCCATCACCACCCCGCGCGCTGATACCGCCCGCACGCCGCTGCCCGTGCGTTCCTCGCCGCGGATGAGGATTTGCCCCTTGCGCACCACGTCGCCGGGCTGAACAAGCGCCGTGCCCGCCTTCGTGCGGATGCTATCGACGATGCCGTCCCGCGCGGCGACCACATCCCCCGCGCCCGTCTCGGACAAGGGCGTTCCCGCCGGCACGCCGTCCACCACGCGAATCAGCAGCGTCATCCCCCGCCAGCCGCACTCCACCCACGCCGTTTCCGGGTAGCGCCATTCCAGCAGGTCACGCAGCTGACCCGGATGAACGTCGCTTTTTCGCATCGGCGGGGTGATGCCCAGCGCCTGCAGGTATTCGGGCAAATCCGCGGCGTAAATCCCGGCGTTTTCAATCTCCACGCGCCACATCACCTGCGACGCGCCGATGAGCGCGCCAATGCCCAGCATCAGCGCGGAAAGCAGCGCCAGCCGATGGCGAATCCACGTCATCAGCCGTCCCGTGCCCTGCCGATTGCCCACCGAGAAGCGCCAGCCGCCGTTTTCCGCCATCATCCGCAGCGTCATCACATCATCCTCGCGGGCAAAGGCACTGAGATGTTTGCCGCGGATGCGCACGCCCGTCAGCAGCAGTCCCATTTCCCCCGCGCGGCGCAAAAACCGCGGCAGATTGACCCCATCCACCGTGACGGCGATAAGCCACGGCCGCCCGCTCATGTTCCGCCTCCCAGCACGCTGATGGCGTCAATTTGCCCGGTCACAATCGCGTCTGATGATGAATAGCGCAGGAAGCGCAGGTTCGCCCCGCTAATGCGCAGCGTGCCCTCCTTCGTGCGGAAGCGCGCCTCCTCCGCCGTGTACCCCAGCAGACCCTGATGCTGCTCCACCCAAGCGCGGCCGCGCCCCGTCAGCGTCACCTTGAATGCGCCGCCCGTCACCTCCGGCGGGAAAAACGGCTCCTTCTCCATGATGCACAGCCCCCTTTCTCATCGAATTTTTATGTTCCAGCGCCCGAAAATAGCCATCCGCCCGAAAAAACCTGTTTACGTTTTCCGTTTTTGATGGTATAATGGTATGTACGGCGCGAAAAGCGTGCCGGGAAATGGAGAGTATGCGATGGCGCAGCTGAACGATTTGGGCATTGACCTTGGAACCTCCAATGTATTGATTTACCAGCAGGGCAAGGGGCTTGTGCTCCGCAGACCGGCGGTAGTCGCCATTGAGCGCTCCACCAAGAAGGTGCTGGCCATCGGGGACGATGCCCAGCGCATGGTCGGCCGCACGCCCAGCAACATCATGGCGATTCGCCCGCTGAAGCAGGGCACCGTCGCGGATTTTGAGCTGACGAACACCATGCTCCGCTTCTTCTTGAACGGTGTGCTGTCCAAGCGCCTGTTCTCCGGGCCGCGCGTCGTCATGAGCGTCCCTTCCGGCGTGACCGAGACGGAGAAGCACTCCCTCATCAACATCCTGCTGGACGCGGGCGTGAAGCGTACCTATCTGCTTGATCGTCCGCTCGCGGCGGCGCTTGGCGTCGGCATGGATTTGCGCCAGCGCTACGGCCGCATGATTGTGGACATGGGCGCGGGCATCACGGACATTGCCGTTATTTCCGAGGGCGAAATCGTCCAGTCCTCCAGCGTCTATTACGCCGGCGACTACTTTGATGACGCGATTGTCCGCTACATCCGCAAGAAGTACTCTCTGCTGATTGGCGAGCGAACCGCCGAGCAGATTAAAATCAACATCGGCACGGCGATGAAGCCCGAAACCGACGAAGCGAACCTTGCCATGCCCGTCGTCGGCCGCAACCAGCTCTCCGGCCTGCCCCGCACGCAGGAGATTCACGCCGCTGAAATCTACGAGGCGCTGAAAGACCCCGTTGCCGCCCTCATCGGCAGCATTCAGGACGTGCTGGTGCGCACACCCCCGCAGCTGGCATCCGATATTTTTGATGACGGCATCGTCTTAAGCGGCGGCGCAGCGGGACTGGCGCGCCTGCCCGAAGCGATTTACACCGCCCTGCACATCCCCTGCGGCGTCGCCGATGACCCGCAGACCAGCGTCGTTCTCGGCTGCGGCATTGCCGTGGAAGACCCCGGCGCCTACGCCTCCCTGCTCGACGACGGCCGCAAGGGTTTCAAGCGCCTGTAAGCAATTGTATATAGAAGCACCCCGTGTTTTTTCCGGAATCGGAAACGCACGGGGCTTTTTGTTTTGGGGGAATTTTCGTCATTCTCTGTAACGATAAAAACCAAGTAACGGGAGTGTGCACAGCGAAGGTTTCCAAAGGGCGAGCGCAAAGCCCTTTGGTCGCTCCCGCAGGAGCGAAGCCTCTGCGTAACAAAAAAGTGCAGTTGGTTTTGACCCCAAAATCAAATGCAATCAAGCGAAATCAAATGAAATCAAATTTTCTTGACGAACATCCATTCCCTGTTCTACAATATCACTGTCGCAATAGCGGCGAATAAAATCCGAAAGGAATGACCCAAATGTGCAATGTAAACTACTTGATTGAAATCCGCCGTTTCAACACATTCGCCGCGCGAACCCGCCTCCCCGCCAGCGCTCAGCTGCTGTGGTACAAGCTGATTGAAATCATGAACCAGCACGCCCGCGGCGGTGACTGGTGCGACGGTTTCCTCCGCATCGACAACCCGTACCTGCTCGCTTACTTCCCCATGAGCGCCACCGCCCTCGCCGACGCTCGACGCACGCTCTGCGAATCCGGGCTTTTGGAGTACATTCCCGGCGAAAAGAAGCGCACGCCGCCCGCGTACCGCCTGCACTACTTCTCCGTTTGCGACGGAAAAGGCGCTATTGAGCGTGACTATCCGCGTGAAATCAGTGCTGATAGCACAGCTGATTTCCCCGCTGATAACCCCGAAATCCGTGACTATCCCCGTGATAATCCCGATTTTCCCGCTGATAATCACGCCGATTGCCCCGAAATCCGCGACTATCCCCGTGACAATCCGAATTACCCAAGCGTTTACCCAAGCGATTGCACAATCGTTTGTCCAACCGATTGCACAACTGATTGCCACGGAAATACGCCCGATTTCCACGACACTAATATAAACTATACAGAAACAGAAACGGAAACCGTAAACCCAACAGGGAAAACGAATGATGATGAAAAGGAGACATCTGCTTTCTCTGCCGGATACGCGGGCGCAGGCGCGCACGAGTGTGCGTATGCGTGTACGGAGGCGTGCGCGCGCGAGGGGGCATTTCCGCGGTCAGTGCGGGAGAGCGCGAAACTGTCGGGTAAAGTGCTGCTGCATCAGCAGTTCACGGAGAATCAGCTGAATCGGGTGATGGCGGCGTTTGGGGCGTACCCGTTCGAGGACGGGCTGATGATTCAGGCAGTCGCCAAGACGGCGGAGGCGAATCCGACGAACGCGGTGAATTACCTGATTCAGCTGCTGACGGACTGGGGCGGCGCGGGTGTTCGGACGGTGACGGAGATGGAAGACTACCTGTACGCACGGGATATGGCGCAAGGGAACGCGCTGATGCACACGCGGGAGGAGGGGCGGGAGCTTTTGGCGACGTTCAGGGCGGAGCATGGGGCGGCGTGAAGGGAAATTCGGAATGCGGAATTATTTGGTTCTTCACAGAATCTTGGGGGAAGCAAACAAGGGCTTAGGCGAAGCACCAAAAAGCTGCACGCGGAAGGAGC
>ENA-ORNQ01002396-ORNQ01002396.1-human-gut-metagenome-genome-assembly--contig:-NODE-2396-length-12714-cov-14.093530_pt1 | contig 12714 bp, 12 predicted proteins | sample MGYA00242116_ERZ509024 | MGnify/ENA primary metagenome ERZ509024 (study PRJEB26280, sample SAMEA2338697) | human gut metagenome | biome: human gut; feature: human-associated habitat; material: faeces...
TTCTTTTGTCATGGTTCGCATGGGTGCCTCCGCTTTCTTTTTCTTCATTTTACGAGCTGAGTTTTTGATTTCCAAGGTGCGATTGTGACAAGATGGCTGGCGATTGTGACTGCGTTGATTGTGCATTATTCCTGCATCCAGTTGGTATCTGCGCGTTTATTTTAAGCATTGTCGCCAAAAAATCAGCATTGAATTTGACGATTCGTATTTGCTCTTTTGTTAATATGCACAGAGACGATTGCATGAAATTATGCAAAAGACACATGCGCTGCCGCATGTGCCTTTCATATCGCTTATAAAAACTTCATGCTGACCAACCATTGACGCAAAAGCTGCCGCCACTGTCCGACGGAGGCATCATCGAGCGCCAGCGCCTTGCCGTGCTGTCCAAACGGGAAGATGTGCAGCTCATACGGCACGTCACATTTTTGCAGTGCAGCGGCGTAGAGCATCGAATTGATTGCCGGAACGCTTGCATCCTGTGCTGTGTGCCAGAGAAAGGCGGGCGGAGTGTTTTCTGTCACACAGCGCTGCGGAGAATAGAATTCGATCTGTGCCTCATCCGGCACATCGCCGAGTAGAAAGCGGCGGCTCCAATCGTGTCGGTACTCGCCCATGTCGATCACACTATAGCACAGGACGGTAAAATCAGGGCAGGCAGATAGATTGTCAAGCTCATCCTGCGGCGGGTAAAAGGCTTCATCATAGTGGACAGACAGTGTCGCTGCCAGATGCCCCCCGGCGGAAAAGCCCATGATGCCAAGGCGCTCGATCCCACGCTCCATGCAGAGCTTTCTTGCCAGCCGCATGGCCCGCTGCGCGTCGGACGGCTGCGCCGGGGCTTTACTCGGCGCAACGCGGTATTCCAGCACAAAGGCTGTTATCCCGATGGTATTCAGCCACGCGCCAACGTCATTTCCCTCATAGTCCGCCCGGCCGCAGTAAGCGCCGCCCGGACACACGACAATTGCCGTCTTTGCGGCGTCACAGTCATATGGCGTAAGATACGGTTCAAACGCATCCGCCGGGCAGCGGTGCGGCATAGTTTGGTTCCATAGCTTTATCATGACTGCTTCTCCTTTCGCTGGCTCAAGTTCAGTTTCTGCTGGTATTCGCGCATGGAACAGCCCGCGAACCTCCGGAACACGGAATAAAAGCTTTTTTCGTCTTTATACCCAACCGCCTCCGGAATGGATTTGACATCCCGACCAGCCTCCAGCATTTGAATTGCCGACTGAACACGGATGTGGGCCAGATAATCCGTAAATTTCTCGTTCATCTCTGTCTGGAATTTCCGGATAAAATGCCGCGGGCTGATGTGGACATACTCAGCCAGCTCCTGCACAGTCAGTTTTTCCGAGAGGTGCGACTGCATATAGACGCAGGCGCGCCCGATGGGATCGCTTTTCAGCGCGTCCTCCTGCGTGATATAGCCCTTTTCGGAAAGCAGCGCCCAGATGGCGTCCATGTACGCCGCCGTCCCCTGCGCGGAGGTCAGCATGCCCAGCGGCGCAGCCATCATGTTACTTCGGAGTTGCGCGGCCAGTGCCTCATCCCTGCGGTAAATTTCTGCGCGCAGTTCCTCCAGCAAAGAGCGTACCAGCAGAGCCTCCATGCGCAGCGGAGCATCGCTCAGCAGCGGCTTGACTTTGGAATACATTTGCCAGTGATCCTCGTCGATGCCCGGCTTCAGTGCCAGAAGCAGCTTCAGAAGTCTCGAAATGCACTCATCCCAGTTTTGCTGGCCGCGCAGATATGCTTCTTCCCGACTTTCCGTGTGCAGTTCCTCTGAAACGCGGATCATCGCGCTGCGCAGCGCGTCAATCCCGTCAGACTTCGGCAAATAGTCATATGCACCGCACCGGACGGCTTGCTGCGCTTCCGCAAGGTTCGGCGTGTCAGTCAAAAAAATCACGCGGAGGCACGGAAACTGTCTGCGGACATGTCTGGCAAGTTCAAACCCCGACATATCCGGCAGGCTCGTATTTGTGATGAGCACGGCCGCAGCTTCGCCTTTCTGCATCCAGCGCAGCGTTCCTTCCGCCACACATTCGCCGCGTACCATGCTGAATCCCAACCCGTAAAAGTCAATGCCGTTGATCACCTCTGTGCGGTATCGCCTACAGGGATCCGTAAAAAATGCTTCAAACATAAGCTGCCTCACATCCGTCCATCGGTCCAGTATCCTCTGTATCGCATTCTAAAAGAATGCGGGTCAAAAATCATAGGTGGCGAATATGACATTTTTGCGGGTCAAAGTGTCATTTTCGCAGATTGCCTCCCTATATGCGCTGTGTTACGATACGAAAAAGCAGCGAAAAGGAGAACATATATGGATCAATTCGCACAAATCGCGGCAAACGGCATTGGCGGGAACGCTGCGCTTCTGGAGCCGGTCACGCCAATTCCGCATGAAACCGTTATCTGCCGTCTGGAACAGGCAGATGCACAGCCCATCGCAGTCAAGCCGCATCTGTCTACAACGGAAGAACTGAAAACCGAGCTTGCTGCCATGCGGGAAGCATACCGCCCGTTTCTGGAAAATCACGCGCCTGCGTTTGAAAGCCTGCGCCGGCGCATGGATCTCACGTCGTTTCTGCGCGATGGTCAGCCGGTCACGATCCCGGAATACGGCGGGCCGATCGGCGTGTGCAAAAAGACATATGAAACCACGTTTGAGCTGCCTGCGCTTTTGGCGGGCCAGTCAGTCTATATCCATTTTGACGGCGCGGATTACCGTGCAGTCGTTACCGTCAATGACACATTTGCCGGAGAACACGAAGGCTTCTTCTCTCCATTCGAGTTTGAGATTACAGGCATCGTCAAAGACGGCACAAACCGGTTGAAAGTTGAATTGTATAATGACCATATTTATATGGGAAACGATCCCGGCGGCAGCGAAGAAACAGAAGGCGACAAGCTTTATGCCGCCACCGGTCTCGGCTGGGACGGTCCGCTGGACGGCTGGCACCACTGCCCCTCCGGGATGGGCATTTACAACCGCGTCTATGTGGAGATCCGAAATTCCGTCCATATCAGCGACCTCTACATCCGTCCGCTGGACGGGCAGGCAGAAGCATGGCTGGAAATTCAGAACGACAGATATGATACCCTCCCGGTCGCGCTTTCGCTTTCACTCTACGGGCAGAACTTCCCCGAGACGGTCTTTGAAGACCGCCGCTTTACGCCGGAGACGACGCGCTTTGTCGGCATGGGCGACAGCCTGACGGAGGCCGCCGTCAAGTCCGAGCTTGGAAAGGGCATTCCCATGCCGCTCAAGCACGGAAAGAATCTGTACAAACTCAAATTTGACCTGCCGAACGCAAAGCTGTGGGATCTGGAAACCCCGTATTTGTACCAGCTCCATGCAGCCGTTCTTGTAAACGGGACGTGCACCGACCGCCTTGCGCAGCAGTTCGGCATGCGCAGCTTTACGCAGGACACGGAGAATCCGCAGCGCAAGGGGATGTTCTATCTCAATGGCCGCTCCATCCGTCTGCGCGGGGCCAATACGATGGGCTTTGAGCAGCAGGACGTGCTGCGCGGCGATCTTCCGCAGTTGATCGACGATATTCTGCTGGCCAAACTCTGCAATATGAATTTTCTGCGTCTGACGCAGCGGCCGGTGCAGGATGCGGTCTACGAATACTGCGACAAGCTCGGCCTTATGACGCAGACGGATCTTCCGCTGTTCGGCGTCATGCGCCGCTTCCGCGCCCCGGAGGGCATCCGGCAGGTGGAGGAGATGGCGCGCATGGTACGAAAGCACCCGTGCAACGTCGTCATCAGCTATATCAACGAGCCGTTTCCGAACGCCAATAACGAGCCGCACCGACATCTGATCCGTCCGGAACTGGAAAACTTCTTCACCTGCTGTGACCTTGTTGTGAAGTTCTCGAACCCCGATCAGGTCATCAAGCACGTGGACGGCGATTATGACCCGCCCACAGACGGGATGCCGGATAACCACTGCTACCCCATGTGGTACAACGGCCACGGCATTGACATCGGCCGTCTGCACCGGGGCTATTGGCTGCCGGTCAAGCCCGGCTGGTACTATGGCTGCGGCGAATACGGCGCGGAAGGGCTGGATTCGGCAGAGGTCATGGAGGAATGCTACCCGCGCGAATGGCTGCGCGAGCCGTTTGACCCGGGCCGCATTGTCCGCAGCCAGACAAAAAGCTTCAGCGGCTTTTTCTATGACGCGCAGGAGGATATGCAGAGCTGGATCGACCGCAGCCAGCGGTATCAGGCCTTTGCCACGCGCATCATGACCGAGGCCTTCCGCCGCGACGACCGCATGGTGTCAAATGCCATCCATCTGTTCATCGACGCATGGCCCAGCGGCTGGATGAAGTCCATCATGGACTGCAAGCGCATCCCGAAGCAGGCGTATTTTGCCTACCGAGATGCACTCGCGCCCCTGCTGGTATCGCTCCGCACCGACCGCTTTGCCTATACGGCGGGCGAAACGATTCAGATCGAAGCGTTCCTGTGCAATGATACCGCGAAATCCGGCGCGTATACGCTTGCCTTTGAGCTTTACAACGAACAAAACAAGCTGATTCAGACCGGGCGCATCCCCGCGCACGCGGACGCCTGCCGTGCGGTCTACGTCGCCAGTGCCGAGTTCCCGGCAGAGACCGCGCAAGACCGCGAAACGCTGACGCTCCGCGCCGTCCTGCTGAATCCGGATATGACTGCGGTCAATTATAGCGAGCAGACGATCACCGTGTTTCAGGATGTGCAGGTGCAGCCGAATGACGACGTTGTGATTTTGAAGCTGGAGCCGGGCGTGCATACCGTTGCGGGCGAAACCGTGACGGTCAAGCCCTGCGGGATGCTTCCGCTGCATTTTGTCTCCCGCAAAACGGGGCATCCGGCTGTCGCGGAATTTAAGGAGCAGGACTTCTCCTACTGGTATGACGCCGGGGAGGACTGCATTACGCCGCTTCTGGACACGACGTTTACCGCCGAAGGCTTCACACCCATTCTTTTGTCCAACAATATGGACGAACAGGGAAATTGGGGGCCAGTACTGGCTGCGGCAGAAAAGCTATACGAGGGCAAGCACTATGTGATCTGCCAGTTGGATCTGCGGCAGGAAAACCCGGTCGCAAAGCGCTTCCTGAGAAATCTCTACAGGTTGGGTACAAAATGAACAACATCGAACAGGTGATTTCCTTTGCGCAGCAGGAATATACCCGTCAGGGTCTGGACGCGCTCTATCAAAAGAACTTTGAGGAAGCGCTGCTTCCGGCACTTTCTCAGGCCGCCGAAATTTACAGGGCAGACACGCTCCGTTGGAGCGGCGATCCCAAGACGGATCTGCTCGCAGCGCTCCTTTGGAGTCAGAAGCTGCTGAACGATTATCAAAGGCACCAGCTTCCGGACGAGGTATTTTATCATACGATCGACGATATCGGCCGCTGGGCCTCCGAATATTGGAGCTATAGCGGCAAGATCGGCCTTGCCGAAAGCGCATGGCTGACGAATCATCTGACGCTGCGGCTGTTCCAGCTTGGCCGACTTCAGTTCTGCATGGAGCCGGCGGACTTTTCCGCCCCGGCTTTTGGACTTGAACCGGGCGAGCCGCTGGTGTCTGTGCACATCTGCCGCGGCGGTTCGCTCGATCCTGCAGCGTGCGACACCTCGTTCGCGCGGGCACGTGCATTTTTTCCAAAACACTTCCCAGCGTATGCGTTCCGGTTTTTCAGCTGCCACTCCTGGCTGCTGGACGAAACACTGCTGCCTCTGGTTGGAGTATACTCCAATATTTCATTTTTTCAACAGCGTTTTCAAATCGTCGGACGCACCGCATCCAACGCAGCTGCACGATATGTGCTCCGTTGGGACATTCAGCCGGATGAAATTGCTGCGTTTATCCCGCAAAATCGCTTCCAGTCCCAATTAAAAACGCAGCTTCTATCCCAGCAGCAGTTTTACGAGGCAACCGGAATCCTTGCCAGATGAATCTTTGCTTTGTATTGTGAGGTAATAAATATGGGCAGACAAAACCCGTCACTCGTGATTATGGCCGAAGGCATGGGCAGCCGCTTCGGCGGACTCAAGCAGATCGAGCCGGTCGATCCGGAAGGACATATTCATTGATTTTTCCCTGTTTGACGCATGGCGCGCGGGCTTCCGCGACGTGGTGTTCATCATCAAGCGCGAGATGGAATCGGAGTTCCGCGAATGCATCGGCGACCGCATGGAACGGTATTTCCATGTCTCCTATGTCTTTCAGAAGCTGGAGCGTCTGCCGGAGGGCATTTCCGTCCCGGCCGGACGCACCAGGCCATGGGCACCGGCCACGCGCTGGCCTGCTGCAAGGGCGTGGTAAACGGCCCGTTTGCCGTCATCAACGCGGACGATTTCTATGGCCGGACGGCCTTCTCCGAAATTTATGATTTTCTGGCCGCGCAGACGGACGAGAGCTGCTATGCCGACAGCAATGAGATGCAGGCATAAAACTGACAAGACTGGCAACTGCCCCAATCTATAACTCTTATAATTACATTCCCATTCTATGAGACTAAACAGATGCCCCGGCCCGGAGTATTCCGAGCCGGGGCTGCCGTATATCCATCAAAAATCCATGTCAAGCTCCCGGCGGAGAATTTCTTCGTAGTGCTGCTTTTTCTGTTCCAGCATGGCGATTTTGTTGACCTGTCGCTCTATGATGCCGCATGGTGAATATACAAATTGTTATCTGACCCGGAGTTGGCGCAAAAACTGCGCTGCAGTAAACAAAGAATCGGGATTTCCGATGTGCGCGAAGCCGACAGAAGGATGGGGGAATTTGCAGGAGGGTGGACAGTCCTATCATCCTCTCCGCCGCTCTTTAGACATTTCGCCGTGTGGGTCAAGCCGGATTTCACAGGTTTTCACGAAGTGCGTTCCCGAAAATGGTATATACGTTTATAGGAAAAATTCTGCTGGGTTGATGCCTGAAAAACACCCTAGAAAATCAGAAATCCAAAAATAGTTGCAAAAACGCCTGATATTCAAAGAATATCAGGCGTTTTGGTGGAGAAGGTGGGTTCGAAGTCTGACAATCACGTTTTTAGAAACATTTTTCGTATAAATCCGTAATTTTACGTTCAGAATCCGTAGAATTTCGCATCAGTCAGCCTATTGTTTTATTGCCTGTCTAAGCTGTAAAGGGTCATATTTGTGGTCAACCGAAAAACGTTCAGACGTCAAATCGGTCATACGTCTCATAGCAGTCCAAACACAGCTTTTTGTCACCGGACAGCCGAATCCAGTTTGCACCGGTTGTTTCACCGCAGCAATCACAGACATAGGAATCAAAAATTCTGGCCTGTTCCGGAAGCTGGATTTTGGTTTCCTTGACATCAAACATTTCATCATCTGCGCAGCTTTGATAATAGTCGAACGTTTCTTCCCGCGTCATGTCGCGCGGCTTTGCTTTCAGGACAAGGCGGACAGACTTTCCGTTTTTCCGATTGTAGAACGAAAATGCCTGTTTGCCGCGCATATGGAACAGTAAATTGCCCTTTCCGATGCTGCATCCAAGAATTGCTTGAATCGCATCAACGCCGCAGGCATCATTTTCCGTAATGCATACGACCTGTTCATCGTCCGAAAACGTCAGTCCCAACAGATCCATCGCGTACAGCGCCGCCCGGTAGCCGATCGTCAGGCCGGGGCATACATGGCCGTGAAAGGCTGCGGCCTTTTCCCAGAGTCTTTTTTCTGAATCCAATTTATGTGCCATATTGTTTCTCCCTTTTATGAACGTGTTGCGTCCTTTTCATCAACAAGGACAATACTCTGTTTTTGAACTACTACGACCTCTGCATCCACATGGTACACATCCCGCAGCGCATCTCTGTCCAAGACTTCTTTCCCGCCGCAGGCGTAGACACCGCCCTGACGCAACAGAACGAACCGGTCACAAAACCGCAGCGCAAGGTTCAGATCGTGAATGACGACAATCGCCGTCAAATGCTGTTCATGGCAAATATTCCGAACGATCTGCAAAACCTGATACTGATTTTGAATATCCAAACTGCTCGTCGGCTCATCGAGCAGCAGGAGCTTCGGCTGCTGCGCCAGCGCACGCGCCAGCATCACCTTTTGCCGTTCACCGCCGGACAGTTCATTGAGAAAACGCCCACGAAGCGGTTCAATCCGAAGCTCGGCCATTGCATGATGGACGATCTGATGATCGTCTTCCGTAAATCCCCATTTCATATAGGGCCTTCGTCCCAGCATGACCATGTCGTGAACCGTCATTTGGATGCTTGGCACGCTCTGCGCAACAAACGCTACGCGCTGTGCGACCTGTCTGGCATTCATTTGCAGGAGATTTTCATCATCCAGTATGATTTTTCCATCGTCTGGTGTAAGAATTTTGTTAAAACACTTCAGCATCGTGCTTTTTCCAACGCCGTTGTTACCCAGAATCGCCAGAAACTCTCCTGCGTTCACATTGAAGGTCACGTCCTTGAGAACCGCTGGTCCGCCTTTGTAGTGGTAGGTAAGATTTTCAACGCTCAGCATTTCCGATCTCCTCCTTTGAACAGGAGATAGAGGAACATCGGGCCGCCAAGGAACGAGGTAATTGCGCCAATCGGCAGGATAATCGGGCTGATGACAACACGCGCAAACAGATCACCCAGCAGCAGAATGAGTGCGCCCGCCATCGCAGAGCCGGGCAGCAGATAGACGTGGTTGTTGCCAACAACCAAGCGGACAATATGCGGCGCAATCAAGCCGATAAAGTTGATCAGACCGATATAGGACACAATCACCGAGGACAGCAGGCAGCAGAGCACCATATTGGAAAGTGTAAGCCGCTTCACGTTAATTCCCAAACTGACGGCTGTTTCCTCGCCGCTCAACAGCGCATTATAATCCCAACGGTGCAGGAAGAAGCAGGAAGAGACGCAAATAAGCACGACCAGCATTTTTCCAACGTCCCCCCAGCTCGTGTTGCCAAGACTGCCGAACGTCCAGAAAACCAGCGTATTAAGCTGAATTTCATCTGCGAAATACTGCATTAACGTTGTTGCACCGGAAAACATGGCGCTGATCGCCGTGCCTGCAAGGACAATTCCCTGTGTGGAAACCTGACGGAATCGGCTCAGACCCAAAATGACCAGTGCAACGGCCATACTGCCAACAAACGCGCACAACGGAATCGCAACGCTGCCGAGGTTTCCTACCGCGCCCATGTTCAGTACAATAATCGCAAACGCCGCACCAAAGCCGGCGCCCTGTGAAACGCCCAATGTGGACGCAGATGCAAGCGGATTGCGGAGAATTGCCTGCATCACACAACCGGCAAGTCCCAGACCAGCACCCGCAATCAGTGCCGTGCAGATCCGGGGCAACCGGTTGTTGCGAACGACAAGGTTGATTTTATCGTCGGCTGCTTTTCCAAAAACACCTTTTACCAGCTCTGCAATCGGTGTATTGTAAGAGCCTGCCCGCAAGGACAGCACAAGCGCAATCAGCAGACTGAGAAACAGTATTCCAAGAAAGCAGCAGCTTTTGACTTGATTTCGGCGATAGGCCGTGCCGGAATCGTTATTCGCCGATTGTGACAGGTCTGAATTCATAGCCAGCATCCTTTAAGTCCTGATAAGGGTTGCTGCCCAGCAGCATTTCAAAGATTTCTCCGGTTTTTGCTTCGACATCCACATCCGCAAACTGCTCCGGATAGAGAATGGTCGCACCATAATACGCATCGGCCAGTGCAGTTTCCAGATTCGATGCGCTGGAGCGGAACGAAATCTGCGAGTAGACACGTCCCTCTTTCACAGCAGTCAGGCTGTTATAGAAATCTGCGTTCGTTGCATAATCTTCCTTGATTAAATCCATGCCGTTAAAGTCGACGAAGATCACGTCCGGGTCCCATGCAAGAACCTGCTCCGTGTCAATGTCAAATGCGCCGGTCTGACCGGTCGTATTGGCAAGGTTATTCGCGTGAATCAGCTCAAACGGGCCATAGAACGCTTCTGTACCCTCGAAGCCGTGCGCGCCCTTAAAGGATACGCCGCAAACGTAGACAGAGGGTTTTTCTTCCTCTGCAACACCCTCCGTACGGGCAGCAAGATCGTCTTCGATCCCATGCAGATAGGTTGTCAGTTCTTCGGCGCGATCTTCCTTGCCGTATAGCTCGCCAAGAATCCGCAGCGTTTCATACGCTTTATCATCAAGGGTCGTATCGCTGCCAGGAACCATAACAACCGGAATCCCGGTTTTGCTTTGCAGCTCGTCGGGGTCAACGTTTGCATACGAGGACATGACAATGACCTGCGGACCAACATGGATGATTTCCTCGACAAAAGGTTCGCCGTTCGTGCCGGTTACCGGCAATGTGCCGAACTTATCAAAGTTCACATAGTTATAAAGGCGAGACATTCCGGCCTTGGTTTCGTAATCCTCAACGCCGACAACCAAGTCCTGTGCCTGCATATAGCAGGAGTAGCGCAGCGCGCCTACGCCAACGCAAACAATACTTTCAACCGTCTGCGGAATTTCCACTTCGCGGCCATTCCCATCGGTGATCGTCCGAGTGGCGGCTTCTGCATCCGTGGTTTCAGGTTCGGTGCTGATTTCTTCCGTTTTCGTGGCTGAAGCTGTTTCATTTGTTGCAGCCGGTGTATCCGTAGTTTCTGCTGGCGTTTGTTGTGCGCTGCAAGCGCACAGTCCAAGCAGCATCAGCGCGGCAAGCAGCGCCGCGAGGTTGCGAGTTGTCGTTTTCATCATCTTTCACCTTTCATTTGTACTTGCTCCCAGTGCTGTTTCTTCATGCTCGAATTTGCTGCAAAAACGGCATCACGCTACTTCTTCCCCAAGATAGCGCGATACCGTTTTTGCATTCGAGGATTGGGAGTGTATGAACTGTGCCTTTATCCTATCAAAGCATTTTTTGATTGTGAAGCTCCCCCGGGGGATGTTTTTTGAAAAATAGACAAAGTTTTTTCGCATATGAGGGCAGCCCGCTATCGGTCGTGTATTACGATGTGAACCAGCAGGAACCTCGTTTTATGAGGTCGACCGCGCGTTGATGGTAATGGCTTCAAAAGTGGGAAAGTGGCTTTCCAGCTAAAAAAGAAGCACAGCGCGTTTTACGAACCCGGATTGACATGGTTGAAAATTCATTTTCAAATAATCTTTCTCGTTTAACGGTCGCAGGCTATCTGAATTACTGGCTGAAAGTTTACTGCGAACCGAAGCTTGCACCGAACACCATCAACGGATATCGCACAAATATTGAAAAGCATGCTGCAAAATGCCGTGCCTGCAAAAATCGTCTCTGCCATGCTCGGACATTCTTCCATCGGGATTACAATGGACACATATTCGCACGTTCTGACGGATATGCAGGAGGGCGCAACAAGTAAAATGAATACGCTTCTGAAAAAGCTATATTAGCATCCGTATTAGCAGAGCGTTATGCATTTCTATTATGCGGTATTTATTCTCGCGTAAAAGATATAGTAAAAGCACCGAAAGCTTATGCTCTCGGTGCTTTTATGTCATAACGCAACACTATAGATTTTTTTCGAAATTTACTTTCAAAAAATCGTCGTATGACAGCAATAAAACCTGGACGCGCAGAACTCACTCGCCTTTTGATTCTTCAGTTGTGTCAGAGACTGCTCCTTCCAGCAGATCTGTCACTACCTGATTAAGCTGTGCGGCATTCTTAGCAGTAATGACCGGCGTGTCTGACTGGGACTCAATGTCTTTTCTGGTTCGTCCAGCCACCTGACCGCCCGCCTTGGCAACTGCCAAATTCTCTTGGAAGGTCGTTGGTTTGCGATCTCTTGAAAACTGAGTGGTAGTGGCCTCCGCCAGCATATTCAGTACCAGTTCCAGCGTAGTCATGTTATCACGAAGGTTTTCCTTTTTCAAGCCCTTCAGATTTTTGTACTGCCGGGTGGACATGCCAGACCATGCACGGGAGATCTCGTCCGTGAGGATGGCGTACTCTACGCCTTTCTGCACACCGCGGGCATCCCATTCATCCGTCAGTTCTTTACGAACCTGGATGGCCTGCAGCCGCTGATTGATCCACTCACGGCTGTAACCCTTCTTGAGATAGGTTTCCAGAGCGCGGTCAATGGTCAGCTCCGGGTCGATGGTCTCCTCGATACGCTCTCGACCGACCTGTGCCAGCCACAACTTGAACGGTTCTGCCTTCGGAGAAGGAATAGACTGGATGATTCGGAGAAGCTGCTCGGTATCGGCTACATCAGTCAATCGTTTTTTGCCATCCGAAGCGGTCATTTTCAACTGGTTACAAGCTGTAACCGTTTCATTTCCCTCATCCTTCAGGCGTTTCTTCGTTACCTTCCAGTAGTTACGAGCTGCCTGATAATCTGGCTGATCAGTCAGCACAGCTACCACATCAACGACGGAAAAGTACCATTCTTCCTTTTCCTCATCCCATGCGGTTCGAATACGCTTGTTTTCGAACAGTTGGATATTATCGTTTTGTGCCATTTGAATCACCTCGTTCTGTCATGAATTCTTTCAAAAGTCCTTGGCAGCCATCCAGCACATCCTGCCAGGTCGCCTCGAAGTCCTCGGTGTACCATGGGTCTGCCACATTGCCGGGATGGGCGGTGTGATCCATCAGGAGGGACATCTTGCCGACATAGTCGCCGCCGCAGATACGGTACATATCCCGGAGGTTGGCCTGGTCCATGCCGATCAGGAGATCGTATTCGT
>ENA-ORNQ01002403-ORNQ01002403.1-human-gut-metagenome-genome-assembly--contig:-NODE-2403-length-12690-cov-5.780926_pt1 | contig 12690 bp, 11 predicted proteins | sample MGYA00242116_ERZ509024 | MGnify/ENA primary metagenome ERZ509024 (study PRJEB26280, sample SAMEA2338697) | human gut metagenome | biome: human gut; feature: human-associated habitat; material: faeces...
CGGCAGCGGGGAAGGGGATATTGCGCTTTTTTCCTGCGCTCTCGCCTTCCCGCACCCGCTCACCGGCGAGATGCTGACGTTTGAAAAGAAGCCGCCCGCGGCGTACCCGTGGACGGAATTTCCCGGGGAAGTATTATAAATGGAAACGAAACTCACAACGCTCTGCTATATGGAGCGCGGCGGCGAGTATCTGATGCTCCACCGCACGAAAAAGGAAAACGACGAGAACCGCGATAAATGGATCGGCGTCGGCGGCAAGTTCGAGCCGGGGGAGAGCCCGGAGGACTGCCTCCGCCGCGAGGTGCGCGAGGAAACGGGGCTCACGCTCACGCGCTGGCGCTATCGCGGCCTTGTGACGTTCGTCTCGGACGTGTGGCCGTGCGAATATATGCACCTGTTCACCGCGGACGCGTGGACGGGCGAGCAGCGCCCCTGCGACGAGGGCGAGCTTGCCTGGATCGGCAAGGACGAGCTGCTCACAAAAAAGCTCTGGGCGGGCGACAGAATTTTTCTTCACCTGCTCGCGGAGGACGCGCCGTTTTTCTCGCTCAAGCTCGTCTACCGCGGCGAAGAGCTGACCGCCGCCGAGCTAAACGGCAAGCCGCTCGCCCTCGGATAAAAAGGGCGGAGTGCCAAATGCACCCCGTAGGGGCGGGGCTCTGCTCCGCCCATGCAGGAGCACCCAATATACCCCGACGGGCGCGGGATCGCCCCGCCCAAAGCAAGACCGCGGAAAACCTGCCCATTCCGCGCTCTCCGCATATCGTGGATTTCGCCCCTCTTTCAAAAACGTCCGGCGCCGGTTGAAAAACCCGGCGTTTCCGGGCGTTTTCGCGTCTTACCCCTTCGTCTTGAAAATGTTTTCGCCCTTCGACACGTTTCAGGCCTCCTTCTTCTTTATAATGATGTAAATTGACTGCGGCAAAAAATGCCGGAATGGCCTGACTGCCAGTTTGACTGCCCGGAAATACTGGAATACATGCCAGTAATATATACACGTGTAAAGAAACTTACAGCTGTTAAGAAGTAACAAAAAATTTAACCGGAGTAATGATTAAAAAATCGGGTGAAAGTCTTGCTTTTTTCACTTTCCCTATGCTATACTGACGCTGCATAGTGAAAAACTGCCCATATCATAGAGGGGTGAACTCCACGATAAGAATTCGCCGTTTTGTTAGCAAATCGTCCCGTTCTTTGGCAAAACGGGGGCGGATTTGCTGTTTTTCCCCCTCGCCGTAAGTAACCACTTATTTTTGCGATCGCAGAACCTGCATAGGAGTACCCATTTTGGAACAGAGAGAAATTCAACAGACATTCATCCGAAGCGCCATCCGTGTCATTGCCCGAAAGGGCCTTGTAAAGGCAACGACCAAGGCCATTGCCGCCGATGCCGGCCTCAACGAAGCATATATCTATAAATGCTTCAAGGGGAAGGACGAGCTTCTTGCCGAAGCGCTGCATTATGAGGACGAGGGACTCGCCGTGTTTCTGCGCCGGGAGTTTCCGAACGTGCTCGCCGAAACTTCCCCGTGGCGGGATCGCTGCTTCCATCTCTGGGAAAAGACGTGGAAATTCATTCTGAGCGAGCGGGACGACTGCATCTTCTATCTCCGGTATTACTGCTCCCCCGACTTCTACGCTCATGAGCGCGACCGGCAGCAGCAATACTACCACGCGCTGACCCACCGCGTCGCATACCTTTTCCGCCCCGAGACGGATCTGGATATGCTCATGCATCAGATATTTGAAACCATGCTCGCCTTTGCCGCGCACGTCATGGCGGGCGATATGGAAAACAACGACCTTACAACGGAACGGACCTTCGAGCAGATCTACAGCTTTATCGCGCCCCACTTCCGTGCCGAGCTGACAGAGGGAGCGGGAAAGGAAACAGCGCTGTTATGAAGAAAAGCTCGATCCGAAAAACGTGGAATGTCATCAGCAGCATTCTGGTGGCGCTCGTGGTGCTGCTGGCGCTGCTTCTCGTCGGCGCAAGACTCTTCGGCCTGCAGGTGTACACCGTGCTCTCCGGCTCCATGGAGCCGACGTACCACACCGGCTCGCTGATCTATGTGAAAAAGGTGGACCCGTACACCATTCGGGACGGACAGGTCATCACCTTCATGCTCGATGAAAACACCATCGCCACGCACCGCGTCGTCGGCGTCGTGCCGGACGAGGAGGACTCCACCGTCGTCCGCTTCCGCACGAAGGGCGACGCGAACGAAACCGAAGACGGCGGCCTTGTGCATTACAAGAACGTCATCGGCACGCCGGTGTTCACCATCCCGTACCTCGGCTTCGTCGCAAACTACATCCAGCATCCCCCCGGCATGTATGTGGCCATCTCGGCCGGAGCCGTGCTCCTGATGCTGACGTTCCTGCCGGACATCTTCGCCCCGGACAGCAAGAGCGAGACCGTCGGGGAGGACGAAAAAAAACGGGCCAATCCCGCCGCGGGCCGTCACGTCCGCAAAAGATGAGGGCAACGCCGCAAGGCTCCCTATAGAAAGCTTTAATTTAGGAGGTTTTCGCAACATGAAAACGAAAAGCAAAGCTCTGCTCCTGACTCTCTGTGCGGTGTTGCTCGTCGCGGCGTCCGTGCTGGGCACGATGGCGTACCTGACCTCGACTGACACCGTGACCAACACCTTCACCGTCGGCAAGGTCGAGATCAAGCTGGACGAAGCCAAGGTCACCGCGGACGGTATCCCGGTGGAAAGCGCTGCCCGCGTGACGGAAAACAGCTACAAGCTGATGCCCGGCAATACATACACCAAGGACCCGACCGTCACCGTCAAGGCTGGCAGCGAGGCTTCTTACGTCCGCATGAAGGTCACCTTCAACAACGCGACGAAGATCATCGCCCTCTGCACCGATCCGGAGTTTGCGGGAGACGGCCCCACCGGCGTTGAGAACGCGTTCCCGCTGATCCGCATGGTGAAATTCGTGGAAACGAACGCCGCCAAGTGGGACGGCATCATCCCCGACAACATGGTCGATACCGAAGATATGCTCGCGGACGCCAAGTATTTCGCGTATGACGAGACGGCTGACACCCTGACCTACATTTTCTACTACAGAGAGACCGTCACGGCGCCCACGGCTGATGTGGTGCTCCCCGTCCTGTTCGACAGCATCACCGTTCCCGAGTGGGTTACCGGCGAGCAGCTCAAAGCTCTCAACAACTTCCAGATCACGGTCATTGCCGAAGCCATTCAGGCCGGCAGCTTTGCCGACGCCGCCGATGCCTGGAGCCACTTCTGAACCCCGCACTGCCCCGCGCATAAACCAAAAGGGAAAAGGATAATCGTTATCCATGGAAATAACAGATTTCCCTGTCAATAACGGAAGAAAGGAGGAAGAATGAAAATGAAGCATGTTGCAAACCGTCGCCGCAGTGTGAGCAGCCGTGCGTTTATCGCTCTTCTGGCGCTTGTTCTTGTGATCGGCTGTGTGGCAGGAGGTACCGTCGCCTGGCTCGTCGCCAAGACGGAACCTGTTGTCAACACCTTTACCTACGGCAATATCAACATCGCTCTGGCTGAGACCACCGGTAAGGACTACAAGATCATCCCCGGCAAGGACATCCCGAAGGACCCGAAGGTGACCGTAGAGGGCGGCTCCGAGGCCTGCTGGCTGTTCGTCAAGGTCGATAAGGTCGGCACGTTCGTTACCGACAAGGTGACCTACACGATTGCCGATGGCTGGATGCAGGGTAATGGAACCGAGATTCCCTCGAACGTCTACTACCGCGAAGTTTCTGCGAAAGATGCCAAGAATGGCGTCAGCTACTACGTTCTCGCGGGTAACACCACCTACCCGAATGGCGTCATCAATGTCAGCGACACCCTGTCCAAGACCGACGTTGATCAAATCGCGGCTGGCGAGATTTCCCTGACCTTCACGGCCTACGCCGTGCAGAAGGAGAACATCGCCGACGCCAAGACTGCATGGGAAAACGCCAACGCCTAAGCACCCCGCACGCAAGTGCAATAGCAACCCCAAATACTTAAAGAAGGAGTACCAAGTACATGAAGAAGAAGATTACCGCGCTGTGCCTCTGCGTCGCCCTTCTGGCGGTCGCCGTTGTGGGCGCCTCTCTTGCTTACTTCACCGATAACGATCAGGCCGACAACACCTTCACCGCCGGCAGCGTGAAGATCCAGCTCATCGAAGAGCAGAGCAACGCGGACCACACCGGCTTTGTTCCCTACACAGGCGACAAGGTCCTGATGCCGATCGTCGGCTCCGCGCAGGGCGAAAAGTACCCCAACGGCCAGCCCAAGGCGGAGAACTACATTGACAAAGTCGTCACCATCAAGAACAACGGCAAATCCGCCGCGTGGATCCGCGCCTACTATGCCGTTCCCTCCGATCTGGATGACGGCTATGAGACCTTCAATGCCGGCGCGAACATCCTGCACGGCAACTTCGGCAATAACGGCGACAAGACCACCTACGAAAATGAGTGGAAGTGGCTGAACAACGGCAAGTGGCAGTACTTTGAGACTGAGATGGGCGGCGTCCGCTACAACGTCTATTTCGCGGACTACTACCAGCCCCTCGCGGCCGGTGAGACCACCGAGCAGTTTATCTGCGGCGTGTATCTGGACAAGCACGTGGATATGAAGGACGGCAAGTACATCGATACTCGCTATCCTGACGCTGACCTCTCCATTCTGGAAGGCACGGTGCATTATCCCGTGTTCGCGGTCGCCGTTCAGGCTGAGGGCTTTGACAACGCTGCCGACGCTATCACCGCTGCCTTCGGCGCCCAGTACAACCCCTGGGGCACTCCCGCCACCAACTGGCAGTAATTCCTAAACATAACAGGTCAGCGCTCTTTCGGGAGCGCTGACCAATAAAGGAAGGACATAATTCCATGACTAAGAAAAGATTTGTTGCGATTCTTCTCTGCGTGACGCTCGTGGCCCTCGCCGCCATCGGCGCTACGTTTGCTTATCTGACTTCTACCGACAGCGTGACGAACACCTTCACCGTCGGCAACGTGAAGATCGACCTGATCGAGTCCCGCCTGCACCGCGAGAACGCCGGTATCCCCAACGGCGAAACTTCCGACTCTGAGCTGTGGTCTGACGTTGACAAGCTCGGCTCCGGCAACACCAGCAAATACAAGGCTGGCGATACCTTCTACACCGACGCCCAGATCGAGGCCGACGCTGCCGAGTATAAGTGCGAAAACGTCAAGCTTCTCCCCGGTGAGTCCTACCACAAGATGCCCTATGTCAAGAACATCGGCACCGAAGATGCGTACATCCGCATCCGCGTTATGATCCCCGCTGATCTCGACACGGCGATTCTGAACAGCAGCATGTATACCTCCAGCGCTCTGAACAACAAAGAGTTCACCATGGCGTATGACAACAGCGGCACGGTCGAGCGTAACAGTGTGAAGTACAACGTCTACACCTTCACCCGCATCGATCCTCTGGCTGCTGGCGCGATGACCTATTGGAACGTCTGGGGCACCATTCACATGGATTCCGATACCACCGGCGAAGAGCTTGCCGAGTTCTTCGGCGAAGGCAAGGCTTACGCTGACGGCGTATTCCCGGTGCTGGTCGAGGCCGACGGCATTCAGTCTGACGGCTTTGCCGATGCTACTGCCGCTTGGGCTGCGTTCGACGCCTAATCTCCCGCCCAAATCTTGCCTCCCCTGAAAGGGGAGGTGGCGCGGCGCTGCTTCCAACTGGCAGTAATTCCCCGTAAAGCCTCCCTTGTGTAAAGGGAGGTGGCGCGAAGTGCCGGAGGGATTGTCCGTATCGGCAAGACGAAGGAACAATCCCTCAGTCAGCCGGAACGGCTGACAGCCCCCTTTGCACAAGGGGGCCAATGAAAAAAGCCTCCCTCTGACGAGGGAGGTGGCAAGCCCGAAGGGCTTGACGGAGGGAGAGACATCCCTCCACATACCCAGTCGAATATGGTCTGCACCCCCGTGGGTGCAGACCATAGGAGAGCATCTAAGGCAAATGCAGATGTTCTCCTATGGTCTGAAGAGCCATGAAAAGCGTAAGAAATAATTGCAAATACAGCCTGAGGGGAGTAAAAGCAATGAAGCGAAAATTCTTGATTCTGTCGGTGCTTGCCATCTTGGTCGCCATACTTGCGGCGAACACGCTGGCATACTTCACCGCAGACACCAAGGCGCACAATGTCATCACCAGCGGCGGTGTGGACATTGTGCTCAACGAATGGGCGAACGAGGACCGCACCGAGCCGTTCGAGGATCGCACCGGCGTCATGCCCGGCACGGAAGTGACGAAGATCGTTGAGATCAGCAACACCGGCACCGCCCCGGTCTGGGTGCGCGCGCAGGTGCAGCTCGATGTCTACGGCGCCGACGAAGAGTCGCTGCCCCCCGAGTACGTCTCGCTCGACTTCAACGAAACGGACTGGACGTATTTGGACGGATACTACTATTATAACCGCGCTCTCGCCCCCGGCGAGACGACCGTCCCGCTCTTCACCACGGTAACGTTTGCCCCGGAGATGGGCAACGAGTACCAGAACTCCACGGCGTATGTGGAAGTGAATGTGGGCGCGGTGCAGGCGGACAACAACGGTACGGACGTGTTCTCCGCCGCCGGCTGGCCGAGCTTTGCTCCGCCGGAGCCGACGCAGGTGCCGGAGCCGACGCAGGTGCCGGAGCCGACACAAGTTCCGACAGCCGTTCCGGGAAATCCTTAAGGAGGTCGTGAAATGAAAAAGAAGCTGTTAGCGTTGTTTCTCTGCTGCGCTCTTTCCTTCGGCCTCGTGACCGCCGCCCTCATCACCCCCGCCGCTGCCGACGAGGATTTCCTTGTCTACGGCTCTGACGGGCTTGTTGTGCATACGGTCAATCTTGCAAAGAATAATAAGCTCGCGCTCACCGCGGTCGCCTCCACCGGCTCCGGCGTCTACCAGTGGCAGATTCAGGTCGGCGGCGACGTGTGGGCGAACATCTCCGGCGCGAACGGCGTGACGCTGGACGTCAGCTACGCGCTCGTGGCGAACCTGCTGTACGGCGGCGCGGCGAATCTCCGCTGCCGTCTCACCGCGGGCGAGGTTGTGAAGTACACGAACACCGTCACGGTGCAGATCACGGACGAAACGCCCGTCTCCGCTCCGGCGCAGGCTCCGAAGGCCCCCACCGTCATCTCCGAGGCCGAGCCGGTAGGCGAGCCGGTCATCATCCCCCCGCAGACCGTGGAAGAGACCCCGGCTCCGGACGCCGCCCCGGCGAATGACCTGACGGCGAATGTCGCCCCGGCCGCTCTCGCCGACCCCGCCCCGGTAAACGACCCCGCCCCGACCGACAACGGCGAGGACGAGGACGACGATAAAGTACTGCCCGCAACCTATACCATCTCGGTCAGCTACGTTTTTGGAGATGGCGTAAGAAAGGGTCAGCAAGCGGCTCCCATGTGGTCGGCGACTGTCCCTGAGGGCAACACCTTTATCCAGACCGTACATAGCCCCGTTATCCTCGGCTACAATGCGGACCAGCTTAAGGTCGATATTAATACTGTTGTCGATAAGGATATTACCTATACGGTTCTCTTTTACGCTGCGAAAGTTGACTTCAAGGTGAACCACTACTGGCAGAATGCCGATGATGACAACTATACCCTGCACGAGACAGTGACGAAGCAGGGACTTACCGGCGAAATGGTTGGCGATCATCTGGAAAACACCTACGATGGTTTCGTTGCACTTCTTTATGAAGCTTCCTCTGAGGTTCTGGCAGACGGCAGCACGGTCATCGATATTTACTACGACCGTGAATACTTCCTGATGAACTTCAATCTTGACGGCGGCTTCGGTGTGGAGCCGATCTATGCCCGTTATGGTGCTGCTATCGGAGACATTGGAACCCCCAAGAAAACGGGTTACACCTTTGCCGGTTGGACGCAGGATGGCGAAACCAAAGTTGATCCTGCAAAGACCATGCCGTTCAAGGGAACCAGCTATAAAGCTATGTGGACGATTGGCGATTCTGCGAAGGTCACCGTTGTTGTCTGGGGAGAGAACCCGGATGATGAGGGCTACAGCTTCTACAAGAACGCCGAGATCACAGCAAAGCCCGGCGAAACGCTAAAGCTGGATAATCTTCAGGGCAAGTTGATTTGCGGCAAAGAAGAGCATACGCATTCAGCGGCATGCGGACTTGATTGCAAGCATACACATACGGCTGCGTGCTACGGTGGAACTAAACAGGAAAACCCGGTTGACGGGAAAACAAATTCTGCTACCGAGAATATTAACCAGTTCAAAGCGCTCACCAGTGGAGCGCTCCAGAACGGGATGGTTTACCGTGTGAAGTGCGATGGCGCATTTCAGACTGAAGGGTACGACAAGTACTATCTGTATTATGACAACAACTGGTATCTTGTCAGTTCGAGTAATGTTTCGGGCAGTGCGGTAGCAACCAGCAATAAAATGAATGCCCATAAACATAGCGGAAATATTATTAGTGGCAATGATAAAGACCAGTTTTGGGTGTATAATTCTAAGCTGACATGCATCCACACCCACACAGATGCTTGCTTTTCCTGCGGCAAAACGGAGCACAACCATACCTCCGCTTGCTATTACAACAAAAGCTTTATGGATAATCCCGAGCTGTGGAAGATGGTAAAATCCGATGAGATCACGGTTGCGGCGGATGGCACATCCATTATGAACGTGTACTATGACCGCGTTGAATTTACGCTGCACTTTAGAAAAGCATATAGCAGCAGCGATGATTACGGCATAATCAAAGCAAAATGGGGTTCAAATATCCGTAATGCGTTTAATGCCAAGAGCACAAGCGCGGGAACATACAACTGGAGCGAAAACCGCGATGCGAGCGGACCGTGGACATCGTATATGGATATCATGCCCACAAAGGACATGGTCTTCTACGCATATACGGGCGGCTCTGGTACGTCAACGGGCTATTATTATATCGAAGACCTGAACGGGAACGATGAGCTTTTCTACGAAAGCAAAGCAAGTGGGACGAATCTTTCCGTAACGGAAGAAGAATTCATTGAGATTGAGGGCTTTAGCTTCAATAGATCCAGAAGTGCTAAAGTCGGTGATCGATTTAACAATGCGAAATTCTACTATACCCGTAACAGCTACGAACTGACCTTCTTCAACCGTACTGGGGAGCTCACGGATAAAAAGCAGACCGTAAAATATGAAGCGCCCCTGAAAGGATATGATTTTATACCGCCGTATCCCTCCGATCTTGAAGCGAACGCCTACGACTTCGCCGGATGGTATACGACCGCGGGGTGCTTCGACGGCTCCGAGGCAAATTTGGACACCATGACCATGCCCGCTTCCAACGTTATCCTTTATGCCAAGTGGACGCCAAAATTCCATACGGTAAAGACATACTTGACGGAAATTGCCTTGAAGGATGCGCCGGAATCCCCGCTGAATACTTGGGACAAAGTCAGCCACGGCACATCTGTAAAGGATCCGCCGACAACGCCGATAAATGGCCAGTACGATTTTGTCGGCTGGTTCTATAGGGATGATGCGGGCAACGAAAAAGCCTTTGACTTCTCCATGCCGGTCAACCGTGATCTGAATCTCTATGCCAAATGGAGATCGAACACGACGGTAGAATACAAAATCCGGTATGTACTGAAGGATACGGAAACCGAAATCGCGCCCGCCACGACCGGCAGCGCGCTTGCCGGTTCTACCAAGACTTTCGTTGCGAAAACCGGTGACCTGCTGAATGAAGGCTATAAGACCAAGTATTATCCCACCGTTCCCGCCGCTTATATTGAACTGAACATTAACGGCGGCAATGAGTACAAGTTCGAGTATGTAAAGCTCGATAGCATTTCCTACACCGTCCGGTATCTGGATGTTGAGACCCGTGAACCTGTTGTCGGCACAGACAACTTCGTGGCGGCTGATAAGAACGTAACTACGGATAAAGCGGTAGTGACGGAAAACTTCAAGCGTGTACCCGGCTATATGCCGGACGCTTACCAGAAGCAGCTTGTTCTCTCTGCGAATACGGAAAAGAATGTGCTGATTTTCTGGTATGCAAAGGACACGCTCCATGCGCCTGTTCAGATTATCCACTGGGTACAGAACCTCAACAATGACGGTTATACCGAATATCAGAGCAGCACAGACATCAACACTCTGATTGGTACGGAAGTCACGGAAAATCCGCTGACGATTGCCGGATTTGCCTATAACGAGGGCAAGAGCAATCCGAGCGGCACGCTTACCGATGATGGACTTCTGCTGAATCTCTACTATGACCGCATCGAGTATCCCTATGCGTTCCGCTTCCTCGAGTATGGAACGGACGAAAAACTTGTAGACGCGGAATCCGGCAATGCCCGTTATCAGGCGCGTGTGTCGCAGACGGCTAAGAACATTCCCGGCTATACGCTTGTCAGCGACGCAAATCAGTCGATCAACATCGCCATCGAAGACCCCGCGGACGTGGCAAACAAAAATGTCAAGGTGTTCTACTACACCGAGCAGACCGTTGACATTAAGTACCTTGTCTCCGGCCCGCAGGGCTGCGGCACGCTGAGCAGCTATCAGGACAACTCGCTCAATGTACGCACTGGCACGCCGGGAGGCTCCACGCCTACCGCGAGCGCCGGATTCAAGTTCGTCGGCTGGTTCAAGGATGAAGCGTGCACCGAAGCTGCGAACGCAAGCTGGGTCAGCGCTGACAACAAGCTGACGCCGGACAAGACCAAGAACTACGGCACGCAAGAGACCCCCGCCATGGGCTACGAGGCCGCGACGTACTACGCCAAGTTTGAGGCCGACGTTGCCGACCTGACCATCACCAAGCATGGCTATGTGGCAACCGACGGCGAGCAGAGCTTCATCTTCACCGTGACCGGCCCGGACGGCTTCAGCAAGAAGATCGTCATTCAGGGCAACGGCACCGTCGTGCTCACGGGTCTGAAGATCGGCGAATACACCGTCACCGAGGACACGGCATGGAGCTGGCGCTATACGCCGGAGAGCGGTTCGGTGAGCATTACGCTCAAGCCCGGAGAGACGAACGCCGTCACCTATGTGAACGAGCGCACCAACGACAAGTGGCTCGGCGATGACTCTTATGTAAAGAACGTTTTTACCAAAACGGTTTCCGGTAATTGAGAAAGGAGGCGGCAATCATGTATAATGGATCCCACGCGAAAGCGAACAACAAACCGAGAATCCGCATGAACAAGCTGGCCATCCTGTTCATCGCGGTCGTCATGCTGATCGGCGCGGTGGTCGGCTCTACCGTCGCCTTTCTGGTGACCGAAACAGCGCCGGTGGAAAACAAGTTCACCTACGCCAGTATTTCTACGAACATCAAAGAGAATTTTGACGGCGAAACGAAGAAAGACGTTCAGGTCGTCAACAACGGCGACACTGCCGCCTACATCCGCGCGACCTACGTCATCAACTGGCTCGATAAGGACGGAAACATCGTCTCTTACGTCCCCGGCGATTATGATTACCAGCTTGAGCTGAATATCGGCAACAACTGGATTCCGGGCACGGACGGCTTCTACTACTACAAGGAGCCTGTCGCCCCCCGCACATCCACGGCAGGAAGCCTTCTCACCTGTAAGGCGGTTTACCCGGCAAACCCGGAGTACACCCTCTCTGTTGAGATTCTGGCAACTGCCATTCAGAGCACACCGGCTTCCGCCGCGCGCAATGCGTGGCCCGGCATGCCGGGCAGCGTGAACTAAGGAGGGAGTAACGACATGAAAAAATCGATGAAGAAGCTCCTCTCCCTCGTGATGGTCATCGCCGCGCTTGCGGCGCTGACCGTCCCGGCTCTCGCCGCCGACGCCGTGGTGAGCCGTCAGGGTACCAACGGTCTAGTGATCGAGACCACCGGCAGCGGCTACACGGACACAGACCTTTTTGGCAACTTCAAAAACGTCATGCCCGGCGACGAGCTGACCGAGGACATCACGATCAAAAACAACGTCAGCGGCTTTGACTATGTGAAGCTCTACATCCGCGCCGAGGCCCACGACGAAGAGGGCAACCCGCTCACCTACAGCGAGCCCTTTGAGAACGAGGACGGCCACGATCAGGCCAACATCGAGGGAATGCGCGACGAGACCGTCGTCACCATGGCGGACTTTCTCTCCAAGCTCACGATGGAGGTCTATCTCGTGAACGCGGACGGCACGAAGCAGAGCATCTTCTCCGCTTCCCCGGACGAGACCGCGCAGGTCACCGATAACGTCCTTCTCGGCACCTTCGCCAAGGGCAAGAGCGCGAAGCTCGAAGCGGTGCTCACGGTTCCCGCCGGGCTCGGCAACGAGTACGCCTATCGCGTCGGCGAAGTGGACTGGGTGTTCACGGTCGAGGGCTTCAACAACGAAAAGCCCCTCATCCCCACCGGTCAGCTCAACTGGCCCGTCGCCGTGTTCGGCGCGCTGGGCGTGCTGCTGATCGCGGGCGGCGTTGTTGTGCTCACGAAGAAAAAGAAGCATGACGAAGCCTAAAAAAATCGGGATCGTCTTATTGACAGCGGGAGCAGTGCTGGTGATCGCCGCACTGCTCCTGTTTTCCCATAACCGCGCCGAGGACAGGCGCGCCGGAGAGAGCGCGGAAGAGACGCTCCGGCTCGTAGAGACCGCGATGGCCGAGCGCGGGACGAACGGCGAGACCGGCACGACCCCCGCGCCC
>ENA-ORNQ01002407-ORNQ01002407.1-human-gut-metagenome-genome-assembly--contig:-NODE-2407-length-12677-cov-5.811044_pt1 | contig 12677 bp, 29 predicted proteins | sample MGYA00242116_ERZ509024 | MGnify/ENA primary metagenome ERZ509024 (study PRJEB26280, sample SAMEA2338697) | human gut metagenome | biome: human gut; feature: human-associated habitat; material: faeces...
AAAGCTACTACAACAGATGCTGAGGGAATGATCTATAGACTCGGAACATATATCCATATTCACCCTGGCCTGCAATACTCGAATTGGCCTGCTCATCCAAAGGAGCGGGACGTAACCGTCCCAGCTCCACCAGCTCATAAACATACTTGGGGATTTTCATGCCACATCCTCCTTCTCGAAGTAGAACGGAACGCCGGCTTGGAAGGGGTAAATCGTGAAGTCGTGGTCGCTCCACACTCGCATTGCATGACGGCAAGGCTTATCCTTGGGAAGAACAATCCGCTTCTTGCCGCCAAACATGATTTCGATATGGTCGTCGGCGTATAGGTTCTCAACTTCCAGCAGCTTGAAGACATAGGACTTCGTGGCTTCCTTGACTTCCATGACATACCGATAGGCATGGAAAACATCACCATCATGCTCAGATTTGTAACGTCCAGGCTTCAACATCACAAATACAACTCCTCTCCGCCCACGAATACATGGGTAACACCGTCCGTGACCTCTACCCGAATATCCCTTTCTTCCATAACCCGACGTTTCTCCGCAATACCATAGGAGGCAGTCAAACAGTCATCTTCCATAAATGCGGCAACCTCACCCATCTCCATTTCGGGGAGAAGGCTGGAGAGAAAATCGCAAAACTGATCTTTGCCCACCTGCTCGTGTTTGTGGGCATACTCAATCAGATTCTCCAACAGCTCCCGTGTAAAAGAGCCTCCGCTTCTGGAAAACACGCCCGGAAACTGATACTCTACATAGGCCATAAAACCCTCATCGTTAAACCCCTTTTTCATCAGTCATACCTCACTTTCAAAAAATTGTTGATTGCTTGTGCTATATTTACAAACCGTCCTATAATTTTGCTAACCATAAAAAAGAGACGGGATAGAGAAATCTATCCCGTCTCGTTCTGTTCTTATCGTGCGCCAACCCCTGCCAGCAGGGAAGCCATCTTGTCCATCATGGCGTGACCGTCCATGATCCGGCCCCAGTTGTTCTCCTGGTAGTTGGAGGTCATGCGGCGGGGAGCGGTATGTCCAACCATGTCGCTCATCGCGTTCAGTGCGCCCCAGGCAGTCCCCTTGAACTTGAGAATGTCCGGCGCAAAGTAGCAGATCATGTACTCTTCACGGGCTTTCGTCGCATTCCGCTTTTCGCGCTCACTCATATCCTCCGTGGCCGGGAACATCTCGTCCAGAATTTTGGCGATCTGCTCATCGGTGACGGTCTTGTTCGCCATCTGGTCGGCGTACACAGCCAGCTTGTCCATGTACTTATTCGCCATGTCCAGGCACATCCGCGCCTCCTGGAGCTTGGCCTGAATATCGCCGGTATGCCGGACAGACCACGCACGCTTTGCGCCGTTCAGTGCGATGTTCAGAGTGTTGTTGCAAACCACCCGGATAGGCGTCATACATACGCGGATAGCGCCGCTACCGTCGTGGGTATTGGAGAAGCATAGATATGGCTCGGTCTTATCGCCGACGATCTCCGTATCGGGCAGTTTTGCCAGCAGCCAAATCTTCCGGCCACCCATAAGGCTTCCCGCCGTCTCATAGTGAACCTGACCCTCTCCGCCAATCAGAGCGTCGGTGAACGCAAATGCCTCCGCATTCTGCACCACCTGATACCGGTCACTGACCACGCCCAGCACCGCACCGTCGCTGCTCCGCACATTAGCGAAGAAGTTATCCACCTTGCGCCCGCCGCAAACCTGAATGGGCTTGCGCTGCACAGTCCAGTCCAGACCAGCCAGTCGGAGTGCATCGGCACTGGTCGGCGCTTCCTCAACCTGAGTACCCAGGCCATGCCAGGGCTTCTCGCGTCCAGCATAGAACATACTCTCAACATTCGCAGACATTTTTACGTACCTCCTAAATTTTGTTCTCGTTTGTTTTTTCTCCGGTTACTATACTTACAGAAAAGAACTGCGTTTTGCTAACCGTCTGTTTAATTATCCCAAATATCGTTGATATCAAAGGAAATGCGAACGTGCCCATCGACGGCAGAAATCACCGTGCCGTCGGCCTTGTTCATGATGGTCGTGAGGGCCGCCGTTTCTTCCTTGTTCAGGGTAGCGGCAGGGGAGAAGTCCAGCCAGAGAATGGCGTGCTTCTCTTTCATGTTCGGGTCATACCCGTCGATCATCCGCACGTCATCGCACATATTCATAAACTCCACCAGGTCGCTTTTGACGGCCTGGTAGAGCTTGATCTTGGAAAAGTTAGCACGTGTTCCGTTGAAGTTTTCGTTACGGTCGTGCATCTCTGTGATCTCTTCAGGGGTGTAGTTTACGCGCATCCTTTCTTCCTCCTTAACTCCATGTACTCGGGGTAACTCACCCCCATCAACTCGGCGGCGGCATGAAGCGCCTGCTTTTTATCTCCCAACGGGCCAGCAGGCACCTTGGGAGTCTCGATCTTGTGGGGGTACCAGCGGGAACTGCCCTTCTGCTTGGACACATCATAAGTAATGCTCATATGTTCCTCCTTATAAAAATGGTTTCTTACCAAACAGCACGCCAGCCGGGAGACTTGACCAGCCCATCCAGCTCGGCCTCTTTCTGGTCTGCCGCTTCCTGTTCCCCTTCGTCCGGGAAGTCGGAAACATCCAGATCATATACATCAACGCCTACATCGGCGTTAGAATAAACCTCTTGTACCAGGCCACCAGCAACACGAACGGCCACCTGCACATCCAGCTCCTTCTCCTCAATCCGCCAGTTGGTAGAATCGGGATCATTGCGGATAACTGCGGTATCCTCGCCACACTCGCATTCCTGGTCGTCGGTCAGGTTTTCAGCATCAACATTCCAGGATGGAAGCTCGGCCTTAAACTGCTTGCGCATCTCGGCCCGCGCTGCTTCCTTATCCAGAAACAGCTGGACGGTGGACTGATTGCTCGCGTCGGTATCCTGCTCGTTTATCAGCACAAAAACCTTCATCATTTGTTAGCTCTCCTCTCAGCATGGTTATTGATATATTCCATCACAGCCTCGTACAGCTCAGGGGACGCAGTGAAAAGAAAGACATCGTACATGGGATTGTCCCGGTCAGGAGCTACCTTGTAAGGGGTGAAACCCTTCTCAATCAAGAAGCTGCACATTCTGGCCCGCTTGCACACATAGGTCTTCTGCTCGTTGGCGTTGTTCATCTCTTCAAGTCCTTTCAAAAAGTTGTTTAGAATTGCTTCACTATAATTACAGAGCCAGGGCAAGTTTTGCTAACCTCTAAAATAAAAAGCCCGCCGTAAAAACGGCGGGCAATCTATCAGGCCACGACAGATTTCAAACGGGCACGGGAGTTAGAGGCCAAATCATACCATGCTTCTCCGTTAGAGAAACGGGCGGTGCAAACGTACTCCTGGAATCCGTACTCCTTGCCCAGTACGGCCAGCTTGCGGTTGATCTTCCGAATTTCAGCCTCATACTTCCGATAGGCCACACTCCGACAGCAATCGAAGTAATAATGGCAGTCATCATTGGTGTAATCCTTATCTTCAGTCAGGTCGTGTTCGACCTCCACGTAGAACTGAACGCCGGTATAGTATCCGCTTCTGAGCGTGATCTTGTGGAACATCAGCTCATAGTTGAAACTATCCAACACCGCGCCGATGATCTTGTTGTCATCGTAGGCCGCACACTCATCAAAATACTGATAGTTTTCCAGTTCGTTGCATTCACAGAAGTCACACTCCGTAGCGTCCGCGCTCATGATCGCTCCGCATTCCGGGCAGCGCTTGGCGTCCTCATTGTAGTCCTTGGCGAACAAAGGGAAGTCCCTCATGGTACAGAAATTAGCAGCGCTCATTTTGTCATCCTCCTTAAAGTTGGTTGCTTGTGCTTGTACTATAATTACAGATAGCCTCCCAGTTTTGCTAACCGGGAGGCTACTTTTTTATTTGCCGTCATCAAATTCCTCGGCGTCGATCTCGTTGGAGATGGAAAACACTTCATAGGCGGCTTCATTCAGGCGTCCGATAGATGCAGTTGCGTGCGACTCGCGGTTTTTGATTGCGTCCGCCTCAGCCTCCAGCAAGTCCTGGACAAAAGCCAGAGCCTCGCCCACATCGGCATCCACCACAATGGTGGTGCTATGCTTGGCCTTGATCTCAGAACTTCTTTTTGCTCATGTACATTAAAACTCGTCCTCCTTCACAAGGATTTCCCCAATGGATACCTCTGCGACATAGTTGAAGTCCAGCTTTTCCAGCAGCCGCTTCATGACCTCGTGGCGACCATTTGCGCTCACGATATATCCACGAACTGAACCGTTGAATTGACGAACGACAACAGAATATCTTGGGCAAAAGTATTCATCTTCAAATTCCGCACGGCTTAATCCCTCTACCACATCTTTCCCGCAGGCCGGACACGCGGTAAAGGAATGACCCTCGATCTCTTCGTCGTGCAGTTTATCCGCCGAAAAATATGAACCGCAGGCTTCACAGGAGATAATATGTCCGTTGTTACACTCGGACGGGACACAATCGCAACAAACATGGTATTCATTGTCCATGCCCTCGTTGACAATGATACCTTCAAAATTTTCTTCATCGAAAGAACATCCGCAGATTTTGCAGGTTTTCATATTCAGCACCTCCACTATATTTGCAGACCATTTTGAAAAATTGCTAACCATAAAAATAAAAAAAGGAGAGGGGCGACCCTCTCCCTGATTTAGAAACACTCAAACCCCGTGATGACCAGCAACACATTGAATAGCACACGATGATAGTCGCTGTTATAAGGATTTTCTGCCACAGCTTTAAGATGGTATAGAGCATCGGTCAGCTCGTTTTTCAACTGCCCGTCATCCGGCAGATTTGACAGCTCAACCAGCTTTTCCGCTATATCACAGCAGTCGTATTCCCACGGCCTATTGAATTGCTTGAGTTGATTCAGCTTGTCCGTCCGTTCCATATATTATGCCTCACTTTCTACCAAGGCTTTCAATTCAGCCGGTGTATAGCTCTTGCTGTATGGTTTATTTCCGCCGCTGAGAACCAGACAGAATTTGCGGAACGTAACTCCGTTGATCTCTTCCAGCTCCTCCTCAAAGATACGATACCGAAAGTCCCCTCGCTTAGGTGTCGCCTTGTAGTGACTCAGCATAGCGGCCTGCGCCTGCTCAACCGTAGGGAAGTCGCCAACATTGACCGTCTTACCGGTTTTCGTAGACCGGGAAACATTGAAAATTCTCTCGCTCATCTTGGCATCTCCTCAGTAAATCAGAATCTGCTTAGAGAACAGCAACCACAGCCCCAGAGGAGCCAGCAGCACAACCGCCGTGCCGTCTCGATCTTCTACGGTCACGCCGGTGGAGCACATCCACAGCACCAGAGCACAGCAGGCCAGAACTCCCAGCCCCATCAGCCGCTGCTCGATTATCTTCTTGCGGTAATACCGCCGTTCATTTCTTGTCATTTGTGCTTGTCTCATTTTTTTTATCGCCTCCTATTATATTTACAGACTGATTTACTTTGTTGCTAACCAAAAAAAGAGGCGGAGAGATTTTTCTCTCCGCCTCTTTTTAGGCTACCACATCATTCTGAAGCTCGGCCATATGCTTGTTGGCTTCTTCCAGCAGGCGCTTTTCGTCCCACTCAGCAGTGAACTTTGCCAGCTCGTTCCAGTTGCGTTTCTGGTAGATGTTGTCGGTGATTTTTACCACGGCACCCAGGCCACGGCTGCACCACATACCCGGCGTGCTGCTCGGAGTCCACAGGGAAAGGGAAAGGCGCGGCATCATGCCGATAGTCTTCTGATAGAAACAGCCCAATCTCGGCTCCTCGCGCACCTCAGTCCATCCGATGTCAGCCTTCAGCACTTTGCCGTCCGGCAATTCGATGGAGCGCGTAGCCACCTTGTCATTCCATACGATGAAGCGCTCCAGATCAAGCCGGAACCCGTTGCTCAGTTTTGCGTTCCAGCGATTAACCTGCTCTCTCGTACATTGTGCCATTTTGTCTTCCTCCTTTATTCATTCGGACACTTCAAACGTAACCATATTCTGGTTGCCGTCGCCAGCCTCAAACTCGCCGCTCTTCTCATCCATCAGCGTAATACGGTTTACTGCCGTCAACAGGGCGTTACGGATAACCGCATCATCTTGGATACCATCCTTGCCGGTGGGCATACAGATTAAAAATTTCATAATCTTCTCCTTAATACTTGATCTCAATGCGCTTGTCTCCGGCTTCGATAGCCGTACGCAGCTTGCCAGAGATAACGTCCAGTTGTTCGGCCCGCAGGATATACAGGGAACGTGCGGCCCCAGTTTCTACTGCACTCAGGGATTTCAACTGCTTCATTTCTGCTTCCAGCTCGTCGATCACCCATTTGATTTCAATTTTCGTGAACGCCTGCATTTTGTTCCTCCCTTACAGCAACAGGACTTTGCGTCCGTCAGATGTTATCCCGTACAAGGCACCGCCAACAGCATCAGCGGCCCGCCGTGCCTGCTCCAGGTTTGGTGTCTTTCCCATGTATTCCCCTTTCTCCGTGGGAGACTTTACGGGGCGGTAAACCTCGAAGGAAACGTATTTGTTTTCCATCACTGCACCTCCTGGTATAATTACAGAAGGGGAGAACGATTTGCTAACCGCCCTCCCCAAATTTTTATACTCCCATTCCTCTCTTGAATTTCTCATGGTCGATGACGCAGGTGATGGCGCTCATTGCGTCCAGATACTCCGCAGACTTATCAACCGCCTGCACGCCCTTCTTCTTATCCTCCAGATACTGGTCACGTGATTTATCAAACCACTGACCGTAGATCATGACCACCATATCCCGGATATTCTGAAGCTCGATGTTGTTGCGCTTATCAATTTCCAGCACTTCGCAGATGGTCTTGGCCTCCTCGCCGGAGACGATACCCCGCACTTTCGGGGTGTATTTCTCTCTCAGCTCCTGGATGGCGTGAAAATCAGTTTTTGTTGTCATGTGTCATTCCTCCATTATTTTGACTTTCTACTTTAATTACAGAAAGAAGGGCAAATTTGCTAACTATGAAATAGTTAATCCTCTATAAACTCAGCGACCATTTTATTAGCTTCGGACAATGCTTCCCGCTCAGACCAGATACGCCCGTGAAGGCTATACTGTTTTGCGGCGTTGTGGTGGTCATCGTATGTCACAAAACAGGCTACAAGTGTCTGCTGATTTGAGAATGTCAGACGGAGCCGCCAGCACTCTCCGACGCTACATACGCCAATGCCGCCCTTCTCAAAGGTGAAAAGCATATTAGCGTTTTTATCAAAATACTTATAGAAACGATTATTGATTTGCTTTAACATTTCAATTCCTCCTATCTTATTCACACCAGGGCTTTTTCCGCCCGGTACTGCTGAACCAGGGATAAACGCCGGACTCTCCGCGCTCATTGGAAAGGAATCGGGCCAGCCGCTTTTTGTCATCCTCATTCATCCAGCAGGTATAATTCGGATTGTCCCAGCGCCCGTTATGGCGTTCCTTGCGTTGCATGGATTTGACAGCGGCCACCAGCAATTCCTGATTGATGTCCAGCATGGCGCAGATGTCGGCCAAAATGCTCCCGGTCGCTCCTGACTTTTCGGACAGCTCGCCCAGGCGGTATGCCTTGGAGCCATTGAGGGAAGGAATCCACAGGGGAGAGTCGGGAGCCAGCCCCAGCTCTTTTCTCACGTCCAGACTGTATTTTTTTATAGTCCGCTTCAGCGTCCAGATAATCACAGACGACGGAAACCAACTTTTCGACATCATACATGATGATCCCCTCCTATCAATAGCCAGCGGCGCGGCCAAACTTGACGGCCTCTTCACCCTCTGCCAGCTCCCGGATATACTCGATCTTTCCGTTGGGGAGCTGCCACTGACGGATATAAAGGCGACCTCTGGCCCGTGCCTCGGTTTTATTCTTTACGGTGAAAACAGCTTCACCCGTGCCGCCGTCATCATCAGTGATACAAACTGCATAGCGTTTCATTCTTTCGACCTCCGTTAATTTACTTTGTTGCTTGGAGCGTTGCCCCTTACACTATATTTACAGACGGTTTTTCAATCCTGCTAACCTAACCGGCAAAAAAAAATAACGGGCCAGCTACCAGGCCAGCCCGTTTTTATCAGCCGTAAATCACTTCGCCGAAAATCGCATACTGCATGATACAGTCAGCGGAAACTCCGTCGTACTCGTCAAAGTCATCCGCGTTATGATCTTCCGCGTACTTTTTCCAGCCGTTCAGAAGTTTTTCCAACGTCAGCTCGTGGTCTTTGTCGTCCTCACGGTCGTACACGGTCAGCTTGCCGCCGCTCTCCAGAATCTCGGCCAGCACGTCCTCATAGCAGGGCTTCATATCGGCCTTTTCTCTCTCCGCCAGCCGCTGCCGCGCCGCCTCGTAGTCCTTCTCATCGCTGCACAACTCGCCCCAGTAGTCAAAGCCGCCTGCCTCGCAGGACAGTACACAGTCCACGATGTTCTCTGTCGTGATCTTCAATCCCTTTTCGATCTTGAATGTGTGTTCCATCTTTCATTCCTCCCGACAAATAACGTGCCGAATTTGCAAAAGCTCTTCGACCGTTCCATCTCTTAAAATCTCGCGGTTTTTGGCCTCGATCTCTTTGGCCTCCGCTTCGGTGATTTTCTTATCGCCCAGGTAGTAGCACTTCAATGGACTTGACCACCTCCCACTATAATTACAGACTGTTCCGATCATTTGCTAACCACTCAGTAAAATTTTCCGAAAAAGAAAAGGCGGGCCAGGTTTTCCCAGCCCGCCGATCTGTTATGCAACCGCGATTTTTCCGCTACCCTCTTTTTCGATCTTCTCGCTTCCGTAGTAGCCTCTGATCTCGTCCAGCGTCAGAGACTTCTTGCTCCGCTTCTTGTATCCGTCGCGGTGGAAATACCACGCGGATTTGTTGCTGCTCCACCGGAAAGACAGGGCTTTCAGCTCTTCCTTGTGCGGCCTGGTGTCGCCAGTGACCCACACCCAGGAACCGCATACCTCGATCTCGATGCCCTCCATGTGAATCAGCTTTTCGATGATGTCCATGAACTCCGTGGCCGTCTCGGTCGTAGCCGTCCGTGCCGTGTAAAACTCGCCCTCTGCGTTTTTGTGGGTATCCTTCAGCCGGGAGAACAGCGCTTCATACTCAGCGTTGATCTCCTGCATATCCGAAGTTTTGCCGCCCCGATCAGGATGATTTTGAAAAGCCAGCTTCTTGTATTGCTTTTTCAGGTCTTCCAGTGTCTCAGGATTATTGAACCACTTCATGTTTGTCAGCCTCCGTTATTTTCATTTGATTTTCTGGTATCTACTATAATTACAGAATGAAATTCGTATTTGCTAACCTAATCGGGTAATTATTTTCCCCATTCAGGCTCCCCAGGCCAGACTTCAGCACGCACAGCGCTAAACGGCACAAATATGTTGCTGATGACTAACTCAGGATAATTCACGGACTCCGGGATGACCACTCGACCATCAGGCAAGATCGTTTCCCGGCGACTTCCGCCCAGGTGCTTTATAGCAGCCTCCACAGTGTCATACAAAGCGGAAATAATCAAGCTATTGTGATAAATTACAACACTCGTTTCCCGTCCGCCAGCGTCCCGCAGCACTCTTACGCCCTCGCCAGTATCGTACTCGATAATATGAAAATTTCCGTCAGCCTCCAAAGAAATATAATATTTTGTCACGGTTAGAACCTCCGTTCGTTTTCTGATATAATTACAGACAGAAACGGCGATTTGCTAACCGCCCTGAAAATTTTTATACCACCAGCATCTGCTCCGCAAAGTCGTTGATCTGCTGCTCGCTCATCCATTCCGGCGCGGCTCCAATCTCACACAAGCGGCGGTAAATCATCCGCATCAGTTTGATCTGCTTGCGCTCGTTGCCCGCCCAGAGATGGCCCGCAAAGCGCCCACCGTTTCCCAGATAATACAGACAATCCGCTTCCAGCCGTCCCAGCATCTGATACAGGAACTCCGGCGAACTCTGGTTGATTTCCTGAATATCCATTTGCTTTCCTCCGTTCCAATGGTTGAAAATTTATTAACTCTTGATATAATTACAGAAAGAAAACAAGTTTTGCTAACCAGGAAGGAGAGATTTTTATGAGACTATTTCGCCGCGTTCCAACGCCTTTTGCAATCACATATTTAGTTAGCGGTCTTCTCCGTGAGTCATTCCAGAAACGAAAGGCTGACAAATATGCAGCCCAAGTTGTCCACCACTACAAACCTGGTGAATCTCCGTATCCATCCCGCACCGTTGGCACTTTGGAAGAAGAACTTGAAAGATTAGATGATACACTCAAAAAATACGAAGAACAAAAAAATAGACGATTATAAAAAAGCCCGCTGGATTAACCGGCGGGCTTTCCTGCTCTATATTATTCTTTCTGTTCCATGTCCTCCGCCCGGCTTTTTCAGAATGGACGGACTACATCACGCGGGCGATGTCCGTAAACGTCCTTGTAAAAATCGGAATAGAAGGAAAACAGCTCCTCCCACTCGTCGCAGCCCATCGGCTCCGTCTCCAGCTTGTTGCGGATTTCCGCCAGCCGTTCCCGCTCCACCTCTGCTTCCTTCAGCCGTTTAGAATAGCTGTTCAGCTGTCCCGACACGGATTCCAGCGTGTCACCGCCCAGCCAGGGAAGGGAAGGGGAATAAATCAGGTAATATTCCACCTGGTCAAAGCTCGCAGGCGTTCCGCAACCGGAATAGCAAGGCGATACCGTCACCTTGTCACCGTTGCAGGCCATGGTCAACGTGATCTCCCGAAAACCGGCGGCTTTAATCCGTCTCCGTAGCTCTCTTGCGGTTTTTTCAATCGTCATCATTTTGCGTCGCTCCCTTATGTTGTTTTGGATCTCCTGTTATAATTACGGAGCCCGCCGTCCTGCTGTTAGATGAAATACATCTCGCCGTTGATTTCCAGGGCGACGGCCTCTTGTCCCATCTCCCGCTTCAGCTCCTCGCACAACTCCACCACGCGCCCGACGTGCTCCTGGAGCGCCGCATCTGCAGCGTAGGCGAAAACCACTGTTGTAGCCTCTGCCACCAGGCCAGCCGCCGGAGACATCCAGTAGCCCAGCGCCGGGGTGGAAGTCGCGCCGCCGAAAAGCTCGGAGAGGAGCGCCGCCGTTTTCTTGACCTGTTCCGTATTGTCCGCCGCCTGGTCAATGCCGTTTGTGGCGGGTACGTAAACCGTGATCTTGCTGGAGAGCTTCAAGCAATTTTTCAGAACCGCGTTATTGATAGTCATTTTTGTGTTCCCCTTTACGTTTTTTTATTGGGGGCCGGCGTTCCGTTTTGCCGGCCCCGCTATCATTTACAGATTGATTTTCTTTGTTGCTAACCGTTCGGAAAAATTTCTTTTCAGGCAATCCGCAGACTTTCCAGCGCTGCCCGCATCTTGACAATGCGCTTGTGTACGGCAACATTAGAGATGCCCACGGCTTTCCCGATCTCGCGCTCTGTCTTGTGCGCGGCCACCATTTCCAAAATCTGCCGCCCGATCTCGTCCAGCCCATCCCGGAACGCGTCCAGGTCTGCCCGGATGATGGCGCTTGTTTCGGTGTTCACCGTAGCATCTCCGCAGCAGGTTTCAAGGAAGCTCGCCGCGTTGCCCTCGCCGTCATTGATTTCCCAGTCATACGCCGCGCCGTGTTTGCTGTCGGCGTAGTACACCGCCGCAATAGAAGCCCGCGCCGCATTGTAAACGACGGACACCAGGCGCATCGGGCGCTTGCCTTGAGCGGCCCGCCGTTCATTTGTTGCGGCCAGCTTGTCAAGGTCGGCCAGCTTGTCAAGAACCCGAATACAAGTTTCAGATACAAACTCATCAAAATCATGGACACGGAAGCAACCGAACGCGGGCACTTCAGAGAACTGCAGGTAATGGTCTTCGGTGGAATAGCCGATTTCATTCTTTGCCGCCTTGCGGATGCAAGCGGTCATCATTCGCATCTTGTCAGCGTCGGCCATGTTCGCCCACTCGCCAGCGATGGCGGCGGCGTTGGTCTCAGCGTTTGCGCCTTCAGCTTCAGCCCAGGCAATCGCCAAGCACTCGCCCATCAGGACTTCAGACACCTTGCATCCCATATCAGCCGCCGCCGCTTTGCGGATGGCCCATGCCCGTGTCATGGTCTCGCTCATGTTGTAAGTCTTTTTCATTGTTTCTGTCTCCTTTACGTTGATTTACTTTGTTGCTATTGGGAAGCGGTGGAGCCTGCCACCCGGAGAGGATACCCCGGCCAACGGCCCCAGCGCCCGCCCTCTTTAACTGTCTATATCTTATCATAAAAGATCCCATCCGTCAATCATTTACTTTGTTGCTATATCCAAAAAGTTAGAAAAACAGCATATTTTACACAAAAACAGGCATATTTACAGCGTAAAAAGCACAAAATACAAGGCATTATTTTCGTCATTATGCTGCATTTCTTATTGAATCTTTGTGCATTTTGCTGATTAGCAAGCCGCTTGGCCTGAGATCGCCGCCCATGCCCAGCACCAGCCCCAGCGCCCGCACAGACTGCCCCAGCACGGCCAGCAGGGGAGACGGACAGCAGACACGGCACGAGAGCGGCCAGCCCTGCCCCATGCCGCAGGAGACGCACGACACGCCCAGCACCACGGCCAGACGGACACGCCGCCCGCCGCCCCTATGCCGCCAGCTTGCCC
>ENA-ORNQ01002412-ORNQ01002412.1-human-gut-metagenome-genome-assembly--contig:-NODE-2412-length-12645-cov-2.869420_pt1 | contig 12645 bp, 15 predicted proteins | sample MGYA00242116_ERZ509024 | MGnify/ENA primary metagenome ERZ509024 (study PRJEB26280, sample SAMEA2338697) | human gut metagenome | biome: human gut; feature: human-associated habitat; material: faeces...
GTTTTATTGCGGGGACGCCGCTGACGTCACGCCAGACGTGATTGCACGGTACGGAACGCCGTCCGCCGTAATACTGGATCCGCCCAGAAAAGGCTGCGACGCGGCTCTGATTGAAACGGTACTTGCTTCGAATGCGGAAAATATCATCTATGTTTCCTGCGATCCTGCCACGCTCGCGCGTGATTTAAAAAGGATCTGTGCCGCCGGCTATTTCTGTGCGCGTATTCAGCCAGTGGATATGTTTCCGCAAAGCGGGCATGTGGAGACGGTAGTACTTTTGTCCCACAAATCCCCGGACAGTGTTATTAACGTAAAGGTAGAATTTGGAGAAGGCGACGATAAGATATCGTTGGATGCGATTGCAGAACGGGCGAAGAAATATCAGCCAAAACTGAAAATCACATATAAGATGATACAGGAATATGTAGAGAAAAAGTATGGATTTAAGGTACATACCGCTTATATTGCAGAAGTGAAAAGGGCATTGGGATTAACAATGTATGATGCGCCTAATGCGACAGAGGAATTGAAGCAGCCGAGGAAACATCCGCCGAAAGAAAAGGTAGAAGCGATAATGGAGGCGCTTAAGTATTTTGAGGTAATTTAAATGGATGAAAATATTTACCAGATTGCAGAGCAGATAGTCCAATTACATCAGAAAGCCTATGAGGTTTATCTACCATTGGTTGAAGACGTGTGTAGCAGAACTGTGTCGGAAGATGAATTGTCACATTTGTTAGATTATTTACTGGACTTTGCGTGTGATGAAAAAATGTTGAGATTGTACAAAAGGGTATGTAGAAAGTATTTGGATGTATATCCTGGTTGCATTAAGGATTATATTGAAGCATATCGGGAAATGTGGGAAGATGAAGATAGTTACTCAGCAGATTTCTCTTAAAGGGAAAAGGATACGGTGTTTCAAAATGTTATGGTTTGCTTATGGGAGGTACAATGGGGAAAATAATTAAGATACAATTCATGCGGCTGGAGTTGATATTGGAATTTATACGCAGGATTTTGAAAATGAATTTATTTCCTTGACGGATATTGCCCGATATAAGAGCGATGATCCGGCAGCAGTTATCCAAAACTGGATGAGGAATCGGGATGTGATAGAATTTTTAGGTCTCTGGGAAAGGCTGCATAATCCAGATTTTAAACCCCTCGAATTCGAGGGGTTTAGAAAACAGGCTGGCGCGAATGCTTTTACAATGTCACCTAAGAAATGGATTGAAGCGACAGATGCTATTGGTATTGTTTCAAAAGCAGGACGCTATGGCGGGACATATGCTCATAGCGATATTGCCATGTCTTTTGCGACATGGATTTCTCCAGAGTTCCAGTTGTATATTATGAAAGACTATAGGCGTTTGAAGACAGACGAAAATAGTCGGTTATCTTTGAATTGGAATTTAAATAGAGAAATTTCTAAGTTGAATTACAGGATACATACAGATGCGATTAAAGAAAATCTAATTCCACCAGAATTAACGCCTGCACAGGTGGCATATACCTATGCGAATGAAGCGGATCTGTGAATGTTGTTTTGTTTGGAAAGACGGCTAAGCAGTGGAAAGAAAAAAATCCGAATGTTAAGGGGAATATGAGGGATATAGCGACATTGAATCAATTGTTGGTACTGGCAAATTTAGAAAGTTACAATGCTGTTTTAATTAATCAGGGGAAGAACCAGAAAGAGCGGATGGAATTACTTCGACAGTTGGCGGTGCAACAGTTGCAGACATTGGAGATGATAAGTTTAAATAATTTGCCGAAACTGGAAGATGGGTTTAATAAGAAGCAGAAAAAAAGTGATAGGTAAATAGTTATGAAATATGAACTTTTCTCTTTAAATAATATACATGATTCTATGGAAATGGTAAATGTAGAGTTAGATCCGTTTTTGTATTTGTTTAGTCAGGGTGATTTTGATGAATTAACCATAAAACATATTATATTGAATCTAGCAAACTGTTTGGAATTACTTGTTAAATACAGGCTAGAGCAAGAACATTGGACACTCATTTTTTCTGATTTGAATAAGGCTAAATATTTAGATTATTTGGCTGGAGATTTTGTAAGCGTTGATATTAAATCGGGAATTTTGAGGTTAAAAAATATATGTGAAATGGATTATGCATTTGTCGCTAGTATGCATATTTATCAATATAGAAACCGATTAATGCACTATACTTTAAATAGTACATTTGAACAGTTAATAAAAGATGTAGCTGATTCCATGAAAGAAATAGCAGAGTTTGTTGAGAAAGAGATTATTAAAGATTTACCTCAAGAAGCTCAAAAAGATTTTCGAGATACAGTAGCTGGGTATAGAAAATATGCAGAAGCATTAAAAAAGTTGAAATTATAAGTTTTGTGGGAATCTGATAATACCGCCGAGACGGTAGTGTTGCTACAAAGAGAAACCTTGTAGAAATCCTTAGATTTAGGCACTTTTCCCGTCATGTGGCGTTCGACACAGAGGGCGATAAATTCCATAAGAAGCAAAACCGGATACCAATGTTTCAATCATTATCAGAGGCATCGACTAGGGGCGCGGACAAAAAGTTGGACTTTCTAAGGGTGCCGAAAGGAGTGAAATAAAATGAATTCCAAGATAATATCTCTCCGTATGGAGCGACAATGCTTCGTAAAGAAAGCCGATGAAGAAGAGTATCAAAAGCTTTACCGTGATACTCAGCCTGGACAAAATGTTTATTGGAATGGATTTGGAGAGCCTCCTACACTGACTTTTCGCGCCGATTTCAATGATATTGAATTCAACCGACGACGTCAGCTCGATAGGAAGCTGATTAAAGGTAGATTTTCTGGCGGTAATCTCGGATGGATTGTACCGGAAGACATGGAACTGTTTCTTGCTCTCTACCGCAAGCCTCTTACAAAACCCACAATAGAGCATCTTCGTGTGCTTGAACTTATTGAAACTGCGGGGCCCTTCAATATCCAGCAGCTTAAAGAAGAAACCGGATTACTTGTAAAAAAAATAACTCCAATCCTTCATCGCCTGCAGGAAGCATTTTTGATATATGAGGATCAGTATGACGGAGAATGGGACCGCGGATGGTATAAGTTTGGTGAGATGTTCCCAGAGGTTAACCCGGATAAATACACAAGAAATGAAGCACTGAAAATCGTTCTCCAGCGTTTCGCATATAGAATCGTATGGTCTGATACGGCCATGGCAAAATCATTTTATAAGCTTCCGGAAAAAGAGATCAAGCTTGCTGTTGGAGAACTTGTTTCAGAGGGTATTTTGGTTGTGTCAGACTCGGGTTATATGCTAAAGAGTGATGCTGAATTGTTGATAACGTATGAGCCAAAGTCTTTGAATTTTGTATATGCGATTCATCGCAATGACTTTATTTATAAGGCTCATGAGCACATTCTAAAAGAGATGGCAAAAGAGTTGACTGAGGGGCTTGAATATGACCATGATCCTCTGCAGTATCTATTAATTGACGGTGAGTTCCGCGGTGCATCTGTAGGTCACTTTCGTAATGGTCCGTATGACCTTAATGACATTGTTTGTGACCTGCCAGATGCTACAAACCGTCAAACGGAAATTATAGAAGCAATTTGTGCTGTTAACTACGGCAAAAAGCCTCAGCGCTTCATGGGGGCAAAGCTGACGATGTAAACATAAAAAGCCTCGCAGATTTCATCCCCACGATAGGATGAAGTTTGTGGGATTTTTGTGTTTTCAGAGAATGTGAAATAGACAAGCCGAAGCAGGTTTGTAGATAACAAACAGTTGACGAAAGCAAGTGGTATCTATGCTACACCGCTGCGTTTTAATTCCCTGCGGACGTGCTCATAATTTGGCATTTTGTATATAGGCTCAAGTACCGACGGATGTAACGTCTCTGCCAGTTCCTTGTCCGAGATTCCCTCTGAAAGTAGATAACTGATACAATAAGCATCCGCCTGCCGAATCCTGCGGTTATTCACGTACAACTGTAGGATTCGGCGATTTGTGTCATGTTGCATCCAAGTTCAATCTCAGTATCTCTCGGTAATTGGTCATTTATGACCTTCTTCTGTTATATTCACGTTTTCGCATGTTTCAACATTCTACCGACCGACTTTTGTCTGTTCGATCCTGGCGGCAGCACTGTTCAGTTTGGTGCAGAATATTCAAATATGCTTACTATCGGACTGGCGAAATTGGTGTATGTTTTCGATAGGATATCGGACTTTAGCGGTTTAATTGTCGTATTGTGACGGTATACGAAGATATGGGATGTTTAGCTTGCTCCAAGCAGAGTTGTCTGCGCTGTATTGATATCAAATGTAGTATAAGTTTTAGTTTTGTGTTTGCTTGCCAAATGGCATTTGGGGACAATATTGCGATCACTGTTACTGATTCAGTATATAGTTCCTGCATCCTTAATATTGTAGACTTTAAGTGTGAGCTTTGTTACTCTGCTCATAAAAGTGTAATTAACAAAAGACTAAATAATCATTGATTGAATAATTTGTTTATTGCTCCATCAGGATTATTGAGAAAATATCTCATTATATTATAATGTTCGGTCTCGTTATATTTGACTTTGTTTATTCCATTATCTAAACTGTAAATATCAGAGTTGGGATATGCCATCAATATCGGTGAGTGTGTTGCGATCAAGAATTGCGAATCCTTGCTGACCAATTCATTAATCTCTAATAGTAAAGTCATCTGACGCATTGGGGACAATGCAGATTCCGGCTCATCAAGAATGTATAAACCTTTACCTCGAAATCTGTTTTGAATCAATGCCAAAAAGCTTTCTCCATGTGATTGATCATGCAAAGATTTTCCTCCATAGTTATCAATATTTAGTTTTAATTCTTCTATATTGGTTGCAAAATTATAAAATGATTCAGCTCGAAGGAAAAAACCATCTTTTTCATATCCAGTTTTAACAATTTGAAGTTCATCACATAATATTGAAGTCGTATCCCTTGTGTTGAAAGTAAAATTTTTTGAACCACCTTCTGCATTATATCCCATCGCAACCGCAATTGCCTCGATTAAAGTTGATTTTCCACATCCATTTTCTCCGACAATAAATGTAACAGGACACGAAAAAGGAATACTTACCCCACGAGATAACACTTTATAAAATGGCAATCTGCACCAATAATTATCATTCGAGGTGCACCTAGTTAGCCGGACTTCTTTCAAATAAAGTCTATTCCCCATTATCATACCTCTTTGCTTGATTTTGCTTGATTTTTGTACATAGTATATTTTCATTAACTCAATATGAGTTCCGCTTTCAACAATTTCTCCATTATCTAACACGAATATATTATCAAAATCTTTAATATTAGACAATCGGCGTGCAATCATTATTACTGTTGAATTATCAAAGCAATTGTAAATTGCATCAGTAAATTTTCCTTCGGAAATCGGATCCAAACTTGATGCTGGTTCATCTAAAATGATTAGTGAAAATACTGCGCAAAAGATCTAACAAAGGAAAGCTTTTGCTTTTCACCACCTGAAAACAGCAGACCTTCCTCATCAAATTTTTGTAACTTGGGTGTCATAGCCAAGAGCTGGCACCGTTAAATCTAACAACTCAAAAAGATTATCAATCTTTTCATCGGATATGTCTCTATCCATTAAAAGCAGCAGCAAGGCTTCTGCTTCTGATGCTTCAGCTTCCAATATAGACCTGTGCCTCATAATTCCAGTGCAAAATGCCCGACACAACGATTAACTGTACCGTAAATGCCGGCTCAGCACCATATTTTGTTCGGGCCATACGAATGATCTCTTTTAATACCTGTTCCCGGTTTTCTTCTGTACAATCAGCCCATAGATACTTCCCTTTTGGCAATATTTTTAATCCGTCTATCTCCGCATAACGAACACAGACGGCCAAAAGCCGCGATACTCCATTTTCGGTATAGATTCCGGCTAAATCCTCAAAGGCAAACTGCTCTTTTAAGGCAGGAGGAACTTTATCATAGAAATGGCTGAGATAATTCCAAAGATTATCAAGCGTCGGCACTTCTAAGGTATCGGACAGTAAAATAACACGCTCTGGAAAATCCTTGATAAAGGCGCCGCGAGGATTTTTGCGCATCTGCAATTTTTTTTCATAGTCTGCTTTTGCCAGCTGGATTTTTGATTTACTGTACTGAAGGGCCGCTATTTTTTCATCCGCCTTTTTTTCTGCCTGCGCTAAAAAATCCACAATTTTTTCAAGATCATCATATTCTAAAACCTTTTTGATCTCCTGCAAAGGCAAGTCCATAAGCTGCAAAGCCCGTACCGTATTCAAGCGAACAATATCCTGTTCGGTATAATAGCGGTAATTCGTCCATTCGTCTTTTTTGCTTGGCTTCACAAGTCCAATACGGTCATAATGCCGCAGCGTTTCGCTCGTTGTATGGACAGCCCTTGCAGCTTCTCCAACGGAAAAATATTTCATCATTTTTATTTTCTCCTATTGACCTTTGTGTTACACAAAGGTCTACAATTCATTTTAGCATAGGACATTGCGAAAAGCAATAGACTATGCAATGCTGTAGGAGGAATGCTATATGATAGAACTCAAACAAGTAACAAAGCAGTACGGGCAAGCAGTCGTCCTAAAAAACATTACCCTTTCGATTGATGAACCGGGTATTTATTGCCTGCTCGGCAGAAACGGCGCCGGCAAAACAACGCTTCTCAAATCCATTGCCGGGTATCAGAATATTACAAACGGCATTATTAAAGTGGACGGTAAGACAATAACAACATCTACTTTGGATACGGGCGTCAGTTATATCGAAAACTTTGCAAAACATTTTAATCTTCCGGTGCGGAAGCTGCTGCGGCTTGCTTCGGAAGTAAACCCAAACTATGATTACGATTTTGCTTTGGAAATGATGGACCGCTTTGCGTTGGAGGGAAAAAAGAAGTTTCATCATCTTTCTCTTGGCATGAAGACAATGGTTTCCACGATTATCTGTTTGGCAAGCAATAAAAATGCGATACTTTTAGATGAACCCGTCCTCGGCTTCGACGCCATTATGCGTGTGGAGTTTTACGATATGCTGACGGAGAGTTTTCAGAAACACCCGCGCATTATCATTGTGTCCACCCACATCATTGAAGAAATCGCAAAGACAATTCAAAAGCTGATCATTATTGATAAAGGCAGTATTCGTTTTTTTGATACCTTACAATCGGTTGAAACAAAAGCATTTCGTATCAGCGGACTGCAAAAAGACGTAGAGGCCGCAACCCAAAACCTGAACATCATTGGACAGGATACAGTTGGAGGTCTTGTCACAAGGTATATCTTTGATAAACCGCCAAAGCAGACGGCTTTGTTGGAAATTCACCCGTTGTCGTTACAGGATTTCTTTATTCAAATGGTAGGGTATAAGGGAGGTGCAAGAACATGACTGCTATCTTTGCAATCATAAAACGCTTGCTTGCAAGCAATAAAATCAGTTTCATCATTACGGTTCTTGTAGTGCTTTGCGCTACATCTTCCGGCGACGTTGTTTTAAGTAACGGAAATTATACTTGGCTGCTGGCTCTTTTGACTCCATTCTTTTTTGTGTTTTATGATTTTACCAAGCTCATGCATTTAGGAGCGAGCAAAAAAGATTTCTTTTTGGGCTGTCTAATCAGCTATGGTTTTTTAGCATTTTGCATTTCCCTTGTCAACACAATCATACATCTATTGATTGATCCCATATATCCCGCGCAAACCGTTATCAATATGATGGATGTGTGTCGATGGACAGAAAACGGGATTATCGTTGCCGCATTGCAGCAGATGTTCTTTTTGCTGCTTGTTATGGTCTTTCTTCATGTGCTGTTATCCATGCAGCCGCATTGGTATGGGTGGCTGATCGACGCAGTGTTCGTTGCAATTATTTGTATTTTTACGCCGATTGCACCATTACGCGCTGTCTTAGCTGGATTTTTTCAGATTATTATGCTCAACAGCAATGCTGTTCTGCACATTGGGATTTGTCTGTTACTAAGCGCGGCACTATCTCTCGGGGGGCTTGCGGTCTTAAAAAGAAAAACTTTATAGACAAGAGGGATAGTCATGATTCGAGTAAAGGCAGTTGACGCACAAAATATATTGGATGTGTGCAAATTGAAAACAAGCCAGGATAGCATTGGTATGACAATGAAGGGATATTCTTGCTGCAACGCAATTTCCATAGCGGAAACAAAATATTATTCGGAAATGTACCCCAATGCAATTTATAATAATGATGTGCTAATTGGTTTCTTTTTGTATAAACGCACAGAAAATCATCCCGAAACGGCGACTATCTGCCGCTTTATGATAGATGATAGATTTCGACAGAAAGGGCTGAAGGAAAAAGCTTTAGAGTATATTTTAAGAGGTTTCAAAATTCAAGGCGTTAAAAATGTAGTGTTCATAATAAATAACGCAAATGAAAAGGCGAAGGATCTATATCTTTCTTTCGGGTTTCACTTTACTGGGGAAATTGATAAAAAGATAAGTTGCTATGCGTTAGAATTGTAAATTTAATTTATGAAATATGGAGGATTTAAAATGAAAAAAATCATTTCACTTGCAGTATGTTTTGTGTTGGGCAGTTTTGTATTGGCCGGTTGCTCCGACAGCAACGATCCGTTTGCGCAAAAGGAATATGCGGTCGATGGATCGCAAATTGAGGAAATTCGTATTGATGTACGTGACAGGCAAATTGAAGTGCTGTTGTCCCAGGACGAACAAGTCCATATTCAATATTATGAAAATGGGAAAGAGTATTACGATATTTTGGTTTCCGATCAAAATGTGTTGACGATGACAAGTATAAGCGATAAAGAATGGACGGATTATATTGGGATAAAACCTTCTGCCGAAGACCGGAAAATATCGTTGCAGATACCGAATGCCGTTTTAGAAAACCTTACGCTATCGACAACAAACGCGGAGGTAATACTTTCCGCATTGGCGGTAACCGGAAGCATAAGTATTTCCTCTAACGGCGGAAACATTACCTTTGGAAGGTTAGATGTGGGAAATGCCTTGTCTTTAACCGTTAAAAATGGGGATATTTCAGGAACCGTTATCGGAAGCTATGAGGATTTTGCTGTTCAATCAGAAAGCAAAAAAGGCCAAAGTAATTTGCCGGACAATAAAGAAGGCGGCAAAAAAACGCTCAAGGTATCCAGCAATAACGGCGATGTTAATGTTGAGTTTGCAGACGAATCCTTGTAATGCTGAAAGTCGTTTTTTAGCCGCAAAAAACTTTGCTTTGTGTGTTTTGGAGAAGAATTAGAAAAGATATATTTTTATTGCCGTCCTTTTAATAAGGGAGAAATTCGTTTGTAAATCAGAAAGGTGATTGCGGCATCCAGCATATATTTGATAAAATTGAAGGGAATATTAAAAACAGCCAATGCTTCTGCCAAGGAGCGTATTGAAGGCATGAAAATTCGGTATGCATCTAAAATAGCTTCCATAGGCATAAAGTTGGTATAAAAGGGATAGGTGATAAAATAATTGACTGGCAGGCTGATCACTGCTGCACTGAGAGCCCCTATGGCTGCCCCTAAGAAAGCACCTTTTTTATTCTTATGCGCTTGATAAAGCAGCCCTGCGGGAATGACAAATGCAGCGCCTAATAAAAAATTAGCCAGTTCGCCCACGCCGCCGGTGGTGGTATTCATTAAATGCAGGATATTTTTTAAAAGGCATACCGCTCCGCCCCAAAGCGGTCCGGCTGCATAGGAGGCGATAAGCGCCGGCAGCTCGGAAAAATCAAGTTTGATAAATGGGGGCATGATGAAGGAAACCGGCATTTCCAGCAGCATAAGGATATAAGCAATGGCGGTAAAAATACCGGTTAAAACAAGTTTTCTGGTAGCTTTCATAAAAAATTCCTCCGTTTTTTCTCGGAGCGGGCAGCGACAAAAAATCCCCTGAAGGAAGATTCAGGGGGAATATCAAAAATAACGCAGAGAATTTCTTTTATCCGGACTGTACCGTCGGTAACGGAATCACACCGTTTCTGCTTTCGCTCGCGGACTTGTGATCATAAAGACCCATTACCGCCGGTGGGGAATCGCACCCCGCCCCGAAATCTCGCTTTTATTATATACCTGCTTTTAAATAATCGTCAAGTGCTTTTTATACGTTAAAGCGGAAGAGTGTGATGTCGCCGTCCTGCATAATATATTCCTTTCCCTCCGAACGTACAAGGCCGTGCTCCCGCGCTGCCGCATAAGAGCCGTATTTCATAAAATCGTCATAGGAGATGATTTCAGCCCGGATAAAGCCGCGTTCAAAATCCGAGTGGATTTTTCCGGCTGCCTGCGGAGCTTTGGTGCCTTTTGTGATTGTCCAGGCGCGTACTTCGGTCTCGCCGGCAGTCAAATAGGAGATCAGTCCCAGCAAACGGTAACTGGCTTTGACCAAACGGTCCAGTCCGCTTTCTGTCAAGCCGTATTCCCCTAAAAACAATTTTCGTTCTTCAGGCTCTAACTGCGTCAGTTCTTCTTCAATGCGGGCGGAGATCGTCAAAACCTGATCGCCGTCTTTTTCTGCTAAGGCGGTAAGCTTTTTTACGTTTTCAGAATCTTTTCCAATCTCTTCCTGTGCAATATTGGCCGCATATAAGATGGGTTTGGTGGTCAATAGGAAAAAGCTTTGTGCCATCTGTTGCTCCTCTTTTGTCATCTCCATAGCGCGCACGGGTTTTTCCTGCTGCAGCTGTTCTATCATGCGCTGCAGAAGCTCTGCTTCAGCCTGCGCATTTTTATCATTGCCTCGGGCTGCTTTTTGTGCTTTTTCCAGCCGCTTTTCGCAAGTTTCAAGATCGGCTAAAATCAATTCCAAATGGATGGTTTCCACGTCCCGTACGGGATCAATGGACCCGTCGACATGAATGATATCCGCATCCTCAAAACAGCGTACTACATGTACAATGGCGTCTACTTCCCGAATGTGAGAGAGAAATTTATTCCCCAGCCCTTCTCCGCGTGATGCTCCCCTCACCAAACCGGCAATATCTACAAATTCAATGTAGGCGGGTGTTATTTTTTGCGGATGATAGATTTTTGCCAGCTCATCCAGCCGCTTATCGGGTACCGCCACCACGCCCACATTGGGTTCAATGGTGCAGAACGGGTAGTTTGCGGCCTCCGCGCCGGCATTGGTAATGGCGTTGAACAATGTGCTTTTGCCTACGTTGGGCAGGCCTACGACGCCTAATTTCATAAATAACCTCCTTTGCGCGCTGAGCACGCAGACACGATAGTTGTATTATAATATAAAATAGTGGAAATGGCAAAGAATTATTTGACTAAAAACTTTTTTCGGTGTAGAATGAAGTCAAAATTTAATGCAGAGTAGATGGTATGCGCTGAAGCAAAGTTTGCGGCAGGGAGCCTGTTTGTTGTCCGCAGCAGCGCTTCTTAGTGTTACGGGATGGGAAGTTGCCCGTAAACAAGAAACGGATCTCCGTTTGTGATATACCATTGCATCCGCTGCAAAGGATGCCACTACTCTCCTTAAAGCAAACGTTTTGCCGGAAAAGGGCAGACGGAATGAAAGGAGATTTTTTTGTGGAACAAAAAAAACAAACTATATTTTCAGGTGCTTATTGGGCAGAAGCCGCAAAAGAGCTGACCAATGTAAAAATGCTGGTGTTTGCCGCATTGATGATCGCGCTGCGGGTGGTGCTCAAATCGGTACAGATTCCCATTGTACCCAATCAGCTTCAGGTAGGCGTAGGTTTTTTGGTAAATGCGCTGGGGGCAATGACCTTTGGTCCTGTAATGGCGGTCATTGCCGCAGGGATCAGCGATACGGCAGGAGCGCTTTTCTTTCCCCCGGGCGCATATTTTTTTCCTTTTATTTTTGTAGAGATTGCCGGTTCTTTGCTGTTTGCACTGTTCTTTTATAAAAGAAGGATCACGCTGCCGCGGATTATTCTGGCCCGATTATCAGTAGTGGCTGGATGTAATTTTATATTGAATCCCCTCATTATGCGCATATATGTCGGAGAATCTTATCAGTTGATTACGACGCTGCGCGTAGTAAAAAATGTGGCGATGTTTCCGGTGGAATGTTTGCTTCTGGTGATTTTCCTTCGGGCAATGGCACCGATTTTGAAGAGCGTGGGGCTTTGCCGGGCGGAAGTTGGGGAGTTGAAGCTAAATGTATGGAAGATTGTTGTACTGGCGCTGTTTTCTATTCTTGCGGTGATAGGCTTTATGCTTTACCGGGAATATACCAAGCCCGGAAGCATTCCTTTTTTGAATTTTATTCATTGATTTTTTTCCTTGTTTGCAGTACGGCGGTTCGCCGTAGGGGAATATATTTGCGCGGCAGAAAAAACTGCCGCGCTTTTTGCATAGTAAAAAAAGATAACGCGATTTTTATGTATCCAGGAAAAGATCGCGTTATCCTTTTATTATTTATTCTGTCTCCGGTGGTGTTGTAGCCGGTGTTTCTGTTTCAGATGGAGCCGTGGGCGGATTGGTTTCCGGCGGATCGGTGGCCTCAGGTGGATCTGTTGGCGGCTCTGTTTCGGGCGGATCGGTCGCCTCGGGCGGGTCTGTCGGCGGCTCTGTTTCGGGCGGATCCGTGACTTCAGGCGGGGCTGTCGGCGGATCCGTTTCCGGAGAATCGGTCG
>ENA-ORNQ01002444-ORNQ01002444.1-human-gut-metagenome-genome-assembly--contig:-NODE-2444-length-12499-cov-30.916908_pt1 | contig 12499 bp, 9 predicted proteins | sample MGYA00242116_ERZ509024 | MGnify/ENA primary metagenome ERZ509024 (study PRJEB26280, sample SAMEA2338697) | human gut metagenome | biome: human gut; feature: human-associated habitat; material: faeces...
GGCTTGTGGGCATGGCGGCCATGGCGCTGTATCTGGCAGGCAGCTATGTGTGGCTGCGGGTGCGGCTGCGGACGGCGGTGCGGCTGGAGGACGGCGTGTGGGAAAGCGAACAGGCCCCGTCTCCCTTTGTGCTGGGGTTTATCCGGCCCCGCATCTACCTGCCCTTCGGCCTGGACCGGGGAAGCCGGGACTATGTGCTGGCCCATGAGCGGACCCACATCCGGCACCGGGACCACTGGGTGAAGCCCCTGGCGTTTCTGCTGCTGGCGGTGTACTGGTTCAACCCACTGCTGTGGGCGGCGTATATCCTGCTGTGCCGGGATATGGAATACGCCTGTGACGAGGCGGTGCTGCGGGACCTGGAGGAGCCGGACAAGCGGGCGTATTCCCAGGCGCTTCTGAATTGCGCCGGACCCCGGCGGGCGGTGACGGCGTGTCCGGTGGCCTTCGGCGAGATCTGCGTCAAGGGGCGCATCCGCCGGGCTCTGCGGTATAAAAAGCCTGCCGTGTGGGTGACGGCGGCTGCTGTGGTGGTGTGCGCCGCGGCGGCGGTCTGCCTGCTGACCAACCCCAGGGACCGGACCCCCTATGGGTGGGCCAGCCGGGTGACGGCTGGGGGGCTGAACGTGACGTATCTGTGTGAGGGGAACTCTGCCCGGACACCGGCCGGAATGTCGGGGCTGACCTCCCGGCTGGCGGAGCAGCTCAACGGGCTGACGGAGGAGGACTTCCCTCTGCTGGAGAACTGCGCATACAATATCTTTGACCAGGGGAGGGAGCCCTTCCGCCTGCAAATGGGGCGGACTGCCGGGAAGCGGGAGCTTCTGTACGGCGGCGACAGCGGGTATCCGCTGCTGCTGCTGTACCGGGGGAAGCTCTACGGCGTGAACAGCGAGGAGCTGCTGCAGACCATCCTGGAGTATACCCGGGGCGTGCAGGTGGTTCCGGCAGGGACGGAGCTGGCCCTGCGGATGGGGCTGCCCGGAGTGTACCGGATGATGACGAAGGAGAGCGCCGACGGGCCGGATGTGATACAGGGAGATGACTTTTCCTGGACCCCGGCGGCGTGGCAGGGCGGCATGGCATATGTGGACCTGATGCGGACGGAGGGGGACGCTTCCGGCTCCGTGGGCCGCATCTGGTGCGCCAGGGCCCGGTGGGGCGGCCAGGAGCGCTGGCTGGTATACGCCCGGGACGGGCAGATCGCCCTGCGGCCCACGGAAAGCGGCTCCACGAGACTGAGCATCGTCGGGCGGGGACCGGCATTCCCGGAGGACGGGACGTATCTGACGGCGGAGTGCGTGTATCAGACGCCGGAGATGCCCAGCCCGTCTCCCCTGTCGGCGGAGCTGCTGCAATTCCGGGATGAAGCCGTGAAATACTGGGCCCGGTATCAGGAGAACGCCGACGGGCAGCTGACCACCGCACTGGACCCGGAGAAGTACAGTCAGTATCCCATCCAGGGCGGTCAGAGTGTCAGCCTGGAGGAATGGGACAGCCGGTTCCCGGAGGGGTTTAGCCCGGACATCAGCGGGTACCAGGAGCGGTGGCTGTTCCAGCTGGAGGACGGCTGTCAGCTGCTGCGGCTGGACGATCAGCTGTATTTGCTGCAATATCACCAGGCTGACGGGGAAGTTTTCGAGATGCTGCGGCTGCGGCCGGTGCCGCTGGAGCCGGAGCGGGTGCTGGAGCTGGACCGTCTGCTGCTCAGCGTCAGCAGAGACGACAGCGTGGCGGCCATCAGCTTTTCCGGGGCCGTGGAGGCCGCTATGCGGCAGCTGCCGGATTACCGGCGGCTGCTGGACGGCGGGGCGGACACCCTGCGGTACTGCTTCACCATGCTGGAGTGCCGGTATAACGGCGGGTATGGGATGCAGGCGGCCATGATGGCGGTGTGCCAGGATCTGCTGGCGGACATGGGTGAGGATGTGACTCCCTATGCCGGGCTCCTCTCCGCTCAGGCGTGGTACGATCAGGTCAAGACCCAAGCCTTCGCCGTGTCGGAGGACCTGGTGCACCATCCGGGGTATGCTGTGCTGCTGGGGCTGGGGGTGTCCCGGCCTGACGGCACGGCGGCGATAACCTATGTGGACATGGACGGCGACGGACTGGCGGAGCGCCTTACGGCAGAGAACGGAGGACTCCGGGTGCTGCGGTATGACGGCACGGAGGTGTGGTCCTCCGGCCCGGTGGGACAGAACGGGGATGAGGCCCTGTTCCTGCACCGGAACGGCGGGCAGTGGGAGCTTCTGCGCTATGGCCGGACGGCGGAGGAGCAGCTCTATGAGCTGCTGAGCCTGACCGGCGGCGGGGAGCGGCTGGTGCGGTCCCGGCATCTGGCCCACGGCGCGGCGGCAGAGAGTGTTCGGGTCTTTGCGGAGGATTTCCATACCCTGCTCTATGGCGTGGATGAGGCGGGGCTCTCCGACGGGTGCGAGATGCTGCTGCTGTCCACCATGAACGGCGAGACCCGGGTGGGGCCGCTGTACAACTTCAGCGGCTATGAGATCGGAGAGGGAAACGGATGAACGGAAGCGGCTATACCATTGTACAGGCCGGGGCGGAGGTGCCGGCGGAGGAATTCGTCAGGCGGTATGTGGACCTGAAGGACCCCACCGCCGGGTGCCGCCCCTGCCCGGACTATGGGCGGTACTGGACGTGCCCGCCCTATGACGTTCCGGCGGCGGAATACTGGGGGCGGTATGAAACGGTGCTGCTGCGGGGGATGCAGTTCCACTTTACCCGGGAGCTGCTGGAGCGGCGGTTCACGCCGGAGGAGCTGGCGGAATATACCCGGCGGCTGACGGCGGAGCAGGCCCGGCAGATGGACCGGGCCCTGCGGCGGCAGTACCCCGGGGCGGCGGTGCTGACCACCGGAGGGTGCACCCTGTGTGAGGAATGCACCCGGCCCATGGGACGGCCCTGCCGTCATCCGCAGGCGGTGGGGTACAGCCTGGAGTCCCTGGGCTGCGACGTGGGCGCCGCCGCCCGGGGGGAGCTGGGCTGGGAGCTGCTGTGGCCCCGGCGGGATAAGCTGCCGCGATACCTGACCTTACTGTGCGCGGTGCTGCGGTGACATACAGAAATTTTGAAATTTTTTCAAAATTCAGGTTGATTTTTCCATATCGACCGTGTATAATGAATTTATATTCAGGGCCACCTCCGAGGCTCTGGAACCGAAGCCGGACCGCTCGGCGGTCTGCCTGACTTCGCTGATTTCCCCCTTCCCCCCTATAGCAAAAACGCCGGTATCGCTGCGATACCGGCGTTTTTGCCGCTTGGCGGGCCGAAAGACTGCCTTTTTTTGTGGGTGCACCCGAAAAACGCCAGTTTATGGTTGCATTCAGCGCTTGTGCATGATAAAATGGAAATATACATTTACGGGAGGAAAAGAGATGAGAAAAACCTACAAGCAATGGTTGGCGGCGGTGCTGTGCCTGGTGTGCATGTGGGCCATGGCCCCGGCGGGAGCGGGCGCGGAGGAAGAGGCATATTACCCCTTTGCTCTGCCCGGGGTGTTGGAGGTGGTGCAGCTCAACAACGTGCCGCCCACGGCCCAGGTGCTCACCCTGTGGGAGGCCTTCAACAGAAGGGGAAAGCGCAACCCCAATGTCCGGTGCGAAAACGTGGAGCTTTCCACCAACGGCGTGGGAACGTATCCCTTTACCATGACCGTTTCCGTGGCCCAGAGCCTGCTGGAGGCCGGCACGTTCACATTCACGGTGGACCTGTGGTATGACGGACTGCCGGAGAGCTGGGCCAGGCGCTCCAGTGAGATCGACGTCACCGGTCACGCCGTCAAGGGGGACTCCGGATACAGCGTCACGTGGACGTATCAGGACGGGAACCTCTATGACAAGCCGGAGATGCGGTTCCGGGCGGAATATGACCAGTCACGGGGTATGGAGCGCGTAATGGAGGTGCCCTATACGGTGGTGGTGAAGCAAAACGGCAGCCAGGCGCCGGGTCCGGCCACCTTTGCCATCGAGGCGTATAACTATTCCCACCCCATGGGGAAAACCGTGCCCATCACCGGCACCGTCATCGAGACCAACGGGCCGGGAACGTACCACGGCGTTCTGACGGTCCACACCTGCGAGTATGAGCAGAACAACAACTATCTGAGGGAGTTTTATGTGCGGCAGAAGATGACGTCGGGCTCCGGAAACTGGAGTGTTTCGCCCGCCGTATTCCGTATTGAGCTGCCGCCGTACATCGATCATCTGACGGTGTTGCGGACCAATGATATGAGCGCGCCGTTCCAGTTTATCCACACCTATGGCGGCAGCGGCGCGGGGTCCGGCGGGACTGTTCCCTCCAGTGGAACGACCTCCGGCGGCTCTGCCGGAGGCCAAACGCCGGCGGACCAGCCAACGGGAGATCAGCCCGCAGCGAACCCGGCTGCGCCGGAGACCTCCACGGGGGATCCGGTCACGGCTCCCGATGCACCCAAGGACTCCGCTCCTGACGCGGCCACGGCAGACATCGCCCAGCTGAAGCAGCAGGCGCAGAGCCGTACCGTCCTGTGGATCGGCCTGGCCGCGGCCGCAGCTGTAGCCGCCGGTGCGGCGGTTTGGCTGCTGGTGCGGAAAAAGAGGAAGTGACCTCCGCCTCTCGTTTACGAAAAAGAGTCCTGCCCTTTTTGACAGTCTGACAGCCGCCGCAGCTTGCTCTGCGGCGGCTGTTTCTTGCGTTTTTTGGGTCAGGACAGCTCCTCCTGGCCGGTGCAGAGCTGATAGTACCGGCCCTTTTGGGCCATGAGCTCCGCATGGTCGCCGCGCTCGATGATGCGGCCCTGCTCCAGCACCAGGATGGCCTGGGCGTTGCGGACGGTGGAGAGCCGGTGGGCGATGACGAACACCGTGCGCCCGGCCATCAGGGAATCCATCCCCTGCTCGATGAGCTTCTCCGTGCGGGTGTCGATGGAGGAGGTGGCCTCATCCAGGATCAGCACCGGGGGATCGGACACGGCGGCCCGGGCAATGGCCAGCAGCTGGCGCTCCCCCTGGCTGAGGCTGCCGCCGTCGCCGGTGATGACGGTGTCGTACCCCTGGGGCAGGTGGCGGATAAAGGTGTCGGCGTTGGCCAGCCTGGCCGCGGCGCGGACCTCCTCATCGGTGGCGTCCAGCTTCCCGTAGCGGATGTTGTCGGCCACGGTTCCGGTGAACAGGTGGGTATCCTGCAAAACAATGCCCAGAGAGCGGCGCAGGGAGTCCTTCCGGATGTCCCGGACGTCGATGCCGTCATAGGTGACGGAGCCGGATTGAATGTCATAAAACCGGTTGATCAGGTTGGTAATGGTGGTCTTTCCCGCGCCGGTGGAGCCCACGAAGGCGATCTTCTGGCCGGGCTTGGCAAACAGGGACACGTCGTGGAGCACCGTCTTTTCCGGGTCGTAGCCGAAGTCCACATGGTCAAAGCGCACGTCGCCCCGCAGCTCCGTCAGGGAGCCGTCGGGCTTCTTCCAGGCCCAGTGGCCGGTGCGGCGGTCCGTCTCCGTCAGGGAATCGCCGTCCTTCAGCACCCGCACCAGGGTGGTGCGGCCCTCATCCGTCTCGGGGTCGGCGTTCATCACGGCAAAAATGCGCTCCGCGCCGGCTACGGCGGCCAGCAGGGTGTTCACCTGCTGGCTGATCTGGCCCACCGGCTGGGACACCTGCTTGACATACAGCAGGTACGCGCCCAGGGAGCCGATATCGAACACACCGGAGATGGACAGCAGGCCGCCCACGCAGCAGGTGACGGCGTAGTTGATGCGGGAGAGGTTGCCCATGGCGGGCATCATGGACCCGGCATAGGTCTGGGCCATGGCGGCGGCGTCGCGATAGGCGCTGTTGCGGGCGGCGAACTCGTCCATGGTCTTCTGCTCGTGGTGAAAGACCTTGATGACCTTCTGGCCCTCGATCATCTCCTCAATGTAGCCATTGAGGCTGCCCAGGGCCGCCTGCTGCTGCTGGAAGCTGACGCGGCTGCGGCCGCCCACGCTTTTGACCACCAGGAGCATCAGACCCAGGAACACGAAGGTGATGAGGGTCAGGGCCCAGTTCAGGTAAATCAGCATGAACACGGTGCACACAAAGGTAATGAGGTTGGACACCACGCTGGCGAAGCTGTTGCCGATCATATCGGACACGGTGTCCATGTCGTTGGTGAAGCGGCTCATCAGGTCGCCGGACTGGTGGGTGTCGAAATACCGCAGGGGCAGGGTCTGGAGCCTGTTGAACAGATCCTGCCGCAGGGTGGCCACGGTCCGCTGGGAGATGCGGACCATCAGGCGGGAATAGGCATAGGAGCACCCGGCGGAGGCCAGGAACACGCCGCCCATGGCCACCAGCATCCAGAACAGGCCCTTGAAGTCCCCGGCCACAATGTGGTTCAGGGCGGGCTTGAGGAAATAGCTGCCGGCCACGGAGCCCACGGAGCTGAGGATCAGGCACACGGCCACCACGATCAGCGCGCCCTTGTAGCGGCCGATGTAGCCCAGGAGCTTGCCCACGGTGCCCCGGAGATCCTGGGGCCGCTGATAGCCGTGTCCCCGGCCGTGGGGGCCGCCGGGACGGACCTGCTTCTTGCTGTCAGCCATCGATGGTCGCTCCTTCCTGCTGAGATTTATAGACCTCCTGATAGATCCGATTGGTGGCCATCAGCCGGTCATGGGTGCCTGCGCCGGAAATTTTGCCGTCGTCCAGCACCACGATCAGATCCGCATCCATAACGGAGGAGATGCGCTGGGCGATGATGAGCTTGGTGGACCCGGGCAGGGCCTGGCGCAGGGCTGCGCGGATCCTGGCGTCGGTGGCGGTGTCCACGGCAGAGGTGGAATCGTCCAGGATCAGCACCCGGGGCCGCCGGAGAATGGCCCGGGCAATGCACAGGCGCTGCTTCTGGCCGCCGGACACGTTGGCGCCGCCCTGCTCAATGTGGGTATCGTAGCCGTCGGGCATGCGGGAGATAAACTCGTCGGCGCAGGCCATGCGGCAGGCCTCCTCCATCTCGGCGTCGGTGGCGTCCTCCCGGCCCCAGCGGAGATTTTCCCGGATGGTGCCGGAGAACAGGGTGTTCTTTTGCAGCACCATGGCACAGCCCTGGCGCAGAGCCTCCATGGTGTATTCCCGGACGTCATGTCCGCCTACGGACACAACGCCCTCCGTGGCCTCATACAGCCGGGGAATCAGACTCACCAGGGTGCTCTTGGCGCTGCCGGTGCCGCCCAGGATGCCAACGGTCATGCCGCTGTCGATATGCAGGCAGACATCCTCCAGGTTCCAGGCGTCGCTGTCCTTGTGGTATTTGAAATAGACATGATCAAAGTCCACGTCGCCGTTTTCCACGGTCAGGGCCGGGTCGGCGGCGGAGTCGGTGATCTCGGGCTGCTCCTCCAGCACCTCCACAATGCGCTTGCCGCAGGCGATGGACCGGGTCAGCACCATCATCACCATGGCCACCATCATCAGGGACATGAGGATTTCGGAGGCGTAGGTGAAGAAGGCGATCAGGTCGCCGGAGAGCATGGAGCCGCCCACCACATAGTGGCCGCCCAGCCACATGATGGCCATGATGGTGCCGCCCATGATGAGGGTCACCAGGGGGACAAACAGCACCACGAAGCTGTAGGCCCGCTCCGCCGTATCCCGGAGGGTGTCGCTGCGCTGGGCAAACTTCTCCTGCTCCCGGTCCTCCCGGACGAAGGATTTCACCACGCGGATGGCGTTCAGATCCTCCTGGACCACCAGGTTCAGATCGTCGGTGGACTTTTGCAGGGCGGTGAAAAACGGCCCCACATAGCGGATGACGATGGCCACCAGGATCAGCAGCAGCGGCAGCACCACCAGGAATACCTGGCTCAGCTGCAAGCCGATGGTCAGGGCCATGACCAGGGCGGTGATCAGCATTACCGGGGCCCGGACCAGCATGCGCATGCCCATCATCAGGGTCATCTGCACCGACGAAACGTCGTTGGTGAGCCGGGTGATCAGGGATGCGGTGGAAAAATGCTCAATGTTGGCAAAGGAGAACCGCTGCACCTGGGCATATTCCGCGGCGCGGACGTTGGCGCCGAAGCCCATACCGGCCCGGGCGGCCAGAGCCGCCGCCCCCACGCCCATCACCAGGGACGCCAGGGCCATGAGGATCATTTTCAGGCCCATGGCCAGAATGTACTCCTTGTCGCCGTTGGCAATGCCCACGTCCACGATCTGGCTCATGGCCTTGGGCAGCAGCAGCTCCAGCACGGCCTCGCCGGCTGAGCACAGAACGCCCAAGATGATCCAGATACGATATCCCTTGGTATAGGGAGCTAATTTACGAATCATGCGTTGTCCTCCTCCGATGTCAGGTTTTCCGCCGCCCGCAGCAGGAGCCGGCGGAGCGTATCCACCTCCTGGGGGGTCATGCCCCGCTGGACCAGGGTCTCTATTTCATGGGTGATGGAAACGAAGTCGTCATAAAACTGCTGGCCGCATGCCGTCAGCCGCAGGATGCGGCAGCGGGCGTCGGTTTCGCCGGGGGCGCGGGTCAGCATGCCCTTTTCCACCAGACGGTCCACAATGCCGTTGACGGTGGAGGGCTTCACGGCCAGATGCTGCTGCAGCTGCTTCTGGGTCACGGGGCCGGGCTGGCGGTGCAGATACGTCAGGGTCCGGCACTGGATGGGCGTGACGCCATAGCGCCGCAGCTTTTTGTCCATGCTCAGATATGCCCGATGATTGCAGTAGCCCAGCAGCGGGCCGATGAGCTCGGGCTTCTTCTCGCAGTCCATATAGCTTTCTCCTTTCTTCTGATTTTTAATACTTAGCATACTAAATGTTAGCGAGCTAAATATTACCACCATGGCTGCCGGCCGTCAATAGGCAGATTGCCGGTTTCCTGTGAACGTTCTGTAAACTGTGGGCCGGACCGCTTGACTTTTTCCCGTCGGGACGGTATGATAAGCCCGTAATCCGAAAGCTGTTATCATTGTTATTCTCTCTCCTTTTACCACAAAACAAACCGCCGGTCCCCTCTTTCCCGGGACCGGCGGTTTGTGTCGTCTTGACAAAGGTACGAAATCGTACTATAATACGTTTGGTATGATTTCGGACAGAAGGGAGGCGGCAGCCTATGCAATATACATCCCGGGACCTGCGGCGGTATAACCACCTTTTGCAGGAAACCGACGCGGTTTATCATGAAATGGCCCAGCACTGGGGCCTGCCGGACAGCGTGATGGGCGTGCTGTATACCCTGTGCGACGCCGGGGGGCGCTGCTCTGTGCGGGAGGCCTGCCGCCTGGGAGGCATGAGCAAGCAGACCGTCAACTCCGCCCTGCGGCGGATGGAGCGGGAGGGCCTGATCTATCTGGAGGCCGCCGGACGGGGCAAGGACGTGTGCCTGACGGAGGCGGGAGAGGGACTGGCCTGCCGGACCGCCCTGCGGGTAATCCAGGCGGAGAACCAGGTGTTTGCCGCCTGGCCCCAGGCGGATGTGGAGCAATATCTGGCGCTGACCCGACGCTTTCAGGAGGCCCTGGGGGAAAAAGCGAAGGAAATCAAGGAGGAGTCATGAGCAAAGCGTCCATTCAATTATCGGACCACTTCACCTGCGGCAGGCTGATCCGGTTTACGCTGCCGTCCATCACCATGATGATCTTTACCGCGGTTTACGGCGTGGTGGACGGCTTTTTTGTGTCCAATTACGCGGGAAAGACGCCCTTTGCGGCGGTGAATCTTATCATCCCGGTGCTGCTGGGCTTAGGCTGCGTGGGGTTCATGTTCGGCACCGGCGGCAGCGCGCTTATCGCCAAGACCATGGGCCAGGGGGACCGGGAACGGGCCAACGACATCTTCTCCATGATCGTGTACGTCTCGGCGGCCATCGGCGTGGTGCTGGCGGGCCTGGGCTTTCTGATCCTGCGCCCGGCGGCGGTGCTGATGGGGGCGGAGGGGGAGCTTCTGGAGCAGGCCCTGATCTATGGCCGCATCAACCTGATCGCCCTGCCGTTTTATGTGCTGCAATATGAGTTCCAGTGCCTGTTTGCCACGGCGGAAAAGCCGCGGCTGGGGCTATATATCACCGTGGCGGCAGGCGTCACCAATATGGTGCTGGACGCCCTGTTCGTGGCGGTGTTTTCCTGGGGCGCGGCAGGTGCGGCGGCGGCCACAGCCCTGAGCCAGTTCATCGGCGGCAGCCTGCCCCTGGTGTACTTCGCCCGGCCCAACAGCAGTCTGCTGCGGCTGGGCAAATGCCGGATGGACCTGCGTGCCCTGCTGAAAACCTGCTCCAACGGGTCGTCGGAGTTTATGAGCAACGTGTCCATGTCCCTGGTGAGCATGCTGTATAACGTGCAGCTGATGAAGTACGCCGGAGAGGACGGTGTCTCTGCCTACGGCGTGCTGATGTATGTAAATATGATCTTCCAGGCCATCTATATCGGCTATTCCGTGGGGACGGCCCCTATTGTGTCGTTCCACTATGGGGCCGGAAACCGCGGGGAGCTGCGGGGCCTGCTGCGGCGCAGCGGCGGCCTGCTGGCCGTGTGCGCGGTGTGCATGCTGGCGGCGGGGCAGGGTCTGGCCGCGCCGCTGTCCCGGCTGTATGTGGGGTATGACCCGGGACTGTTCCGGATGACGTCCCACGCCTTCTCCATTTTCTCGTTCTCGTTCCTGTTCTCGGGCTTCGCCATCTACGGCTCGTCCTTCTTCACGGCCCTGAACGACGGGCTCACCTCGGCCATCATCGCGTTCTTGCGGGCCCTGGTGTTCCAGGTGGGAGCGGTGCTGCTGTTCCCGCTGTTGTGGAGGTTGGACGGCATCTGGATGTCCATCGTGGCGGCGGAGGTCATGGCCGTTGTCGCCACGGGTATCTTCCTGCTGGCCAAGCGGAAACGGTATGGCTACTAAAAAAACGGAAAAATTTCAAAAAACCCCTTGCATTCCCCGAAAAGGTGTGGTATAGTAATCAAGCTGACTTGAGTGATTCGGTTGACTATCCGGGTGTGGCGAAGTTTGGTATCGCGCTTGAATGGGGTTCAAGAGGCCTTGAGTTCGAATCTCAACACTCGGACCATAATGTGGAGACAAAACAGATGTCTCCTGCGAAAAGCCCGAATATATCGGGCTTTTTTGCTGCCCAAACGGCGATTTTTCTCTGTACCAAAACGCAGATGTAAAATCGCCGTTTTCCCTTTGCGGATAGACTTGAACTCCCGAAAAGTAAATATCAGATACACAGGCAGATAGAAAGCAAAAATCTATCTGCCTTTTTTATTACCCTAAAAGGGAGAAATCAGATATGCTGCAGAAGGAATGAGCCAACCGGCTCAAGGCTCGGTACGACACCAAGATGGACGGCAACGAATGGATGGAAGTGTCCTCGGACGGCATCCCCCTCTGCCGGATTGACAGTATGCTGAGAACGCCCAACTGCCCGTTCGTGCTTTTCGTCGGCACAAAGAAACTGGTCAAGCGAAAGGAATTTGAACAGTTCATCAGTGAGAAACTGGTGATATAAGAGGTTCCGAAAAATATACAAATAGGCGGAGAGTTTTTTCACGCAACGGCTTGAGAAAGAGGACGTTATATGCTATAATTTATTTGTAGCAGTGCGTCCTTTTTCGCAAGCGCGGAAAGGATACAATTGATACCCACCTTTACAAGCTATGCGACGAAGCAGGAATTGAAAAATTCTGTATGCACGCATTGCGCCACACCTATGCAACGCGTGCAATCGAAAGCGGTATGCAGCCGAAGGTGCTGCAAAAGCTGCTTGGTCACGCCAGCATCAAAACAACGATGGATCGGTACGTTCATGTGACTGCCGAATCGCTGGATTATGCCATCAAGCAATTTCAGCAACATGGTGTAGTCTGATGAAATTCAATAAAGCCAAATGCAGAAATGGCGTAAAAATGGCGTAGAGGAACCGGCGGTACGCAGTTGCGTAAATTGCCTGCTGCAACATTACTAAGAATATTCAAGCTGCCCTGCGCACAAGCAGGGCAGCTTTTTTATCTGCACACCGGCGCAGAGAACTACAAGGCGTTTCACTTCGCACTCGGCTGAGCCGCAGCGTCCGGCGCGAAATATTTCCACCACGGAAAGCGGTCACAGAACGTCCAGTGCTTTTCATAAAACGCGGAGAATCGTCCGATGACATATGCTTGTCCTTTTATATCTGACGCATTATGTTAAGATGTGCAGTAGATGCTCCATTTTACCATCCCACTCTCTGCTGGAATCGGCGCACTCTTTCAGTTCGGTTTCGATTTCAGCATTTATCGGCAGATTTTTCTTATAGCGGATGGTATGCTCAAGGCTTGCCCAGAAGTCCATAGCGATTGTACGGAGTTGTATCTCCACCGGCACATGGATCTCTTTTTTCGCAAAGAATACCGGCAACCGGATCGTCAGGTGCAGACTGCGATAGCCATTTGGCTTAGGGTGTGAAATATAGTCTTTCTCTGTGATGATTTCAATGTCAGACTGATCTTTTAAGCACTTTGCCAAAAAGAACACATCCTCCT
>ENA-ORNQ01002446-ORNQ01002446.1-human-gut-metagenome-genome-assembly--contig:-NODE-2446-length-12498-cov-2.825283_pt1 | contig 12498 bp, 8 predicted proteins | sample MGYA00242116_ERZ509024 | MGnify/ENA primary metagenome ERZ509024 (study PRJEB26280, sample SAMEA2338697) | human gut metagenome | biome: human gut; feature: human-associated habitat; material: faeces...
CGATTGGATGGGCCCATTCCACGATGCTATCAAACCGGTAGTTGAAAAGTTGTATAACAGTGTGAAGACTGGTAACGAAGCGCAGATTTCTATCGACAGTAATTCACAACCTGATTATCGTGAAAAATTGAACGAAGAACTCCGTCAATTACGCGAAAGCGAAATGTGGCAGACTGCTGTAACTGTTCGTAAACTTCGTCCGGAGAATAATTAATTAGACTAGATTATACAAGTTTTAAAAGAAGGAGAGGGCTTTTTGCTTTCTCCTTTTTTTATTAATAAGATATTTAAAATGGGTAGGTGAAACTTGCAGAAACTTTTTTTTGAAAAATATATCAATAATGTGATTAAAATATGCAAGTTTATGTTTATATTTGCACCATCAAATAAAATGAACGAGAAGTATGATGTGTTTTAACTTACCCCAAAGAATGATTAACATTGCTAAATTAGCATGTGTTATCGGTGTTGTTTCTGTTGTTTTCTCAAGCTGTTTACAGAAAGATGTATATGATCCTGCTAATTCAGGAGATAAAGAAGAAGTTACTTTAGATAACTATTTCGACTTTGCCACTACTAAGAATATTCAATTGAATATTGATTATGGAAAGGAATGTCCTAGGGCTTATTTTGAAGTTTATGCTGAAAATCCGCTTTCTTATGTGGCAGAAGGCGGTCAGATTATAAAGAAAGCAGGGGTGTCACACATTGCAACCGGATTTACAGATATACAAGGACGTTATATCAAACCGGCTTCTTTCCCGACAGCAGTTTCAGAAGTTTATATTTATTCTCCGGATTTTGGTGTGCCGACTTTGTATAAAACTAAAGTTGTCGGTTCGGATGTCAGCGCAAAAATAACCTTTGAGAATGCTCTTGATGTAACTGCTGTGGATTCATCAACGAGAAGTGCACAAACAAGATCTTCTTTGAAATTTATTACAAATGTAATTCCGAATGTATTAGGAACTTGGAATGTAAATACTGGTAGGCCTAACTATCTGGATGCTTCCAAAAAAATAAATGTGGATGCAACGCTTAAGAGTTATATAACGACATATTTTCCGGAAGGAAAGAATAATGTAGGAACTAATTTAGTCTCTGATGATGCTGATATTCTGATAAAAGAAGATGCGAATGTCGTTGTCAACTATTTCGGAGGAGATACAGGTGCGCAAAGTGTGTTTGCTTACTATTGTTATTCGGGAAATGCCAGTATTGATAAAATAAGACAAGCTGCAAAGCATGCATGTGTAATCTTCCCTAATGTACATAAAAGTAGTCTGGGTAATTATAGTGGGGTTGCGGTGAATTTGAAATATATTGATGAGACAGGCAGCTTTCCGGAAGAAGAACCGGAACGTATCCCAGCAGGTACAAAGATTGGTTTCCTAATTTGGAATGACGGTTGGAGAGGTGTTAAGGCTAATGGGAATATGTTCTACTCAACCAAATCTTTGAATAGTGACAAAATTTCTCACACTGCAATTTTTGCAGCAAAAAATAAAGCAGGTGATAGAGTGAATGTTATCACTATGGAAGACTGGAAAAACGGTGAAAATGACTATAATGATGTTGCTTTCGTTATCTCTTCTAATCCTATTGCTGCTATTGAAGTTCCGGATGTTCCTAATCCGGGTGATCGACAAGGAACAGAAAAGTATTCTGGAGTGCTTGGCTTTGAAGATAACTGGCCTGAACAAGGAGATTATGACTTGAATGATGTAGTCATGAAATATCAGTCAAGCGTTGATTATAATATAGATAATAAAGTTCTTAATATTATTGATAAGTTCACATTGGCTTGGACGGGAGCTAATTATAAGAACTCGTTTGCTTATGAAGTTCCTTTCGATTTGAGTAAAGCGTCCCAAGTAATAATCAATGGCGATGAAATTACTTCCTATTCAGGTAATGTGATAACATTATTCAAGGATGCTAAAGCTGAATTGGGAGTATCCAATGTGAATGCGGAGGATATGATTAATCAGAATATTCAAGAGAAGACATATACGGTATCCATACAATTTAATAACCCTACTCTTGATAAATCAGTGGTGGTAGCTCCTTATAATCCTTTTATAAAAGTATTCAACTCTGCCACAGAAGTCCATCTGACAGATCATAAGCCGACGACTGGTGCGAATAATCGTTTCCCTTCCGGAGCTGATATTTCTCGTGGTGATGTAGATGGTACCTATTTCATTTGCAAGGATGGTTTTCCGTTTGCTATTCATGTAGATGCACGTTTGGACGCTTCTATTTTGAATTTAGATCTTAAAAAGGAGAATCAGCGCATTGACAAAACATATCCTAAATTTGCAGAATGGGCAAAAACGCGCGATCCGCAAATAAAATGGTGGAAATAGTTGGATCGCATTAGAATAATCGACTATCTTTGAGGATGAAAAATTAAGAATAGTACTGATGTAAAATATTGTTTGTTTTGTTTGTGTTAAAAAAAGTGTGGTTTCGGGAGAAAGTGTGCTTTGTTAAAAGGAGGATTAAGTATTTAATCCTCCTTTTTAATGAATAACATCAACCTTTTATAGAAAGGATGCTTGGCAAGGGTGGAGGCATCTCCTAATATAACAAGTTTCATTCTTGCCCGCGTAATCGCTACATTCATTCTTCGCAAGTCATTTAGAAATCCGATTTGTCCGTCCTCGTTGGCACGTACGAGACTGATGAAAATAACGTCTCGCTCCTGTCCCTGAAAGCCGTCTACCGTATTCACGGTGATGAGGCTGCGGAAAGGACGTAAAAAGCTGCTTCCTTTTATTTTTCCTCTCAAATATTGCACTTGTGCCTTGTATGGCGAAATCAGACCGAAATCAATTCTTTCATCCAGTATTCGCTCTTTGCCGATACGTTCGATGTAAGTTTCCAGTTCTTGTAGTAGTAGGTTGGCTTCCTGCTTATTGATGCGTCCGAAGCTTTCGCCTACAAAATCTTCGTGAAAGTCCATCTCTGAAGTATCGATCCAGTTCATGGGAGTGTCGAAATCAAGAATCCCCCGATAGCGTACTTCCGGAGCAGCTTCCAGTTCTCCATGATAAAACCAGTCGGAGGGAAACTGCATGATGGTTTCATGCATTCTGTACTGTACTTTTAATAGAGAGACCGCGGAAGGTTTTTGCTGAACCACTTTTTCCATTAACGTATGATCCAATCCTCCACGGGAGGCTTCTATACATTTGATAGTCGGCGGAAGTTGACAATGATCTCCTGCAAGGATGACCCGGTCTGCTTTGCGGATAGCGATCCAGCAGGCAGCTTCGAGGGCTTGTGCAGCTTCGTCGATGAATAAAGTCGGAAAACGACGTCCGTTGAGCAGGCGGTGGTTGCTGCTGACTAGGGTAGAAGCAATAACGCGGGCACTGTCGAAAAGATCGGCATTGATTTGTATTTCCAACTCCGTGGCACGGTCGCGGAGACGACTCATGCGATTACGCATTCCTTCCCGTTCAGAATAACTACCCCGGCGCATCCGGCTACCCATTTCGCGGATAGATTTACGGATTCCCCAAAGCTCCGGATAGGCAGGATGACTTTCAAACCGGCGTTCATAGGTGGATGAAAGCATTTTGTCGTTGACCCGGGTTGGATTTCCAATGCGGAGCACGGGGACTCCCCGATCTACCAGTTTCTCACAAATCCAGTCGACAGCCGTGTTGCTTTGCGCACAAACAAGCACTTGTGGTTCCCGATGCAATGTTTCGTAAATCGCTTCGACAAGAGTCGTTGTCTTTCCGGTTCCCGGAGGACCGTGTACAATAGATACGTCACGCGTACAGAGCACCTTGTTAACAGCTGTTTCCTGTGTACTGTTCAACCATGGAAAGCGGACGGGATATAATTCGCGGAATCCCGGCTTTTGGGTACCCAGCAAAATGTCGCGCAGTTCCGCCAGGCGGTTGTCCTTGGCACGTATCGTGTCTTCCAGTGCCTCGAACATGGCCCGGTACGATGTTTCGTCAAAATAAAGTTGTACTCCCAGTATACCGTCAGTTTGCAGTTCCGCTAAAGCTCCCGCTCCGGGGAGTACAACGACCATTCGTTCTTCGTCGGCAAAGCTGACGGTAGCGATGAAATCCATATACTTCACTTTTCCTTCGAATGACTGGTGGAAAAAGCAAACAGGGCGACCGAACTCAAAGGAATGCTCTATTTCTTTATTTTCGGTCCGTGTAATATCTATTACAAGCTGATTCAGCGAATTGTAGTAACTTCGGCCAAGAGAGACAGGATACCAGCAGAGACCGCGCTTCACTTTACGGGCAACGCCCATTGTTTCGGTCTGCCGCTTAAATTCTTCCTTCTCATATTCATACTCCATCCGCAGGAGGAGTTGCTGTTGCTGAAGATCTATAATGGGACTTTTCGGATTATTACTCATAATAGGCGCAAAGGTAACAAATCTTCGTTCCGGGTAGAAAAAATATTTCATTTTGTTAAACATTACTCGAACGTCGTTCGTTATTTTAATAGATAGACTAAAAAAACAAAAAGCAATATGGTATATGATGTGACTATGTTAGAAGCTTTCTACGCTGCTTATAAAGGAAAGGTAGAACACGTACGGGCTATACTGAAACGCCCTTTGACGTTGGCCGAGAAGATTTTGTATGCTCATCTGTATGATGTAGCCGATTTGAAAGATTACAAACGGGGGGAGGATTATGTGAATTTCCGTCCCGACCGTGTGGCTATGCAGGATGCAACTGCGCAGATGGCTTTGCTTCAATTTATGAATGCAGGTAAGGATCAGGTGGCTGTGCCTTCGACAGTGCATTGCGATCACTTGATACAGGCGTATAAAGGTGCAAAGGCGGATATTGCTACGGCAAGACTGACTAATGAAGAAGTATACGACTTCCTCCGTGATGTATCTTCCCGTTATGGCATTGGCTTCTGGAAACCGGGAGCAGGAATTATCCATCAGGTGGTGCTCGAAAACTATGCTTTCCCCGGCGGTATGATGGTGGGAACAGACTCTCATACGCCTAATGCAGGCGGACTGGGCATGGTGGCTATCGGTGTCGGTGGCGCGGATGCCGTGGATGTGATGACAGGAATGGAATGGGAGCTGAAAATGCCGAAGATTATCGGTGTCCGTCTGACCGGAAAACTAAGCGGTTGGACCTCTCCGAAAGATGTAATCCTGAAATTGGCCGGCATCCTTACCGTAAAAGGAGGAACGAATGCTATTATCGAATATTTTGGTCCCGGAACCGAATCCCTTTCTGCTACCGGGAAAGCCACCATTTGCAATATGGGTGCCGAAGTTGGAGCTACTACCTCTTTGTTCCCCTTTGACGGACGCATGGCTACTTATTTGAGAGCTACCGGAAGAGATTGTGTAGTTGATTGGGCTGAATCTGTTGATGCAGATCTTCGTGCAGACGACATTGTGACCGACGAACCATCCAACTATTACGACCGTGTGATTGAAATAGATTTGTCAGAACTCGAACCTTATATAAACGGGCCGTTTACACCGGATGCCGCTACTCCCATCTCTGAATTTGCAGAAAAAGTGTTATTGAACGGCTACCCCCGTAAAATGGAGGTGGGCTTGATAGGTTCATGTACCAATTCTTCTTATCAGGATTTGAGCCGTGCAGCTTCTCTGGCAAAGCAAGTGACAGAAAAGAATTTGAGCGTCGCTTCTCCGCTGATCGTCAATCCGGGTTCGGAGCAAATCCGGGCTACTGCCGAAAGAGACGGTATGATTGAAGCTTTTGAACGGCTGGGAGCCACGATTATGGCAAATGCCTGTGGACCTTGTATCGGTCAGTGGAAACGTCAGACGGACGATCCGACACGAAAAAACTCAATCGTCACCTCTTTCAATCGTAATTTTGCCAAACGCGCTGACGGTAATCCCAACACATACGCGTTTGTAGCTTCTCCGGAACTAACGATGGCGTTAACAATAGCCGGTGATCTCTGTTTCAACCCGTTGAAAGACAGACTGGTGAATCATAACGGAGAAAAAGTGAAACTCTCCGAGCCTGTAGGAGATGAACTTCCTTTGAAAGGTTTTGAACAGGGAAATGAAGGGTATATTGCCCCGCACGGAGCAAAAACGGAAATCAGGGTAAAACCGGATTCCCAACGTCTTCAGCTTCTGACTCCTTTCCCGGCATGGGACGGACAGGACTTGCTGAACATGCCTTTATTGATTAAAGCACAGGGAAAATGTACTACCGACCATATCTCTATGGCAGGTCCGTGGCTCCGCTTCCGGGGGCATTTGGAGAATATTTCCGACAATATGCTGATGGGAGCTGTCAATGCTTTCAATGGTGAAACGAACTGTGTTTGGAATCGTTCGACAAATACTTATGGAACAGTTTCCGGTACGGCAAAGATGTATAAATCCGAAGGTATTCCGTCTATTGTTGTTGCCGAGGAGAATTATGGAGAAGGTTCCAGCCGTGAACATGCAGCCATGGAACCACGCTTCCTCAATGTACGTGTCATTTTGGCTAAGAGTTTTGCCCGTATCCACGAAACAAATCTGAAAAAACAAGGAATGCTTGCTCTTACTTTTGTAGATAAAGCAGACTATGACAAGATTCGGGAACACGATCTTCTGTCCGTATCAGGCTTAGTCCATTTCGCACCGGGGCGCAATCTGACGATTATTCTTCATCACGAAGACGGAACGAAAGAAAGTTTTGAAGTGCAACATACCTATAATGAACAGCAGATAGCTTGGTTCCGTGCCGGTTCTGCCTTAAATGCAAGATAAAAAATGAGCAAAATAACCATGCAAACAGATGGTACGCTGTTGGTACCCGATGTGCCTACCGTACCTTATATTACCGGCGATGGAGTAGGAGCCGAAGTAACTCCTGCCATGCAAGCCGTAGTGGACGCAGCTATCCGGAAAGCATACGGCGGCAAACGTCGGATCGAATGGAAAGAAGTGTTGGCGGGAGAACGTGCCTTCAACGCGACTGGTTCCTGGTTGCCGGATGAAACAATGGAAACCTTTCAGGAATACCTGGTAGGAATCAAAGGTCCGTTGACAACTCCTGTCGGAGGTGGAATCCGTTCGTTGAACGTAGCACTGCGTCAGACACTTGATTTATACGTCTGTCTTCGTCCGGTTCGTTGGTATCAGGGAGTACAGTCGCCTGTCAAATCACCGGAGAAAGTGAACATGTGTGTGTTCCGTGAAAATACGGAAGATATTTATGCAGGTATCGAATGGGAAGCCGGAACTCCGGAAGCTGAAAAGTTCTATCAATTCCTGAAAGACGAAATGGGCGTGACAAAAGTCCGTTTCCCGGAAACCTCTTCTTTCGGTGTGAAACCTGTATCACGTGAGGGCACGGAGCGTCTTGTACGTGCTGCCTGCCAGTATGCGCTCGACCATCATTTGCCTTCCGTAACGTTGGTGCATAAAGGGAATATTATGAAGTTTACCGAAGGTGGTTTCAAAAAATGGGGCTACGAACTGGCGCAACGTGAATTTGGCGATGCCTTGGCAGATGGCAGACTGGTGATAAAAGATTGCATTGCGGATGCTTTCTTGCAAAATACACTCCTGATTCCCGAAGAATATTCCGTAATAGCCACCTTAAACCTCAACGGAGACTACGTATCCGACCAACTGGCGGCCATGGTAGGCGGTATCGGTATCGCTCCGGGAGCAAATATCAACTACCAGACAGGTCATGCCATCTTTGAAGCGACTCACGGAACAGCCCCCAATATTGCGGGAAAAGATGTGGTGAACCCTTGTTCTATTATCCTTTCGGCAGTAATGATGCTCGAATATTTTGACTGGAAAGCGGCTGCTCTGATAGAGAAAGCCTTGGAACAAAGCTTCTTGGACGCTCGCGCTACACACGATTTAGCCCGTTTTATGCCGAATGGAACCTCCCTCTCTACTTCCGCTTTCACTCGTGAGATCGTGGAAAGAATTGAAAAACAAAAGTAACGAATAAAAAACGAAGAAAGATGAAAAAAGAGTACTTGATTTACAAGCTTTCCGAGGAAATGAAGGAAGCTACCCGGATTGATACAGAATTGTTCTCCAAGTTTGATGTGAAGCGCGGATTGCGTAATGAAGACGGCACAGGTGTATTGGTAGGTTTAACCAGAATCGGTAATGTAGTAGGATATGAACGTGTTCCGGGTGGTGGGTTGAAACCCATACCGGGAAAACTGTTCTATCGCGGTTATGATGTAGAAGATATTTCTCACGCTATAATCAAAGAGAAACGCTTTGGCTTCGAAGAAGTGGCTTACCTATTGCTTTCCGGACGTCTGCCGGATAAAGAAGAATTGCTTTCTTTCCGTGAGTTGATTAACGACAATATGCCGTTGGAACAGAAAACGAAAATGAACATCATCGAGTTGGAAGGAAACAACATCATGAATATTCTTTCACGCAGTGTATTGGAAATGTATCGTTTTGACGCAAATGCGGATGATACCTCCCGGGATAACCTGATGCGTCAGAGTATTGAACTGATTTCAAAGTTCCCTACTATCATCGCTTATGCTTATAATATGCTTCGTCATGCTACTTTCGGACGTTCTCTGCATATCCGCCATCCGCAGGAAAAGCTATCTATTGCCGAAAATTTCCTGTATATGCTGAAAAAAGACTATACCGAACTGGATGCACGCACCCTCGATTTGTTATTGATTCTTCAGGCAGAGCACGGTGGTGGTAATAACTCCACTTTCACCGTTCGCGTAACTTCTTCTACCGGAACAGATACTTATTCGGCCATCGCTGCTGGTATCGGTTCGCTGGAAGGCCCGCTTCACGGAGGTGCCAATATTCAGGTTGCCGACATGTTCCAGCACCTGAAGGAAAATATCAAAGACTGGACAAGTGTAGATGAGATAGACACTTATTACACCCGAATGTTGAACAAAGAAGTGTATAACAAAACCGGATTGATCTATGGTATCGGACATGCCGTTTATACCATCTCCGACCCTCGTGCTCTTCTATTGAAAGAACTGGCTCGCGACCTTGCCCGTGAAAAAGGCAGAGAAAGCGAATTTGCTTTCCTCGAACTGTTGGAAGAACGTGCCATAGCTACTTTCGGACGGGTTAAAAACAACGGAAAGACAGTGTCCAGCAATATCGACTTCTATTCGGGCTTCGTGTATGAAATGATCGGTTTGCCGCAGGAAATCTTCACCCCATTGTTTGCCATGGCACGTATCGTAGGCTGGTGTGCACACCGCAATGAAGAATTGACCTTCGACGGTAAACGGATTATCCGCCCGGCTTATAAAAATGTACTTGATGATTTGGCTTATATCCCAATTAAGAAACGCTGATAAGAACAAATCCTTTTATTGAATAGATAAGTAATCCCGGATGTGTGCCCGATCATTTCAGAAGCACATCCGGGAAATTTTACATTTTCTCCTTTTTTATGTTCGTAAAAGAATGTACTTCAGATTCTTTCTATTTTTTGTATCGTCATTTATCTCATTTTTGTTATTTTTGCGTGTTATAAAATAGATCGGTATGAGTATAGATACTTTTAATCTGTTTCTGGGGGTGATGAGCCTAATTGCTTTGTTTGTTTTTATCGCCCTTTACTTTGTGAAAGCCGGATATGGTATTTTCCGCACAGCATCGTGGGGCGTAGCTATCTCCAATAAACTAGCCTGGATATTGATGGAAGCTCCGGTTTTCGTGGTGATGTGCGTGATGTGGATCTATTCCGAACGTCGGTTCGAGCCGGTGATTTTCACTTTCTTCCTCTTCTTTCAAATTCACTATTTTCAGCGTGCTTTCATCTTCCCTTTACTATTGAAAGGGAAAAGTAAGATGCCACTGGCAATCATGTCGATGGGAGTTCTTTTTAATTTGCTGAATGGCTATATGCAAGGGAAATGGATTTTCTATCTTGCTCCCGAAACGATGTATCAATCCGGCTGGCTCACTTCACCGTGGTTTATTATCGGCACACTGCTCTTTTTCGCAGGTATGCTGTTGAACTGGCAGTCGGATTATATCATCCGTCATTTGCGCAAACCGGGAGACACCCGGCATTATCTGCCTCAAAAAGGAATGTACCGTTATGTCACTTCCGCCAACTATTTCGGTGAGATAGTAGAATGGGCAGGTTGGGCGATACTCACTTGTTCACTTTCCGGTCTGGTCTTCCTTTGGTGGACGATTGCTAACCTTGTTCCCCGTGCCAACGCCATTTGGTGCCGTTACCGCGAAGAATTCGGAGACGCAGTGGGAGAACGGAAACGAGTGTTCCCTTTCCTTTATTAGGAGCGTTTTTCATCATGACTTACGTATGACTTAAATAAAATATCAACTACTATGGAATCTAAACTTTTTAGCCCGGTCACCTTTGGCCCTTTGACGCTGCGGAATCGAACGATTCGTTCGGCAGCTTTTGAGAGCATGTGTCCGGAGAATACTCCCACGCAGATGTTGCTGGATTACCATCGGTCGGTAGCTGCGGGGGGAGTGGGTATGACAACAGTGGCTTATGCTGCCGTGACACAAAGCGGACTTTCTTTCGACCGTCAGTTGTGGTTGCGTCCGTCTATTATTCCCCGTTTACACGAACTGACAAAAGCCGTGCACGATGAAGGTGCCGCAGTAGGTATACAAATCGGGCATTGTGGAAATATGTCCCATAAAAATATATGTGGTGTCACTCCTATATCCGCATCTTCAGGCTTCAACCTCTATTCTCCTACGTTTGTGCGTGGAATGGAAAAAGAGGAGCTTCCGGAAATGGCGAAAGCGTATGGAAATGCAGTCAATCTGGCGAGGAAAGCCGGGTTTGACGCCGTTGAAGTACATGCGGGGCACGGCTATTTGATTAGTCAATTCCTGTCTCCCTACACCAATCATCGGAAAGATGAATATGGCGGTTCGCTCGAAAACCGGATGCGTTTTATGGATATGGTGATGGAAGAAGTGATGAAAGCGGCGGGCAATGATATGGCAGTTTTTGTAAAAATGAATATGCGCGACGGCTTCAAAGGAGGAATGGAGATAGACGAATCCATACAAGTGGCCAAACGTCTGTTGGAACTTGGCGCTCATGGATTGGTGTTGAGTGGTGGTTTTGTCAGCAAAGCGCCGATGTATGTAATGAGAGGTGCCATGCCGATTCGTTCGATGTCTTACTATATGAATTGTTGGTGGCTGAAATACGGAGTCCGTATGTTTGGCAAATGGATGATACCCTCTGTACCCTTCAAAGAGGCCTATTTCCTTGAAGATGCACTGAAATTCCGTGCGGCTCTTCCGGATGCGCCGTTGATTTATGTCGGTGGTCTTGTTTCCCGTCAGAAAATAGATGAAGTGCTCGATTTCGGTTTTGATGCCGTGCAGATGGCGAGAGCGTTACTGAACGAACCGGGATTCGTGAACCGGATGAAACAGGAGCAACAAGCACGCTGCAACTGTGGACACAGTAATTATTGCATAGGACGTATGTATACGATAGAAATGGCTTGTCATCAACATTTGAAAGAACAATTACCTTCCTCTTTACAAAAGGAGATTGATAAACTGGAGAAAAAATGAGTGAAATGAAATGGGCAATCATCACCGGTGCGGACGGAGGAATGGGAACAGAAATAACACGTGCCGTAGCCAAAGCCGGTTATCGAATCATAATGGCTTGTTATCATCCGAAGAAAGCGGAGGTTGTTCGTGAACGTTTGAGCAAGGAAACTGGAAACCCGGATTTGGAAGTAATAGCTATCGATTTATCTTCTATGCAATCCGTAGTTGCTTTTGCCAGTCAGATCTTAGAAAGGAATCTTCCCATCTCTTTGTTAATGAATAATGCCGGAACGATGGAGACAGGTTTTCATACTACTTCCGAAGGATTCGAACGAACAGTAAGTGTGAACTACATGGGACCTTATCTGCTTACCCGGAAATTAATTCCGCTGATGGTGCGTGGAGCGCGTATCGTAAATATGGTTTCCTGTACATACGCAATCGGCAAGCTCGACTTCCCAGATTTCTTTCATAGAGGGAAAACGGGAACGTTTTGGAGGATTCCTGTTTACAGTAACACGAAGTTGGCTTTATTATTGTTTACTTTCGAACTTTCCGAGCAACTTCGAGAGAAGGGGATTACCGTCAATGCTGCCGATCCGGGAATTGTTTCTACTGATATCATCACTATGCACAAGTGGTTCGATCCGTTGACGGATATTTTTTTCCGTCCTTTTATCCGTAAACCCAAGAAAGGGGCTTCTACGGCAATCGGTTTACTGTTGGACGAAAAGGAAGCCGGTGCGACAGGGCAACTGTATGTCAATAACCACCGGAAAAACTTGTCTGATAAATACACGAATCATGTGCAAAAAGAGCAGTTGTGGGAGGTAACGGAACGTGCGTTGGCGAGTTGGCTGAAGTAGGTTTTCTTTTCTTTTTTTATTTAAATTATCCAGTATTTACTTATGAGGTTGTGTCAAAACGTTGGCACAACCTCTTTTATATTTTACAGTTCTGCTATA
>ENA-ORNQ01002450-ORNQ01002450.1-human-gut-metagenome-genome-assembly--contig:-NODE-2450-length-12483-cov-5.010782_pt1 | contig 12483 bp, 10 predicted proteins | sample MGYA00242116_ERZ509024 | MGnify/ENA primary metagenome ERZ509024 (study PRJEB26280, sample SAMEA2338697) | human gut metagenome | biome: human gut; feature: human-associated habitat; material: faeces...
GCGATCGACGCCACCGGCAATCCCTACCCCGACACGACCCACTGCATCTGCCGCGAGGCCGACGCCGTGCTGTTCGGCGCCATCGGAGATCCCAAATACGACAACAACCCCAAAGCGAAGGTTCGTCCCGAACAGGGGTTGCTGCGTATGCGCAAGGCCCTGGGGCTCTTCGCCAACCTGCGTCCGGTGACGGTCTACGAACCGTTGGTCGACCGTTCGCCGCTCAAAGCCGACGTGGTGCGCGGCACGGATTTCATCTGCGTGCGCGAGCTGACGAGCGGCATCTATTTCGGACGGCAGGGACGCGACCGGCACGACACGCGCGCCTACGACACCTGCACCTACACGATCGACGAGATCGAACAGGTGCTTCGCGTCGCCTTCCGGCTGGCCGGGACACGGCGGCGGCACCTCACGGTAGTCGACAAGGCCAACGTCCTCGAAACCTCGCGTTTCTGGCGCGAGATCGCCCAGCAGCTCGCACCCCAATACCCCGAAGTGGAGCTGGACTTCATGTTCGTGGACAACGCCGCGATGCAGATCATCCGCCAGCCGACCCATTTCGACGTGATCGTCACCGAAAACATGTTCGGCGACATCCTCACCGACGAAGCCAGCGTCATCAGCGGGTCGCTGGGCATGCTTCCGTCGGCCAGCGTGGGGTCCGAAGTCGCGCTTTTCGAGCCGATCCACGGCTCCTATCCGCAGGCCGCAGGCAAAAACATCGCCAACCCGATGGCTGCGATCCTCTCGGCCGCCATGCTGCTCGAACATCTGGGGCTGACCGCCGAAGGGAGCGCCGTCCGCGACGCCGTAAACCGGGCGCTCACCGAAGGGATCGTCACCGAAGACCTCGCCGCACAGGGCGAACGGCGCTATTCGACCTCCGAGGTCGGGGATTTCATCGCCGCGCATATTTAGCCGGGAACCCCGCACGCAAAAGGAGAGTCACGCACACAAAAAGGGAATTCCGCACGCAACCCGGAAATCCCGCACAAAAAAAGGGCTGCAACCGCCGCGTTGCAACCCTTTTTCAATTCCATTCTTCCCGCCGTTTCGGGGCCGGGAGTCGGCTCGGCTCCAAACCGGCCCGGCCGTAACCGGACATCGCCAGTCCCTGCCGCGCAGTTCCGGAACACGGTCTCGCTGCAGCGGACAGTTCCGGAAAGGGACGGATTCCGCCATCGCCCCGCCCGCTATCCGGCCGCCGTAGAACCGTCATCGGCAATCACCGGCATGTCATTCGTCCGTCATCGGCACCGAAACACCAGCGGGGACCGCCGCGAATCTCACACTCCGGCAACGTACTCCTCCAGCGCCCCAAGATCCACCGCCATCGGCTCCGAAACCCGCGGACGCTTCACCAGCTCCGCAAGGCGCGGGGGCAGCGGCACCTTCGCCCCGGTCACGGGCGAAATGACCTCGCCGAACTTGGCCGGATGGGCCGTCGAAAGGTAAAACCCCGGCCTGCCGCAGGCCACGGAAGCCGCATAGCCCACGGCGCTGTGCGGATCGGATAGATAACCGTAATTCCGGTACAGCCCGTCGATCGTACGGCGGATCATGGCGTCGTCGCACCGGAACCCCTGCAATTCGCCGCGCAGGGCGTCCGCACCGCCGCCGCACAGCCACATCATCCGCTCGAAGTTACTCGGCGCTCCGACGTCCATCGCATTGGCCGGCGTCCGCACCGACGGCCGCGGACGGTAATCGCCCGTCCGCAGAAATTCGGGCACCACGTCGTTGGCGTTCGACGCCGCGACGAATCCGCCGAGGGGCAGCCCCATGCGGCGAGCCAGCATGCCGGCCGAGAGGTTGCCGTAGTTGCCGCTCGGCACCACGACCACCGGATTTTCCCCGCCCGACGCCTGCCGCCACCGGAAATACCCGTAGAAGTAATAGAACGCCTGCGGAATCCACCGCAGCAGGTTGATCGAATTGGCCGACGATACGCGGTGCGCGGCCCTGAAAGAGCTGTCCGCAAAGAGTTCCTTGACCAGCCGCTGGCAGTCGTCGAAGGTTCCGGCCACGCGCAGCGGATGGATATTGCCTCCGAGCGCGGTCATCTGACACTCCTGCAGGCGGCTGATCTTCCCTTCGGGATAGAGCAGCACCACCTCGACGCCCGGCACGTCGTAAAAACCGTGCGCCACGGCACTGCCCGTGTCGCCCGACGTCGCCGTCAGAATCACCAGCTTTTCGTCCGCGCCGCCCTGCAGGCCGACCATGCGGCCCATGAATCCGGCGCCGAAGTCCTTGAACGCGAACGTCGGGCCGTGAAACAGCTCCAGCGTATAGCGGCTGCCGACCGGACGCAGGGGAACCTGAAAATCGTAGATGCGGCCGATCTCCCGCTGCAGAATCCCGGCGTCGATATCCTCGCCGAAGAACAGTGCGGCCAGATACCCCGCCAATGCGGCATAGGACTCCCCGGCCAACCGCTCCGCGACCGCCATATCCGCCTGCGGAATACGTTCGGGGACGAACAGTCCCCCGTCGGGCGCCAGCCCCGCCTCGACGGCTTCGCGCAGCGAACAGGGCCGTGCATGTGCTTTGTCTCTCGTACTGTAGTATTTCATGGTTTTCCTTTTTTCTTATTCTTCGATTCGCGCACCGCGGTTCGACACGCGGCCCGCATAGATGTTGCAGCCGATTCCCAGCCCGGCGAAATGGCTCTTCATCCGCTCGGCGACCCGTTCCGACACCGACCCTTCGGCGGCCAGCGCAAAGACCGAAGGTCCCGATCCGGCGATGTTCATGGCCAGAGCGCCTTCGGAGAGCACCTCTTCCTTCAAACGGTCGTAACCGGGAATGAATCCCTTGCGGTAAGGCTCCGCGACGACGTCGTGCATCGAGCGGCCGATCAGCGCCACGTCGCCCAGCGCCAGTCCGGCGACAAGTCCGCCGACGTTGCCCCACTGCGTGACGGCATGCGCCATCGGAATCTCGCGGGGCAGCACCTCGCGCGCCTCCTTGGTGCCGACCACGATGTCGGGATGCGCCACGGCGTAGAAAAAGTCATCGGGCACCGGCAGGCGGATGATGTCCAGCGGCCCGTATCCGCGGATCAGCACCACGCCGCCCAGCAGGGCCGGCCCGACGTTGTCGGCATGGGGCGTGCCGCCGATCAGCGCTTCGCCCATCATGGCGAACTCCACCAGCCGTTCCGCCGAAAAGGGGCGGCCCAGCAGTTCGTTCAGCCCGTAGACGGCTGCGGCCGACGAGGCGGCGCTCGATCCGATGCCGCTTCCGGGCGCTATCTTTTCGAGAATCGTGATTTCGACCCGCACGGGCTTTCCGTACGCTTCGAGCAGGGCCGCGACGGCCGGGGTTATGACATTGTCTTCGGGCTTTTCGGGGAGTCTCTTCCCGCTCTCGTTGCGGATCGCAAGCCCGCTCGCACCCGCTTCGGCGGCGACCTCGATCCGGTCGCCCACGCCGTCGAGCGTCAGGCCCATGATGTCGAAGCCGCAGCCCAGATTCGCCACCGTTCCGGGGGCGAAAACCTTGATATGTTTCATGGTAAAATCTTCTTTGAATTAAACTGCCTTTGACTGAAAATCCGGGTTTCCGCCCCGGCAGCCTCGGCCGGGTGTGCATACGGAGATGCTTCTGACGGAAAAAACAAACTAAACCCCCACAGGGGTTGTAGTAGCGGCAGTCGTGAAGATAACGGAGAGGACGGCATACGTCGTCGGAGCGCAGGTGTTCCCGCACTCTCCGAACATCGTATGATTCCGTTTCATATCCATCAGGGACAAATATAAAACAAAAAAATTTAATATCCAAATCAGGTAACGATTCGTAAGATGCCCGCCGAATAATCAGGAAGGGTTTTCACTCGGAACAAATAGCACAAAAAGGCCGGACACACCTATAATAATATAAAAACAGTAAGACATTTCAGAGCTTCCGGAGCATGGAACTCTTGCAAATCGGCCTAAAACCGGTTTTAAAGCCAAAAATAGCGATTTCAAATTGTAAGCAAACAGCATGCAAGACCTGAAAATAAAAACCTGAGAGCGCGATCTGCTTCCGGAATATCACATTATTAAATTTCTTTAGGAATTTATTTGTACGTCTGATTTTATATCCCTATCTTTGAAACGGAACAAATACAGAAATCCGGCCATGACCGCTCTGAATCATTCGAACAATAACGTCATTAATCTGCTGCTCGTCGTCACTACAGGATAACGGGAGAAAGGTGATGCGTATACTCGAAAGATTATAGAAAAGCCTTTCTCCGACGGAGAAGGGCTTTTTTGCTGTCCGGGCCGTCCGCCTGAAGCGGATACGCCGAAAAAAGAGAGAAGATGAAACACACACTCAGAAGCACCGTCACGACGACGGGCCGCCGCATGGCCGGCGCCAGAAGCCTCTGGCGCGCCAACGGCATGCGCGAAGAACAGTTCGGCCGGCCGGTCGTCGGCATCGCCAATTCGTTCACCCAGCTGGTGCCGGGACACGTCCACCTGCACGAAATCGGGCAGTATGTCAAACAGCGCATCGAAGCCTGCGGATGTTTCGCCGCGGAATTCAACACCATCGCCGTAGACGACGGCATCGCCATGGGCCACGACGGCATGCTCTACTCGCTGCCCTCGCGCGAGATCATCGCCGACAGCGTCGAATACATGGCCAACGCCCACAAGGTCGATGCGCTGGTCTGCATCTCGAACTGCGACAAAATCACCCCCGGAATGCTGATGGCCGCCATGCGGCTCAACATCCCGACGGTCTTCGTGTCGGGAGGGCCGATGGAGGCGGGCAAATTCGACGGGAGGGACATCGACCTGATCGACGCGATGGTCATGGCGGCCGACGAAGCCTGCAGCGACGAGCAGATCGCGCGCGTCGAACGCTGCGCCTGCCCCGGCTGCGGCTCGTGTTCGGGCATGTTCACGGCCAATTCGATGAACTGCCTGACCGAAGCGCTGGGACTCTCGCTGCCGGGCAACGGCACGATCGTCGCCACGCACGCCAACCGACGCCGGCTGTTCGAAGACGCCGCGGCGCTGATCGTCCGCAACGCCGAACGCTACTATTTTCTGGGCGACGAATCGGTGCTCCCGCGTTCGGTCGCGACCAAAGCCTCCTTCGAAAACGCCATGTCGCTCGACATCGCCATGGGCGGCTCGACCAATACGGTGCTCCACCTGCTGGCCGTGGCCCGCGAAGCCGGCGTGGATTTCACGATGCAGGACATCGACCGCCTTTCGCGCCGGGTTCCGGTACTCTGCAAGGTGGCTCCCAACTCGCAGTATCACATACAGGACGTCAACCGCGCCGGCGGCATCCTCTCCATTCTGGGCGAACTGGCGCGCGCCGGCCTGCTCGACACCTCGGTCCCGCGCATCGACGGGCGGACGCTCCGCGAAGCAATCGACGCCTGCGACCTGCGCAGTGAGACGCTGACCGACGCGGCCCTGCGCCGCTGGCTGAGCGCCCCTGCGGGGCTTTACAGCCGCGAACTGGGGGCGCAGCACTCCTATTACGACGCCCCCGACGCAGACCGCACGACGGGCTGTATCCGCGACGTCGAACACGCCTACTCCCGCGACGGGGGACTGGCCGTGCTGACGGGCAACATCGCCCGCAACGGCTGCATCGTCAAGACGGCGGGCGTCGATGAGTCGCTGCACGTTTTCCGCGGCCGCGCACGGGTCTACGAATCGCAGGAACAGGCTATCGAGGGCATTCTCGGCGACGAGGTGCAGGCGGGCGACGTGGTCGTCATCCGCTACGAAGGCCCCAAGGGAGGCCCCGGCATGCAGGAGATGCTCTACCCCACGTCGTACCTCAAATCCAAGCACCTCGACAAAGCCTGCGCGCTGATTACCGACGGCCGCTTTTCGGGCGGCACGTCGGGGCTGTCGATCGGCCACGTCTCGCCCGAAGCCGCGTCCGGGGGCGAAATCGCCGTCGTCCGGACGGGCGATGAAATCGAGATCGACATCCCGCGTCGCTCGATACGCCTTCTGGCAGACGACGCCGAAATCGCCGCGCGGATGGCCGCTCAGGAGTATTTCCGCCCCGCCACACGCGACCGCAAAGTCCCCGCGTCGCTGCGCGCCTACGCCAAGCTGGTCAGCTCGGCCGACAAGGGCGCCGTACGCATCGTCGATGAAGAATAAGTAAAACAGCAGCAATCATGGATACGACGCAAACAAACATGTCCGAACCGCAGCCCGGTCCCTCCGTCACGGGAGCGCAGGCCCTGATCGAATCGTTCCTGCGCGAGGGCGTCGATACGATTTTCGGCTACCCCGGCGGGGCGATCATCCCCGTCTACGACGCACTCTACGACTACCGCGACCGCCTGCGCCACATCCTCGTGCGGCACGAACAGGGCGCCGTACACGCCGCGCAGGGCTACGCCCGCGTCAGCGGCCGCGTGGGGGTCTGTCTGGTCACCTCCGGCCCCGGCGCCACCAATACCGTGACGGGACTCGCCGACGCGCTGATGGACTCCACGCCGCTGGTGCTCGTGACCGGGCAGGTCGGTTCGTCGCTGCTGGGCACCGACGCCTTTCAGGAGACCAATTTCGTGGGCATCACGCAGGCCGTCACCAAATGGAACTGTCAGGTCAAGCGCACCGAAGAGATTCCGGGCGCCATCGCCAAGGCGTTCTACATCGCCCGTTCGGGCCGCCCCGGCCCCGTGGTCGTGGACATCACCAAGGACGCCCAGTGCGGAACGGCCCCGTTCAGCTACGAGAAAGTGGCTTCGATCCGCAGCTATGTCCCCGCATCGGTACCCTCCGAAGAGCGCATCGCCGAAGCGGCAAGGCTGATCGACGCCGCACAACGGCCTCTGGCTATGATCGGACAGGGCGTGATCCTGAGCGGCGGCGAAGCGGAGCTGCGCGCCTTCCTCGACAAGAGCGGCATGCCCGCCGCATCGACCCTGCTGGGGCTTTCGGCCCTGCCGACCGACTCGCCGCAGTACGTCGGCATGCTGGGCATGCACGGCAACTACGGTCCCAACATCAAAAACCGGGACTGCGACCTGCTCCTCGCCGTGGGCATGCGCTTCGACGACCGCGTGACGGGCAATCCGGGCTGTTTCGGGGCGAACGCCAAGATCATCCACCTCGAAATCGACCCTGCGGAGATCGGCAAGATCGTCCCGGCCGACGTGCCGCTGGTCGGCGACGTGAAACAGACCCTTCCGCTGCTCACCGGGCGCATACAAGCCCGCAGCCACCGGGCATGGATCGACGAATTCCGCGCCTGCGACAAGATCGAATACGAGAAGGTGATCCGCCGGGCGGTCCATCCCGCCGAAGGCCGTATCCGCATGGGCGAAGCGGTCGCCGCCGTGGCCCGCGCCTACGACAACGACGCGGTGCTGGTGACCGACGTGGGTCAGCAGCAGATGTTCGCGGCCCGCTATTTCGGGTTCCGCCGCAGCCGGAGCATGGTGACTTCGGGCGGGCTGGGAACGATGGGTTTCGGGCTTCCCGCGGCCATCGGGGCCAAGCTGGGCGCCCCCGACCGCGAAGTGTGCCTTTTCGCGGGCGACGGCGGCCTGCAGATGACCATTCAGGAGCTGGGCACGATCTTCCAGTCGCAGGTGGCCGTGAAGATCGTCCTGCTGAACAACTCGTTTCTGGGCATGGTCCGCCAGTGGCAGGAACTTTTCTACGACCGCCGCTATTCGTTCACCGAGCTGGCAAACCCCGATTTCGGGCTGATCGCCCGCGGCAACGGCATCGCCTACCGCTGCGTCGAGCGGCGCGAGGAGCTTTCCGACGCCATCGCCGAGATGCAGGCCTGCCGGGGCGCATACCTGCTCGAAGTGCGCGTCGAGGGCGAAGACAACGTATTTCCCATGGTGCCGGCCGGCGCGCCCGTCGCAGCGATCCGGCTGGAGTAAAACCCGAACGAGAATGGAAGAACAAGAGTATATCATCACTGTATTTTCGGAAAACAAGGTGGGTCTGCTGAACCAGATCACCACAGTTTTCACCAGCCGCGACGTCAATATCGAGAGCCTCACGACCTCCGAGTCGGCGCTGGCGGGCATCCATAAGTTCACGATCGTCGTCCGCACCGGACCGGAACGGGTCGACAAGCTGGTGCGGCAGATCGAAAAGAAGATCGACGTGCTGAAGACCTTCGTCTACACCTCCGACGAAGTGGTGCAGCAGGAGATCGCCCTCTACAAGGTGACGCGCAGCCGCAGCGTCGAGCGCCTCGTGCGCCAGCACAACGTCCGCATCCTCGAAATCGACGACGACTACATCGTGGTCGAGAAGACGGGCCACAAGGCCGAGACCAAGGAGCTGTTCCGCCTGCTGCAGCCCTACGGCGTGCAGCAGTTCGTGCGCAGCGGCATCGTGGCCATCATCAAATCGCGGCGCGAACTGCTCAACGAGTACCTCGAAGAGCTGGAACGCAGCCGACGGCAGACGAATTCAAATCACTTTTAAATCATACTAATTATGGCAAAGATCAATTTCGGCGGAGTCGAAGAAAATGTTGTTACGCGCGAGGAGTTCCCCTTGGAGAAGGCCCGCGAAGTCCTGAAAAACGAAACCATCGCCGTCATCGGCTACGGCGTGCAGGGTCCGGGGCAGTCGCTCAACCTCAGGGACAACGGCCTGAACGTCATCGTCGGCCAGCGCGAGGGCAGCAAGAGCTGGGAGAAGGCCGTCGCTCCGTAGTGCTTGTGATCGTGCTTCGGCTCACAGATATAACGTATCATCGAAAAGTCAGACGTTACGGACGAAGGCGGATACCATAGAATCCCCACACCGGGTTTTCTGAGGCGGTGAGACGCTTTCGGTCACGAACACCGCCAGCCTGCTCCATGTACTTGTTGAACGCTGTAGCGCTGCACGGACATGTGCCGTTTTCATCACAACAGGCCTCATATGCCCTCCTCAAATCAGATGTAGCAGTAAAATAGTTGTAGTCACCCATTTCGCAGTGGTTTTCAAGGAACTCTTTAAGATAGTCCATTGAGTTTTTCCTCTGTATCCCTCTCATGCAGTCCACATCAGGAATCGGCGGAAACTGCCAGCCTTGCTTCATCAGTTTTCGGGCATACTGAAGTGCTTTCGTCACGATTGCATCGCGCTCCTTCCAGAGTTTTTTAGCAAGATCCGGGTCTCTCTCATCCTTCGGAACAGGTTTCATGAACGGAAGGAAGATAATCCGGTCAAGAAATGCCGGATCGTTTGAATCGATTCTCAGGGGAAAATTGGTCGCAAACAAAAACTTCATATTATGGTCGAGCTTTAGAGACCCCTGATTTTTGCGCTGGATTTCGATGCTGTCTCCACCGGTAATCCGCTTCAGCTTGGACACTGCACTCGCATTCAACACTTCCTGCGGAAGATCCAAGGAGATGTTGATTCTGGAGTACAGCAGCGACTCCGTTTCAAACTTACCGCCCAGTTCACCAAGCGAGAGGTTGCTCACCGAGTTTTCCGGATAAAGTTTCTGTATGGTATTGCCCAAGATACTCTTGCCAGAGTTCGGAGCATACCCCATAACGAAGAAATATTTTCCGTTTGAAGGCTCAATCAGAAGATACCCAAGTGACATCATAAAACGTTCCTTCAGATCTTCACGCCCCTCAGTAATCGTATCGAGAAACTCGTCGAACACCGGGCATTCGGCATCTTCATCATAGCAAGCATCCAGAACGGTAAATGTTATACGCTTGGAGCTATGATGTTTCAGCTTCATTTTATTGAGATACAAGATCCCGTTTTTCAAAGGACAATATGGTTTATCTTTAAGCGAATCTTCGTACTTCAAACGAGGATTTGCCTTCATACATTTATAAATATCCAGATGATTTCGGAGGTTTTTCACCCCGTCAAGCCCTGGACTTATGTATTGACGGTAAAGAGATACGACCCCCTCAGCATCAATCGATTCATAGTATCGATCATTATAATGGTATAACACGGATTTCCTATAGAGAAAGTCCGTTTTTTCAAGCAGATCTTCTTCCATCTGGCAAACAGATGGTTGCCTAAACCGCCCCTTTGCTGGTGATCCCTGTTCGCCATTGGTAAATTGTGCATCTTCATCACCCCCTTCCACAAAAGCAGCCAGTTCCAAAAGATCTACGCCCTCGGATGAAGCATTGGCCTTTTTCTTGGCTTTCTTCTTGGCCTTCTTTTTTTGTTTTTTCTTACGTTTTTCCTGACGCTGCTTCGACGCCATCTCATACATCGAAACAAACGGCTCATCGCTGTTATCAGGAAATTCGTCCGGATATTCACCCATATCTTCTTCAAATACAAGTGAGTCCGTATCCGCTGGTGAGACGCGTCGTTCCACTATCATGGGCTCCTCATCTGGGCCTGAGTCAGGTTCCAGACCACGCCTTGGCACAATGAACGACTGGTCATCATCTGGTGGTTGGCCTGCGTAGTCTTCACCACAGGAATCAGGATCATAAGCATCATTGTTTTTCATAGTTATGGACCTCCATATTTTCTGCCTCATGGGACTTTCCCTGAGCGCACTTCAATAATAGCAGTTCTCCTCAAAAGATCCCACCACCTACAAAACGTACTTCTCACGTCGTCTTGTACGTACATGCTTTCATGATTTGTCACACTCCTTTTCTCCTGCTTCAAGGAATTCATGAGCCAAATCCTTCAATAATTTTTTCTGGGATTCTTTTAGATTTTGATAGCCATCAATTTCCATGGTGTTTTTCTTTTGATACTCATCTCCTTCAATCAATTCCTCCATTGATACATCCAGTACTTGTGATATTTTGTAAAAGGTATCCCATCCTATATATACATTGCCAGTTTCAATTTTCGATATTCGTTTCTGGTCAGTTTCAATTTTACTTGCCAGATCGTCTTGCGACCAGTTTTTCTGTTCACGATATTTTTTGATATGTATACCAAGCTCATAGGCAGGACTTCCCAAGCCTTTCTTTTTCATGCCAAAAAACTCCCTTAATTCGTTTGTATTTTGACATGGCCATGTCATTGACCGTATTATATCAGTTCGCCTTTCATCAAATAATGGCAGTTCAAATTTAATTATTTTAACTTAAAAACGTCATTTTTTGTCATGTTTCCGTTCAGTTCACAATTAGTTCTTATCTTATTAACAATTTGCACATCATTTAGAGAATAAAGCAGAAGGAGCTAAGCCTTTGGGGAAAAGGCTTAGCTCCTTCTGCTTTATTCTCTATCACCCATTTTGATTCGTATCTTCTGATAACAACTCAAGATCAATTTTATATTCATCATGCATTTTGTATAAGTTCGTTTTATTGCCTTCTTCCCGAATTTCAAAATCTAGTTCTTCTAGTTGCAAGGCAATTCTCTCATCCAAAAGTTTTACTATATCATTCGTACAATTGACACTACATTCTCTTCGTATTATAGCTATCTCATCTTCCAACGACGTTGGTATCACTGATTTTTCTCTGCTATCATCCAATACTCCTGCTTCTACAGCTTGTAGCCAAACATTTATTATGCATTTCTTCCAACAACATCCTACTATTAAGTCAAACCATTCTTCATCAAATTCATCCCCTGCCATTTTCTTCCGATCTTCTATATATGCCCACGTCAGATTTAATGATTCTAATGCATCTTTGGTTTTGGCTAATTCTCCTTCAAATAATTCCTTCCATCGCCTTTCAACAGTTTTTTGTTTTATTCCTATTGCAGGGTTCTCAATCAATGAATCAAAGCCGTCTCTAATCAAATTTTTCAGCCATTCACTTGCTTCATAATTCCTTTCGTTCTTTATTAACCACAAAATATCGTCATTGTCGGCTCTATCTTCATTGCACCAAAGCAAATACATAAAAAATTCCGCATTTGCTGAAGTCACATAAAATCGTCCTTTTGATTGACTTTTTTGTCTGAGCAGCTCATGTGCATTGATACTTTTCGATTTCATTGGAATTGGTCCAACGACTGTGTCAATTGCATAATAAAGACGCTTTCGAAGCGATCTCATAAATTCCGTTTCATCTGTTTCTTCTAATACACCTCGATTGTCTAGATAATTCATTACCATTTTGCGTGTTATTAATTTACTTTTTTCTCCACTTTTACCTACTATTTTTCTGGATTTTTCATCAGAAATATCATAATCATCCACAATCCACTGTAATATTGCTTGGTCAAGTGATATATCGTTCCTTGAACTACTTTTTTTCTTTCCTTTATTTTCCATAATCTTTCTTCTACAATCTGCAAAAAACAAAACCCTCCCCGGCAAAACCATTCAGTTTCACCGGGGAGGGTTTTATCATACGCTTATCTTCCCATGTTTTGCAGGATTAGTGCATCTTCATGCAACAATCTTACTTTCTGGGATTTTTGATAGCAGCCTGAGCAGCAGCCAGACGTGCGATAGGCACACGGAAGGGAGAGCAGCTGACGTAGTCCAGACCGACATTGTGGCAGAACTCCACGCTCGTGGGGTCGCCGCCGTGCTCGCCGCAGATGCCCAGACCCAGATCGGGGCGGGTCT
>ENA-ORNQ01002469-ORNQ01002469.1-human-gut-metagenome-genome-assembly--contig:-NODE-2469-length-12384-cov-16.775489_pt1 | contig 12384 bp, 7 predicted proteins | sample MGYA00242116_ERZ509024 | MGnify/ENA primary metagenome ERZ509024 (study PRJEB26280, sample SAMEA2338697) | human gut metagenome | biome: human gut; feature: human-associated habitat; material: faeces...
GTTCCGCCAGGGCGTTTGCAGCGGCGGTGGGCATACGAGCCGCCCCCGGCACCACAAAGGCGCGGTAAGGCTGGCCGTTGACGATAAGCGGGTTGGCGATCTCGGTTTGGTAGCGTCCCGGCTCGCTGAACACATCGGCCGGCAGCACCCGGCAGGCAATCTGGTCATCATACAGCGGGCGGACGACCTGCTCGAACGGCATGGCGTCGGGGTCGCACCACTCGGCCTCGCCGTGGTAGAGCACGGCCACCGGGGCCTCGTGCGCGCCCGCGCTGGTCAGCGTAGCCACCCGGTTCATGTAGGCCATGAGGCGGCCGAAGTGCCGGTACTGGGGGTTATGGCCGTGGGCATAAAAATGCGGCGGACAGTCGGGGTCGGGGAATGCCTTGCCCGAAAATGCGTGGGGTACAAACCAGTTGATGCCGCGAACCAGAAAGTGGTCGGCCAGGTATTTTTCCAGCCGGACGCCCTCGGCCCAGCCGTAGTTGCCAAAAATCTCGCACATGGCGTGGCCGCCTTTGGACGGCTCAATGGCCGCGGCACTCTCGGCCAGGGTGGCCAGGCCGTAGTGGTAGAAGGTGCCATTACGCGGGCGGCGCATATTGTCCATCCGCGGTTCATCCTCGCCCTGGGGCAGCACCTGGCCGCCGATGTCGTCAATGCCCGCCATGTCCTGGCCCTGCAGGCCGCGGAAATAATGCCCGAGGCTGGACCCGGTGCGGCAGTGCTGGCCGTCATCCTCGATGACATGGCCGATGTAGCGCACACCGTGGTCGTGGCACCAGGCGGCGATCTGTTCGCTGAAATTGCTCCGTACCAGCCTGGTCAAACAGTCCATGTACGCGGTGTGGATGCGGGCAGTTTCATCGCTGCCGTCCTGCGCGAACAGCCGCGGCAGCGCGGCGGCCCAGCCGGGGCCACAGGCTTCGGCCAGGGCGGCTTCCAGCGGGGCACTCCAGGGCAGGTCCTGGCCGCAGCCCAGCGTGTTGCCTTTCTGATACAAAAGGCCGTTGCCCAGCTCCGGCTCATCGGAGAAAAAGCCGGCGATCGTCTTGCCGAAATCGGCGGCATAATGCTGCCAATGGGGTTCGTAGACCGCGTTGATCAGCAGCCGCACGCTGGCGGGGTCGGTCATGTTGATGTAGTCCCGGTGACAGCCTGCGTTGCGGCTGGCCGTGACCACCTGCAGCGTATACGCCCCGGCGGGCTTGTCCCAGTGAAGCACCGTGCCTCGAACGAAGGGCAAAAGGTCGGTGATACCGCCATCTTCGGCCATGGCCTGAACGGTCAGCAGCCGGTCGGTGGCCGGGTCAAAGCTGCGGGCCGGCGGCATTTTCGCCGCAAAGGCCTGCATCGGGTCGGTCAGATCATATTGGGGCGGGGCCATGAGACCTTCGGCGCGCAGGTCAAGGGTCAACGGGCCGGCGGCCGCGTCCAGCGATTTCTCATTGCCAAGGATGCTCTGGCGGCAGAATTCGTCCGGTGCGGTCTTCACCGCCCCGTTGGCGAAACCGGTGGGAAAATGGCTGTCGTCCAAAATCCAGACCTGCATCCCGCGGCGGCGGGCCTCGTCCAGAATCACGTCCATATCGGCCCACCACTTGGGGCCGCAGAAGTCGGGATGGGGGCGGCTCTCAACGCAGACAGCCTTGCAGTTGGCCCCGTCGATGGCCGCCATCAGTTCCCGCAGGGTGGCTTCGTCCTCACCGTGCTGCCAGAAAAAGGGCAGGATGTGGTTGTCGCTTTCCCCGGCCAGCAGCCGGGCAATGGTTCTATTTTGGGGCATTGTCTCTCCCCGCCTTTCTTACAAATGTGCAGAAAAACTTTTGCTTCTTCTGTCCTGTGGCGCACGCTGTGCGCCGCTGCGGTCTCCATGCTTTTGAGGCACGCATCGTCATTATAAATGCTCGTGCAGCCAGCGGGCGCTGACCTGTGCGCTCTTGACCGGGTCTTTGTCCACCCAGTTGCGGTGGCTTTCGAGCACGACGGCCTCAACGCCGTTTTCCTTGGCAATTTCGGCCCAGTGTTCGAGCGGCAGGTTGCCGGTGCCCAGTTCCATGCTGTCGGTTTTTAAGATTGGGGTCATCGCCGGTTTGTCGGCGGCAAGGCGGGTGCCGCGGTCGTTGATGTGCCAGAGTTTCATGCGATTTCCAAGGGTTTTCATCACGGCGGCCACATCGGCACCGCCCTCGGCAAACCAGTAAGAGTCAAACTCAAAGTTGACGGCGTTGGGCTCGGTCTCAGCCAGCAGGATGTCATACCCGCGCTTTTCGCCCTCCACCCGCTGCAGTTCGCAGTTGTGGTTGTGGTAGAGCAGCCGCACCCCCTGCTCCGCCAGCGCCGCGCCGGCTTTGTTCAGGCGTTTTGCCAGGTCGTGCCAGGCGGCTGCATCGGCGTAAGCAAAGCGGTACATGCCGGTGATGACCACAAAGTATGTACCAAAACTCTTGGCCTCGGCTGCGACGGCCGCGGCGTCCCGCTCGACACTGCCGAGATCGGTGTGCAGGCTGACGACCGAAAGCCCCGATTCCTGCACGAGTTTGTGCCAGTCCAGTTTGCCGCCGTTGCCGGTGGGCATCCCGGCGGCGCGGGTCAGCATCCGCACCATCAGACCGGTGGGGTGGATCATAAACCCGCAGAGCTCAATACCGGTGTATCCGGCGGCCTTGAGAGCGGCCAGCGTCTGCCAGGCCTGGGTTTCATTGTTGAGGGCGGTGCCCAGCATGAACTGCTGCACGCCGGTTGGGATCATGGGGAAGCCTCCTTCTTACAAGACAAACACGGTGCCGGGGGTGATGCCGTTTTCATTGAAGCTGTCCACGGCAACGTAGTAGCCCTGCCCGGCGACCAGGGTAGTCAGGGTCGCTTCGCTTGCGCCGTAGACAAGATGGCTCAGATACAGTTTATCCGGCGCGGTGCCATAGCGGATGTTGACGCCCTGCGCACCCATCTCAGAAAGCGGCTGCCAGCGCACTACCGCGTCCAGGTCACCGACGCGCTCGGCCGCAGCTTTGGCCGGGACGGGTTTTGCCCCGCCGCCGTTGCCGAACACCCGCAGCCCGGCAATGCGCAGCGGCTGGCCGTAGGGCAATGCGCTGCCCACCACCCGCACATAGCGGGCGGTGACACCGTTTTCGTACTCATAATACCCGTTGGAGCATTCCCGCGCCACCGTTTCCAGCGTATGCCAAGCTTCGCCATCGGCGCTGATCTCAAGGGTATAGCGGGAAATCTGGGGTTCCAGCTCGATGTGGCGGGTGCGGCGGTCGTCGCCGTAGGCTTCGGGTGGGAACTCCACCGCCACATCCTGATCAGCCAGGTTGACCTGGACGGCGCGGACATCACAGGGCTTGCCGAGGTCAACGGCCAGCCACTGGCCTGGGGCGGCATCGGCGGCGCTCCACCAGCTGCGGATGTTTTCATCCACGGCCAGCGCCGGGCTGCTGCCTGCGGCAGTGGAGGAGGCAAAGGCCGGTTTGGCGTAGGAAAGCAGCATCCATTCCGGCTGCCAGAATGCCGGGTCAAACCGGCCTTCTGGGATTCGGTGGGGATAATCGGCAAAGTTCTGGTTGCAGTAGATGATCCCATCGGCATCAAAACCGGCCGGGAACAGTCCGACCCGCCGTTCAAAGTCATGGTTGACGCTGATCCGCATGGTGGCGGCGTGCCAGAAATTGCCGTGTTTGTCGGCAACCGTGCTGCCGTGCCCCGCGCCGGTGATGAACCCGCCGGTCACCGCCGAGAAGGGGTTGGACGTCTGCCGGGTGAAGGGCCCCAGCGGGCTTTGCCCCACATAGACGCCGTCGGCATAGGTGTTGTACTGGGTGCCGGGGGCGGCGTATTGCAGATAATAGCGGCCTTCGTGCTTGGTCATGAACACCCCTTCCACATAGGGTTGACCGACGGCGAGGAAGATTTTGGTCAGCGCCTCGTTGGTCATGCCGGACTGGGCCAGCATCGCGGCGGGCATCTCGATCTTGCCGGTTTCGGAATCGAACAGCGGGGCCAGGCTGCGGTAGACGACGCTGCTTTCCTTATCCACCACGCCGTTTTCACCGGGGCGCTCATAGCCAAGATGTTCGGGGTCGCCGGCGATCAGCGGCCGCTTTTCACCAATGGGCTGCAGCGTTTCGCGGTCCAGCTCGACGCCCCAGATCGGCTCGGTGTTGGTGCAGCCCCAGTAGAAATAGAGGCGGCCGTCGTCGTCGAGAAAGAGGTCGGGATCCCAGAACGGGAAAGGCGCGGCCACCTGCTCGAATTTTTCATGCAGCGGGTCGACGCTGCGCAAAATCGGGCAGTCTTTGCTGCGGCTGGACGCGCAGAAGTAGAGGTACTCCCCCACCTGCCGTACGTCAGGGGCGTAGTCGTAGATCATCAGGTCGGGATTGGCGTGAAATGCCCAGCTGACAAGATCGTCAGAATAGAAAAAGCCCGCCGACATCGAAACAAACAGGTAATAGGTCCCCTTGAACAGAACCAGCGTCGGGTCGGCCCCTTCGCGGAAGGCGTAGCGGCGGCCCTGCTCGTTCATGTGCTGGTAGCGGTAGGGCAGATCCAGCGGGTTGCAGTAGGTTTTCATACATTGACCTCCGGTTTTTTGATGCCCTGCAAAATCCGGTTGAGCTGTTTGATGCTCTCCTCGTCCGCGCCGCTCTGTTTGAGCAAGCTGACCAGTGTGATGCGGTTCATCATCCGCTGCAAGGCCGGGTTGTCCTTGACCGTCTCGGCAATCTCGCCGTGGCTCTCGGCGCCCTTGGCCATCATCCGGTCAATGATTGCGGCGGCCTCGGGGTTCTGGCGGATCTCGCCCAGCGTATCCAGGATGGAATAGCAGTTCGGGTCGGCTTCCCCCTTATCAAACCAATTGGTCACACCGGTGGAAGCCGCCCGGCCCGGCTTGCGGTAGGCCGGGTTGGGCTCAGACACCTTGCGCACCAGCATGACGCTGGTGCAGTTTTCGGCGCGGGCTTCAATCGGGTGCTCTCCGCTGATGGGCACCTGGAAGGTGAATACCACATGGCCCTGCTGGGTTGCGAACAGTTTGCCATCGACATAGAGACTGACCTCGTTCCGGTTGGAGTACACCTTGATCTCGGTGACCTCCTCGGTGCGGTCCACATACCGGCTGCCGCAAAGGTGAACAAAGGGTTCGCTGTGGTTCCAGGCCGCTTTGTACAGATAAAAAGCATCCTTCTTGAGCTTGCGGTCGAAGGTGACAAGCCCTTTCTGGTTTTCGCCGTGCTTGCCGCCCTCGTCCCGGCCGTCCGCGCCGAAATCGAACAGGTTCCACACATGGGTGGCCCACAGCCAGGGGCGGGCTTCGATCATGCGCAGCATATGCTCGTGGTAGACGCACTGGTAGCTTTCGGTGTAGTCCCCTTTTTCGGGGGCCGGGCTCTGATACGCCGGGTTGGCGTCGGCGCCGTACTCCGAAAAGCCGATGCAGCGGTCGGGGTACTTTGCATGGTACTCGTCAAAGAACTCGTCGTTCTGTTCGAGCTCGCCGAGGTACCAGCCGAAATACAGGTTGTAGCTGTTGACGTCGGGAATCTCGAGGATCGGGCTGTCGGTGTCCAGCATAAAGACATTGGCCATCGTGGTGGGGCGGGTGGGGTCGAGTTTATGGCACAGGTCATTGAGGGCGCGGTGGTTTTCCAGCAGTTCCTCGTTGACGGCGGAGGCAGCCGTGATCTCGTTGGACAGGCCCCACACCGCGATGCAGGGGTGGTTGTAGTTCTGCACGATTAGTTCAGTCATCTGGGAGAGGGTGTTTTCCCGCCCATCGTGCATGTGCATCGTGATGTAGGGGATCTCGGCCCAAACGACAAGACCGTTTTCGTCGCAGAGGTCGTAGAAGTATTGGGCGTGCTGGTAGTGGGCCAGGCGCAGCGTGTTGGCGCCCAGCTCTTTGATGATGGCCATATCCTCCTCCATCATGGCGGGGGTCAGCGCGGTGCCGGCGCCCTTGCGGTCCTGGTGGCGCGAGACCCCGCGCAGCGGGTAGCTGCGGCCGTTGAGCAGGAAGCCCTTCTGCGGGTCGATCTCAAATTTCCGGCAGCCGAACCGGGCGCTGACCGCGTCCCCGCTGGACAGACTGGCGGCAGCCGTGTATAGGTAAGGGTCGTTCAGGCCGTCCCAGAGGTGCACATTCTCGATCGTAAAGTCGGCGCGGGCGCAGCCGTCCGCAACCGGCACGGTTTGGGTCTGGCCTGCCAGGGCAAATGTGACCTCGGCATCATTGGCCGGGCCTTCTACCCACGCCTCGGCCATGACGGTGGCGGCGCGTTTTTCCAGATCGACCACCGGTGTGATCTTCAGCCCCGGTCCGCCGTGATACCCCAGCGCAAAATGGGTCTCAGGCACCAAAATCAGGCGTACTTCCCGGTACAGCCCGCCGTAAAAGGTGAAATCCGCCTGCTGCGGGTAGACAGTCCGGCTGCGGGCATTGCTGACCGAGACCGCCAGCTTGTTGTGGTCCTTCAAGTGATCGGTCAGATCCACCCGGAAGGTCGAATACCCGCCGGCGTGCTCGGCCAGCTTTTCGCCGTTCAAATAGACTTCGGCCGTCATGGCCGCGCCCTCAAATTCCAGCCAGACCCGGCTGTTTTCCGTCGTTTCCGGCCGGTCCAGGTCGCGGAGATACCAGCATTTGCCCCGGTGGTAGTCGTCGCCGCCGTCCTGGCCGTCCTCGGCGTTCCAGGTGTGGGGCAGCGTTACAGGGACGCCGGGGGCATCGGCGGGGTGTTTGGCCTTGATGAAGGTCCAATCCTGATTCAGAGAATGAATGGTACGCATAGATGCTTTCCTTTCTTGGAAGATGAGAGTCAGCGAAAAAATGTAGAGAGGGCAGAGTTCTTTCCTGGCCGCAGTCGTCTTTCTGTGGTATGATAGGAGCAACCGCAGGAAAGGAGACCGCCCCGTGGATATTCATGAAAAAGTATCGCTTTTGCAGGAACTTGTGGCCTGCTGTGACGCCATTTCCACCTGGTGCTATGACGCCAAGGGGGAACTGCTGTTTTCCAACTGTACCGACGAGACGGTGCTGAACACAGCCTTTTCGGCTTTCGGCTGCCGCAGGATGCTGGTGGAACATACGGCCGGCTGGGACAAGCCGGTCTTTTTGGGCACCTCGCTGGGGCTTGTCTGGGGCGCGGCGCTGGAGCGGGAAAACGGCGCCTTGCAGCGGTTCTGGCTGCTGGGGCCGGTGTTCTACGCCACCACCAGCAAAGGGCAGATCGAGCTGGGGTACGATCTCTACCGCGGGCTGGAGCTGAGCGTCGCCTGGAAGGAGCAGTTCATGCAGGCCGCCGCCCGCCTGCCGGTCGTGACCAACGTGCTGCTGGGCCGCTACCTGCTGATGCTGCACTACTGCCTGACCGGGCAGACACTGCATTACAGCGACATCGTCATGCCCACCGAGCTGCTGCATCCCGCCAAACCTGCCGAGCCGCCGAAGCGGGACCGGTACCAGGTCTATGCGGCCGAGCGGGCGCTGCTGGACATGGTGCGCAACGGGGATCTCAACTACAAGGAGGCATACAGCAGTTCCAGCCTGCTCAGCAGCGGGGTGCCGGTATCCGGCCCCGACCCGCTGCGCCAGGCGAAATCCAGCATCACGGTGTTCACCAGTCTTGTCTGCCGCGCCGCCATCGAGGGCGGCCTCAGCCCGGAGGAAGCCTATGCCCTGGGGGATGCCTACATCCAGCGGGCCGAAAACGCCCGCAGCCAGCAGGAGCTGCTGAACCTTCCCTCGACCATGTACGACGATTTCATCCACCGCGTTCATCGCTGCCGCACCAACCCGCACTACAGCAAAGCCGTGCAGAAATGTATGGACTATATCGAAATGCACCTGGAAGAGCGCATCCGCGCCGCCGATCTGGCCCGGCAGACCGGGTACGATGAATACTACCTGACCCACCGTTTCAAAAGCGAGACCGGGTATACGGTCTCGGATTATGTACGGTTTGCCAAGATCGAGCGGGCCAAGGTTTTGCTTGCCTCCACCGCGCTGAGCGTGCAGGAGATCGCGGACAAGCTGGGTTTTTCCAGCCGAAGCTATTTCATCCGCAGCTTCCGCAGCGTGACCGGGCAGACGCCTTCTGCCTGGCGAAACACCGGCGGGCAGACCTGAAGGTCGGCCGCCCGCTGCAGGCGGGACCAGATTCGGCCCCGCCTGCTTGCTTTTTCATCAGGCTTCCGATTCCAGGATCGCCTGCTTTTTCTCGGCGATGCGCTTCTGCACATGGACCATCTCCTCTTTGGTCAGCTTGAAGAACCGCATAGCGATCAGCGTGCAGATCCAGCCCAGGATCGGCATGCCGAAATAGAGGAACAGAGCCATCGCCTTGATGGCCGGGGTCGGGGCGTCGGTGGGCTGGGGGGTTGTGTTGACATACCCGATCAGCGAGACGCAAACGGTGGCAATGGTGATGCCCAGCGAGGAGATCAGCTGGTCAATGAAATTGTAGGTGGCGGTGACGACGGCAGGGATGTACTTGCCGCTGCGGTCCAGTTCATAGTCCACAATGTCGGCCCGCATGGAGCCGTTGGCGGTGGTCACGCACATTTTGGCGCCATTCATAAGCAGAAGCAGGACAAAGAAGATCACCGTCATGACCATGTTTGTGGAGATGCTCCGCATATCCACAAAGGCGCAGAACAGGATGTTGACGACGGCGATAATGGCGCAGGCCCAGGTCCAGGTGACGGTGGCTTCCTTGCTGCCGTGTTTGCCGCAGTAGCGTGCACCGAAGATGGCAAAAACGATGGAGGGCAGCATGCTGAACATGCTGAGCATGGTGCCGAACTGGATGTTTCCGATCAGGATACCGAACAGCATGGTGGTCACGATGGTCTGACTGATGACCTGCTGGGCCAGCTTGTCCGAAACCGCCGCCACCACATACATCTGGAAGGGCCGGTTGTGCAGCAGAAATTTGCCCATATCCTTGAGCCCCACGTTGTCGCCGCCGGCAGTCACGCCCTCAAAGTTTTCGGGCTTGTCCACCGGGGTCAGCCCGATACAGGCGATCAGGGTCAGCACCCAAGCCACCGCCACATAGATGATGCAGGTCAGCGAGAGCATTTCGCGGGTATATTCGTTGCCGAACATCGGCAGGATCACCATGGCCGAGACCACCGACAGGATCATCGGGAACAGATAGTTGTAGATGGTTGCCCAGACCTGAACGGTGGGACGCTGGCGGGGGTCGTTGGTCATGACGGCCGGCAGCATGTTGCCGGCGATGTCAAAGATGGAATTGCCGACAATGTTGACCATGTACAGGACGATAAACAGCACGACGCTTTGTGTTTTGCCCGAAAACCAGACAAACAGCATCAGCATGGCGGCGCTGCGGATCGTAAGACCCAGCAGCATCAGGATGCGCAGTTTGCCGAAACGGGTGTGCAGCTTGTCGATCCAGACGGCCAGAAACGGGTCGATGATGCCGTCGAACCAGCGGGTGGCTGTCAGGATCACGCCGGCCAGCGCCAGGGCGATGCCGTAGCCTTCGCTGGCCACATAGCTCATCAACCCCACCAGGGAGTAAAATGCCATTGCAGCGCCGCCCTGCATCTCGGCAATGGCGATGCACCAGGTGGGGACGCGGCGATACTGTACGCCGTCGATCTCACTCTGGGTCAGTTTCTTTTTCTGTGCCATAGTTTTTTCCTCCTTTTGTTCGGATGGATCCGAAAGGCCTTGGATGAATCGGATCCCCCGCCTGACACCGGTTTTGTCCGGGGCTGCGGTGCAGCCCCGCTGTCTGCCCTTACTGTAGCACAGGAGTGCGCCTCAAGAAATGCAATAATTCAAGTCGAAATTCATTTATTCGTTATGTTGAACCGGTATATACAATTATTGCACTTTGTCTTGAATTGTTATCTTTTTTCTTTGGGATCGGTGCGGTATGCTGTACACACAGCGGACAGCGAACCGCCTGGTCCGATGCAATTTGATGGTTTGGTTGGAAAGGAGTTTCCCATGACACAGTTTACCCCCGGATTTTTGATCGGCGCCGCCACCGCTGCCCACCAGGTGGAGGGCAACAACATTCACAACGACTGCTGGGCGCAGGAACAGATGGAACGCTCCAGCTATGTCGAGCCCTCGCTGGACGCCTGCGACCATTATCACAAGTATGCCGAGGACGTCCGCCTGATGGCCGGGGCCGGGCTCAATGCCTACCGCTTTTCCATTGAGTGGGCCCGCATCGAGCCGGAGGAAGGCCGCTTTGACGCCGCGGAACTGGAACACTACCGGAATGTGATCCGCTGCTGCAAGGCGCAGGGCCTGGAACCCATCGTGACGCTGCACCACTTTTCCAGCCCGGTGTGGCTGATCGCCAAGGGCGGCTGGGAGGCCGAGACAACCCCGGCAGACTTTGCCCGCTATGTGAGATATGTGATGGAGAACCTTGGCGGTGAGCTGCGGTATGTCTGCACCATCAACGAGGCGAACATGGGGGTGCAGGTCGCGGCCATAGCCGAGCGGTATAAAAAACAGATGATGAAGATGGCGGCCCAAGCCCAGGCAGGCGGGCAGTCCCCCGATGGGTCGGTGCAGATGGGGATGAACTTCCAGAAGATGCTGGCCAACCGGGCGCTGACCGCCGCCGAAAACAAGGCGGTGTTCGGCACCGAGACGCCCCAGTGCTTCACCAATCCCCGCACGCCCCGCGGCGATGAACTGGTCATGGAAGCCCACAAGGCTGCCCGCGCCGTTATCCGGGAGGTCTGTCCCGGCGTTAAGGTCGGCCTGACGCTGAGCCTGCACGACATCCAGGCGCTGCCCGGCGGCGAGGAAGAAGCCGCCAAGGTCTGGGAGGAGGAATTCACCCACTACCTGCCCGCCATCGAGGGGGATGACTTCCTTGGCGTGCAGAACTACACCCGCGCCCGTTATGACCAAAACGGCAGCATGACCGCCCCCGAAGGCGCCGAGCTGACCCAGATGGACTATGAGTTTTACCCCGAAGCCCTCGAACATGTACTCCGTCGGGTGGCCGAAGATTTTCATGGCGACCTGATCGTGACCGAGAACGGCATTGCCACCGACGACGACACCCGCCGTGTTGCCTTCATCGAGCGGGCGCTTGCCGGCGTACAGAACTGCCTGGCCGACGGCCTGCCGGTAAAAGGCTATTTTTACTGGAGCCTGCTGGACAACTTTGAGTGGCAGAAGGGCTTTGCAATGCGGTTCGGTCTGATCGCCGTAGACCGCGCCCACGGCCAGACCCGCGCCCCCAAGCCGAGTTTGGCATTCCTGGGGCGCTATGCCGCCAAAGCCTGAGCCCCCGGACCGCAGCAGCCAAACGCCCCGGTCATCTGATTGCTTCTGCAGTCGGATAGCCGGGGCGCGTTTTGTTCAAAACAGCTTATTGCGGCATGACAGCCAGGGCGGCGCCATCGCACAGGGCGGTAATCACGGCAGCCGCCTGCCCGGGTTCGGTCTGCATCCCGCTGCGCAGCCAGTACTGGATAACGCCGCCTACCCCGGCCGCCAGGAACGCATTGCGCATATTCTGCTGGGTTTCATCCGCCGCCGGCGCCATATTTTCCTGCCGTGTGTTCATATATCGGAAGCACCGCCCCACCATCGCGTACAGAAACCGCTCGTCCTGGTTCTGCCGCGCCATGATGCCAAACAAACTGTCGTTGTCCCGCAGCGCACAGAGCACCGCTGTCATTGTCGCTTTGGTCCCTTGCGCCTGCGTTGCCTGCAGCAGCTCTTCCAGCAGATCGAGCCCCCGCTGTTCCAGCTGCTCCATCAGGTCGAAGCAGTCCTTATACTGGCGATAAAAGGTGCTGCGGTTGATCTGCGCCAGGGTACAGACCTCCTTGACCGTGATGCGCTCCACCGGTTTTTGGCGCAGCAGCTGTAAAAAGGCATCGGTGATCACCTGGCGGGTGTAGCGGGTTCGCAGGTCAGTTTGCATGGCTTTGTTCCTTTCTGCAACAGAATTCGCCTTTGTGCCGCAGAGCGGACACAAAGACGGAAATCAACGGTTGTACGGCTGGTTTTGTCCCAGTATACTGAAAGCCGAAGAGAATTGCAACACAAGTTGCAGTGTATTCACAGTGATGCAGTCGATTCAAGGAGGACGACCAAATGCAGAACAGCGAAGTTCTATTCCGCGACAAACCGATCTGGCAAGCCATTTTCTCGCTGGTCGGCCCCTCGATTTTGTCGGTGCTGGTCATGGTGATCTACAACATGACCGACCTGTTTTTCATTAACCTCTTGCAGGATACCGCCCAGACCGCCGCGGTTTCAGTGGTCAGCCCGGTGTTCACGCTGGCATCGGCCGGGGCCACCGTGCTGGGCATGGGCGGCTGCGCCGTGGCGGCCTCCTCGCTGGGGGCCGGCGACCGGCAGGA
>ENA-ORNQ01002470-ORNQ01002470.1-human-gut-metagenome-genome-assembly--contig:-NODE-2470-length-12382-cov-2.958709_pt1 | contig 12382 bp, 6 predicted proteins | sample MGYA00242116_ERZ509024 | MGnify/ENA primary metagenome ERZ509024 (study PRJEB26280, sample SAMEA2338697) | human gut metagenome | biome: human gut; feature: human-associated habitat; material: faeces...
GAACGCAAGATGTTCCGCCGGTTCATCGTGGAATCCGTGACGTTCTGGGCGCGCGAATACCACATGGACGGCTTCCGTTTCGACCTGATGGGTCTGATCGACGTGGACACCATGAATGCCGTGCGTGCTGCTCTGGATGAGATTCCCGGCCGTGGACGCGACATTCTCATGTACGGCGAACCGTGGTCCGCGGGCGCCACCGCGCCGCTGCCCAGCGACACCGTGCTGGCTGACAAGTCAGGCCTGTCGAAGCTTGACAGTCGCATCGGCCACTTCTGCGACACCACGCGAGACACCATCAAGGGCCATGTGTTCTTCTCGGACCGCCCGGGTTATGTGAACGGTGGCATGCACGAGAACGTAGCGGCTGCGCGTGAGGCCGTGGACGCGTGGCGTCGCGGCAAACATTCGGAAGGAGTGGCAGACCAGGTCATTCAATACGTGTCCGCGCACGACGACCTCACGCTGTGGGACAAGTTGTGCGCGAGCTTTGCGGCTGGTTCGTTGGGCAGCACCGTGGCCGAAGGCGTTAACGAAAACACCGTGGATGTGCCAAAAGTCATGTATGACGCCGATTTCTCGGCGGAAGGGCTGGCCGGTGTCGGTCCGCAGATTGCGGCCGCGCTGACCGACGTGATGGACGCCAACAAGCTGGCTGTGGGTATCACGCTTACCTCCGCTGGCATCCCGTTCATGCTGTCCGGCGAGGAGTTCGCACGTACCAAATTCGGCAGCTCTGATTCTTACGATTCCGCCAAAGAGCTTAACTGGCTCGATTGGAACCGTGCATGGCAGAAGCGCGATTTGATTGAGTATTACGCGAAGTTGATTGCATTGCGCAAGTCTGATCCACAGTGGTTCGACGGCAATCGCAATATCGTCGATACGGAAGGCGACGAACTCGTGTTCCGCGTCGGCGATTATCTGATGGCCGCCAATCCAGGCAGACACGTCGGCGTTATTGACGTGGCCGTAACGGGTTTGGAACCGATTGGCGGAATACGGAGATACTGGTGTGGTCTCGGCTCGTCCGTCAGTCCGGTGGAAGGCAATGTGAGCGCAGGTGATGGCGATTATTTGATTGTTCCACCGCATACGTTTGCAATCTGGCGGTTGCAGTAATACTCTCAGTAGGGAAGCTACAAAACGGCGACCGCAAAGCTGCGGTTGCCGTAACAGATACGGCAATGGGGCAGGAAAACCAGAAAGGATACGACAGTGGGAATCGGAGCGCGCAATCCGCGGTACGAGGTGGTGTTTTTCGACCTGTACGGAACGCTGATCGACATTCGTACCGATGAGCAGAGCGAGGCCGCATGGCAGGCGCTGTACGATTGCGTGACCGAATTGGGCGCGCAGTACGAATCCGTCGACGTGATGCGCGACCAGTTCGAAAAGCTCGAAGCCCGCGAAATGGTCCACCAAGCCGACCGTGCAATCGTTCGCAACGGGTGGGACGAATTCGACATCCTGCCGGTCTACCGGTCCCTGCTCATGAATCGCAGCGAGGAAGCGGAAAAGAAACTCGCGCTACCGCAGGCCGCGCTGAAAGCCGCATGGGCGTTCCGCCAAGGCAGCACCAGCCTGTTCCGGCTGTACCCCGGCGCGCTCGACATGATCGAACAACTGCAGGACGCCGGCATGGTCGTGGCGCTGCTGAGCAACGCGCAAGCCTGCTACACACGCCCCGAACTGGAAGAGACCGGCCTTGCCAGCGTACTGGACGACGTGATCATCTCCAGTGAAGAGAAAATCCGCAAGCCCGCACGCGACCTGTACATGCTGGCGCTCGACCGTGAATTCGTGACCGCCAAGCACGCGCTCATGGTCGGCAACGATGAAGCAAACGATATTATCGGAGCCAATTCCGCCGGTCTCGACGCAGCATACTTCCGTACGGAAATTTCGCCGATGAGCGACCCGCCCAAGTCGGAGCATGCGGTATGTTCGTTTACCGGTGCCGACTACGACGGTCTGCTGAAATTCGTGCTGAACGCGTGAAACGCGCGTAGGTTGCGTCTTGGGCGTACTGGGCGTCTTGGGCGCACGAAAGGCCGTATGCGGAACTGAGGAGGACATATGGAAAGCTATGTCGAGCAGGGTGCTGGAGCTGATTCGATTGAACAGATCGGATTCGGCGGCGCTCGCCGTACCAAGAAGAAGCACCGCGGACTGACGGTGTTCCAGCTCAAGGTCATCGGCGCTGTGGCGTTGGCTCTGTCAGCTGGTAGCACCACCATTGTGCCGCTGTTTTTCGGTTCCGACGTCAATAATATGACGTCGCTGACGGCGATGGTCTTAAGCGAGGTCATATCTTGGTTTGCTATTCCGATTTACGCGTGGCTGCTGGTGCAGGGTTTCCGTGAAACACATAGTCGCGTCGCGTACGGCCTGCAGCTGTTCATCCTCGCCGTGGTGTGTGAGGTGCCGTACGACCTCTGCACGTCGCATAAGGCTTTCGATTTTGGCTCGCAGAACCCTGTTTTCGGTCTGTTCATCGCGTTCGTTGTGCTTGCCGTGTTGGATTGGGTGGCGGCGCGCTACCAGAAGTCAATGAAGATTGTGCTGTCGGTCGGTCTGGTGTTGATCGGACTGTTGTGGGATCTGCTGCTGCGCGTCGGCCTGCGCCAGCATATGATGAGCGTCGGCTCGGTGACGCTTGGTTTCGTGCTGATTTTCACGTTGATGCGCCAGCATGAGAATTCGATGATGTTCACTGCCGGCCTGTTTGGCGCGGTGATGATGATTATGCCTGGCATTGGCGTTGCATTCGTGCATTATTACAACGGCGAGTTGGGTTATAAGCGGCAGTGGACGAAGTGGGCTTTTTACGCGGCTTATCCAGTTATTTTGATATTTTGTGCTATTGGTGCAACATTAGCGTGATTTTTGACAACGTTCGCAGTATAATAGTAGCAATATGGGAGAGCATTGCCGCTCGGGCAAGTGTTTCCAAGGCTGGGAACGTTTGTGATTATGATGCAGAAACCGCAAAGGGGTTGAGAGATGGATAGAGCAGGCATTCGCGAGGTGGCCAAGGCCGCGGGTGTGTCGATTTCCACGGTGTCGCGCGCGTTCACGCGTCCGGAACTGGTGTCCGAACGTACACGTCGCAAGGTGCTGGAAACTGCCGACAAGCTTGATTTCAACATCTCCCGTTCCGCCACATCGTTGAAATCGGGCCAATCGTACCGTGTGGCGATGCTGATGAATGAAGAGATCACTAGCTGGTTCAATACGGAAGTGTTCGCTGGAATCGAATCCGTCATGCATAATGCCGGGTATGACGTATCGCTGTTCCAGCATGTCGACACGGCCGAGAATCGCAAGGAATTCTTCACGAATCTGCCCGTCCGCCGCAACGTGGACGCCGTATTCGTGACGTCGTTCGGCGTGGATCCGAAGGAAATCCAGCAGCTCAAGCGCATCCACGTGCCGATCATCGGCATCAATATGCCGACGCAAAACGGCTTCGACGCCACCATCTCCATCGACGATGAGGACGGCATGTTCACCGCCGCCCAGCATCTGATCAATCTGGGGCACAAGAATATCGTGTACGTGTGCTCCGATGCGGTCGATTCCATTAATTCCTCCATCGATGCGCGAGGACAGGGCTTCATCCGCGCCTGCAAGACGATGGAGGCCTCCCATGACTTCAAGTGGCGCGTCGTCTCTGTGCCGCGTGGCAAGACCTTCGCCGACTCGGCGTTGACCGCGCTGCTTGCGTTGGACCAGTTCCCGGACGCGATTTGCTGCCAGATGGATATGATGGCGATTCCGCTGGTGTTGCGTTTGGAACGTTACGGCCACCACACGCCGAGTGACTATTCGATTATCGGCTTCGACGATTCGCCGTACGCCGACACTGTGAGCCTGACCACCATGCGCCAGGATCCGTATGCGATGGGTCGCGCGGCCGCACAAAAGGCCATGAAGCTTATCGAAGGTGAGCCGCTTGAAAACGCGCATGAGATTGTGCGCGCCCAGCTCGTGCTGCGTGGCACCGATTCCGTGTATGGCACTGGCCGCTGAGAGCCGAGTCTCATTGTCCTTCCGCAGCCCGTCAATGCCGACGGGCTGATTGTGATGGCCTGGGGTGGATTGATAAGGGATACCCCCACTGTAGTCACGGTGTGTGGCATACGTTTTCAGGAAAAAATGAAACAATTTGCAGTGATGTGTTTCATGACACGCCAATCGGGGGCTGATGAATGATGAATTTCATTCAATGATCAGCATGTGTTTTTGATTTTGCAATCGTTGACAAACCTTTGAATATCAGGCTTTAAAGCGTTGTCCCCGTGAGAGGGGACGAAAAAACGTATCGGGGGAGGGGGTGTGGGTTCTTTCTGTTTCATTTTGTTTTCATAACTGCAAAGGTTATCATAGTAAACCGTAGGTCAGAGAAAAAGGGAAAACAGAGGTTTCCGGTTGTGTTGCCGGAGATGGGAACAGCGCAGAAGCTATACGTAAAACAGAAGTGATAACGGCATTATGCAAAGGATATCAACCCTCGAGTTGAGGGACTCAGAAGGGTGAACACTTTGCGGATAGGAGACAAGATGAGGCAATGGCGTAATGGTGTCGGCAACGCACCACGACACTATGCAGGAACGCGATCGGCAACCGGTCGCGTGCTTTCGCGTACCCGCTCCCTGACCGCCGCCGCCATAGCGGTAGCCATGATGGCCACCGTAGCAGTAACTTCCCTCCTCCCCACCTACAATGCCAAAGCTGACGAAAGTCACAATGACGGCGCAATCTGCACGCCTACCACAGAACCGTTAGGCGATCAGACCTCCGGCAGCGGTAACGATGAAGGTATCGCTACTTTCGTTGGCGGTGACATGTATGTAGGTGGCAAGAAGTCGGGCATTACTTCTGCCAATAACAACAATGCGCCTGAGGGTTCTTACGCTGTTGAGGCCGAAGGCTTGACCGCTGTGAACGGAAAGCTTTTGCTTCATCCAATGAAGCAGGCTTGGAACATCTGGAATAAGGATGGCTCATTCAATCGTTCGCGTGGTTTTCGTTGGGGCATCGTCGGTTTTGGTCCGCAGTTCCGTCCAAAGGACGGCTCGACCGTGCTTTCGGTCGGTGGCAATAGCACCAATTCCGAGTTGAATTGGTTCGGTGGTGCTCAGGGCTGGACGAATGACGCTAATCAGGGATCCAGCTGGCTTGGAACCGGAGCGGGGAATGGCGCTACCGGCGAGACGAATGACCATAACTTTAGCGCGAACATTGCTGGTAATCAGACCACAGTGCAAAGCCGCAACACTTGGAAGAACGGTGAACAGTATTCCGTGTACGCCATGGGCGGCAACGGCGAAGTCAACTGGAATCAAAACAACAACGTTATTTCCGGAGTGAAGAATCCCTCGACGGGTTCGGATTACACGTATTCCGACTATAAGAATTATGTGGCTACGCTGTCCGGCAAGCTCGCGAAGATTTCTTCCAGCAACACTGTTACGAAAGGCAATGAGGATAATTACACAGGTCCTCGTTACTCGTACAGCTACAACACCTACGAACACAACGTCTATTGGTTCGATATTCAGAACAATTCCCGACAGACGGAAATCACGTTGACTGGCAACGGCAAAGACGAGTTGCAGGTGTTCAATCTGGATGCATCAATGCTGAATAGCATTGGTGATGCCGGCGTGGTGTTCAACTTCAAGAACATTTCCGACAATGCTTCGGTTGCCGTCAATATCAATGGTAATGGCAATAATGTGAAGTTCCGTAATGGCTGGCAGTTTAAATGGAACGACGTTGATATCTCCGACGGCTACGTCATGATGAATTCGACGGGCACAAACCGTTACAACAATACGCATGGGCAGGAATACGTCAAGCGTGCAAGCCAGCTGATGTGGAACTTCTATAACACCAACTCCCTTACCATCCTTGGCGGTAAGGGGTCGGGGCATATCAATACCGGCTGGTACAAGAACCAGAACCATGGTGATAAGGAAGACTGGTACAACGTCAACGTAACCGATGATCCGTCTGCCGCATGGATGGGTTCCGTTATGGTAACGGGCAACGATTCTGGTGCTGCAGGTAACTTCCAGTCGCATGTCTCCACCAACGGTCGTGTGTGGACTACCGGCGATTTCGAAATGTACAACAAGGATGTTGTTACCACAGGCAACGGTAATTTTGTCAACTCCGAAGGTAAATATTCCACCTCTGCAGTGGATATGGACCAGGAGCGTCATAATCTGCCATGGAACGGCTCGTACTCCACCTCCTGCGCCGCGATCGCGTGGAACAAGGTGGATGACACCGCTGGGCACAATGCTCTCGGCGGAACCAGCTGGACTGTGTACGGCAAGAAGGAAGATGCGGTAAACGGCACGAACGCTCTCGCCACCATCGCCGATGGCGGCTGGAACGATGATGCCGATGCGGAAGGTTCGTTTCAGCTGGGCAACCTCGCCAAGAACGGCACCTATTTCCTAAAGGAATCGGGTACGGCTGAAGGTTATGCGCAGAACACCAACATTTACCAGATCAATACTGGTAACAGCACTACCGAGGCTGCGACAAACATCTCCAACGTTTTCGACAGTGCCGGTGGTGCAATCAGCACGGATGCAGACAAACTGTTGACCGACGGCAAGATCATCAATAAGAAGACCGGTTCGGCGATCGAATGGCAGAAGGTCGATGGCACCGACAACAGCACGTTGCTGGCCGGTTCAACGTGGACGCTCTCCAAGATGAACGGCAATACTACTGAGCAGTCTTGGAACATTACTGATGACCAGTCCGGCACAGAGGTCAAAGGCATTACGATTACGGATGCAAACGGTAACGTTGTCGCATCTGATACGACTATTACGTTTAAGGGCAACAATTCGCAGACGTTTACCGCAACTGCGTACGACCAGCAAAACCAGGTGATCACTGGTGCCAAGCTGACTTGGTCTTCCGACAACGCCACTGTCGCGTCGGTTGACCAGAACGGTACCGTCACTCCGACCGGCAACGGCAATACCACTATTACCGTGAAGTCGGCTGATGGTAAGGTCACCGCATCGTTCACTGTCAATGTTTCCGGCGTGACCGTAGAGACTTCCGTGTCGATTAACGGCTATACCAATGGTCAGGAAATCAGTCTTGAGAAGGGCGAGATCCGCAAACTGACCGCTTCCGTGGCTCCTGAAGGCAACAAGGTTGAATGGTTCACTTCCAGTGCGGATAACGTCTCGCTGAGCCCCACCACCGGCACCAGCGTCACGTTGACCGCGAACAAGATGACCTCAAGCCCCGTCATCATCACAGCCAAGGAAACTCGTACGGACAAGACCGTCACCCTGGGGGTGAGCGTGACCAAGCCGCCGGCAACCACCACCACGGTGTTCTTCAAGATGCAAGATGACTTCAACCAGAATAATGGTCAGAAGCTGTATCTTGAGTGGAAGACCTCGAACGGAAGCTGGCCTGCAGACGACGGCGATCAGCCGAACAGAAAAGAGATGACGGTTGCCAGTGGCTGCAATGGTTACGTGTCGTACACCATCAATGAGGTCATGCCTACCAGCGCCAGTTTCCGAATCCGCAGAGACAAGGCCAACTGGACTACGCCGCAATCCTTCTATCGTCCCGATGCAAACAGTGGTTTTGCGTTCAACGGTGGCGACATTGTGACGTTGAACACTGCAACTGAGATACTTGGCACTGCGCCCTCCGGCTGCGCCGTCATCTCCACTGCCGCATATAGTAGCCGTCGCGTTACCTCCCGTAGTGGTGAGCATCGTGCGGTTTCGGCTGTGCTGCGCGCTCAGGGTAGTGTGCTGAACGCGGTGAACGAGACTGTCTCCACCAAGGTGGATGAGGACACGGCTGCTGACAAGTTCAAGGTTTCCGACCTTGCGAATGGCACGTACCATCTGCGGGAAACCAAGGCTCCAAACGGCTACGATCTTTCCAACACGGTGTACACGATTACCATCAAGGATGGAAGCGTTATCTGGAATCCCGATGTCACGGATTCCAAGATTGCGAACACTCGTAAAACCGGCACCGTGATGTGGACCAAGGTGTCTTCGGATACCAACAATTCTGATTCGCTTTCCGGTTCCGAATGGACCCTCAAGCAGACGAAGGCCTTCTCTTGGGCTGATGGCGCAGCCAAGTACACCGTTGTCACTTCGGGCGCCACACTTGGCACGGTCACCGACTGCGTGGATGGGCAGAACGGCGTTGCTAAATGCTCTGCCCAGACCGGTGAATATGTTGATTTGGATGGTGCCTCCGGCAAATTCAAGATCAGCGGCTTGGTCTGGGGTGAGTACCAGCTCATCGAGTCCAAGGCTCCTGACGGATACGATCTCGACGCCACTCCGCACAAGTTCCGCATCGGCCCGCTGGAAGGCGACAACATCGCTGGCAATTGGTACGCGAACACCGACTTCAATACTGAAGGTACAAGCGCTTACAACGAGCAGACCACGTTCACTGTCAATGGTGGCAACATCAAGAACAAGCCGGGAGTGATTCTGCCGGGGGCTGGTGGAGCTGGCGATTATTGGATTTACGCGGCGGCTTTGGTGGCTGCGTTGATAGGTGTTGTTGCGGCTGGAATGGCCCTCAAGGTCAGGAGGCGGCAAGGATGAACTCGTCTAGGGGAAAGGGGGCTGGACCGTAGCGTAGCGACCCAATGCCCACTAGGCAATAACTGAACACACATAACTGAAGATTCAAGATTTCAAACAAGAAAGAAAGGGAGAACAATGAATAAGGTTCTCAAGGGCCTCGTCGCTGTGGCAGATATTACCCATGCGGTACGCCGGCATTTCCTGGATATCGACCAGGACGAAAACAACTACGACATCACCGTGCCGACGACCGACACGCACACCTACTCCGTGTACCAGGTCTTCACCGGCGATCTGAGCGAAGGCACGCTGAGCAATATCAAGGCCGGCCAGAACTTCAACAAGAACAATACGGCGAACAAGTCCGCTGCCGATGCTGCTGCTGAGATTGCTCAGGGTACTTATGCTGACAACACGGCAAAGCTGGCAGCCATCACCCCGTACGTTGATTTGGCTGGTACTGCCTATGGCGAGGTTTCCGCCAAGACGGCTTTGTCCGCTCCTGCTGGCTACTACCTGCTTAAGGATAAGGATGCTGTGACCGGCAACGACGCGGCAACGCTGTTCATCGTCCAGGTCAACGGCCCGGTGACCGTGAACCGTAAGGCCGACAAGCCGACCTTCGAAAAGAAGGTCAAGGACGTCAACGACTCCACTGGTGATAAGACCAACTGGCAGGATTCCGCCGATTACGATGTGAACGACGAAGTGCCGTTCCAGCTGACCGCTACCCTGCCGACGAACGAAGCAGACTTCGCAGCCTACAAGACCTACAAGCTGGTCTTCCACGATCAGCAGTCCGCTGGCCTGACCTTCAATAAGAAGTCCGTGGTCGTCAAGTACGGCGACAAGACTCTTGGCGCTGGCTCCTACACTGTCACTGAGAATCCCGAAGATAAGGACACCTTCGACATCACCATCGCTGACGCGAAGGCCGTCAAGGATGCTGAAGACAACGCAATCACCGTTGCCGCCGGTGGCAAGTTCACCGTCGAATACACGTCCACGCTGAACGAGAACGCTGTGATCGGCTCTACGGGCAACCCGAATGAGGCTTCCCTTGAGTTCTCCAACAACCCGAATGTTGGCGGCGAAGGCGAAACCGGCAAGACCCCGACCGACAAGGTCATTGTGTTCACCTACCAGCTGGACATCAACAAGACCTTCAACGGTGGCACCCCGGCTGAGAACGATCTGCCGAAGTTCAAGCTCTACAAGTTCGATAGCACCACGAACGATTACACCATTGACCGTGGCGAGGTGACCATCACCAAGACCGAGGGCGGCAAGTACACCGCTTCCTTCAAGCGCGTTGATGACGGCAAGTACAAGCTCGTGGAAACCAAGACTCCGGCAGGCTTCAACACCGCCGCCGACACGCTCTTCGAAATCACCGCTGACCATGACGTCGAGTCTGACAACCCGCAGCTTACGGTGCTCAAGATCAACACCACTGCCGGCAACACCACTACCGGTACGGTTACCGCCGATGTTGTGAACCAGAAGGGCTCCAACCTGCCGTCCACCGGTGGCATGGGCACCGTGCTGCTGTACGTGGCTGGTATCGCCGTGTTCGTGCTTGCTGGCGCGACCTTGGTGATGGCTCTGCGTCGTCGCAATGCCTGATCCTCCGGATTCCATAAGAATCTGAAGTAACCATGCGAAACCCGTGAGCCGCGTTGACGCAAGTCAGCAGCGGCTTACGGGAATCGCAATACATAATTTAAAAACTAAAAATTAAATAATAACTGAACCCACATATGCTGGGCTGGACCACCTCAATCCCTTGTACACTGCCTAATTTTCTTGAGTATCCAGCCTGGCTCCATATATTTTCCGGTTTGCCGTTGGGGGCGAATCAAACATGCTTACTTTCCAATCCACAGAAGAGGGGTCGGCAATGAAGGAACGCACGATCGCAAGCCGCGTCATCGCCGCATGCTGCGCAATCGCCGCCACATTCGCCGCGGCAGCCTGTGCATTCACTACTCGCGATGCCGTCGCGGCGCCAACAACAGACTCTGCCAGCGGCAGCATCGCCATTTCGTACCACCATAAGAGCTCGGACTCCGAAACTGGCGACGATTCTACCAACTTCGCCATTTCGGACGCCAGCTTCAACCTCTACAAAGTCGGGCAGATCCCGGCAAGCGGCGGTGCCACCTTCGAGCCCGTCGCACCGTTCACCGACTCCACCGCCTACCCCGTCGACTGGTCGAAGATGACCGGCAAGGACGCGCAGGTGTGGCGAGACATGGCCAACACGCTCGCCGGACTCATCGCAGTGAACAAACCCGACGCCACGGCAACCGGTGTCACCAACGCTTCCGGACACCTGACCTTCACCGGACTGTCCGACGGCTTGTACCTGGCCGTGTCCGACAGCGTTGACGTGAAGGTCACCAACGCTTCCGGAAAGAACCAGACATGGACGTGCTCTTCCGGCAGCATGCTCGTCGCAGTGCCCGAAGACGGCGTCTCCGGCGGGTCGCGTGTGCTGAGTATCGAACCGAAAACCGAATGTGTGGCGCAACCGCCGAAAACCGTGGAACGCACCGTGCGCAAAATCTGGAATGACCGGAACAATTCCGACGGCAAGCGCCCCGAATCCATCACCGTGAAACTCCTGCGCGACGGCGAGCCCGTGGAAAACGTGAAGCTGAACGAGTCCAACAAGTGGACGCATTCGTGGACGGATCTCGACGCGGACCACGAATGGACCGTGGTCGAAGCGGCGGTGCCCGACGGCTACACCACCATCTCCGATGTGGAAGGCGACTCCACTGAAATCACCAACACGCACACGCCACCCACCACGCCGGACCAGCCGCACACCGGCGCCGACGTGCAGCAGGCCGCTTGGATTGCCGTGGCCATCTTGGGCGCTGGTTTGGTGCTGCTGATCGTTGCCAAGACGGCTTTGCGGAAGCGGGCGTAGCATAAATAACGTGACGGATGAATCGGACGCCAAGCCAGCTGCGCAAGTCGAATTGGATGCGCAGGTTAAACCGGGTGCGCAGGTTAAACCGGGTGCGCAGGTTAAACCGGCTGCCAAGCATAAGAAATCGAATGCGCTGCTCAATGTGATGATTGCCATTTCCGCAATCGCCATGATCGGCGCGCTGGGCCTCATCGCGTATCCGACATTCAGCGACTGGTGGAACCGCATGCACCAGTCATACGCCGTAGCAGGCTACGTGGAACAAACCAAAGACATGTCCGGCGCCGAACGCAAAGCCATGCTGAAAGCGGCGCACGAATACAACGAACGGCTCGCCGCGAACGGCGACCGGTGGCACATGACCGACGCACAGAAGCGCGAATATGATGAAACGCTCGACGTGACCGGCACCGGCATCATGGGGTACGTGACCATACCGCGCATCAAAGTGAAACTGCCCGTATACCACGGCACCAGCGACGGCGTACTGCAGATAGCCGCCGGGCATCTGGCCGGAACCTCGCTGCCAGTAGGCGGAGCGACCACGCATGCGGTGGTCTCCGGACACACCGGACTGCCATCCGCGCGACTGCTCACCGGCCTCGACGAACTGAAAAAAGGCGACACGTTCGCATTCCACGTGCTCGACCAAACGTACACGTACAAAGTGGACCAGATCTCAGTGGTGCTGCCGAGCGAAATCAGCAAACTGAATATTGAGTCCGGGGCCGATTACTCGACGCTGATCACGTGCACGCCGTACGGTGTCAACTCACACAGGCTGCTCGTGCGAGGGCACCGGATTCCGAACCCCAAAGTGCCA
>ENA-ORNQ01002495-ORNQ01002495.1-human-gut-metagenome-genome-assembly--contig:-NODE-2495-length-12285-cov-3.812101_pt1 | contig 12285 bp, 9 predicted proteins | sample MGYA00242116_ERZ509024 | MGnify/ENA primary metagenome ERZ509024 (study PRJEB26280, sample SAMEA2338697) | human gut metagenome | biome: human gut; feature: human-associated habitat; material: faeces...
ATTAAGTTCGCTTCTGCCTACGAGACAAAAATTATTGAGATTACAGCGCATAAGAGAACCAGGACAGGTAAAAATGAAGTTCGTTCTCAGGTCAAAGAATATAAAGTCGGTATTATGGAGCTTTATCAGTCTTATCGTCTGAAACGCATAGTTACTGGTGTATGGGCCAATGAGACAATTGATATTTTGAATCATTTGCATGCAATCGATGGGCAGGAACCAATGTACATGCTGATGAAAGCACAGGCTTTGATAATTAACCGGCAAAGACAGGAAGCCGAATGGATTCTTGATTCATTCAAACGTACGTGGAAGGATGAAAAATCCCCTGTTTTTGGATATTATCTGTATCTTTTGACACTTATGGAGCGGGAACCGTCCTATGTGGACCGGATGACGAATGAAATTGAACTGATTTTCCGGGATTACCCGGAATCGTCGCTTCTTTTCTGGATTTTACTGTTTTTGAAAGAAGATTATTATAATAATAGTTTCCATAAGCTCAAGGCAATTGAAAACTGGGTTATGAATGGATGTACATCTCCGTATTTGTATCTGGAAGCATACTATCTTATGCTCCAGGAGCCATATCTTTTGACGAAACTCGGTAAATTTGAGATACGGATTCTTCGCTGGGCAATTCGTAATCAAGTACTAAGCAAGGAACTTGCAACGCAGATTTTTGATATCATAGAATTGAACAAGGGATTTCATAAAGCAGAATACCAGCTTTTGTGCGCAGCCTACGAAGTGGAAAAGAAACCGGAATATCTGGGTCTGATCTGCAGTTATCTCATACGTGCCCAGAGATTTGATGTTAGATATCATACATGGTTTGAAATGGGAATCGAAGAGAAACTACGCATTACCGGATTATATGAAGCGTATCTGCTTTCTCTGGATGACCGGGTCATTGGGGCGGTACCAAAAATTATACAGATGTATTTTCAATATGACAGCAATCTGTCTTACCGCAAGATGGCAATTTTATACAATAATATTATTGCTTCCAAAAAAACGGATCCGGAGATGTATGGCAAATATCAAAAGACGATGGGCCGCTTTGCCATGGAACAGGCAGAACTGGGACATATGGATGATAATCTGGCCGTGCTTTATGAGGAAATGCTGGATTTAGGTCTCATCGACGAAGAATTATCGCATTGCATGTCGCGTATTTTATTTACGCATAAGCTGAATGTGTTTGATGCACGTATTGTCCGGGTAATCATATATCAGAAACAGTTAAAAGAGCCGCAGATTGTACCTGTGACAGATCAGACAGCATATTTTCAGCTATATACAAATGATTATGTGATGCTGTTTGAGGATGAAAAAGGACACAGGTACATCAGCAGTATAGCTTACCGTATTGAAAATCTTATAAATCTGGATAAATATCTGGAACGGTGCAGAAAGCTTGCTGTCAATGAACTGCCATATATATTGGCATATCTGGACAAGAAAAAATCCTTATCTTTTACGAAAGAAGATGAGGAATTCTTCCCGGTATTATTATTCTCAAATGATTTGGATAAATCATACCAGGCAGGCATTGCACAGGCAATTATGAACTATGCAGAAAATGTAAAGGATTATCCGAAAAATGATCTGCACAGATATTTGCAGGAAGCAGATTATGAAACAATGTCGCAGCCAGTTCGTCAATACATGATGGAATCACTTGTTGTTTATCAGTATTTTGATCTGGCTTATGATCTGGTACAGACATTTGGCATGGATCAGATGACACCGGCAACAGGACTGACACTTGTAAGTGTGATGCTTGAACGTCACAAAGAAGATAACGATGCTGATGAGGCATTACTTCGTTTTGTTGCGTATGTTTTTCTAAATAAAAAGTATAATGATGCGGTGCTTACTTATTTATGCCGGTTTTATCATGGACCGACGGAACAGATGCAGCGTCTCTGGCGTGCGGCTCAGGAATTTGGAATACAGACCTTTGAACTTGAGGAACGCATTCTGGTACAGATGATGTATGCCGGAGAAGAGTTCTCCGAAGATGAATTGTTTTTGCACTATTACAAGACCGGTGGAAGAGAACTTGTGGTACTGGCTTATATTACACTGCGCGCGCGCGCGTACTTTGTGAAAGATGAGAAACTCACCGGAAATATCATGGGAATCATTCGTGAGCGATACCAGCATCATATGGATTTGAACGATGCTTGTAAGCTTGCACTTTTGAAAGCGTTGTCTACGGAATTAAAAGTGGATGATAACATTTATAAGATGGAAGATGCGCTGCTTTCGGAATATACCTCACGGGGCATGAATTTTGCTTTTTTCAAGAAACTGGATAAGCATCTGGTATATAAATACCATCTTTATGACAAAGTGTTTTTGGAACATTGTGCAGATCCGCGCACCCATGTGGTTTTGAACTACAGCAGGGACGAAGATGGAGAAAATTTCATCCGTGAAGATATGGTAAATGTATACGCAGGTATTTTTGTTAAGACATTTGTATTGTTTTTCGGAGATGTTGTACAGTACTATATTGCAGAAGAATTAGATGGTCAGGTAGCCGTAACAGAAAGTAATCGTATTTCTAACAATGACGTATTGGCAAAAAATGATACCAGCCGCTTTCATCTGATTAATCAGATGCTGATTTCTGCGACACTGCAGGATTATAATTCTGAGTTTGTATCGATGAAGCAATATGCAGAATATGAGGAGACTACCAAAAATCTTTTTAAACTCTTATAAAAGGGAAAAGACATGGATAAGAAGAATAATGCGTATTATCTTGGCATTGATTTATGTGATACCTATGCCATGGTAAGTTTCTATCAATTGAATATGGAAGAACCGGATACCGTCAGTACGATTGCCGGAAGTGAAAATTATCGTATACCGCTCATACTTGCACGTCGGAAAAATGTGGGAATGTGGTATTATGGTGATGAAGCCAGAAAGATGGCAAAAACGAGTGAGGTTCTCTGTGTAGATTGTCTGTTGCAGCGGGCAATTAACAAGGAAAAAATTCTTGTGGGTGACACTTCTTACGATGCGGTAGAACTGTTGGCATTATTTTTAAAGAAAGTCATGGAGCTGCCACAGAAACTTGGAACATCCATGCATGTGGAGCGCCTTGCTATTACGGTGGAACGTCTGACAAAAGAAAACATGGAAGTTTTCTGGAAAGTCGCAAATAAACTCGAGCTTACCGAAGAACATTTTATGGTCATAGACCACAAAGAGAGTTTTTATTATTTTGTGTTAAGTCAGCAGAAAGAGTTGTGGAATCATGATGTGTTTTTATTCTCTTGTGAAGGGGACATGTTATTTTCGTATGATTTAAAACGGGATGTAAGGACAACTCCACAGGTCGTTACGATTCGGGAATCAGCTCCACAACAGTTGGGCGAGAACCGTGATGCATCTTTTTCTAATATTATGACAGAGGCATTTATGAATCGAATTGTCTCAAGTGTCTATCTTGTGGGAGATGGATTTGATGGAGACTGGATGAAAAATTCGGTCAAAATTATGTGTAGCGGACGCAGGGCTTTTATTGGGAAAAATCTGTTTTGTAAAGGCGCGTGTTATGCGGCTGCCATTCGGGACCGGCAGAATCTCTGGCCTTATATTTACATGGGAGAGAATGAAATGAAATTCAATCTCAGTCTCAAAGTAAAAGAAAAAGGAAATGTCGCTTTCTACAATCTGATTTCGGCGGGGAAAAACTGGTTTGAGGCAAAAGGCGCCTGTGAAGTGATTTTGTCTGGGGCGCCGGAGATTGATTTCTGGAAACAGTTACCCAACAGTCGAGAGGCAATCATTGAAACATTGGAACTGACGGATTTGCCGAAGCGTCCGGATCGTACAACAAGGCTACGAATTACCGCGACATCGGTTTCGGATGATAAGATAGAGATAGAGATTAAAGATCTTGGCTTTGGGGAGTTTTTCCGTGCAACGGATAAAATCTGGAGACACACCATGGTCATGTAGGGGAAACGTATGAGTGAATTATTGTTTTGTCATGCACCAATCGCAGCACTGCCGTATTATATCGAGGAACTTGGAATTAATATTTATTCGATGGAGGAATTGTGCTATTTTATCGCAGGAAATGTGTTTCTGCTGGATGATTCTTTCATGAATGAAGAATTGTGTACCTGGATAGAAAAGCAGATGGGAGCGTACAAACTTGCTGAAAATTTGAGGAATGTCATACACGCGGGCAGACGTTTATCTGTATTTGTGGATTTGATTTTGGAAGATACCTGTTACTATTCCAAAGCGGAGATCGACAATATTGTATCTGTGCTTGAGCAGTTGGAACAGAAAACAGGCTTTGAATGCAGTAAAATGCGCGCAGATCAGCTTATGGAAAAAGAAAAATATCTTGCAGCAATCTATGCTTACCGGAAATTGCTTGAGTCTGAAGAGGCAAAAGAGACGGATGCATTGCTGAAAGGAAATGTATGGCATAATTTGGGAACTGCATATGCAAGGCTTTTTCTTTTTGGGGAGGCAGCTGCATGCTATGAGAATGCCTATGAATTGAATCAGACATATGAGTCGGTGAGGGAAGCTTTATTGTGCTACTGCTATATGGATGATGAGGAGAAACTGCAGCAGAAATGTGCACAGTATTATATAGATGAACATGCAATAGAAAATTTGAAAAAAGATCAAAAAGATGCGAAAGAAGATGCTCGCATCAAAGAGTTTGATCAGCGACTGGAAAAAATTCAGTCCATGCTTACAGAAGGACAGAAAATCGAGGCAAAGGATGCGTTAAACGATATTATTTTTAACTGGAAGGAAGAATATCGGAGAGGTTGTAAAGTATAGGTATTATGTTTTTATCGAGGCTATTTCATAAAAAAAATAAAAAGAAATGGGAAGAGGATGTTGCGAAGTATGAGCAGGCGCGTTATGCAACTTTAGAGACGGAGAACAGTGAGCGGACCCTGCATCTTACGGAACCTGAGAATGCTGCAAGTTATGTGGTGGATCTGTGCGAGCAGATGATTGATGTATCTAAAAACATTGAAGGAATCCGGCAGGAATATCAGATGGTTACTTCTTATCTGACAGACATACAGATCATTGAGGAACTTACGGAAGCAGAACGAACGCCAATTGAAGCTTGTGCACAGCATGTCTCCCAGTTGGAAAAACAAAGAAGCGAATTTTTAAAGATTGAGCATAAACTTTCGGACACGCAGTATGGGCAGATGCAACAGGAGGAGGCAAAACTTCCGGGCGTCATACGACGACTGAAAGAAAACGAAAACTATCTTGATAAAATAAAAAAAGATCTTGCATACCTGGAAGGTGAAAAACTGCAGTGGTCCATGCTTCGAACAGAGTCATTGCATACACAGAATATCATGCGGAAAGCATCCTGTGTACTGTTATCTATATTTACGATTGCATTTGTGCTGGCGTTGGTCGGATCCTGGTATTTTCACGTAGAGGCACAGCTGCCGATCACGATCGGATGTTTTGTGGCGGCGATTATAGGTGTATTTGTTTTTATAAGATATCAGGAAGCTACAAAAAATATCCGTAAGGCTGATATTAATAAAAATCATGCGATTTCTCTGGAAAATCATGTGAAGATCCGGTTCGTGAATATGAAAAATGCGGTGGATTATACGTGCGAAAAATATCATGTGCACAATGCGAATGAGTTGCAGGCACTGTATGAGCAATACCAGAGTGAGGCAAAAGAAAAGGAGCAGTTCCGCAAGACCAACGATGAACTGGAATATTATTCGAAATCTCTGATTCACTATCTCTCAAAGCAAAAAATGTATGATGCAAAAGTGTGGATACAGCATGCGGATGCAATCATAGACAGCAGGGAACTGGTCGAATTAAAGCATAATCTTATTGAGCGCAGACAGCATTTGCGCGGACGGATTGAAAGCGCATTACAAAGCATTGAAATTATGAAGAAGGATGCAATGAAACAGGCGAAGTATATGGACGACAATGGCTTGCAGTTACAGAAAATCATTCAGAAAATAGATCAGATGAATCAGTACTAAATCCTTCACATTTTATGCATATATTCATAATATATAGCATACGCAAAATGGAAAGGATTTCAGACAATGGATACAAAATTGAATATCGCATCCTGCAAAGAGACAAACACGGAACAGGTACCGGGTATGGCATATGTTCCGTGGCAGCAGTTTACCAGAACTTATGATCCGAACCGGGCACTGAGGGCCGGAACTATTTTTCCGGAACTTGATAAGCCGTTTACTGGAAATTGTACATGGAACAATGGAGGTAGACGCAGATGAACAGACCAAATCAGGATATGCAGCAAAAGAGAATGAACCAGAAGGAACTGTATGAGTGGATCATGATGCTTGGATTTTGTGCTGTGGACATGATGCTTTATCTGGATACGCACCCGGATGATGAAGAGGCGTTGAACTATTTTAATCAGTGCACTGCGCTTTACAATGCAGCAAAACAGTCTTATCAGGAACAGTTTGGTCAATTGAATGCATTCTCAGAGCAGGAACGTTCTTCCTGGGATTGGAATACAGCACCGATGCCATGGGAAGGGGGAATGTAATTTATGTGGAGTTATGAAAAACGATTACAGTATCCGATTCATATTACGACACCGAATGCGAAGATGGCGTCTTATATTATCAGCCAGTATGGCGGTCCTGATGGTGAATTAGGAGCCTCCATGCGATATTTGTCCCAGAGATTTTCCGCATATAACCCAAGAGTGGCAGGATTACTTACTGATATTGGCACGGAAGAACTGGCACACCTTGAAATGATTGGTGCCATCGTGCGTCAGCTGACCAAGGGCTTATCTGCAAAGGAATTAGAGGCCGCAGGTTTTGCACCTTATTATATTGACCACACAGCAGCAGTATGGCCGCAGGCAGCCGGCGGTGTGCCATTCAGTGCAACAGAATTTCAGTGTACGGGCGATGCCATCGCAGATCTTGTGGAGGATATGGCGGCGGAACAGAAAGCAAGAAAAACGTATGACAATATTCTTCGACTTGCAAAAGATCCGGAAGTGGCAGATCCGATACGCTTTTTGAGAGCCAGAGAGATCGTACACTTCCAGCGTTTTGGTGAGGCACTTCGTATGGTACAAGAGGATCTTGACAGTAAGAATTTCTACGCATTTAATCCGGATTTTGATTGTCAGCAGAGAAATAAATAGTTACCAGATAGCAATGGATCATATCGTTTCGTATGTTCGGGGGCAAAAACATTTGTCCCCGAATCTTGCGTAATGGAGATGATTGGTATATAATTAACGTTACGAAAAAAGCGAGGAGAAAAAGGCAATGAGTAAAGTAAGAACAAGATTTGCACCAAGTCCAACAGGAAGAATGCATGTAGGAAATCTTCGTACTGCATTATATGCATACCTCATTACAAAGCATGAGGGTGGAGATTTTATTTTAAGAATAGAAGATACCGATCAGGAACGTTATGTAGAAGGAGCGGTTGATATCATTTACCGCACGTTGAAAGAGACAGGTCTGATCCATGATGAAGGTCCGGATAAAGATGGCGGTTGCGGTCCTTATGTGCAGAGTGAGCGCCAGGCACAGGGCATTTATTTAAAATATGCCAAGCAGCTGATCGACAAGGGAGAGGCTTATTACTGTTTCTGTGACAAAGAGAGATTAGACAGTCTTCGCAAGACAGTAGCAGGCAAAGAGATTACGGTATATGACAAGCATTGTCTGCATCTTTCCAAAGAAGAAGTAGAAGCAAAGCTTGCAGCAGGTGTTCCGTATGTTATTCGTCAGAATAATCCGACAGAGGGAACGACAACTTTCGAAGATGAGATTTATGGAGATATTACAGTTGACAATGCGGAATTGGATGATATGATTCTCATTAAATCCGACGGATATCCGACTTATAATTTTGCAAATGTAGTAGATGATCATTTGATGGGAATTACACATGTGGTACGTGGTAATGAGTATTTATCTTCATCTCCAAAGTACAACCGTCTCTATGAGGCTTTTGGATGGGAAGTGCCGGTATATGTGCATTGTCCGCTGATTACCGATGAGGAGCATCATAAGCTTTCCAAACGTTGTGGACATTCTTCTTTCGAAGATCTGGTAGATCAGGGATTTTTGACTGAAGCAATCGTTAACTTTGTTGCTTTACTCGGATGGAGTCCGGCAGACAATCAGGAGATTATGTCTTTGGACGAGCTGGTGAAGAAGTTTGATTATCATCATATGAACAAATCGCCGGCTGTATTTGATTATACAAAATTAAAGTGGATGAATGGCGAATACATTAAGAAAATGGACTTTGACGCTTTTTATGAGAAAGCCCTGCCTTACATCAAGGAAGTTATCACAAAGGATTATGACCTGAAGAAAATTGCAAAGATGGTACAGACACGTATTGAAATTTTCCCGGATATTAAGGAACATATTGATTTCTTTGAAGAGTTACCGGAATATGATGTTGCAATGTACACACACAAGAAGATGAAGACCAATGCAGAGACTTCACTCGAAGTATTGCAGGAGGTTCTTCCAATTCTTGAGGCACAGGAAGATTACAGCAATGATGCTTTATATGCTACACTTCTTAAGTATGTTGAGGAAAAGGGCTGTAAAAATGGTTATGTTATGTGGCCAATCCGTACAGCAGTATCCGGCAAGCAGATGACGCCGGGTGGAGCAACAGAACTTATGGAAGTGCTTGGTAAGGAAGAGTCCCTTGCACGTATTCGCAAGGGAATTGAACTCCTTTCTGCATAAAGCAAAATGAGGTATTCATGAATTTTAACAAATCACAGCAGGAGGCCATCCTTCACAAGGATGGTCCGATGCTTGTTTTAGCAGGTCCCGGTTCTGGGAAGACTGCGGTAATTACCCAGAGAACATTGAATTTAATAGAAGAACATCATGTAAATCCTGCAAATATTCTTGTGATTACATTTACACGGGCAGCAGCGCAAGAGATGAAGCATCGTTTTTTGCGTCTGGTGGGAAAAGAAAAAAGCCACGTGACATTTGGAACGTTTCATGCGGTTTTCTTTATGGTACTTAAATATGCATATCATTTTGAAAGCAGTAACATTGTGACGGAAGAGCAGCGTTATCAGTTCATGCGGGAGATTATTTCCTACCATCATCTGGAGTATCAGGATGAGAATGAATTTATCGGAGAGGTTCTTGGAGAGATCAGTAAGGTAAAGAATGAGAGGATTCCGCTGGATCATTTTTATTCCAGTCATTGTGGTGAGGAAATCTTTCGAAAAATTTATACTGCTTATGTTCGGAGATTGCAGCAGAATCGACTGATTGATTTTGATGATATGCTTACCTACACCTATGAACTTTTTCGGCAGAGACCGGACATTTTGTCTGCCTGGCAGAAAAAGTATCAGTACATATTAATTGATGAGTTTCAGGATATCAATCAGATACAGTATGACATTATGCGTATGCTGGCAAAGCCTGCCGATAATTTGTTTATTGTGGGAGATGATGATCAGTCCATCTACCGTTTCCGTGGTTCTAAGCCGGAAATTATGTTGCAATTCACAAAAGTGTACCCGAAGGCAAAGGTAGTCACACTGGATGTCAATTACCGGTGTACACCGGCCGTTGTGGAGGCATCCCGGCGATTGATTTCACACAATGAAGAACGGTTTAAAAAAACAATCACCGCACATCGCAGGGAACAGGATCCGGTAAAGTTTTTTCTGTTTGAGGATGAACGACAGGAAAATACATTTCTTATTGATGAAATTGAGAAGGCACGGGCAGAAGGAATTCCTTTATCGCAAATTGCAGTTCTCTTCCGGACAAATGTGCAGCCACGGCTTTTGATGGAACAAATGCTTTCGAGAAATATGGCATTCCGAACCAAAGACCGGATTCCGAATGTGTATGAACACTGGATCGCAAAAGATTTTTTTGCGTATATCCGGATTGCACAGGGAAGCGACAAACGTGCGGACTTTTTAAGCATTATGAATAAGCCGAAGAGGTATATCGGCAGAGACAGTCTGTGTGAGCCACATGTGGCTTTTGATGAGTGGATACGGATGTATGATGAACAGCCATGGATTGCAGAGCGTATAGAACAATTATGGCATGATACGCGTGTGTTGAATACGTTAAGCCCTTATGCTGCAATCAATTTTATCCGGAGAGGAATCGGGTACGATGATTATATTGCGGATTATGCGGATTACCGCAATGTCAATAAGGATGATTTGTATGATGTGGCAGATGAAATTTTAAGTAATGCCAAGGGATACCGGACGCTTGAGGAATGGTATACCCATATCGAAAATTATAAGAAGGAACTTGAAGAATTAGCAAAACGTGGAAATTCGAATGAAGATGCGGTGGTTCTTGCAACATTGCACAGTTCGAAGGGACTCGAATTTGAAAAGGTGTTTCTGATTGATGTGAATGAGGGGATTACTCCTTATAAGAAAGCAGTGCTACAGCCGGATATGGAGGAGGAACGTCGTCTGTTTTATGTAGGTATGACACGAGCAAAGAGAAGTCTTACCTTGTGTTCAGTAAAAACGCTTCACAATAAGAAGGTGGAGTTGTCTCGTTTCTTGAAGGAAGCAGGAGCAGAGTCCTTGCCAAAAGAATGAGCAGATATGAAAAAAGCTTTCGTATATAGCTGTGTGTTCAGCATGTACGAAAGCTTTTTGACTGTATAGAAAATTCCTTTGAATTCTCTATACAGCGAAAGTGTACCGACAAGCGTACACTTTATTTTTAATCCTCCATGGAATCGAATTCATCTTCGTCGAGCATTTCATCGAAACGGTCTGCAGCGATTTCGTATTCTTCATCATTGTCGATAAAGTCGATCTGCGGAAGTCCTTCTTCGTCTTCTGCATAACGATAAAGATATACGTCGCCGGTGCCTTCTCCCTTTTTGTCAAGGGGCATCAAAGCAATGTAATCGCGATTGTTTGCTTCAAAAATTGTGAGAATTTCACATTCCACTTCGCCTTCATCCAACTCTAATGTTACACGGATATCATCGGCTTCGTCTTCTGTTACAGGAGTTACTTTTTCAAAAGTTGCCATATCGTACCTCTTTCTACCTGGTTAATCTGCTTTTTTCATTATATAGAGTGTGTGAATGCTTGTCAATTCTCAATCCATAGAAAAAAAGATATACAAAGATAAGGAAAAAAGGTATAATTTACAAAGACAGTTAGAGAAGAACAAGATGGCGGTATAGAATGAAGACAAAGATAAAAGAAGGAAATTATGCAAAATTAGGGGTATGTCAGGAGCAGGAATGGACCAATTTTACTTTTTGCGGTGAAAAAGAGGACCAGTGTTATGTCGTCCTTACGAATACGATCACCGGTACAGTCAATCGTATTGAGGTCCCACAGGCGTATTATGTAGGTTCATTGCGTTCCATTGCGGTTGCAGACCTTTCCTTGGAGGATGAAGAATATTATTTTGAGATTAATGGTCAGAAAGTGATGGATCCGTGTGCCCATGCGATTATGGGACGTTATATCTGGAATGATAAGACACGCAAAGAGCATGATTATGAGGTGTGCGGTGCTTTTGTCACGGATACATTTGATTGGGGGAACGAGACTGCACCGGAGATACCGGAGGGTGAGATGGTCATGTACAAGCTTCATGTGCGTGGATTTACCATGGACGCGGATGGAAGACGGTTTCCGGGAACATTCCTGGCATTGAAAAATAAAATTACATATTTAAAAAAGCTTGGTGTTACAACGATTGAACTGATGCCGGTTTATGAATTTGAAGAGATGATGATTCCACCGGTTTCCAAGCTGCCGGATTATATCCAATGGAATCCGAAAGAGGAGGATCAGATTTTACCATCAGATGAACCGCAGGCAGATCCGAAGGTAAATTACTGGGGATATGTGGAAGGAAACTATTTTGCAGTGAAGGCATCTTATGCCTCAAAACCTAAGGATGCTTCAGCGGAATATAAAGCTTTGATTAAAAAACTCCATGATAACTATATGGAATGTATTATGGAGATGTTTTTTCCGGAAGACATTGACCATAATCTTGTTCTTGAGGCACTTCATTACTGGGTGAGAGAGTATCATGTGGATGGCTTTCATTTACTTGGAGGCAATTTGCCGATGACGGCAATCGTACAGGATAATATGCTCAGTCGAACAAAGATTTTTTACACCGGGTTTGATGCAAATATCTGCACAATACAGCGCAAATACAAAAATCTGTATGTGTATAAAGAAGAATATATGTATCCGGCGCGTCG
>ENA-ORNQ01002497-ORNQ01002497.1-human-gut-metagenome-genome-assembly--contig:-NODE-2497-length-12281-cov-3.552184_pt1 | contig 12281 bp, 16 predicted proteins | sample MGYA00242116_ERZ509024 | MGnify/ENA primary metagenome ERZ509024 (study PRJEB26280, sample SAMEA2338697) | human gut metagenome | biome: human gut; feature: human-associated habitat; material: faeces...
GATTCTGAAGCTTACCAAATCCGATAAAAAGATGGAAGCCGGTAAGATTAAATTTATTCTACTTAAAAAGATCGGTAAGGCAGTCATCGACAGAACCGTTACAGATGACGAGATTCTGGCTGCGATCGAAGAAATCAATTTTAGTGAAGAGGATGCCCATGAATAAAGAAAAAAAGAGTCGTATTATTATGTTACTTATAGATGTGCTGATCACGGCGGTACTTTTGGTATTCGATCAATTTACGAAACATCTGGCTGTCGTACATCTGAAGGGGCAGGCGCCTTATGTACTTATTGACGGTGTACTGGAGCTGCAGTATCTGGAGAACAGAGGATCTGCTTTCGGAATGCTGCAGAACCAGAAAGTGTTTATTCTGTTCGTGGGGATCGTATTTCTGGCAGTACTGTTGTTCTTTTTGTTAAAGCTCCCGGAACAGAAGAAATTCCGGATCGTTCATGTCCTGCTGGCGGTGATCATTGCCGGGGGAATCGGTAATATGATCGACAGATTCCGTCTGGACTATGTGGTGGATTTTATCTCCTTCGTACTGATCAATTATCCGATTTTTAATGTGGCGGATATTTATGTGGTGGTGGCTACCATCGGCCTGTTTATCCTGTTTTTGTTTGTCTATAAGGAGAAAGATCTGGAATTTCTGAATTTTAAGCAGAATCGTTATCGGGAGATGAAATAATGGAAGAACTCCGATTTGAGATTGCTGAGGACATGGAGGACGAACGGATCGACAAGTGCATCAGCCTGTTGGCGGAGGAACTGTCACGGTCTTTTATTCAGAAACTGATCAAGGAAGGCAATGTCCTGGTAAACGGTAAGCCCGTGAAAGGAAGCTATCGGGTCAAATGCGAGGATGAAGTGGTGTTTTCCGTTCCGGAGTCTGTGGAACCGGATATTGAACCGGAGAACATTCCGCTTGATATTTTGTATGAGGATGCGGATCTGATCGTGGTGAATAAGCCTAAGGGAATGGTAGTACATCCGGCAGCGGGACATTATACCGGTACACTGGTGAATGCACTGATGTATCATTGTGGGAATGAGCTGTCGGGAATCAACGGTGTGCTGCGCCCGGGAATTGTGCATCGCATTGACAGAGATACCACAGGATCTGTGATCGCCTGCAAAAATGATAAAGCACACAGATGCATTGCAGAGCAACTAAAGGAACATTCCATTAACCGGAGATATCGGGCCATCTGTTTCGGGGAATTGGAGCAGGAGGAAGGAACCATAGATCAGCCCATCGGCAGACATCCGAATGACCGGAAGAAGATGGCGGTCAATTATCAGAACGGAAAACGTGCAGTGACCCATTACCGGGTATTACAGAGATTCAAGGGATATACTTATATAGAGTGCGTATTAGAGACCGGGAGGACCCATCAGATCCGTGTGCATATGGCAAGTATCGGACACCCGCTTTTGGGAGATGAGATGTATTCCAACAGGAAGAGCCCCTTTAAATTACAGGGACAGACCTTACATGCCAAAACATTGGGATTTATACATCCTACGACCGGAGAATATCTGGAGATCGACGCACCTCTGCCGGAATATTTTGAACATCTTCTGACAGTATTGGCGTGAGAAATGAGGCGTTTATGAATCTGTTTGACATTTTAGGACCTGTGATGGTCGGCCCAAGCAGTTCCCATACTGCGGGAGCTGTCCGGATCGGATATATTTCAGAAAAATTACTTCAGGACCATGTGAGGAAGGCTGAGATCCTTCTGCATGGTTCCTTTGCTACCACGGGAATCGGACACGGTACAGACAAGGCATTGATTGCCGGACTTTTAGGGATGCATCCGGATGATATCCGGATTCCGGCAAGCTTTGATCTGGCCCAAAAGGCCGGAATGGAGTTTACTTTTTCCACGGTTACCCTAAAAGATGCCCATCCGAATACTGCGGTTCTGCGGCTGTCCGGAGAACACGGTCGGAAGATAGAAGTTCAGGCAGCATCCATCGGCGGCGGTCGAATCTTGATCGCAAAATTAGACGGCATCGAAGTGAATTTCACTGCGGAAAAGCCCACACTGATCGTACACAACGTGGATCAGCCCGGACATGTGGCACAGGTGACGACCATGCTGGCAGAAAAACAGGTGAACATTGCCACACTGCAACTCTACCGGGATAAACGGGGCGGTTATGCTGTCATGGTCATTGAGACGGACCAGGAAGTACCGGAGGAGTCAGTGACGTGGCTGGAGCAGCTGGATGGAATTATTAAGGTAACCTATATCAATGTGGAGGAATAGTGGGTATGTCCTATCAGTCATTTGAACAGGTTTTACAGAAATGTCATACGGAAGAAAAAGAATTCTGGCAGGTAATCCTGGAAGATGATATGGCGGAACGGAATGTGTCCCTGCAGGAGAGTATGGAACATATGCGTGCTACCTGGGATGCCATGCTGTTGGCGGCTGTCACATATGAAGGAGACCTTAAGTCCTCCAGTGGACTGGTGGGCGGCGATGGCAGACGAATGGAGGAATACGCCCATAATACCTGTGAAGAGTCACTGTGTGGGGAATACATGGATGACTGCATTGCCGGAGCATTGCAGATGGGGGAATCCAATGCCTGCATGAAGAGAATCGTAGCAGCTCCCACTGCGGGGGCCTGTGGAGTATTACCTGCGGTGCTGGTTCCCTATTTTCAGAAGAGGTGCCGGAATACGGATAAAATTCTGAAAGCTATGTATGTGGCAGCCGGAATCGGACAGATCATAGCAACCCGTTCTTCCATTAGTGGCGCTGCAGGAGGATGTCAGGCGGAGATCGGATCGGCCAGTTCCATGGCGGCCGGAGCACTGACATACCTGCAGGGCGGTAATTGCGAACAGATTGCCACGGCGGCAGCCATGGCGATGAAAAACCTGTTGGGACTGGTATGTGATCCGGTGGCGGGACTGGTGGAAGTACCCTGTGTGAAGCGGAATGTGATCGGTACGGTGAATGCCATGGCCTGTGCAGACATGGCCATGGCGGGAATCGTAAGCCGGATTCCTCCGGACCAGGTTATGGATGCCATGAAAGAAGTCGGCGATAAAATGGATGCTTCTCTGCGGGAAACGGCACTGGGTGGCCTGGCACGGACAGAGGAAGGTGTGAAAATAGCAGAAAAAATGCATGCATCACAGGAAAATTGGTGATAAACGACTAAAGAATCTGATAATTGGTTGATTTTTTGTTAAATATCACGTATAATAAAGGTACAGAAAAGCTAGTTATTAAATACAGCAGAAAGTGGGTGTGTGTATGAATACGATTATTACCATTGGACGTCAGTTTGGTTCTGCAGGCCGTGAAATTGGAGAAAAGGTTGCAGAGTATTTCGGAATCAAATGCTACGATAAGGAACTCCTTACCAGAGCAGCACAGGAAAGTGGTTTTTGTGAGGAAATGATTCAGAATCATGATGAGAGACCTACCAATTCCTTCCTGTATAATCTGGTTATGGATACTTATTCTTTCGGCTACAATGCATCCTCTTTTGTAGATATGCCTATCAGCCACAAGGTGTTCCTGGCACAGTTCGACACGATTAAGAAGATTGCTGATGAAGGCCCCTGCGTTATCGTTGGCCGTTGCGCAGACTATGCACTGGCAGATTACAAGAACTGCATTAACCTGTTCATCTTCGGTGATGATGATGTGAAGACCAAGCGTATCATGGTCAGATATGATCTGACAGAGGCCAAGGCAAAGGAAATGATCACGAAGAAGGATAAGCAGCGTCAGAGTTATTACAACTATTATTCTTCCAAGAAATGGGGCAGAGCTGACAGCTACGATCTGTGTATCAACAGTAGCATCCTGGGAATCGAAGGAACCGTAAAACTGATCATCCAGTATGTGGAAGATTTCGAGAAGAAAAATAACGCCGACATTATGGAAAAGTAAGTATTTGAAATTTTGAAATTTTTTCAAAAAATATTACAATTATATCTTGACGAATCAAGGCACCTCATGCTATTATACTACGGTATGCCGCATAACTAGGTATAAGTGTGTTGGATTTTAAGGTCTTACACCACCAAAGTTAGCGAGTAAATAATAGGAGGTGCCTTATTATGTACGCAATTATTGCAACAGGTGGAAAGCAGTACAAAGTTTCTGAGGGTGATGTGATCAAAGTTGAGAAGATCGATGCAGAAGCTGGCAATACTGTTACTTTTGACCAGGTGATCGCAGTAAGTGACAATACCCTCAAGGTTGGTGCTGACGTTGCTAATGCAACTGTTACCGCAACTGTTATGGAGCAGGGTAGAGGTAAGAAGGTTATTGTATACAAGTACAAGAGAAAAACCGGTTACCATAAGAAGAATGGTCATAGACAAGCATACACTCAGGTTAAGATCGAAAAGATTAACGCGTAATCGTTATGACAACTATTATCATTCGTAAGAACCATGAGGGAATCTATCGTGGATTCTACTGCATGGGACATGCAGGATATGCCAAGAAAAGATTATTTGGTACGGAACCGGATATCCTCTGTGCAGCGATTTCTGTACTGGTGCAAAGTACCATCGGATCGCTTTCACAACTGGCAGGTGAAGAACTTCAGCTGACCCAGAATGAGGAGACGGGCTTTATCAAATGTGATTTTCGGAATGTTCTGCAGGACAAATCCGTATTTCTGATGGATTCCATGGTGTTCTCACTACAGAATCTCAGCAGACAGTACGGGGAACAGTATTTGCAAGTAAAAATCGAGGAGGTGTAGACCATGTTTAACTTTAACCTTCAATTTTTTGCACATAAAAAGGGAGTTGGTTCTACCAAGAACGGTAGAGACTCCGAATCCAAGAGATTAGGTGCGAAGAGAGCTGATGGCCAGTTTGTAAAAGCTGGAAATATTCTTTACAGACAGCGCGGTACAAAGATCCATCCCGGTGTCAATGTTGGTATCGGTGGAGATGATACTCTGTTTGCTTTAGTTGACGGCGTTCTCCGTTTCGAGAGAAAGGGCAGAGACAAGAAGCAGGCTTCTGTATATCCTGTAGAGAAATAAGTTGATTTAACCAGGGCTTCAAACATACTGATTGTTTGAAGCCCTTTTAGTCCGTAAAGGATTTTGTCGGAAAGGAGAACAAAATGTTTGCTGACAGAGCTAAAATTTACGTAAGAAGCGGTAAAGGCGGAGATGGTCATGTGTCCTTTCGCCGTGAAAAATATGTTCCCAGTGGCGGCCCTGACGGTGGAGACGGTGGTCACGGCGGAGACGTGATCTTTGTTGTGGATGAGGGACTGAATACCCTGATCGATTTCCGGCACATCCGTAAGTACAAGGCCGGAGACGGGGAAGAAGGCGGCAAAAAGAATTGCCGTGGTAAGGACGGAGAAGATATTATTATTACTTCCGTGTATAAAGGCCTTCCTGCGGATACTGCGGGGATCAAAAAATGTGATAAGCTGATAGCCGTTGATGGTGTAAGTGTGCGCGGCAAATCTTTAGAAGAAGCAGTAGCGCTGGTAAAAGGCGAGACCGGAACGGAGGTTACTGTAACGGTAGAGCGGGAAGGACGGGAGCTTGCCTTCCGCGTAGTACGTGCTGACGGTCAGCGGCAGATGACGGAGTATTCCTTTATTGGTGATACTAAAATTTTATATATTGCAATTTTTTCGTTTCATGGAAATGCTGTGGAATATTTTAATGAAGCAATTGAATACGGTAAAGCCGGCGGTTATGAGGGAATTATTATTGATCTAAGAGAAAATAGCGGCGGAGAACTTTCTATTTTTGAAAAGATTGCGGACGTGATGCTGCCGGAGGGCGAAACCTTTTATGCACTGCGCAGAGATGGGCAGAAGATACAATCCTGTACCTCTGATGCCGCATATATCGATAAGCCTGTTGCTGTGCTTATTAACGGAAGTTCGGCCAGCGCTTCCGAGGCATTAGCCGGTGCCTTGCGGGATATGGGCGGAGCGGTTTTGGTTGGTACGCAGAGTTTTGGCAAAGGCATTATGCAAACAAACTATCCTTTGAATAACGGAGGAATGTTTAAGCTTACTACAGCAAAGTATTATCTTCCCAGTGGGGAATGTATTCATGGCGTGGGACTTACGCCGGATTATAAGGTAGAACTCTCGGAAGAACTTACCCAAAAGTATTGGCTGCGTACAGAAAATAATGACTTGCAGCTGCAAAAGGCCATAGATTTGTTGACAAATTAAAAAATAGCGCTATAATAGAAGCATCAAAGCGGAGGAGCAGGATCTGACGCAGAGAGGTTATAGCCGTATCTGAAGGCAAGGCCATAGGCTGCGCTTAGGGAAAGAAGAAAATATAGATTCTCTTTGCCGTTATACGGCGAAGAGAATTTTTTTGTTCAGGAGGGAGAAATGGACCACAGAATCGGTATCATCGGCATCGTTATAGAGGATCCTAAGCAATCGGCCGAAAACGTCAACCGCATATTGAGTAATTTTGGGGATATCATAATAGGAAGAATGGGACTTCCTTATGAAAAACGCAGCGTTTGCGTAATTTCAATTATTGTAGACGGTACCAATGATCAAATCGGCGCACTGACCGGTAAATTAGGAAGAATTGAGGGCGTAAATGTAAGGAGCGTCCTTGCATCAAAAAATTATAAAGAAGAGGTTGAATCATGAAAAAAGCAGCAAGTATTTTTTGTGCAGTATTGATCTTATGGATAGCTTTTGCGGGCTGTGCCGGCACACAGACAACACCTGAACCTACCGGGGAGCCCACACCGCAGGCCACGGAATATGCGGGAATTGATATTAAAATCGGCGCACTGAACGGTCCTACGGGGATGGGAATTTCAAAACTTATGAAGGATTCTGAAAACGGTATTACCGCAAACAAGTATCAGGTGGAGCTCTTCAGTGCACCTACGGATATTACAGGGCTGCTGATCAACGGAGAGATGGATATTGCCGCAGTTCCTACCAATTTAGCAGCAACGCTTTACAATAAAACTAACGGCGGAGTAAAGCTGCTGGCGTTAAATACGCTGGGGGTGCTCTATGTGCTTGAAAAAGGCGATACAGTACATTCTATCAATGATTTGGCCGGTAAAAAGATTTATTCCTCCGGTCAGGCTTCTACGCCGGAATATGCATTGAATTATGTATTGGAAAAAAATAATATTCAGTGCGAGGTAGAATATTTTGCTACACATGCCGAATTAGCCGCACAGGCGCTGGCGGGGAAGGCGGATATTCTTTTGATCCCCGAGCCGTTTGTTTCCACCATTCTTGCAAAAGATGCAGGCTTTCGGATTGCGGTAGATTTTAATACCGCTTGGGATGCGGCCTGCGGCGGTGAAATTTTATTTTCCATGGGCTGTCTTGCCGTAAGAACAGAATTTGCCGAAAATAATAAAGCGGCGCTGGATAAATTTGTGGAGGAGTATACGGCCTCGGTAGAATATGTAAATGCCAATCCTGCAGAAGCGGCGGAGCTCATTGCCGAATATGGTATTGTGGCTTCAAAAGAAATTGCGGAAGCGGCGATTCCCAATTGTAATATGGTAACTGTTGTCAATGAGGAAATGAAAAATAAAACAATTCCCTATATTCAAATTCTTTTTGAGAATGACGCTTCATCAGTAGGAGGAAAAATACCGGGTGAAGATTTCTATTATACAAAATAAAACCATCCGTAAACTTATAAAAAGTATATTGATTGTAAGCTTATGGTTTTTTATTTGGCAGTTGATATACTGGCTTGTAGGAAATGAGATTTTTGTACCCTCACCGCTTACGGTGCTTAGAAGACTTTTTGTGCTTGCCGTAAAAGCAGAATTTTGGTATACGGTATTTTTCAGCATCGGCAGAATTTTTTTGGGTTTTATAGTGGGCATATTATTGGGAATCCTTTTGGGCGTTGTCTGCAACAATCAAATTATGGCGGATATCCTTTCGCCGCTGAAAGCTATCATTAAGGCGACGCCGGTTGCATCTTTTATCATGCTGGCTTGGATTTGGCTGCGGCGCGACCAGATTCCTGTTTTTATTGCCATGCTGATGGTAACACCGATTCTATGGGGAAATATTTCGACCGGCATTCAGAGTGTGAATCAGGAATATCTTGCATTTGCAAAGGTATATGACCTTACTTGGGCCAAAAAGATAAAATATATCTATGTACCTACGGTATTGCCCTATTTTACATCGGCAGCTTACACCGCCGCGGGACTGGTATGGAAGGCGGGAATTGCGGCAGAGGTTTTATGCCAGCCAAAAAATTCGATTGGCGCCAATCTGTATCAGGCAAAAAATTTATTGGATACACAAGATGTGTTTGCCTGGACAGCAGTAGTTATTGTGATCAGTTTGTGCTTAGAAAGCGGAATGAAACTGTTTTTTGGTAAATTGGGCAAAAAATTTACGTTGGCGGGGGTAAAATGATCAAAGCAGAGCAACTTACGGTCAAATTTGAAAAAACCGTTTTGTGTGATCTTAATTTTGCGCTCACACAAAACGGCGTGTATTGTATGACCGGGCCTTCCGGCATCGGTAAAAGTACGCTTTTAAATGCGATAGCCGGATTAGTTCCCTACAGCGGCACAATACGTACCGAAGGGAAAATCAGCTATCTCTTTCAGGAGGATAGACTTCTGCCGTGGATGAATGCTTTGGAAAATGTGCGGCTGGTACTGAAAGAGCATTTTGAACGTGCAGAATATTATATCGGTAAATTTGGCTTGACAGAGGCCGCGGATAAAATGCCGGAAGAACTCAGCGGCGGGATGCGGCGGCGATGCGCTTTGGCCAGATGTTTCGCCTATGACGGCAATATTCTCCTGCTTGACGAACCGTTCCGTGGACTTGATAACGAAAATGCCGATATTGTGCGTGAAGAAATCAAGGCCCTGGCAAAGGAGCGTATCATTCTTCTTGTTACGCATGATCCTGAAGACATTGGAAAGCTTGAAGCAAGTAACTTAAAGCTGTTTCCTTCAGAAATTTCGTTTAGCGCCGGCGGCCTGGGCGATCACATCTTTTAAGGTATCGATGTATTGATTGGTAGTATTCTGTGTATTCCCGCCGGAAGGGGGAGATGCTGCGTTGCCCAATGCATTCATTCCGTTCATAAGGGATGGAAGCATGGAAAAAATATTGCCGAAGTTACTGATTTTTGTATGAAAGCTGTCGGCGGCTTCAATGGCATTTTTTATGCTGTTGAAGCCCTTTTTATTGGTTAGTGCCATAATCATAAGTAACGGCATCAAGTCATTCATATCATTCACCTCTTTGTAAAATCCGCCACATAATATAAATATGCACATTTTTTGTTTTTGTGCATAGATTATAGTGAGGTGATATCAATGAAACGTACGTTGCGCGGAAGCAAGCAGACGGCAGGGACAGGGCAGCACGTCCCGAATGAAAAGGATTTAAACCCGCAGCAAAGGATGCAGTTTGAGCAATTAAAGGGAATGGCAAAAAAATATGAGGGAAAAAGCGAAAACGAAATTCTGCGCGATCTTTCGGGAGCCGTAGAGCGAGGAAAAAGAGATGGAACCCTGGATGATAAAAAAATTGATACTATTGCATCCCAGATTGCACCGATGCTGAACAGCCAACAGCGCAGTAAACTGGAACAACTGATGAAAACCTTAAAAAAATAGCGCTGTTTTGTTTTTTGTGGTATAATATCTGCACATCAATCAAATGAGGGCAGAGAAATGGCGGAGAAAACAGTACATGATAAGCAGCTTAAGCGTTGGCCGTTTTACATTCGGCTGATTGTTTATATTTTAAAGTTCTTTATGCGTCATCGTGTAATAGGGGAGGAAAATATTACCGAGGAGCCTGCTGTGTTTGTAGCAAATCACGGTGAATTTTACGGGCCGGTAGCGCTTTCGGTTTTTATGCCGGTGTACTTCAGACCTTGGGTGGATGAGCGCATGGTCAATAAGGAAAAATGCTTTGCGCATATCTATCACGGAACCTTTGAAAATATCCGCTGGCTGCCTAAAGCGTTTAAAAAGCTGCTTACACGTATTTGCGCCGCGTTTATCATCCGGGTGTTTGCAGATATGAAAAGCATTCCCGTGTATCGGGACAGCTTGAAGGACGTGGCAAAAACCTTTGCCCTTTCGGCTGAGGCGCTTTTAAACGACAACGTTTTGGTGTTTCCGGAAAATCCGGGAAAGGAAAGCGACGGAAAATATAAGACCGACGGCTCCGTTTCGGACTTTTTTACAGGGTTTGTTCATATCGGCGCGGTGTTTTATAAAAAAACAGGGAAATGCGTAACCTTTTATCCCGTATACGCGGATAAGGCAAAAAAAACATTGACGATTTATCCTGGCATTCCTTTTAACGGCCGGGCAAACGTCAAAGAGGAAAAGCAGCGTATTGCGGAGGAAATCCGGCAGTGCATGGTGCGGAACGAATCATTTTAATTTGTACAAAAATCAGCCGAAAGCGGCTGATTTTTCTTTTATGAATAAACTGTGAATTCTATAATAAGCTATTGAAAAATTTTGACGGATGTTATACTGTATACTATAAATATTAATTTATCTGATAAAAATGTACGAGCTGGAGGTGAATACATGAAACGAATCAAGGTTATAGCGGCGCTTGCGGTTCTTTGCTTGTTAACGGCCTGCAATATGATACCCGCCGAAGAGCCGACGCCGGTTTCTCCTACCGAACCGCCCGAACAGCAGCAGAGAACGGAGCTTCCGGAACCGTCGAACCAAAAGCTTTTAGTGCAAAATAGTAGGTTTTTAGCTGTGCCTGTATCAGAAAACATAACGTTTTATGAATCCTTGGAAAGTGAACAAGCAATTCCGAATCCAAGGGATCGCGATGAATTTACATATTTATATGATTGCATATATGTAGCGGAGGAATATCATAAAAATCTTTATAATGTTCAAAGATGTGTTGTAAAGGGAGGCGATCTTTCGTGTTATATAACCTCAAAAGGAAATAATCGAGCAACAATTTCTTTGGCGCCGGACTATTATTGTGAAACAGCTGATTTACGGAAAATTGATTTGATGGGTTATCTGAATTCGACTGTTTTTAATTCTCCTCAGACTATTCGAATAGAGTTTAACGACGGATCGTTTTTACTTTCGATAGAAATTTTCAATAAGTACCTATCGTGGAACAGTACCTTTTATTTTGATGCGGAGGGAAGGATAATTACTGTTTTCCCGTATATCAACGTTAAATATGCGTATAAATATGATTGGAATGAAGACGGCGTAGAAGATTTGTTCTTTTTAACCGGCCTTTGGATGGCCGAAAGGAGGGAACAAATTGTAGTAAGAAATGCGGAGGAAGACCGAAAAACTTTAAATACGGAGTATGTAGAACCTATTTTGTTTGATAACTTTATGGTGTATATGTCCTCGAGTGGTTCTTCTATTGATTTTTCGCCATATGGTATTTTCCCTCTTGAAAACTATAAACCGAATGGATATGATAGTGATTTGCTGGTTAATCCGTTTTACAGTATGGAAACTTTGACTGAATATACAAGCACTCTATATATTGTCGGATCCAATCGCCTTCCGCTCGATTAAAAAGCTGAACCTTTATTATTTGCGGCGGTAACGCCGCATTTTTTTTACGACGCAATATAGCGAAAAAGCATAGGCTTTCTAAACGAAACGTTGCGGAACCGGAATAAAAGGGGATACGGCGGTTTTTTTGTTGGACCAAAAAAAGGAGCGTTCGCTCCTTTTTATTTTAATGCAGAATTTTCTGCGCTATTTCGCTTACGGCGTTTATCGTGGTAAGAATTTCTTTTTTTGTGTTGAAAACACTCAGGCTTAAGCGTACTGCGCCTTGCGTCTCCGTACCTAAATATTTATGAACCATCGGCGCGCAGTGAAAGCCGCCTCGAGAGGCGATAGAATACTGTTTATCTAAGAGATCCGCTACCAGTGCGGAGTCGTTTTCTCGAATATTAAAAGCAACTACGCCGCTTTGCATTTTAGAGGGAGAGTAGATTTTTATGCCCGGAATATCTGCCAGGCCGTCCCGCAGAAGCTGAGCCAGTTCCTGCTCGTGGCGGAGGATTTTGCTTCGGTTTTCCTGTACAAATAGAATCCCCTTTTCCAGGGCGGCAATGTTTTGCGTAGCTAAGGTTCCGCTTTCTAAATATTCCGGCATTTCCTTGGGTTGAATCAGTTCCAGCGAGTGACTGCCGGTTCCTCCGTGGCGCAGTGGTCTTGGCAATGGCGAACGGTCATTGATAGCCAATATTCCAATTCCTTGAGGGCCGTAAAGTCCTTTGTGGCCGGCAC
>ENA-ORNQ01002503-ORNQ01002503.1-human-gut-metagenome-genome-assembly--contig:-NODE-2503-length-12277-cov-2.981345_pt1 | contig 12277 bp, 10 predicted proteins | sample MGYA00242116_ERZ509024 | MGnify/ENA primary metagenome ERZ509024 (study PRJEB26280, sample SAMEA2338697) | human gut metagenome | biome: human gut; feature: human-associated habitat; material: faeces...
CCGTTCTTTTTTCTCGGATGATGAGCTGGCTTCACTGGCCAGCCCGTCATATTCGCAGTGGTCTAAGATAAAGCCGGTGTGTTTTGGTCTCATTAAAGGTAATAAAGTTCCTACATCATTGAAGATAATATTTCTCTTATCAGAAGGTGACACATCACAGCTGGCCGGGCAGACCGACATTAATCCAGAAGATATCAACGGACTTTTTATAAATATACGCTATTCTGACTCAGGACTTACGCTTGTAACAGGAACCTCTGTCAGAACATTTACACTGGATAAGTCACTTGAACATGCTTTTGACTCATATGTAAAAGTATTCCTTGAAACCTCCGGCATTAACTATGAAGAAATTTCATAGAATTTTAATAATCTCCTGCAGCCGTGTATTTATGCGTATTACGCCCCTTTCTGTTAGCACTCATTTGTTTTGAGTGCTAATTTCTTCTTGACTTTGTTCATTTCCTGTATTAAATTACATTCTAGATTGATTTATGTTAAATTCATTTTGAATTAACAGGCACATAAAAGCTTATCAGGCTTTTAAATATATTTAATGGAGGATTGATTAATATGGCAAACGAACATGGTAATTTATCAATTAACAGCCAGAATATTTTCCCTATAATTAAAAAATGGATGTATTCTGACCATGATATTTTCTACAGAGAATTAATTTCTAATGGTTGTGATGCAATTACAAAGCTAAAAAAACTTTCTTTAATTGGTGAGTATGAAGCCCCTGATGATATTGAATATAAACTTGACGTTAAAGTAAGTCCTAAAAACAAGACTATCAAAATCATTGATAATGGTATTGGTATGACTAAGGATGAAGTAAATGAATATATTAACCAGATAGCATTTTCAGGTGCAGAAGCTTTCCTTGAAAAATACAAGGACAAGACTAACGAAGACCAGATTATCGGTCATTTTGGTCTCGGTTTCTACTCTGCATTTATGGTTGCTGACAAAGTAACTATCGACACGCTCTCTTTCCAGAAAGATGCAACAGCAGTTCATTGGGAATGTGACGGCGGTACTGAATATGACATGAAAGATTCTGACAAGCAGAATGTCGGCACAGAAATCACGCTTTACCTTAATGAAGACAGTTATGAATTTGCAAATGAATATAAAGCAAGAGAAGTTATTGAAAAATACTGCTCATTCATGCCTGTACCTATCTTTTTAACTAACGAGGATGAAGAACCAAAGACAGAGGAAATTCCTGAGGAAGAAGTTACAGAAAAAGATACTGTTATTGAGACATTTATAAAAGAAGCCGAGACAGAAGAAGTCGAAAAAGAAGACGGAACAAAGGAAACAGTCGAAAAAACTCCTGCCAAAAAAATGGCTAAAATAGTAAAACGTCCTGTTCCTTTAAATGATATTCATCCACTTTGGACAAAACATCCAAACGAATGCAGCGATGAAGATTACAAAGAATTTTACCGCAATGTATTCCACGATTATAAAGAACCTTTATTCTGGATTCATCTGAACATGGATTATCCATTTAATTTAAAAGGTATTCTTTATTTTCCAAAGATTAACACAGAGTATGAAACTATTGAAGGCACAATAAAGCTTTATAATAATCAGGTATTCGTTGCTGATAACATAAAAGAAGTTATACCTGAATTCCTGCTTCTTCTCAAAGGCGTTATTGACTGCCCTGACCTTCCTCTTAATGTTTCAAGAAGTGCATTACAAAATGATGGTTTCGTTAAGAAGATTTCTGAGTATATTACTAAAAAAGTCGGTGACAAGCTCACAGGAATGTACAAAACACAGAAAGAATCATATGAAAAATATTGGGATGACATCAATCCATTTATCAAATTCGGCTGCTTAAAAGATGAAAAATTTGCAGAAAAAATGAATGATTATATTATCTTTAAGAACATTGACGGCAAATATCTCACACTCAAGGAATGTCTTGAAGAGAATAAAGAACATCATGAAAATACTGTATTCTATGTTACTGATGAAACAGAACAGAGCCAGTATATCAACATGTTTAAAGAAGCCGGTATTGATGCTGTAATCCTTACACATAACATTGATCAGCCATTCATAACTCACCTTGAGTCTAAAAACGAAGGTGTTAAATTTGCAAGAATAGATGCTGACTTATCAGACAGCTTCAAGGAAGAAACAAGTGAAGATGAATTGAAAGAAATATCTGAAACACTCACTGAAACTTTCAAGAAAGCTCTTGGCAAAGATAATCTTAATGTCAAAGTTGAAAAGTTAAAGAATGCATCTATTTCATCAATGATTACTCTATCTGAACAGGACAGACGTATGCAGGATATGATGAAAATGTATAATATGTATGGCATGGATTCATCTATGTTTGGTGCCAACAGCCAGACACTTGTCCTCAATGCCAATAATGAACTTGTCAAATATATTGCTGAACATAAAGATGGCGAAAATACAACTCTCATGTGTGAACAGCTTTATGATCTTGCTATGCTCAGTCATGCACCACTCACACCTGAACAGATGACTAATTTTATTGCAAGAAGTAATAAAATTATGGAATTGCTTGCTAAATAAGTAATTTTAACGTATTATATAAAAGAAAGGCACTGGGATTATATTGCCTCAGTGCCTTTCTTTTAAATTTTTTAAAATGAGGGTTATTATGTCAGATTATAACAATACACACAGTAACAATACTAATGACGATTTATATGATGATGACTATATTACATATGAAGAAACAAATGATGATGATTATATAGATGATGATGTTCTTGATCCGGAATTAGATGATTTCGATATTTATAGACAAAATCATTCTACAAACAAAAAATCATCATTAAATAAACAAAAACCAAAGCTCAATCCTTTTGTTGAAGAGGCTTTAAGCATAATCAAACTAATTGCCGTTGCATTTATAATAGCATTTATTTTTACACAATATATTATTGTAAATGCCGAAGTACCTACAGGTTCAATGAAAAATACCATCATGGAGGGTGACAGGCTTATCGGTTTCAGATTATCTTATTTGTTCAGCAAACCTGAACGTGGCGATGTAATAATTTTCAAATATCCTGATGATGAAAAACAAAATTTTGTCAAACGTGTAATCGGAATACCAGGTGATGTCGTTCAGATTATTCATGGAAAAGTTTATGTCAATGGTAATGAGCTGGATGAACCTTATTTACGTGAACCTATGAACGATAATGAAGAGGAACAGGTGTTTGTTGTTCCTGAAGGTCACTATTTCGTAATGGGTGATAACCGTAATGATTCTTTGGATTCAAGATATTGGAAAACAAGTAATTATGTTTCAGAAAAGAAAATTCTTGCAAAAGTAATATTCAGATATTACAACCAGTCAAGACATAAAATTAATTTCAAATTATTTAATTAATTTTCATTTAATTGATTTGAATAAACTACACATTTTTGCACATATTAAACATGTTCGGAATATCCGGACATGTTTTTTTCGCGGAAATAATTATTTACGCAGAACAGGAGGATTTTATGACCACTTTAGGATGTAATGTAAACGCATGTTCACACAACAAAGACAATTGCTGCTGTCTTTCATCAATCGAAGTTCATGGAAACAGTGCATGTAAATGTGATGAAACATGCTGCGGTAGTTTCTACGAAGCCGACAGTGAAACAGCAAAAAACGCAAGCGAATCTCCTAAAATCAATCTAAGCATCTCATGTGAGGCTTCTAATTGTGTATATAACGAAGACAAAAAATGTAGTGCCGACCATATTGATATCTCAGGCATCTGTGCACAGGATGCATCAGAAACTGTCTGTGCTTCATTTAAGTGTAAGTAGTATAAATAATGGGAGAAACGTGTACCGCAAGGTGCACTATAAATAATAGGAAGTCCGCCATAAGCGGACTTCCCATTATTTATCAGAAAAGTGATAATTATTTCCACCAAGTTTTTTAATAAAATACATTGCCTCATCTGCAGCCGATACAATAGAATCTTCATTTGTTCCATTCTCGGGCACAATTGCAATTCCAAGACTTGAATGAATATTTATCATCGCATTGTCAACTTCATATGATTCTTTAAAAGAATCAATTATACGCTGTGCATACTGCCCTACAACGTTATAATCATGACTGTCAACGATAACAGTAAATTCATCGCCTGCAAATCTGTATACACGGAACAGATTATCATTTATCTTTTGTATTCTCTGGGCAACTTCCCTTAGAACCATATCTCCGCTATTATGTCCGTAGGTATCATTAATATGCTTAAATTTATCAATATCAAACAAAAATACACTAAATTGCTTATTATCGCCAAAATACTTTATCAAATCTTCCTTAAATGCCATTCTGTTCGGAAGACCTGTCAACATATCATGATTTGCAAGTTTTTCATATTTTTCCGTTGAAATACTTAAATTCTTATTTATCTTCTCTTTATGCATATTAGATGCAAACAGGCATACAGATATAACAATTAGAATTGCTATTATAATTCCAGAAAAGATAATAATATCCCTATTTCTTTCAAAAAAATTCTGTTCATGATTGATAATAATTGCAGTTTTAGGAAGCAATTTTGATGAAACTTCATATTTTTTCATAACATTCTCATCAAACATAATCACTCTCGGCGGTTCTGTCTGTACTTCAATACTTGAAACATCTGTACCATTAAAATACTGCTGTACCATTGACGCCGCAATTTTTGCCATCTCCTTCTGAGATACCATCTCACCACCGATAACGCCTTTTCCCATACCTATAGACACAATACTGAATGTAGGAACAGGTGCATTTTCTGATACAAGCTTTATTCCCTGTGAATCTATATATGTATTTCCGTCTTTATCACTGCTGCACATTATATATATAAGAATCGTATCCGAATCAAGACTTTTTATTTTTTCAATCAAATCATGCTGACTTAGTTTTGATGCATTAATTTCATCAAACTCATATTGCGGATAAATATTTTTATATTTATAATACTGTATTCTCTCACCCCTACCGGTAACAGTATCATCAAGAATTGCAACAATCTTTTTTGCATCCGGAATAATCTTTGATGCAGCCTTAATTGTATTTTTGTATGAAAGACTTTCAACGACACCTGTAATCTGTGATGATGCTGAGACTTCAACTGCCTTATCACTATTGTTGACACCTTCAAAAAATATCGGAATATCTTTAAATAATGTATCCTTATTATCCACAGCAAAATTAAATGCTGCATCATCACCGACGATAATTGCATCATATGGTTCAACCTCGCCAAGATAATAAACCATATGCCTGTAAAAATCATCAACACTTTCTGATGATGTCAGATTTTTTGAATCCATAAACTTATAATCAATAACTACATCTTCATTAAGTACTTCTTTTATACCGGCAATCTGTTCAGGCACTGTTTCCCATGCATATGAATATGAGCTTATAAAAAGGACTCTCTTTTTTGCAGCGTACTTGTGCTGATTTCCTTCCTGTGCATAAACACTCTTGTATAATAATGACATACTGCTCACTGCACTTATCATTACTATAATAAATAATATTGCTTTTAGAATTCTACTTCTTTTTAATCTGTCAGTTCCAAAAAAGCTTTTCATATTCTCTCCTGTCTCTGACACCGCCCCTGTACTTATGCGTTGCCGGTATTTTTATATTTTATCTTTGATATCTTTTTAATATCTCATATACCTCTTCCTGCGTAGCACATTTCATAACTTCATCTGCAACTTTATCTGCTTCAGCTTTTGTCCATTTTGCAATCTGTGCACGCGTCCTTAAAATTGATGATGCATTTACACTAAATTCCTTTAATCCAAATGATATAAGAAGTGGTGTAAGAAGTGGATCTGCAGCAGCTTCGCCACACATTCCCGCTATAATATTCTCATTTGCAGCTGCACTTATAATTCTTTTAATTGAACGTATAACTGCAGGATTGTATACAGAATATAAATATGCAACCTTTGAATTGCCACGGTCAACAGCCATTGTATACTGTGTAAGATCGTTTGTACCGATACTGAAAAAATCGGCTTCTTTTGCAAGCAGATCAGCGATTTCACTTGCCGCTGGAGTTTCAATCATAACACCGACACTTATATTTTTATCATAAGGTATATTTTCCCTATCCAGGTCAGCTTTGATATCTTCAACTAAAACTTTTACTTCTCTCAGCTCATTTACACACGTAACAAGAGGTATCATTATCTTTATTTTACCAAATACACTTGCTCTAATCAATGCTCTTAATTGAATTTTATACATTTCTTTTCTGTCAAGACAATATCTGACTGCCCTGAATCCAAGAAATGGATTATCCTCTTTTTCCATTCCAAGATATGGAATATTTTTGTCTCCTCCAACATCAAGCGTTCGTATTATTACTTCTTTTCCATCCATCATAACAGCTGTCTTTTTATATGCTTCAAATTGCTCTTCTTCCGATGGAATCTGCGTATTTTCCATAAATAAAAATTCTGTCCTGAAAAGTCCGATGCCTTCACCGTCATTATCTTTGACATTTTTTGCATCTTCCGGTTTTCCTATATTTCCAAACAGTTCTATCTCAATAGAATCAGCTGTTTTTGTGGCTTTGTTTCTGTATTTATTTAATTCTTCTTTATCTTTAAGATATTTTTCTTTCTTTGCCGTATATTCTGTAATCTCTTCTTTTGACGGATTAAGAATGACACATCCTTCTTTTCCGTCAATCACTGCCTCCATCCCATCTCTTGCATTGTCGGTTATATCATCTACGCTGAACACTCCCGGTATTTCCAAAGCTCTTGCAAGTATAGCAGAATGTGATGTAAAGCCTCCTGCCTGTGTTATGATGCCTTCTACATTTTCCTTTACAATTCCGGCAGTCATTGAAGGTGTTAAATCTTTTGCAACAATTATGCTGCCTTTAGGCACTTCGCTTATATCAATATCTCTGTCTCCTGTAAGAATTTTTAACAGACGAAGCCTGATATCTTTAATATCCGCCGCTCTCTGGACTGTAAGCTCATCATCTGTCATTGTAAACATTTCAATAAACTGTTCACATACTTTATCAACAGCTTCTTCTGCACACATTCCGCTGTTTATCTTATCTTTAATTTCATCCTGCATAAACGGGTCTGACAGCATTATTATATGTCCCTCTATAATTTCTGCATTCTTTTCTCCTGCTGTTTTTCTCATATGTTCAGCCATTTTTGTTGTTTTTTCAATAAATTTATCAACTGCCTGTAAAAACCGTTTTATTTCATTTTCTTTATTCTCTGGCGATTTTATCTCGTACACAGGCATATCATTTTTTATAATAACAATTTTTCCGATTCCATAGCCCGAAGACCCACCAATTCCTTTATACATAACTGCCTCCTTTTAACTCCTAAACCACAAAGCCGCCGGAACATGAACCGGCGGCTTATCAATAGCTATACGTACTTTATTCTCCAAGTCCCGATTCAATTAATGCGGCAATGCTTTCACAAGCCTCCTGCTCATCAGCACCATCACATTCAACTTCTATCTGGGAACCACATTTCATACATCCCGCAATAATATTCATAACACTCTTGGCATTAATCTTTTTTCCATTAAATACCAGACTAATATTACTTTTATATTTTGCCGCTTCTTTAGCAAGCACGCCTGCCGGACGCATATGAAGTCCCTGTTCATTTTTAATCACCACTGTTTTTGATACCATAATAATTCTCCTGTCTGTTCATTACGCTTTTATTTTCACTTTACTTTTTTCTTTAATGCTGAAAGAATTAATGCTCCAACTATACTTCCTACTGCAAGTGCAAATATATACATAAGCCAGTTGCCAACAACCGGAAATACAAATACACCACCATGAGGTGCCCTCAATGTACATCCAAATGCCATTGACAGACCACCTGCAACTGCCGAACCAACAATACAGCTTGGAATTACTCTTAATGGATCAGATGCTGCATATGGAATTGCTCCTTCTGATATAAAACATAATCCCATAATATAGTTTACCACGCCATTTCTTCTTTCTTCATCATTCCATTTATTCTTAAAAAATGTTGTTGACAATGCAATAGCTATCGGTGGTACCATTCCACCAATCATTACAGCTGCCATAACATCAAAGTTACCTGTAGCAAGCGATGCAGTACCAAATACATATGCAGCCTTATTTACCGGTCCACCCATATCAACGCTCATCATGCCTGCAACAATTATTCCAAGAAGAACTTTTGATGTATTTCCCATGCCATCAAGCCAATTGCTTATTCCTGTATTAATCCAGCCCATAGCAGGATTAACAGCACACATTACAAGTCCTATAATTATAATTCCGCCGAGAGGATATATAAGCATCGGTCTTATTCCGTCCATACTCTTTGGAAGCTTTCTGGTTATCTTCTCCAGAAGAAGTACAACATATCCTGCAACGAAACCTGCCAGAAGTGCTGCTAGAAATCCTCCTGAAATTCCGACTGTCTTACCCTGTGCAAGATCCACAAAATTAGTTCCGTTCATTGCAAGCACACCACCGGCAAAACCAACTGCAAGTCCGGGTCTGTCTGCTATTGATGATGCAATAAATGCGGCAAGTATCGGTAACATAAATGCAAAAGCTGCATTGCCTGTTGTCTTGAAAAATGCAGCAGCAGGCGTATTCATACCGAAATTAGACGGGTCAATTGAATAATCATCAAGAAGAAATGCAAGTGCAATCATTATTCCGCCGCCAATTACAAATGGAAGCATATGCGAAACACCATTCATAAGATGTTTGTATATTACATGCCATACGCCTTCTTTTTCACCTGATGAAAGGCTTTCCTTTTGTCCACCCTCCTCATGGTACACCGGAACTTTCTTTTCTACAATTTTGGTAATCAACTCTTCCGGTTTATGAATTCCATCCGATACTTTCGTAAACAATACCGGTTTTCCGTCAAATCTTGCTGTTTCTACATTTTTATCAGCTGCAACAATTATGCCATCGCACGCTTCTATTTCCTCAGCTGTAAGTGCATTCTTTACACCGCCCGAACCATTAGTCTCGGCTTTCAGGCTGTAACCCATATTTTCTCCAGCTTTCTGCAATGCTTCTGCCGCCATATATGTATGGGCGATTCCAGTTGGACATGCAGTTACAGCCAGTACACGATACTTTGCATTATTGTCATTTTGTCTAATCTGCTTTTCTCTTTGTTCTTTTTCATCTAAAGATTCTTCATCACCATATTTTTCTGATTCTTTTTCATCAATCACAGCCAAAAATTCCTGTTTGCTTTTTGCATTCAAAAGCTTATCTTTAAAATCTTCATCCATAAGAAGAACCATAAGGCGTGATAAAACCTCAAGGTGAACATCCGCACCGTCCTCAGGTGCTGCTATCATAAAAAACAGATTGGACGGCTGTCCGTCAAGTGCTTCATAATCAACTCCATCCGGTACTGTAATTGCTGCAAGTCCCGGTCTTTTTACTGCACTGCATTTTGCATGAGGAATTGCTATTCCTTCGCCAACAGCTGTTGAACCCTGCTCCTCTCTTGCTTTTATGGCCTGTGTATACTCAGCCTTGTCTGACAGATTTCCTGCTTTTTCATGAAGGTTTACCAAAATCTCAATAGCAGATGATTTGTCCTTAACTGAAACACCAAGCTCAATTCCCGATTCATTTAATAATTCTGTAATCTTCATGTCATCTTCCATCCTTTCTTTTTATTTTTTTATTTTTAACACATCTATTATATGTGTCATTCACTGTTATAACTGTTTTAACTGTTTTAACAATTCTTCCGTCTTTTCCTTAGTGGCAAGCCCTTCCAGAAAAGCTGTGGCACCGCCTGCGGCAGTTGCATATTTTAGGGCTTTTTCGTAATTCCTGTCCTTAAAATAACTTGCAACAAACCCCGCAACCATCGAATCTCCTGCACCTACCGAATTAACAACCTGTCCCTTTGCAACGCCTATTTTATATACCTTTTTGTTTTCCGTAAAAAGCACCGCACCGTCACCTGCCATAGAGACAAGCACATTTTTTGCCCCCATATCCTGTAATTTACCTGCATAATAGTTCATCTGTTCTTCATCAAGTGATGTCTTCCCGAACATTTCCGCAAGTTCATGGTTATTCGGTTTAATAAGAAATGGTCTGTATTTTAATACATTCAGTAAAAGTTCTTTTGTAGCATCAACCACAACATTAACATTCTTCCCTGAAATTCTTTCTATAAACTGCTCATATATATCTTCAGGAACACTTTTTGGTATCGCCCCTGCAAGTATCAGCATATCACCATCTTTTATTTTCTCCAGTTTCTTAAAAAGCTTTTCAAGCTCATCTTTTGAAATTTCGGGACCTGCCGCATTAATATCCGTTTCCTTTGTGCCCTTAACTTTAACATTTATTCTGCTTAATCCACTGTTAAGATGTATAAAATCCGTCTGAACACCCAGATTTTTTACGCCACTTTCAATCTCTTCACCTGTAAATCCCGCAACGAAACCTAATGCTATACTTTCAACGCCAAGATTATGCAATACAGTCGAAACATTAATTCCTTTTCCGCCATATAAAACATATTCACCATGGCTTCTGTTTACCTGACCAGCTGTAAGATTATCAACATGCATCGCATAGTCAATTGCAGGATTCAGTGTAACCGTATAAATCATTCAACATGCACCTCCTTAATCAGAGTAAGTTCTTTATACTTATCTTTAACAATACCATCCGTTACAATACACGCTTTTTCTAACGGAGCAAATGTTACAGCTGTAACTTTGCCAAACTTTGTGTGGTCAGCAAGAACATAGCTCACATAACTGTGATTGACTGCTTCTTTTTTCAACATTGCTTCATCTGTGTCAACTGTTGTAAATCCATGTAACGGATGTATTCCGTTAGCACCGATAAAAGATTTTGTAAAATTGAATTTTTTTATGCTCTCAACAGCCTCACTGCCGACAACTGCCTCAGTCTTTGCTCTTATAAGTCCACCCGCCATATAAGTTTTAAATCCTTTAGATATCAGTTTTTTTGCATGTACAATTCCATTCGTAACAAATACGGCCGACACACTTATGTCTATATAATCAATAAGAAACTCTGTTGTAGTTCCTGCATCTATATATATAAAATCATCATTCTGGATTGTTGAAGCTGCATACTCTGCTATAGCTTTCTTCTCTGCTACATTCTTTTCGTACTTGGTATCAACATCATCTTCAGATGTAAGGAACTCCTGTTCAACTGCTGCTGCACCTCCACGGATTCTCTTTACTTTTCCCAGTTCATCCAGTGCTGTCAGATCTCTTCTTATTGTTGCCGCTGATGCACCTATTTCATTCACCAGCTGCTCAACCGTCACAGCCTGATTCTTTTCAACTGCTTCAATTATCAGTCTGTATCGTTCCTGTGTCAGCATTAATAACCACTCCCTTAAACCATTTTCTTTACCTATGATTAAAATATCACTCTTTTTAATCATTGTCAATCATTTTTAATCAAATTCAATCATATTTTTTCATTTTTTGATTGATTTTGATAGAATTCAAGTCAAAAAAAGAGAGAAACCGACATTAAATGTCAAGCTTCTCTCTTTATATTATTAATGTTATTAATTACAAATCCATCATGCACAGGCATAAAACTTAGTCTGCCAAATGATTAAATTAAACTCTTGAAAGATATTCACCTGTACGTGTATCGATTTTGATTGTATCTCCCTGATTTACAAAGAGTGGAACCATAATCTTAGCACCTGTCTCAAGAATAGCAGGCTTTGTAGCACCTGTTGCTGTATCACCCTTAACACCAGGTTCAGACTCTGTAATCTGAAGTTCAACGAAAAGAGGTGGTTCAATAGCAAATACCTTGCCCTGATGCGAACATAACTTAACCATTTCGTTTTCCTTAACGAACTTTAATGCATCGCCTACATCTTCCTTTGCAAGAGCAATCTGCTCGAATGTTTCTGTATCCATGAAGTTGTAAAGATCTCCATCAGAATATAAATACTGATATTCTTTTCTGTCAATGTGAGCAAGCTCAAGCTTCTCTGTTGGTCTGAAAGTCTTTTCAACCACACCACCACTCACGATGTTCTTCATCTTTGTTCTAACAAAAGCAGCGCCCTTACCAGGCTTTACATGCTGGAATTCAATAATCTGCCAGATACCGTTATCCATCTGAACTGTAATACCGTTCTTAAAATCTCCTGCACTTACCATTCTTTGGTATACCTCCTAAATTATCAATAACTTATAATATTTTAT
>ENA-ORNQ01002504-ORNQ01002504.1-human-gut-metagenome-genome-assembly--contig:-NODE-2504-length-12275-cov-4.261293_pt1 | contig 12275 bp, 10 predicted proteins | sample MGYA00242116_ERZ509024 | MGnify/ENA primary metagenome ERZ509024 (study PRJEB26280, sample SAMEA2338697) | human gut metagenome | biome: human gut; feature: human-associated habitat; material: faeces...
GGCTACAAGGTCTACGGCGCGGACGGCTGCCAGATCACGACGGAGGCCGCCGCAGCCATTCAGCAGGAGATCGACCGTATTGATCCCTTCGCGGATGTCCATACTCTCGATTTTGCCGAAGGGCTCGCCTCCGGCATCATCGCCTATATTGGCGAGGACACCGTGGAGCGGTATCTCGCTGCGGTATCGGCGGCGTCGCTCCTGCCGGAGGACGTTTCGCGCAGCGCCTCCATCGTATACACGCCGCTCAACGGGACAGGCATTTCCTGCGTGCCGCGCTGCCTTCGCGCGCACGGCTTTGCGAACATCACCATCCCGCCGGAGCAGGCGGAGCCGGACGGAAATTTTCCAACGTGCCCCTACCCCAACCCGGAGATCCGCGAAGCGCTCTCCGTCGGGCTGCGTCTGGCGGAGAAAACGGGCAGCGAGCTGCTGCTCGCCACGGACCCGGACTGCGACCGCGTCGGCGCGGCGGTGAAGACCGCCGAAGGCTACCGGCTCATCACCGGCAACGAAATGGGCGTGCTGCTGCTCGACTTTGTCTGCCGGATGCGCCAGGCAAACGGCACGATGCCGGAGCGCCCCGTGGCGGTAAAAACCATCGTGACGACGCCAATGGCAGAGAAGGTCGCCGCGCATTACGGCGTGGAGCTGCGGAACGTTCTGACCGGGTTCAAATACATCGGCGAACAGATCGGGCTTCTCGAAAAGGCCGGGGAAGCCGGCCGGTACATTTTCGGCTTTGAGGAGAGCTACGGCTATCTGAGCGGCAGCTTTGTGCGCGATAAGGACGCGGTGAACGCCGCTCTTCTCATCTGCGAGATGCTCGTCTGGTATAAATCGCAGGGCAAAACGCTCGCGGACGCGCTGGAAGCGCTGTACGCGCAATACGGCTTTTTTGAGACGAAGCTCCTATCCTTTACGTTTGAGGGCTCGGCAGGCTTCGCGCATATGACGGAGCTGCTCGACTCTCTCCGTCTCTCGCCCCCGGCGGAGCTGGCGGGCGAAGCCGTGCGGCAGGTCATCGACTACGACCGGGACGAAACAGGGCTTCCGCGCTCCAATGTGCTGCGCTTTATTCTCGACGGCGGCGAAGTTGTTGTGCGTCCCTCCGGCACGGAGCCGAAGCTCAAGATCTATCTCACCGCCGCCCGGGAAAGCCGCGAGGAGAGCCGCGCCATGCTTGCCTTGCTCGAAAAGCGGCTTACCGATTGGGCAAAATAAAAGGAGTGTCTATGGCAACATCCAAAGAGTATATAGAATTTGTCTGTGAACAGCTTGACGGGATCGATAACGTCACCTATAGGAAAATGTTCGGCGAATACATGGTGTATGTCAACGCCAAGCCCCTTCTGATCGTGTGCGACAATACCGTCATGGTGAAAAAAGCGCCGGAGCTCGCCTCTCTTATGGAAGGCGCGCCCGACGGCATTCCCTATGAGGGCGCCAAGGTGCATTATATTCTCGACATCGAAAACCGGGAACTCGTCCGCAGCGTGATTGCAGTCCTGGAGCCGATCACGCCGCTGCCGAAAAAGCGCGCAAAAAAGAAAGACGAATAATTGCAGAAATCGCCCCGCGGCCGACGAGCCGCGGGGCGATCTTCGTTTAACAAGGATTTTACAAAAAAACCGTAGCGCATTTAACATTCGTTCTGCTACGCTGATTTTGTAAAACAAATATCAGGAAAAGGATAATTTATGGACATTTTTGACACGCTTACGATGCTCGGCGGCCTGGCGCTGTTCCTCTTCGGCATGAGTCTGATGGGGCAGGCGCTCGAACGGCGCGCCGGCGGAAAGCTCCGCTCCCTGCTCGACAGAATGACCGGAAAGCCCATCGCCGGATTTCTCACCGGTCTCGGCGTGACCGCCGTGATCCAGAGCTCTTCCGCAACGACTGTTATGGTCGTAGGCTTTGTAAATTCCGGACTGATGACGCTGCGCCAGTCGATCAGCGTCATTATGGGCGCAAACGTCGGCACGACCGTAACGGCGTGGCTTTTGAGTCTCGGCGACATTGACGGCTCGAGCGTTCTTATCCGCCTTCTCAAGCCGACCTCCTTTACCCCGATCCTCGCCGTGATCGGCATCGTCCTCTATCTTTTCTGCAAAAGCAGCCGCAAAAAGGATTCCGGCGTCATCCTGCTCGGCTTCGCCACGCTGATGTTCGGCATGGAGACGATGAGCGGCGCGGTATCGGGGCTGCGCAATGACCCGGTGTTCGTTAATCTCTTCCTTGCGTTCAAAAACCCGCTGCTCGGCGTGGTGGCCGGTGCGGTGCTCACGGGCATCATCCAGTCGAGCTCGGCTTCGGTCGGCATTTTGCAGGCGCTCTCCGCCACCGGCGCGGTGAGCTACGCCGCAGCGATCCCCATCATCATGGGCCAGAACATCGGCACGACCGTGACGGCGCTCCTCTCCTCCATCGGCACGAACAAAAACGCGCGCCGCGCCGCCGTGGTGCATCTGATGTTCAACGTTATCGGCGTTGTCGTCCTGCTCACGGTATTCACCGTAGTGCGAACAGCGCTCGCCCCGGCGCTGCTCGACGAGGCCGCGACCCGCTCCGGCATCGCCATTGCCCATTCGGCCTTCAACCTTCTCTGCACCGCCATGCTCCTGCCCGCCGGGGGACTGCTTGAAAAGCTCGCCATCCGGATCGTACCGGACAGCGGCGAGAAGGAACAGCGCGTGGAGCTGGACGAGCGCCTGCTCGCAACACCGGCGCTGGCGCTCTCCCGGAGCCGCGCCGTTGCCGCAGACATGGCCGAGCACGCCGTGCGCGCACTGAAGGATTCCCTCACCGCGATCGACAGCTGCTCCCCCGCTCTCGCCGAGAGGATCCGGCAGGACGAGGAGCTGTGCGACCATTACGAGGACATTCTCAGCACCTATCTCGTAAAGCTCAGCGCCGAGCAGATGGGCACCGCGGAAAGCGAAGAGGCCGCCGCTCTTTTGAAATCCATCGGCGATTTTGAGCGCATCTCCGACCACGCCGTCAACACGCTCGAATCCGCCGAGGAGCTGCGCGACAAGAATCTCACATTCTCTCCGAGCGCCGTCGCCGAATTTTCGGTGCTCTCCGGGGCGGTCAGCGAAATTCTCGATCTTTCCCTTGCGTGCTTCGAGAAGAACGACAGCTCCATCGCCGCCGAGGTCGAGCCGCTCGAGCAGGTCATCGATCAGCTCAAGGAATCGATGCGCACGCGCCACATCCGGCGCTTACAGCAGGGCGGGTGCAGCATTGAGCTCGGCTTCATCCTCTCCGATCTTCTCACCGGTCTCGAGCGCACGTCCGACCACTGCTCCAATATTGCCGGGTGCGTCATCGATACGGCGCAGCACAATCTCAACCTTCACGAGTCGCTGCGCGCCACGCGTCTTGAGAGCTCCGACTTCATCCGCGAATTTAACCGCTACGCCCGCAAATACGCGCTTCCCGCGTCCGCGGCGGCCACAGACTGACTTTGTACTTTCTCTCACTCCGGCAGCGTCGTTTTGTCCTTGTGACGGCGGCGCTGCTTCCTTTTTTGCGGATATTCGACAGGTTTCCCCTTGCATTTATTCCTACCTTAATGGTATACTTATAGTTGATATGTTTCCAAAGGAAGTGGTTCCCATCGCTATCACAAGTGCCAGTCTGCCCGCCAAACGGCGGATCCTCACCGTATGCGTAAAGCTGTTTCTGGAAAAGGGCTACAAGAAAACGACCGTCGCCGAGATCGTACAGAAGGCGGATGTTTCCAACAGCACGTTCCAGAATATTTTCCGCGCCAAGGACGGCGTGCTCACCGAGCTCGTCGAGTTCATGTTCGACAACCAGTTCGGCATGGCCCGGCGCATTACCGACGCGGACCTTCCGCCGGTATTCGTCTATGCCGTGGAGACCGCCATCCAGCTCACGCTCACGGAGCTCAACGAGAACCTGCGTGAGATCTACATCGAAGCCTACACGCAGAACGAAGCCTCGGAGTACATCTTCCGCCAGACGGCGAAGGAGCTGCACGCCATTTTCGGCTCCTACCATCCCGAAATGACCGAGCGCGATTTTTATATCATGGAGCTCGGCTCCGCGGGCATCATGCGCGGGTACATGGCGCATCCCTGCTCGGAGGACTTCCCGCTTGAGGAAAAGCTCGACGCCTTCTTCCGGCTGAGTCTGGGCGGCTACGGCGTCCCGGCGGAGGAGATCGAGCGTGTCGTGCAGAAGATCCGCTCGCTCGACATCCGCGCCATTGCGCAGGGCGTCATGCAGCAGCTCTTCCACGCGCTGGAAATGCGCTACGCCTTTACTCTCGGCACACCCGAGACCGGCAATTAAGGTTCATAGGATACTATAATGCCGCCGGCATATCGCGATCTGCGATATGCCGGCGGTTTGTTACCAGCGGATATTCAGTTCCTGCTTGGCCGATTCGAGCCAGAGCGCCGAGGAGCGTCCGTCCGCGTCGAGACTGACTCCGACGGAGCATCCGCCGAGCCAGGTTCCGTCGGAGCGCTTTATATACTCCGCGTAGCCGTAATTTGCCGTGTCATCGGAAACAAGACCAACGAGCCAGACGTGCGTATTGCCGTCCGAGTCCGTGTAGTCATAGCGAAACGCCTTCGTCGGCGAGAGCTCGCCGGTGATGTCGATCGACTCGTTATTGACGATGAAGATCATCCTGCCGCCGCGCTGCACGACCGGCGGCGTCAGATTTTCCGTGTGGAGACGCACCTCGTTGTAGCTTTCGCCGTTTTCGTCAATGCCGGTCGTGACCTCCATATTATTCCCCCAGCCGAAAACATGGCCGAGGATCAGTCCGCCGCGGGCATACGCTGTCACGGCAAGGCCGAGCGCCAGCACCGTGCAGGCGCAGACGAGCACGAGCCGCCGTCCCGGGCGGAAGGTTTTCCGCTCCGCCCCTTTTTCCGCCGTCAGCGAAACGGTATCCGGCGCGCGCAGCGCGCCGAACGCCTGTTTATAAAGTTCTCCGTTATTCATCCGTCCAAACCTCCTGTAACGCTTCCTTCAGCAGTCTGCGCCCCCGGGAAAGGCGCACCTTTACGTTTGCTTCCGTAATGCGCAGTATCCCGGCGATCTCCCGCACCGAGTAATCCTCATAGTAAAAGAGATGGATCACAATCCGGTACTTTTCCGGCAGCTTCATGACCTTTTCAAACAGGTCGCCCGCCTCCGGCGACGGAAAGGCGAGCGTTTCCGCATAATCCTCCAGCGGTACGCCCCTGCGTCGCCAGAAGGACATCGTCACATTTTTCGCCTTGTTGATCGCCACACGGAGCAGCCATGCGCGGATATGCTGCTCGTCGGCAAACTGCGTGTTTGTCGTGTGGTAGCGGATAAACGTATCCTGAACAACGTCCTCCGCATCCGCAGCGTTCGCGCAGACATTGAACGCCGCGGAAAAGATACTGTCCTTATACTTTTCCACGACCACGCTTGTCTCTGTTTTCATGCATGATTCCTCTTTCTGAAAGGCCCTTCATCAATAAAACAATCGAAGCATGCCAAAGGTTACAAACGGATTATACAGCAAATGTCCCGAAGAGGATTCTTCGGGACATTTAGTTTACATAATTATTCTTCAGCCTTTGAGTCCGCCGGCCTGCAATCCGGAGACGAAGTATTTCTGGCAGAGGATGAACATGATGAGCACCGGCACGAGGCTCGCCACGGACATGGCGAACACATAGCCCCACTGCGTGAACTGGTGCTGGCCGAAAAAGCCGGAGATGGCGATGGGAAGTGTGCGCTTGGCGTTATCGTTGATGACGGTCATGGCCCAGGTGAATTCCTCCCACGCGGTGAGGAAGTTAAATATGCTCACCGACGCGATGGCAGGGCTGGCGAGCGGCAATATGATGCGGAAGAACACCGTGAATACGCTCCCGCCGTCGGCATACGCCGCCTCGTCAAACTCGCGCGGGATGCTCTCGATGTAGCTTTTGATCATAAACGTGGAAAACGGGATGACCCACGCGACATAGAACGGGATGAGCCCCGCGAGGCTGTTCGTGATGCCGAAAAACGACGCAAGCTGAAACTGCGGGATGATGAGCGTCGTGCCGGGGATGATCATCATGCCGATGACGAGCGCGAAAAGGAGCTTTTTTCCCGGAAACTCAAACCGCGCGAGACAGTACGCGAGCGCCGAGGCGATGATCGCCGCAAGGACGATCGTAATGACTGCTACGATGACGCTGTTGATGAAGTTGAGATAGAATTTCTCCTGCGCGAAGATGTACCGGTAGTTTTCCAGCGTGATCTCGCTGAGCTTCGGGAAAAAGTGCGGCGGAAACTCATAGAGCGCGCCGTTCGGCCGGAGCGACGTGGAGAGCATGTAGATCATCGGCATGACCGACACCGCGCCGCCCAGAAGAAGGAGAATGTAGCGGAGCGCGAGGCTCCAGCGGTTTTTTCTGCTTTTCATACCTCTCCCCTCCCTCAATCGTTCTGGCGCTTCATGGCGCGGAACTGCAAAAACGCCAGAATCATCAGCGTGACGGCCACGATGAAGCTCAGCGCCGCGGCGTAGCCGAATTCGCCGGTGCTGAACGCCTTATAGTACATCCACGTGAGCACCGTGTCCGTCTGGTGCATGGGCTTGCCGTCGGTGATCATTTTGATGGATGTGAACACGTTGAAGCCGCCGATCGTGAGCATGACGAGCGCAAAGAGGATCGTCGGGCGGATGCTCGGGAGCGTGATGTACCAGAACTTTTTCCAGCCGGTGCAGCCGTCCACGTCCGCCGCTTCGTAAAGCTCCGCCGGCACGGACTGGAGCGCCGCGAGAAACACCACAAGGTTCCAGCCCACGCCCTTCCAGATGCCGAGCAGCATGGCGACCGTGAGCCCGCCCCAGCGGGTATTCAGCCACGGGACATAGTCCTTCGTAAGGTGCAGCACGTTGCAGAGGAAATAGTTGAGCATGCCCTCGGTGTTGAATATGTACCGGAATACAAGCGAAACAATGACCCACGATGTGATGACCGGGATATAGTAGATGACCCGGAACGTCACCTGAAAGCGCGGGATGGAGTGGATGAGCACCGCCGCGAGAAGGCCGAGCGCCATCTGCCCCGGCACGGTGACGAGCGTATAGATGAGCGTATTTTCAAAGGCGACGAAAAACGTCTCATCGCTCAGTACCGCCTTATAGTTCTCAAGCCCGGCAAAGCTCATTTGAAATACCGACCCGAGATCCCAGTGCAGAAAGCTCATAACGAAGAGCTTCACGATCGGATAGACCGTAAAGAGTGCAAAAACGATAATCCCCGGCACGAGCAGCGCCGCGAACTGGGCCTTATTTCTGCCGGAACGCAGCATCATGGTCATCCCTCCCCTGTGGAATACGGTTGCCCCGCCGCCATACGCGGCGGGGCATGATAAAACTGTTGCGGAATACGAAGGATTATGCTAAATTTAGGCAAGCAGGCCGTCGATCGTGACCGCCAGCGCGTCGAGCGTCTCCTTCACATCCGCGCCGTTGACGAGGATCTTCGTCATGGCGGTCGTGAGCTCGTTGTCGATCTCCGACCATGAAGCGACCGCGGGGCGGGCCTTCGCCGTGGTGATGGCCTCAAGGAACGGAGCGAAGGAAGCATTCTTCACGGTTTCGCTCTCGAGCGCCGTCTTGTTCACGGGGATCTGGCCGCACTTGGCCATCTCTTCCTCGGCAAACGGGCTCGTCATAAACTGCATGAACTTCCACGCGGCGTCCTTGTGGGAGCCGTTGAACATTGCGATATCCTCGCCGCCGAGCACGGAGATCGATCCGGCTTCCCCGGCGGGCAGCTGGCAGTTGCCGTAAGCCATGTCGGGATAGGCGCCCGCAAGCTCCGCGGTCTTCCACGGGCCTTCGAGAAGGAAGATATACCGGCCGGTGCCGAAGCCGTCGGTCATCGGGATATCACCGCTGTTGTAGCCGGAAAGCTCGCCGTTCTTCGCCATATCCGCGAGCATCTGCACGGCGGCGATCGTCTTTTCGCTGTTGATGTAGCCGCTGGCCTTGGTATTGTCCTCGTTCGTGATCTCGCCGCCGTTCGACCAGATGTACGGCAGGACGTTCCAACCGGCGAGCGCGGGCTCGTTGAGACCCCAAACCGTCTGTCCGGCGCTGTTCTTCCCAGAGACTGCCGCGACAGCCTTCACAAATTCGTCCATCGTCGCGGGAACGGCGACGCCGGCCTCTTCGAGAGCCTTTTCGTTATAGAAGAGGATCTTCGTATTGGTGTTGAGCGCCATCGCGTAGTAGTGTCCGGAGACGAAGCCGGTGCTCATGGCGCTCTCCAGCAGATCGGCGGTGACGGAATCAAAATCGGCCATTTCCTCGTCGAGCGCGGTGAGAATGCCCATCTTCTGGAATTCGGGCACCCACGCGATATCCAGACGCGCCACATCCGGCAGCGTGTTGGACTGCGCGCTGATGAGGATCTTATCATGGAGGTCCGCCCACTCGTGCGAGACGGCGTTGACCTTGATCCCGGGATTCTCTTCCTCAAATCGGGGGATGAGAACATTCATAAGAGTTTCGTTCTCCGCCGACTGGGCGCTGTAGTGATGCCAGAAGTTGATCGTAACGGGTTCGGTTTCTGCGCTGCCTGCCGCCGGTTTTTCGGTGGTCTCCGTCGGCGGAACGGGGCTGGTGCTCGGCGCTTCGTTCGATCCGCACGCAGTGAATGCCGCTAACATCATTGCTGCGAGAAGGAGAAGCGCCAGCATTTTCATGGTAGACTTCTTCATTTTCGTCCCTTCGCTTTCTTCAGATATATTTCCGCGGAGCACGGCGCAAGATCGACGGTGATCCCGCCGCTTTCCGAGGATACAGGTTTTCTGCCGCTGATGCGGGGCGTCCACGTCCCCTCGGCGGCGATTTTCGTTTTCACCGGCTCGCTCCCGGCGTTGAGGACGACAAGGCTTTCGTCCTCGCCGCACGTCCGGCGAAAGGCATACACGTTGGAGACATCGTCGCAAAGGCACGCGCGGAAGTCCCCGCGGAGGAGGGACGGTGACTCCCGCCGTATGCCGATGAGTTTCCTGTAAAGGGCGAGAAGCTCTTTATTCTGCTTCTCCTCGTCCCACTCCATGGCGAGACGGCAGTCCGGGTCGTTGCCGCCGGAGAGCCCGACCTCGTCGCCGTAGAACACCGCGGGACAGCCGGGGAACGTCATCTGCAGCGCAGCGGCAAGCGCGTGCCTCCGTTTGTCGCGGCAGAGCCAGCGGAAGCGCTCGGTATCGTGGCTGTCGAGCGGGTTATAGAGCCGCAGCGCCGTTTCCCACGGATAGAGCGAGAGCATCCGGTTGAGCCGGTGATCGAGCTCCGCGGGCGATATCCGATCCTTTGCGAGCCAGTCCGCGGCGGCGTCCCGGAAGAGATAGTTCATCGCGCTGTCGAGCCGGTCGGGGGCGAGCAGCCGGTGCGCATCCGCCCACGCTTCGCCGAGCAGGAGCGCTTCCGGGTTTTCCTTTTTGATCGCGTCGGAAAAATGCTCCCAGAACTGCGTGGGCGCTTCGTCCGCCACATCCAGCCGCCAGCCGTCGATGTGGAAGTTGCGTATCCAGTACTTGCCGACCGTGATGAAATAATCCCTCGCTCCGGCGTCCGCCAGATTGATCTTCGGCATCCATTTGTAGTGGCCGACGCAGTCGTAATTTTCCAGCTTTTCGTTCACCGGGAAGCTCTGCGGGAAAAACCAGGAGGCATAGCCGGAGCTTTCGCCGTTTCGCACCACATCCTGAAACGGCGGCCAGTAGTACCCGCAGTGGTTGAATACGCCGTCGAGCAGCACCCGCAGCCCGAGCTTGTGGGCGCTGCGGACAAGCTCCGCGAGATCGTCCTTCGTGCCGAAGGCGGGATCGATGTCGAAATAATCCACAGTGTCGTACTTGTGGTTGGACGGCGCTTTGAATATGGGCGTGAGATACAGGCACGTTGCGCCGAGATCGCGGATGTACCCGAGCTTTTCGATGATACCGCGAAGATCGCCGCCCTGGAAATTCTCCCGCGTCGGCGGCGCGCCCCACGGTTCCGCGCCGGGCGGGTCGTTTGACGCCTCGCCGTTTCGGAAGCGTTCGGGGAAGATCTGGTAATACACCTGCTCCGATGCCCAGTCCGGCGCGCGGTACGCATCCGTCGGGTTCGGCCAGAGGAATTCAAAAAAGTTTTCCTCGTCATCCGGCGCCGAAAAGCCGTTTTTGCCAAGCCGGACGGTCTCGCCGCCGCTTTGGAAGAGCAGGGCATAGCGCGTGTAGGCGGAGATGCCGTCCGTTTGGATGACCGCCCGGTAATGATCGAGATACGCATCGCGCAGCTCCCGCTTCACGGGTATGCGGCAGCTCGACCGCTCCGTTTCATACCGCGGCCACCAGACGAGCGTGACGCTATCCACGTCACCCCGCGCGGCGCTCAGCGAGACGGTCAGCTCGTTTCTGCCGCGGGGGTATATGTGGTCTTCGGTGTTGCGAAATCGGATCGCCGCAAGATTCAACGGCAGCGCCTCCCCTCTTTATTTTTTCATGGTGGAGCCGCGCTCGATCACCTTCGTCGTGATCTGCGACCGGCTCGCGCCGAAATCGGGCTTTTCCATCTGCCGGAACAGCGTTTCGGCGGCGATCCGCCCGAGTTCAAACGTATCGACATCCACCGCGGAGATCGGAAGCTCCGCCATCTCCGTGACCTCGGTATTGTCAAAGCACAATATACCGAGCCCTTCGGGAACGCGGATGCCGAGCTCTCTCGCGCCGCGCAGCGCGGCGAGCGCCATTTTATCGTCGCAGCAGATCACAGCATCGGGCGCAGCGGCGCTCGTAAAGAGCGTTTTGAGATAAAGCTTCGTTTCGTCGAATGCCGCAGCGGGGCTGACACGGTAGACCGGATTGGGCGTCAATCCGGCGCGGGCAAGCTCCGCGCGGTAGCCGTCGAGACGGTCGCGCGTGAAAAGCTCCTTATCCCCGCGTGTGAGAAAGCCGATGCGCCGGTAGCCCTTGCCGAGAAGATACCGCACGGAGGCCGCGCCCGCCTGTTCGTTGGAGATATCCACCCAACTGATCTTACTGCCTGCGTGCTTCATGCGGCCAAGGACAACGAACGGAAAGGACATCTCCTCCACGAGCTTTACGATCGAGCTTTGGAGCAGCGACACGGGAAGCACAAGACCGTCGATCTTCTTGCTCAATATCAGCTTTTCGAGCGAGCCCATACCGCCGCGCTCGTCGTTCGCGCTCGTGATGATGAAGTTGTAGCCTTTTCGGTGCGCCGCCGTTTCAATGCCGAAAACGGTGTTGTTGAAAAAGCGGTTGGCGTAGGAGCGCGTGTCGGAAACGTTGACGGCGATGGCGATCGCGCGGGCGCTGCCGCTGGCAAAGCTGCGGGCAATATCGTTGGGGACGTATTTCAGTTCCTCCATCGCGCGGTAGATGCGCTCGGTCGTTTCCCCGGAGATTGGCGCGGATTTGTTGATGACGCGCGACACCGTAGACGCCGAAACACCGGCCAGCTTCGCCACATCCCGTATGGTAGCAGACATGGTTCGCCCTCCTTCCCGCATTTATGCAACCGTTTGCATATCCGGCCGCAAAGCGCCCTTTTTCCGCCGGAAGACGATGGTGTATCTCCGGAAATTCAAAGAAAAAAGGTCATGCAACCGTGTGCATTCTCATGCTATCACAGGGGCAAAAGAGCGTCAACGCTGTTGCATGAATGTTGCACGCGGCCCAAAAGGTTCGGCAGTTCCGCTAATTTTTCCGCCGTATTTTGTGGCAATCCGCCATCTCCCGGATGTGCAAAGCGGCAGAGCCATGGCATCCATGGCTCTGCCGCTTTTATATGCTGTGATATCCTGTTCTTATAAATACCGGCCGGTGATGCTGTTTTCGTCGGCACGGATCTCCTGCGGCGTTCCGACCGCCACGATGCGTCCGCCCGCGTCACCGCCGCCGGGTCCCATGTCAATAACATAGTCCGCGTTGCGGATCACATCGAGATCGTGCTCGATGACGATAACGGTCGCGCCGTTATCGAGCAGCGCCTGAAAAACGCCGAGCAGCACCCGCACGTCGAGCGGGTGCAGACCGATGGACGGTTCGTCGAACACGAAAACGGAATCCGTCTGCGTTTTGCCGATCTCGCTGGCCAGCTTCAGCCGCTGCGCTTCGCCGCCGGACAGACTGGGCGTTTCTTCTCCCAGCGTGAGATAGCCCAGGCCCAGATCCTCCAGCACCTTCAGGCGCTGGTGCACAACCTTCAAATCCTTCAGGGCCGCGAGCGCCGTGTG
>ENA-ORNQ01002521-ORNQ01002521.1-human-gut-metagenome-genome-assembly--contig:-NODE-2521-length-12227-cov-11.324926_pt1 | contig 12227 bp, 7 predicted proteins | sample MGYA00242116_ERZ509024 | MGnify/ENA primary metagenome ERZ509024 (study PRJEB26280, sample SAMEA2338697) | human gut metagenome | biome: human gut; feature: human-associated habitat; material: faeces...
CAGAGTCGGTGCAGCATCGGTAAATCTCAGTCAGCTGCTCCGGGCTGAAAAGCTGTTCCTTTGGGATAAGCCCGGAGCGTGTGGCGAAGTCCTGCTTGGCGCCATCGTAGTTCTCCATAAAGTAGTGTCCGTGTACCACACCCGTGCGGTCATAGTCCCAATCCCATGTGACGAATTGAACGCCGTATTTGCTCGGAGAACCTGCCAGCACCGTGCCGCCGAAGTCAGCGAGGATGCGGTAGTCGCCATCCAGTCCGCTGGCTTTGAGCTGCGGGGCGGCTTCCATAGCGGTCATATACTCCAGCGTCTTCGCGGCGATGTCCTCGACGCGATATAGGGCATCCTCTGCCTGGGGCGTGTCCACATCTTCCCGGCGATAGAATACGCTGCCCTTGCCGGTAATGCGGCAGAGGGGTGTGCCATTCCAATGGACAGGCAACTGATCTCCCTCCACCGGCAGGATTTCAAAGCCTGCACGGTGCAGGGGAGTACGGACTTCTTCAAGGTAGCGAAGCTGACGGCTTGTGTTTTGGGTGTCCATGTGAGCGATCCTCCTGTTGTAAAAAAATAAGGCCGGAGAGGTCTTCTCCGGCCTGCCGTTTCAGACGCTGCAGCCAGCGCCCTTTTAGAAATTGAAAAAGGGCGCCGCTTTTTTCGGCCCGTCAAAGCCGACAAAACGACGCCCAAATATTTGTGCTCCTTTTTCTGCGATGATGCCGCTTTTTTCGAGAGAAAAGTCCTCTCTAAAAGGGCGCCGGAGGTTGGAAACTGTCCAGGACATGAGATCCTCCAGTTCAAATCCGGTCAGTTGCTCCGAAACCTCCATAAAAATCTATGGTTCAAAAGAAGAAATCCGGGCTCGAAAAAGCCCGGAAACGGTTGATGCGCCTGGCTTTGCGCCAGACGCATCTATACCGGTAACTCTTTATGGCGGAGATGGAGAGATTCGAACTCTCGAACCGCTTTTGACGGTTACACGATTTCCAGTCGTGCGCCCTCGACCAACTAGGCGACATCTCCATGTCGTTATCAGGATGGGTCAAGTAAAAGTCCTGACGAGAATTTATTATACCGTATTACCGGCATAAAAGCAACCCCCTTTTTGCAAAAAAGTTGCCCTAAAAGACATTTTTTCGCATTACGGGCAAAGAAAGGATTGCGCCCGGCCCTTTGGCGTACTATAATATTATAAATCACTTTCGGAAAAAAGGAAGGATAAGACCCATGAAACGAGTAGAGATCAAAGCACTGTTTGCGGAGCCGGAGCGCTACACCGCGGAACCGGTCACCGTCTGCGGCTGGGTGCGCACCCTGCGCTCCAGCAAGGCCCTTGGCTTCATCGAGCTGAACGACGGCAGCTACTTCAGCAATCTGCAGGTGGTGTTTGAGGAAAATAAACTGGCCAATTATGATGAGATTTCCCGCCAGAATGTCGGCGCGGCGCTTATTGTTACCGGCCGCCTGCTGCTGACCCCCGAGGCCAAGCAGCCCTTTGAAATCCATGCGGAGAAGATCACCGTGGAGGGCGCCTCCACCCCGGATTATCCCCTGCAGAAAAAGCGCCACAGCATGGAGTTCCTGCGCACCATCCAGCACCTGCGTCCCCGCACCAATACCTTTAGCGCGGCGTTTAGAGTGCGTTCTGTTGCGGCCCAGGGCATCCATAGGTTCTTTACCGAGCGCGGCTTTGTGTACGCGCACACCCCGCTCATCACCGGCAGCGACTGCGAGGGTGCCGGCGAGATGTTCCGCGTCACCACCATCGATCCCGCCGATCCCCCTCTGACCGAGGACGGCAAGATCGATTACAGCCAGGATTTCTTCGGCAAAGCCACCAATCTCACCGTCAGCGGTCAGCTGGAGGGTGAGTGTATGGCTATGGCCTTTGGCAAGATCTACACCTTCGGCCCCACCTTCCGCGCGGAAAAATCCTACACCGGCCGCCATGCCGCCGAGTTCTGGATGATCGAACCGGAGATCGCCTTTGCCGACCTGGAGGACAATATGGTGCTGGCGGAGGACATGATAAAATATGTGCTGCGCTATGTGATGGAGCAGTGCCCCCGCGAGCTGGAATTCTTCAATAACTTTGTGGATAAGGGACTGCTGGAACGCCTGAACCATGTGGTAAACAGCGACTTTGCCGTCTGCACCTACACCGAGGCCATCGAGCGGCTGCAAAAGGCCGATGTGGAGTTTGAGTACCCTGTCAGCTGGGGCGTGGACCTGCAGACTGAGCATGAGCGCTACCTCACCGAAAAGATTTTCGGCAAGCCGGTCTTTGTTACCAATTATCCCAAGGAGATCAAGGCCTTCTATATGCGCCTGAACGATGATGGTAAGACGGTGGCGGCCGTGGACCTGCTGGTGCCCGGCATCGGCGAGATCATCGGCGGCAGCCAGCGTGAGGAGCGTCTGGACATCCTGCTGGACCGCATCCACGAGCTGGGGCTGAATGAGGAGGACTACTGGTGGTACCTCGACCTGCGGCGCTTCGGCGGCGCGCGCCACGCCGGTTTCGGCCTGGGCTTCGAGCGGCTCATCATGTATGTTACCGGCATCCCGAATATCCGTGATGTACTGCCCTTCCCCCGCACCACCGGCTTTGCGGAATTCTAAACCGAATATATATGCTGAAGTCCTCCGCGTGGGATCCCATGCGGAGGACTTCAGTTTGTTTATTTACGGAGGGCGATTTAATCCGCAGAGAAGGTTTGCTGGAAGAACCGCCGGACCATTTCAGCGGTGTCATCAGTGTGGTCCTCGGTGGTAATCAGATAGTATTCAGAGCCATACAGGGGATCCTTCAGTGGGACAGCCCGAATCTGGGAAGAGGGAAGCATCCAGTTCGGCTGGAAGGTGGGGTAGACCCAGTTGTAGTTTTCTACGCATACATTGCGCAGCTCGGAGATGTTCTTGGAGATGATCTCCAGCTTGGGCACAAATCCGGCTCGCTGGCAGTGACGGAGAAAACCGTCTGTTTGAATATCTCCGGTACGGATCCCTTCCCGGATGGGATCATAGTACAGGATAAAGCTCTGCTCCCGCAGGTCGCCCACATCTACATCCGCTTGTCCAGCCAAGGGGTGGTCCGCCCGCATGACAATACATAGCGGCTGATTGTGCAGCAGGGTACAGCGGGTACCCGGTATGGTGCAGAAGGCAGGCGTTTTATTACGGTCCTCCTGCCAAAAGACACGAGTGACCAGCAGCGCGTCAAATTCCCGACTGCGCAGGCAGGCTTCGACCTCCGAGGATTGGTAAAATAGAAACTGAATATTGTGCCCGGGGGCATACAGATAGAATTTTTCCATCAGCAGGCACTCGGTTTTTATGCTGATGCGCCCCAGAGGAAGACCGATGGTATAGGGCTTCTCATCCTGGCCCTTCAGCCGGCTGATGTGAAACTCCAGCGATTCATATTGTCCCACCACCTGTGCGATATAGGGAAGAACGCTGGTGCCCGGCCCTGTCAGCTTCAGGCGCTCGCCCCGGGCGGGACGGTCAAATAAGGTGATGCCCAGGGCTTCCTCCACACACTTCACCTGCCGGGAGACCGAGGAGGGCGCACAGGGGATCTCCTCAGCGACCTTGCTGAAATTCAGGTGGGTGGCCACCAGCAGTACAGTCTTCAGGTATTGGATCTCCATAGTGCGCCCTCCTTTTGGTTATGGCAGCGGGTAGGCAATGCGGCGGGGCTTCCTCAGTGTCTCAGTGACGGTAGGAAAGGGAATCCGCCCGAACAACGGATGTGGCATCCGTCTTTTTGGGGTCCTTCTTTTCTCCGGGCTGGGGGCGGCGGTTCCGGCGCAGGGCTTCATCCATGTGGATCTTGACGCCGCGGCTGGCCAAAGTGTGCTGCAGGGCGGGCACATCCAGCGCCTGCAGGCTGATATTCTCCTTGGCAGCCATGGAAACAGCCAAGCCGGCAGCTTCACCGGTGAGAACACAGGCGGGAATAAACCGTGCGACTTCCCAGCCGCGGCCGGTGGCGGAAACGATCCTTCCGGCTGCGGCAATGTTGGTGATCTCGGTATCGATGAGGCCGCCGTATGGGAACTCGTATACTTCGGCAGGGATTTCCAGCGAGTGGATCATGCAGCCGATTGAGCTTTCCACATACCGGTCAGGCACTACCTCCAGCTGCTCCTTGCCAACCAGCCGGCGGGTCATACGGAACTGCGGCATAAGCGGCAGGGTCATCTGCGCGTAGGAGGGGCTCTGGTGCTGCTTTAAGTAGTCCAGCGCCAGCTTGCGGCTGGTACGGATATATCCGTTGACGCCCTCACTGGTGGTGCCATAGTACATGGGGATCTCCGCCTCGCTGTTATCGGCATCGGGGCGAAGCCCCAGCCAGCGCAGCGGCAGTGCCTGCAGGGCCTGCCCGGTCTCCAGGCCTTTTTTCATGGTATCCAGGTCTATTTCATGTGCCCAGTGGGAAACAATGCTCCGCTGTGTTTCGGTGGGAGCGCCGGCCCGGAACATCAGGTCCAGGTCGCCGCTGGCATCCACAAAGGCCTTGGCCAGGTAGGCGGTGCGTCCGGATTTGTTTTCGACAATGACGCCCTTGCAGGTTTTACCCTCCATGATGGGCGCGCAGAAGTTGGTATCAAAAACGACCTGAATACCTTCCTGTTCCATCAGCTCATCCAGTGCGCACACGGCAGCCGGGATATTAAAATTGGTGCGGTAGCGGCCGGTGGGGGTGTCCACGGTATCGGGCCCGTTCCGCCAGCAATCTGGCAGGTTATCGTAGCCGTAGCGGATGCAGACATGCAGCAGCTCCTCCGCCAGGCCGCCATATACCTTGTGCCCCAAACCGTCATCCAGAGGCAGATAGATGCAGACATGGCCCAGGGTAGCCAGACCGCCCAGGATGATGCTTTTCTCCAGCAGAATGACCCGGGAGCCATTGCGTGCGGCCGAAACTGCGGCGGCTACACCGGCTACGCCGCCGCCTACTACGATTACATCCGCTTCCCCCGCAACGGGGATGGAATGGGATTGCTCAGTGATTTGCTTTGGTTTTTCCATTGATGGTATGCCTCGTTTCTTAGTGTATTATAGCAGATGCGCGGGAAGAAGGGAATAGGCCATATCGTCCCGGAAAAGCCGGTTAGGGCAGAATGTAGCTGCAGCCAAGGGCAATCACATAAACCACAATGATATAAACAGGAATCACCTTGATGGCATCGTGCCAAATAAAGCGGTTGTCTATCTCCTCACGATCCAGCAGCAGCGCGGCGTAGATGGTACCTGCATAGGTCAAGAAGGCCATGTTGGCGCACAGGCTCAGCGTCGCGGCGGTAACAGATGCGCTGATCCCGGTGTCCAGCTGCATCTGGCATACAAAAGGCATGATGGCCGCGTTGCCCAACAGGGTAAGGGGGGTACCGTTGCAGATGTTGGTGATGATGGTGATAACAATAGTAAGGAGCAGCAGCAGCAGCGGCAGCGGCATATTGCCGAATACGGGTTTAAGCAGGGAGATGATCCAGTCGCGAATGCCCAAATCAGCGGAAGCCATGGCATTGCCCAGGAAGGTGAAGCAGCCAACGATGCACACCACATTCCACAGGGTGCCTTCACTCAGCAGCTTCATGGGGTTGGCCAGCGGCTTGCCGTCTACTTTGATAAGCCCCAGAATGCCCAGCGCCAGCAGGAAAATGAGGGTAGTGCCGATAGGAGCCAGAACAGTGCTTCCGGGGAAGTCCTTCGGCAGCAGCGGGATCACGATGATATACAGGAAGGACAGGCAGAAGATGGTGAGAATGAGCTTCTGGCGCTTATTAAATTTCTTGGGAATGTTGCGCAGCGCCTCTACATTTTCAATATCCAGCTCCTTCAGCGGGGCAACATTGCACTTAAATACACCGGGGATCATAAAGGCCAGAATGCACAGCCATACCAGATTGACCAGGATGCACACGAACATATAGGTGAACATATTGATGCTCAGTCCAAAGCCCTGCATGCTGGTATTGATAAGGGTGTAAATGGTAAGGGCAATGCCCTTGAAGGGGAAGCAGAAATTACCCATGCAGCCCAGGTAGATGCCCAGCAGCATGAATTTGCAGAATCTGTCCTGCTTATCATAGCCGCACACATCCCGGATGGACTCATAAATGCCGAAGTACAGCAGCGCGGTGGGGATAAACCCGATGAACATGGAAACGATAAAGCTGGAGAAGAACAGCGAGAACAGCAGCGCGACCGGGCGTCCTCGAAGCGCCTTGATGCTAAGCAGCTTGCGCACCAGCACATCGATCACGCCGGCTTCCTTGAGCGCCACGCACAGCGCAGATACAAAGATCAGCTGGGGGACGGTAGAACCGCCCATCCAACTGGAAACAGCGGCGGAGGATGTCAAAAAGCCGCTATATACCATGGCGATAATACCCAGGATAGCAGCTAGGGTGGACTGGGAAGTGAATACTGTAAGCAGAATAACGCCGATAAATACGCCCAGGGCATTGGAGCCGACCTGTGTAACCACGGAGAACGGGCCCAGAATCCGGCCGAAAAAGAACATAAAGAGGAACGCGATCAAAATGATCGGCCATTCACGCTTTTGGACAGCTGACTTTGTCATAGTAGTTCACATGCAAGGCTAAGCACGGAGCTTTGCATGCGATCCTCCCTTCTGTAATTTTTATTCTCAGGTGAACGGTGATCTGCCGCCTTCGGTCGCGATCCGAAAACGGATTCCATAATAAATTGTGCACAATCTACACTTTTTATTTTAGAAAGCCTTGTGTATAAAGTCAATTGCACAATCCGCACGCACTGTTGCAACTTTGGCATGGAATACACTTCCGTCCCTATATGGAAGGTCCTCCCGCCGCCCCCGCTGACCTGATTGGCGGCATGGCTCTCCCCTGTGGGAGTGCCTCATCCCCCGCAAAAATGTATTTTCTCATACTTTGGGATGATTTACACCACCAGCTTTGGCTGGTAAAATAAGACCAGAACACAAAATACCGCCGATCCATCATACCATAAGGGGACTGGTCCCCTTCGGCATCCCGTGGCCCCCACGGGATGAATCCGTTGCAAAGGGAGGGAGCGCATGGCCAAAAATGTAGTCATCCGGCCGTCTGTCCGGGAACAGTACCAAAAATTCATGGCACGGGGCAGGGTGCTGTTTTTCACCGCGCCCTGCGGCTTTGGCAAAAGCATCCTGGCCGAAACGCTGCTTGCCGGGCAGCAGGTGCTTTCTCTCACCGCCGGGGAGCCGGACTTCGCCCTGCCGGCGGATGATAAGGACTGGCAGGTCCTCTTGATCGATGACCTGCGGCAGATGACCGAGGAGCCGGATCAGCAGGCGCTGTGCCAGCTCATCCGGGAGTACAGCGACCGCCGGTTCGTCCTGCTTTCCCGCGGGGCGGTGCCGGGCTGGCTCATGGCCTTCCAGTATGCCGGGCTTATGGCAGTGCTGGATGCCGACGCCCTGCTTTTTGACCGGGAGGATATCCGCAGCCTGTTCCGGCAGCAGGGCACCCCCGTCAGCGAATCGGAGCTTTCCGAGATCCTGCGGGAAACCAGCGGCTACCCGCTGGGCGTGGCGGTCATCGCCCACTGCATGGCCGGCGGCCGCCCCTATGGCCCGGAGCTCATCGCCCAGGGCTACCACGAGGTCTTTTTCTACTTTGAGGCGGCGGTCTACCGCCGGTTCGATCTGCCCATCCGCCGTTTTTTGCTGGAGCTTGCCCCCTTTGAGAGCTTCGATGCCGAGCTGGCCCGCATGGTCAGCGGCGATCCCCACGCCGGGGAACGCCTGGCCTGGCTTCAGCACAATACCACCATGCTGCGCCCCGATGATGTGCAGCGGTTCCGGTTCTGGCCGCAGTTCCGCACCTTTTTGCTGTGGGAGATGGACCGGGAATACAGCGAGGAAAAGCGCCGCACCGTTCTGGGCCGCGGCGGCCTCTACTACGAGCTGAAAGAGGATTACAGCCATGCGCTGGAGTGCTACACCATGGCAGGGGATCATTCCAAGGTCTCCGAGCTTCTGGTGCGCAATGCCGAGCTTCATCCCGGCATGGGCCATTACAGCGAGATGGAGAAATACTACCGCAGCCTGCCGGAGCAGGAGATCGCCGCCTCCCCGGCGCTGATGCAGGGCATGAGTATGCTGTGCGCCCTGGCGGCCGATTATGAGGGCAGCGAGCGCTGGTACCAGGCGCTTTCTCAGTTTGCCCGCTGCCGTGCCAAAAGCGACGCGGCCGGGCGGCAGGCCCGGGGCCGGCTGGCCTGGTTGGATATCTCCCTGCCGCAGCGCGGCGTCACCGATCTCACCGCCATCATTCCCGCGGCCTACCGGCTGTTGGTCAATAAGGAAGTGACCCTGCCGGCCTTTTCGGTCACCAGCGCCCTGCCCAGCATTATGAACGGCGGCAAGGACTTCAGCGAATGGAGCCGCCGGGATGACCTGCTTTATCAGACCATCCGTGTCCCGGTGGAGGCCATTCTGGGCCGGGATGGCGTGGGTCTGCCGGATTGCGCCATTGCCGAAAGCAAGTTTGAAAAAGGCGAGGACATCACCGCCCGTATGCTGGCCCTGATGCCCCGATTGGGGGAGATCCAGCGGGATGGCACCCCGGATATTGAATTCGCCGCGGTGGGCCTGCTGGCCCGCAGCCAGTTGGCGGCCGGCCACTCCCAGGATGCCCGCAGGACGCTGGAAAGCCTGCGGCAGCGCTTCGCGGAAGGCGGCCAAAGCCGATTTTTGCCCAATATCGATGCCATGCTGTGCCGCATTGACCTGCGGACTGGCGATACCGATGCCGTAGATAGCTGGTACCGGGAAAAGGCCCCGCGCGACCCCCTCAGCATCAATATCATGAAGCGCTACCAGTACTTTACTCAGGCCATGGCGGAGCTCGCTCAGGGCCGGCCGCAGGCCGCCCTGCTTACCCTGGCTCCGCTGGAACCCTACTGCATCGCCTGCCAGCGGAAGATGGATCACACCACCCTGCTGCTTTTGCGGGCCGTGGCCCAGTACCGGCTAAAGGACGAAGCCTGGCGGCAAAGCCTTACCGATGCCCTGCGCATTGCCGCCGGGTTGGGGTTCATCCGCCCGGTAAGCTGCTGCGGCGCCGCCCTGCTGCCCCTGCTGCAGGCCCTGCCCAGCCCGGAGGAAGAGAGCTGGTACCGGCAGGTGGTGGCCTTTGCCCGGGTGCAGGCCGCCCGGTATCCCTACTTCCTGGTGCCGCCCCTGCCCCCCGGCGAGGAAATGACCGCCACCGAGCTGCAGGTGCTGCGCCTGATGTGCGCCGATAAAAGCAATGCCGAGATCGGCCGTATCCTGGATATCAAGCTGCCCACGGTAAAAACCCATGTCAGCCATATCCTCACCAAGTTGAATGTCAGCCGCCGCAGCGAGGCCAAAACCGCCGCCCGCCGCCTGTGGCTGGTAGAATAAAAACTGTAATTCTGGAGGAACATATGAAGAAACGAGTAAGTAGTATTTTGCTGGCCGCCGTGCTGTGTGTCACCATGCTGTCTGTTGTAGCACTGGCGACGGAATGTGCCGATGGCGCACACACCTACGATGAAAACCTGTGGGCACCTAATGCCAATGGCATAAGCCACAGCCCAAGATGTGACAAATGCGAGCATGTTAGAGAGAATCTAACAATTCAGCATTATGATATCAACAGAGATGGTATATGTGATGCATGCCGGGTTGGCTTGGGAGCGTATTTAGGCAACTCTCCTGCTCAGGGGGGATGCTTTACAACCTTGCAGGGGGCACTGGATTATGCCGGCAATGAAAGAGACTCAATAACGGTAAATCCAATTAGAAACCAGGAGAGCGTGACTTACAGTGGAAAGAATACGCAGGTAACGCTTAATTTGGCTGGAGTAACCATAAATGAATTGAAAGTAACAAGCGGCAAGCTTACCATAACAGGGAATGGTAGAGTTACTAAGCTGGAAGTTAGCGGCGATACCGTTCAACTCTCCGGCGGCACCTACGGCGAAATTACCGGAGTCACTGATAAGAACACCCTGTTGGGCCCCGGCTATGTATTTGATACCGATGGTAAGACCGTTGTAGAAGCCCCCATCAAGAGTGTCACTGCGTCCGTAAGGGCCCATAACAACGCCAAATATGGCTACACCGCCGAACAGGCCCCGGTTCTTACCGCAACCGTTGCCCCGGACAATGTGACCGGTGTGACCTACCGGTGGTACAAGGTAAACGGCAGCAAGAAAACCGCGATTGATAATGCTACTGCCCAAACCTATACAGTGGAAACCGGCCTGAATGCGGGGTACTACGATTACTGCTGCACAGCCACCGTTGGCACCTACTCCCTCACCAGCGGTGATGTCACCGTGACCATCAAAAAGGCGGATGGCCCCCAGCTGGGCACCATCAATGTGAACCAGGTCTACAATGACACCGCCAGCAAGACCATCAATATCTATGATTACATTGGTACAGATCTGAACAAACTGGCAAAGGATGCAGGAACGCTGCGTTTCCACACGGGAACTTATTCTCCCGAAGGCAGCCTGGCTACTGGCTGGAGCGTGTTTGAATCTAATGGCGCCATTACTTATCAATTGGCTGAAGGCTTGAGCGTAGGTAAAACCATTACGATAACCATAACAGTTGGATATAATGATCAGACCTATTCTAAGAACCACGAGGATGCCACCGTTACCGTAAACATTACCCTCACCAAGATTACCCCCACCGGCACTCCCAATTACACCCCCATCACCTCCAGCGGTAAGACCCTGGCCGATGCCCACCTCAATGCCGATAAAAATGCATTCTCTGTGCCCGGCACTGTAAAATGGGTAGGGGAAACGGATGAGCTTGACCCCAGCACTGTTCCCGTAGAAAAAGACAAGGCCTACACCTGGAAATTCACCCCGCAGCTTGATAACTACGAATCCATTACCGGCTCCATCATCCTGTGGACCGAAAGCGGCAGCGGTGTGGTGATCATCACTCCCTCCCAGTCCGGTGAAAGCACCCCCGCCAGCAACCCCAATACCGGCGCGGCCCATGTGGGCCAGCCGCTGCCCGGCTTGGCCCTGCTGGCGCTTGCGGCTCTGTACCTGTATGCAGGCACCCGCCGCTTCTAAACAGCCATCCTCACTTACCTCTCCGGGGGCAGCAGTAGGTTCAAAACCTGCCGCTGCCCCCATTCTATCCCATGTGTGAGTTGAACCCCGGCCGAAGATGTGATATAATTTTCCCCAGCGCGGCATGGCCGCCAAAAACCGTGACCGGAGGGCCTTATGAATACCTTCTTGAAGCTGGCTTTTTTGTTCTATATCGGTTCTTCGCTGGGCTGGGTGCTGGAGCTTTTCTTCCGGCGCTTTATTTCCGGCAATAATCCCGAGCGCAAGTGGATCAACCCCGGCTTTATGGTGGGGCCGTATGTGCCGCTGTACGGCACCGGGCTTTGCATCCTGTACCTGGTTTCCCGCCTTTCGGAAAGCCGTCAGATCGCCAACCCTGTGTGGAACCACATTGCCATGCTGGTGCTGATGGCCGCCGCCATGACCGCCATCGAGTACATTGCCGGCATCCTGCTGCTGAAGGTGATGAATGCCCGTCTGTGGGATTACAGCCGCCGCTGGGGTAATGTGAATGGTCTTATTTGCCCCCTGTTTTCCGCCATTTGGGCAGTGATGGGCGCGGCCTATTATTTCTTTGTGGATCCTTACATTTTGCGGGCACTGGATTGGCTTTCCCGCAATTTGGCGTTTTCCTTTGTCATCGGCGCGTTTTTCGGCGTTTTCGCCATCGATTTCGTCTATTCCACCCACCTCATGGTCAAGATAAGGACCTTTGCCCGCGAGAAGAATGTGGTGGTCCGATATGAGGAGCTGAAGGCCTACTTTAAGGCCGGCCGGGAAAACGGCCGCCAGCACTTTTTTCTGGCCCTGCATACCGAGATCCCGCTGCGGGAAAAGCTGCAGCAGTACTACGATTACCGCCGGGCCCGCCGGGAGGAGCTGGACCGCATCCTGCACGGAGAGGACGGCACCAGCAGCACCGCCAAAGCAGAATAAGCCTTTTTACCGGAGGGAAGCGGCGAGCTTCTCTCCGGGCCTTTTTATGTGGGCAGGCCCCATCTCATCTTGCCTGCCCGGCGGAGGCCAGTTTGCAGTCGCCTATCGGCGTCGCGGGGCTTTTGCAAAGGCATAGTTAGCACCGCTCGCCGCGGGGGCCTTCCTTTTGCTCCTGCAAAAGGAAG
>ENA-ORNQ01002529-ORNQ01002529.1-human-gut-metagenome-genome-assembly--contig:-NODE-2529-length-12200-cov-4.794236_pt1 | contig 12200 bp, 8 predicted proteins | sample MGYA00242116_ERZ509024 | MGnify/ENA primary metagenome ERZ509024 (study PRJEB26280, sample SAMEA2338697) | human gut metagenome | biome: human gut; feature: human-associated habitat; material: faeces...
TACCCTATGTAATCTTATAGCGTATCTAGACCCCAACTATTTTTATATAGTCCTTAATAACACATTTACCATGCTCACAATATCATGACCATAGCTCTTAGAAGTAGCCCAGCCATATCCATTTGGATTTTCTTTTATTCCTAACCATTCCACATATTGAGCACTACCACGCTTAACTAAATTAAATCTTGGATCCACACATGGATTTGTAAGACCATCTAATGATCCATACGCTTTTAAATGTTGAATTTGAGCACGAATACCCATTCTTACATTACCAAAACTTGCTCCATGAACTGCTCCAGTAGCACCGATACCCGCAAAGTTATATTGGTTTGGAAGTACATCTCCACCATATTTTAAGAATCCTGTTTCTTTCATACATTGAGTAAAGGCTACTTCCGCTCGTACACCTTCTGCAGTAGCTTCTTCATAGAAGATTTGTGCAAATTGATTGATTGTACGAGCACCACCCTTAGCTAATACACCATTGTACTTGCCATTGTATTTTGCTTTAAATGTATCATAACCTGACGCATTCGCATTATAGTAACGAACCATTTGAGCAACTGTAGTCTGGCTTGTACCCATGATCTGCATCAAACCACCAGTTGCGCTAGTATTAATATATTCAAATACCCATTTCTGCGCATTTGTGTTGTTAGAAGTATATAACTGAATATTTGAACTTCTTTGAATCTTTCCATCTTTAACGTCCAATACCATAGTTGAATTCAAGGCAGATACAATGCGTAGATTTTGATTATTATCAAACATCACAATCCATTTTTGATTGTAGTCATTCGTTTGTTTTTGTTGATAAACATTAGCAGTTCTTCCACTTCCACTAGCTGTCAAATACATACCAGAGCCAACATTTTGGAAAGAAACATATCCAGTTGAATCATGTGTAATCTTCCATTTTTGTGCATTTGTTTTATTTAGAGAATACAATTGAACGTTTGCACCTCCATATAGACTTCCATCCTTTACATCTAACGCAAAACCAACATTTTGATTTTTGATGTAATAAACACCATTCGCCATACGATCCTTATTTTGAATGGCATACGAATCACAACGCTCACGCTCTGTTACATATTTATTAAAAGTCCATTGTTGTGCTGCCGTATTGTTACTCTTATATAATTGAATATTTGAACCAGAATAAACAGTACCATTTCTAATATCTAGAGCAAAGCTTGTATCTATCGCAGAAACAATTGAATATCCAGAACCACACTGTTGAACAATCCATTTTTGTGCACGAGTACCATTTGATGCGTATTGATGAATATTTCTACCATTTTTTGTGATAGCTCCATCTAAGTCAATTACTTTTCCTGAATTCACGTTTGTAAATGTGACAAAGCCTTGAGAATCATGACTCACTCTAAATGCTTGTGCTTGCGTTCCGTTACGTAAGTATAATTGAACATTCGCACCATTTCTTGTTGAAGCTGAGTTAACATCTAAAGCATAATTACTATTTTTTACACTACAGATTTCGTATACACCATCTGCTATTGTATTTATATTTTGAGCAGCCAAATCATTAATTCTTTGATTTTTACTAACATACTTGGTAATATTCCATCTTTGTGAATTGGAACCAGTAGTTGAATATAGTTGAATATTACTTCCATTACGAACAGATCCACCACTTAAATCAAGAATATAGTTTGGATTTATTGCTGACATAATAACATATCCATTACCATCCGGTTTAACAATCCATTTTTGAGCACGTGTACCATTAGAAGTGTATTGTCGAATGTTAGCACCATCTTTTGCTACAGACCCATTTATATCGAGCACTCTTCCAGACTTAACATTTGTAAATGTTACATACCCTTGTGAATCGTGCGAAACAGTAAACTGTTGAGCTTCCGTATCATTGCTTTGGTATAACTGAATATTAGCTCCATTGGATGTTAAACCATCTTTTACATCCAAAACATAATTAGAGTTCAATAAAGTTGAAATTGTATATGTTCCATCCGCTAAAACATTTCGATTCTCAGTTGCCAATGCATCTATATCCGCATTTTTAGCTTGTAAACCTAATGCACTTACAATCCCCTTCGCATCTGCAATACCAAGTTGTTGTAACTTAGCATCTGAACCTAAATATTTATCAAACTCTTCTTTGTTACTAATAAAACAATGTTCAACAATTAATCCCGTAATATTTGCCTGTTTCGCATAACGGATGACACCATAATAATCTTGATCACTACTGTTTGGATTTGATGAAGCAGTACCATCTGTATAGTTACGAATCTTAATACCACGATCATATAAACCTAATGCAGCTAATTGACTTTGAATCGCCTTAGCTAGATTCTGTCCATTGCTAGAAAGGTTCTTATTCCCACTCGTATTTGGATAATATACTTCAGCGCCTTTGGCAGCACTATTTAATGCCGAATTAATATGAATACTAATAAAGTAAGAAGCACCAGCCTCTTTAGCTACTTCTACACGCTTCTTAAGATCCATTGCCGCTACTTCGTCTAGTCTTGTATCTGTAGTTCTTGTCATAACTACATTTACATCATATTTAGATAATTCTTCCTTACAATATTGAGCAATCTTTAAAGTTAAATCCGATTCCTTTGCCCCAAATGCAGTAGCACCAGGGTCATTACCACCATGTCCTGGATCCAAACAAATTGTCATTCCACCAGTCGCATGTCTTGAAAACTCATCTACTGACATTATAGCCGGTTGACTCGCTACGCCATTCACAATTTCTTCTTCAGCTTTATTTACATCCGTTACTTCAATAACACCTTCCGAACTCATTGAATCCTCTGTTAAATCCGGTAATGTAGCATCATATCCATCATATTCTTGATCCACACCAAACTTAACATCCATTTCTAAATCACTAAAGTTTAAATAATAAGCTTGCCCATTATAAATATAGTGAAGTGTAGTCACACTATATTGTCCTTTTTCTTCTTCAGTAAACACTCTAGAGAATTTAACTAAATTATCAACTTGTTCTGTACTCTCCAAATCAAAAGTAGACCCATCCTCTTTTTTAATGGTCAATCTAAAATCTGAATACCCCTCTGCATTATTTAATGAAAGAACAAAGTTTTCTGTTTCTTGACTCGATAATACTGGATTATCGACCAAGAAATATTCCATCATATTAGAATTTCCCAATTGCTCCTCTTCTACAACTGGCTCTTCCTCAACAACAGGAACTTCATCCTCTTCTGCCGGCGTTTCTTCTACAGTAGGAACTTGCTCTTCTGTAGTCTCTTCTTCAGTTTGTGTTTCTTCTACTACAGGCTCTTCTTGTGTAATTTCATCATCTGCACGTACTGTATACATATTAGTCATTGTTGATACAAACATAAATACACTTAATACGAAAGACAAAACCGGTTTTATTCTTTTATGCATCTTCTCTCCCCTTTCGATAAATTTATTTTAAATGAATATGTAAACAATTTCAACAATAGTTAAAAAATAACCAAGCGTACTGTTAATACGCCTGGTTATCCTTTAAATCTTTGTTAATTTAAATTTTTGAGCATCTGTACCATTATTCTTATACAATTGTATATTTTGTGAATTTATAACTTTTCCAGCATTAATATCTAATACGTAGTTCGCATCTAAAGCAGATACAAAAGTCAAACTACCATCCGTATTTTTCTTTGCAATCCACTTTTGAGCATAGGTACCATTTGATTCATATTGCCAAATATTTGAGCCATTTCGAACAGTCGCATTTGAAACATCTAAAGCCTTATTTGACCCAACATTAATAAATGTAATGTAGCCAACTGAATCTTTTTTCAATTGCCACTTTTGTGCATTCGTATTATTCGATTTATAAATCTGTAAGTTACCACGATTAGCCTTTGAACCATCCTTTATATCTAATACATAATTTGGATTCACATAATTTGAAATCACATATGTCGCTTCTTCAATTTCAACATTATATTCTTTTGCCATAGAATCTAATTTTTCACGTGGTGATTCAAATTTTGAAAAATTCCAACGTTGCGCAGCTGTTTCATTTGATTTATAAACTTGGATATTTTGATAATTCTTTACTAAAGCTGAATTTAAATCCAAGACATAATTTGTATTTAGTGCAGACACAATTTTAAAACCATTACTCTCTTGTAAAACAATCCATTTTTGGGCATACGTATTGTTTGAAGTATATTGACTAATATTTTGTCCGTTTTTAGTTGAACCATCTTTAACATCAAGTGCTTTTCCTGAACCAACATTAATAAAAGTGACATATCCCTTTGAATCATGGCTTACTTTCCAACCCTGTGCCATTGTATTATTACTTTGATATAACTGAATGTTTCCAAAATTTGCTTTAGAACCACCATTTACATCTAATACATAACTAGTATTTAAAGTTGAATTGATTGTATATGTACCATCTGCTAAAGTATTCTTATTTTTCTGTGCTAAATCATCTATTTCTTCACGAGAATTACTAACTTTCAATAATTTCCATGCTTGTGCAGAACTGCCATTTCCGGTATAAATTTGAACTTTATTACCATTGTCTAGCTTTGCCCCATTTAAATCAAAGACATATCTAGAATCCCAAGCCGAAGAAATAATCCATTGCCCCTTATTATTTCTTGTAAAAATGAATTGAGCTGCTTTTGAAGAAGCATTTACACCTTGAATTAATGAATTATAATTTCCCATTGTATTCCAATTTGTACTAATACCTACATATAAATTAGAACCAACATTCTTAATTGTATAGTAGCCATTTTGATTTTTATTCACTACAAATTGTTGTGCTTGCGTACCGTTCCAATTATAAATTTGAATACTAGCACCCGATGCTTTAGATCCATCTTTTATATCAAGTACTTTATTACTATTTAATGAAGATACAATTTCATATGTACCATTTGATATTTCATCCTTAATAATGTCAAAAGAAACATTCAATGTACCTGTAAAGGCATTAATACCAATAATAGTGGCTATACCTTTACCTAAATTTACATTATTCGAATAAACAACTTTATAATCTCTACCTTGAACCAACGCTGTGTTTTTCACTGAAAGATTTACTTCTGGTTCAACGTTCTTACCTGTATAATATACTTTTCCTACATGAGCATTTCCCTTAGAAACATCTAGATATAAATTTTGATCTCTAAGTTTACCTAACGAGAAGAATGGACCACCATTCTTTTTATCACCACTATCCCAGGATGGATGATTGAAGACCTCACTAATATGTACACGACCATTACGTGAACTTGTATATGGATCATATACTGTTGTATAGCCCTGTGCATCTAAACCAAATAATAATATTTCATGCGTTACACCATTCCATGGACAGAATTTTCCGCCACCAACAGCCGCCGCAATCATATTCCCCTTTAATAATTCTTGTTTAGCCGATTCTATATTTAAATTATTCTTATAACTCAAGCCAAATTTATTCGCAACAAACTGCCAAGACTCTCCACCAGTACCAATGGAACCTGTATTGAAATATCCAGCATTATGCAAGATTTGACCCACTTGATAAGGCGTATAGTTTGTACCATTGATCGTATTTACAATCATAGTAACCGTAGTAGGAACACATCCTGAACCACCAAAACGGTAACCACCAACCGTATTCCAAGCCCATCTTCCATCATTTTGACAATAGTAAGAAACACCTTCCCAACTCGCTTTAGTAATAAAACCATTGCTATCTGTGTTATAAGTTACTTTATCAATTTTGAAAGTACCTGTTTGTCTTCTTCCAAGATTATCATAGTACTTAGCACTATTCCCCATATTCACAAAACCAACAGATAAACTACCATCTTCTTTGAAGTTGTACCAATATCCATTGGCCTGCTTTTCACCAACACTCTGCAATCCTTTATCGAAATAATAAACTTTCCCCTCTAAATTTATCATTCCACTATAGGCAGCCCCATTCTCTAAGTAGTAGTGTAATTTACCATCTTCTTTTTTTAAAGAATATACGGCAATACCCGTTTCTTGATCATGGAGAACTTGTAAACCCGTCTGCATCATACCAGATTCATTAAAGTAATAAGAATCTGTACCAATTGTTTTAAAACCAGTTACCTTGTTTCCATTCTCATCAAAATAATATTTTTGACCATCAATATCTGCAAAACTATTCGTAACATAAGCCCCATCTTTAACATACTGTAAAGAATCACTTGACCAACCCTCAGTTAATTTAGCACTGGTATCACTACCACCACCAACTGTTGTAGTCTCTTCATCTTCTTTTGGAGCTTCTGTTTCTTCAGTTTCTTCAGGAACATTTGTATCTTCAACAACTGCATCAATTACATCTGTTAAATCATCCTGATTTTCTACAGGTGCAGTCTCTTTTACAGGCTCAACACTTGTCTCCTCAGCATGAACGATAGTATCTGCAAAATTATAACTCATAACCGCTGCAAGAACAGCAAAACCAACCTTAGCAATATCTCTATTATTCATTATGTATAACCCTCCATGGGTTCTATTTTATACCATTATTGGAAGCGTTACAATTATCAAACGTTACTAATCCATTCAATGAAAAATAAAAAGCTCAATATACATATGTATATTAAGCAAGTTCTTTTAAATATCTAGCTAATGCATCCTGCCAAGTAGGTAATGGTTTAAATCCATTTTCTACAAGTTTAGATTTATCTAAACGAGAATTAAATGGACGAGCTGCCTTTGATAAACCATATTCTTCTGTTGTTACAGGATTTACTTTAGTAGTGTATCCAGCTTGTTTAAAGATTTCACACGCAAAATCATACCAGCTGATATATCCACCTTCATTTGTTGCATGATAGTAGCCATATTTATCGGTTTCAATCATGTCAACTAATAATCTAGCTAAATCAAAAGAATAGGTTGGCGTACCAATTTGATCATTGACAACTCGTAATGTATCAAATTTTTTTCCTACATTTAACATGGTCTTAATGAAGTTATTTCCATTCTTTCCAAATACCCACGCAATACGAACAATGAAATATTTAGATAACGTATTTGAAACAGCTAGTTCTCCACCTAGTTTAGTCTTTCCATATACATTCAATGGCTTATAATCTTTACAATCCGGTTGCCAAGGCTTGGTTCCTTGTCCATCAAATACATAGTCTGTAGAAATATAGACCATCTTCGCATCTACTTCTTTACAAGCATCCGCAATATTTTGTGTACCATCCACATTGATAGCTTTTACCTTAGCCTGTTTATCTTCATCTTCAGCCAAGTCTACAGCCGTCCATGCTGCACAATGTACAACTACATCTGGATTTACTGCTTTAATTGTATTCATTACAGCTTCTTTGTTTGTGATATCCAAAGATACATATTCAGCCGTCGTTACATAAGAACCATCCTGAATACCACTATAACTTTCAGCTAAGTCAGTACCTACTCCAACATATCCTCTAGAAGCCAATTCATTCATTACATCATGACCCAATTGTCCAGCCACACCTGTCACAAAAATTTTCATTCTAATTCTCCTTCAAACCCTTTCAATAATTCTATCCATCTTTTATACGCATTCTCTTTACTAAACTCGTCAAAGTTTTTAAGTGCATTTTTTGAAATGTTTATTAACAATTCTTTATCATTCATTAATTCAGCCGTTCGATTCACAATATCCTCAACCGTATTTTCTACAAAACCATCTTCCTTATCATGAATCACTTCAAAAACACCGTCTCCCCAATTTGTAGAAATGGTAGGTACACCTTTGGCCTTAGCTTCAATAATTGTCATACTCATTCCTTCAAAATCAGAAGTTAACCATAATAAAGAATAGTTATCGAAAATATTTTTATCATTGCAGAACCCACATAAATGAACATTTTCACTTAAGTCATTTTCTTCAATCAACCTTGCAATATCATCTACCAAAACCCCTGTACCATACATATCGAGAGTAAAATCAGGAATCTGTTTCTTCAATTGCTTTGCACACTCAATCATTTTAGGAAGATTCTTTTCTTTGACAAATCGCCCCATATAGATAATTTTATGTTTTCTTTTCTCTTCACCAATACTTACCGTATCATTGAAAAGTTCTTTATTAATGAAGTTATAAGAATATGTAGAATTAAAGTATTGACTCGCCTTCTCCATATCGGCCTTTGTTCTAAAAACAGTGATGTATGGTTTTGCCATCAAACCACTTTGAAGTCTTCCCATTTTATTGTTTCCCCAGAAATATTCAAACTTCGTATGAATTTCCTGAATAAACTTGATATCCTTGGGAATATACATAGAAGCAGCTGGAGAAGATGAAACCACAATATCTTCATCGGAAACGATTTTTCGAATCTTCTTCTTAGCAAATGGAATGAAAGCTAAGTATTTAATCAAGTTAAAAATCTCTTTTAATACAGCATGAATTTTGAATTGTTTTGCAGCTTGTACCAATACTTTTAATCTTGGAAAGAAATCTTTCTTAGTCAAATATTGCACCTTAATTTGATTTAAACTCGCATGATTTTCATTTCTTGCATCAATTACACTAATGATTTCTATATCATAGTCATCTTTTAACAAATCAACAAAAGATACATATGCAGAAACTAAGCCACCCGCTTCTGTAGAATGAAATCGATCAAACACAATATATAGTTTTCTTTTCATACGTTTGATTTCAACCTACTTTCCGCAATCAAATTTCACATCATTTAAATCATGCCCACTATTACGTTTCTCAATTGGAGGAGGCGTCATATAATCCTTATATAGAGAAGTTAAATATTTATCATAACTTCTAAATACAGGAACCTTTCTTCCTTCAAAATCCACACGAATTGTATCAAAGAACTCATCCTTTGAAATCAACTCTTTCTCTTTCCACGCACACCCATATGGAAACATAGTATTTGTCTTCGTATCATCGTATTTTGTCATAATTTCCATTAATTTGTTTTTCAAAGAATTAACGGATAAAAGACCTCTAATACAACGAACCATATGATACGTTAATTTAACTGCAAATGAAGCATCTTCTTTTACTTTAAACCCTTGTTTGACAATCAATAAATTTCTTATGAACAACAATTTCTTATATTCTTTTCGAAATACAGATGTATCATCATTTACATAGTCAAACGGGAAAATATCTACCCAGATTCCTTTATGCATATCCACATCTTTGGCATATTCCTCTACCATACAAGTGTTATTTTTTCTGATCTTACCAAAAATAAACCCACAATTTTGTTCTGTATCAAAATCCTGAAAAAAATATTTGGAATCTAATTCTTTCTTACAAATTTCTTTGAAACGGTTGTAGTCTTCACGATACATTCCCACATCAATATCATCATCCCAAGGAATAATACCTTTATGACGGATTGCTCCTAAACAAGTTCCACCCATCATCACATAATGAATATCATTTGCATCACAGATACGCATAATTTCATCTAATATTTCTAATTCTGTATTTTGTAATCTTTGTAATGTATTGTCCATGTTGACACCTCAAATCATTAAAGATTATACCAAAATAAAGAGAAAAGCTAAAGATTATTCCTTAGCTCTTCCTTTTTCTACATACATCTTTTCAAAATAGTTTTGGTATTCACCACTAATGATGTTTTCCCACCATTCTTTATTGTCTAAATACCATTGGATTGTCATTGGAATACCTGTATCAAATGTATATTTTGGTTTCCATCCAAGTTCTGTTTCCAACTTCGTAGGATCAATCGCATAACGCATGTCATGACCTTTTCTATCTGTTACATAAGTAATTAAGCTTTCAGGTTTGTTTAATGCATGTAATACAGTCTTCACAACTTCTAAGTTTGTTCTTTCGTTGTGACCACCTACATTATAAACTTCACCAACACGTCCCTTACGAACAATTAAATCAATAGCTACGCAGTGATCATATACATGTAACCAGTCACGTACATTTTCACCAGTTCCATATACTGGAATTGTTTCATCATTTAATGCACGAGAAATAATTAATGGAATTAATTTTTCTGGGAAATGATAAGGACCATAGTTATTTGAACAACGACTAATTGTTACTGGCAAACCATATGTTCTGTGGTATGCAAGAACAAATAAGTCAGCACTTGCCTTCGCACTTGAATAAGGACTTGAAGTGTGAAGTGGAGTGTTTTCAGTAAAGAACAAGTCAGGACGGTCTAATGGTAAATCACCATATACTTCATCCGTAGATACTTGGTGATATCTTTGAATACCATACTTAACACAAGCATCTAATAATGTAGTTGTACCCATAACATTCGTCTTTACAAAGATTTCAGGATCTTCAATACTACGATCCACATGACTTTCAGCCGCAAAGTTTACAACGACATCAAACTTTTCTTTTTCAAACAAATCCATGATGAATTCACGATCTGCAATATCACCCTTGATAAATTTATAGTTAGGCTTATCTTCTACAGGCTTACAAGTCTCTAAGTTACCTGCATACGTCAATTTATCCAAGTTCACAATCATATCCTCAGGATATTTATTTACCATATAATGTACAAAGTTTCCACCAATGAAACCAGCACCACCTGTTACTAAAATTTTCATTCTTTTATTCTCCTTCATATACAAATTGATTATTCGATTCTTCTAAAGTAGGTCCAACCTGATCTTTTTCACTCAAGACAGGCTCAATGCCATTTAATAATGATCCCCAATCTACATTACAAGTTGGATCATCATAACGCATTCCACCTTCTGATTCTTTATTGTAGACATTATCTACTTTATATCTAAACTCAACATTATCCGTTAAAGTTAAGAATCCATGCGCAAATCCCTGAGGAATAAAGAACTGTCTATGATTCTCTTCACTCAATTCCACACTTACCCATTGACCAAATGTAGGACTCCCCTTACGAATATCCACAGCCACATCAATCACTGTACCCTTCGTACAAGAAACCAATTTACTCTGTGCATAAGGCGGATTTTGCCAGTGCAAACCACGAAGCGTACCCTTCTGCGCACTAAAAGACATATTATCCTGTACAAAATCGACGGTAATACCCATCTTTTCATATTTAGGCTTCGAATACGTCTCTGTAAAATACCCTCTATGATCACCAAATACATCCGTATCAATAATCAATACGCCAGGAATCTTTGTTTCCGTTACCTTCATCACTATACCCCCAATTACTTAATATACTTACGATCCATGATCTTCTTCAAATAAGCACCATACTGATTCTTCTTATAAATTTCATACGTAGATGCCAATTCCTCATCACCAATCCAACCATTGTCATACGCAATCTCTTCAAGACACGCAATCTTACGATGCTGGTGCTCCTCAATTGTCTTCACAAAATTTGTCGCATCCACTAAAGACTCATGCGTACCCGTATCTAACCAAGTAAATCCATCACCAAGTAAAGTGACATTCAATTCACCATTCTCTAAATAAATACGGTTCAAATCTGTGATTTCCAATTCCCCACGAGCACTCGGCTTTAAATTCTTCGCATACTCAACCACTTTATTATCATAGAAATATAGTCCAGTAACCGCATAATTTGACTTAGGACAAGCTGGCTTTTCTTCAAGACTAATCGCCTTACCCTCAGAATCAAATTCTACAACCCCAAAACGTTCAGGATCCTCCACATAATAACCAAATACGGTAGCCCCAACTTCATTTTCAGCTGCTGCACGAAGACGCTTCGTCAAACCATGACCATGGAAAATATTATCACCCAAAATCATCGCACAACTATCATTGCCAATAAACTCTTCACCCAAGATAAACGCTTGAGCAAGTCCATCCGGACTTGGCTGAACCTTATAAGAAAGCTCAATACCAAACTGATGACCATCCCCCAATAACTCTTGAAAACGAGGTGTATCATCCGGAGTCGAAATAATTAAAATCTCACGAATCCCCGCCTGCATTAAAATAGACATAGGATAATAAATCATAGGCTTGTCATAAATAGGAAGTAATTGTTTACTAGTCACCTTAGTCAAAGGATACAAACGAGTACCACTACCACCAGCTAAAATAATACCTTTCATAATAGACCTCCATAATTAAATACATTATATCACACATATAAAATAAACCCTAACGTTACGTTAGGGTCAAGCTTTTTTCTTTAAGACTATATAAAAATAGTTGGGGTCTAGATACGCTATAAGATTACATAGGGTAA
>ENA-ORNQ01002534-ORNQ01002534.1-human-gut-metagenome-genome-assembly--contig:-NODE-2534-length-12184-cov-3.275620_pt1 | contig 12184 bp, 7 predicted proteins | sample MGYA00242116_ERZ509024 | MGnify/ENA primary metagenome ERZ509024 (study PRJEB26280, sample SAMEA2338697) | human gut metagenome | biome: human gut; feature: human-associated habitat; material: faeces...
TCAATTTCTCCAAAAATCTGATTTGGTCTGCAAAGTAAGCATTTTTTTTTGGATATTTCAAGCTTAATTTTTTAATTATTTCAAGAGCTTTTGAATATCGTTGCTGTTTAACATAGATTTTTGCCAAAGTTTCCGTAAAACAGCTGTCATCTTCCTCTTCTTCCTTCATCGTTTCTTCTTCGGTAAGTTCGTCCGAAGAGGTTGGCGAAGATGGCATTTCTTCTCTTAAAGGTTTCTTGCAGAGGGGAGAGTCGCTCTCGCTCTTTTCTATAAAGTCGTCAATCAGTTCGTAGCCTTTGAGTTTGGGCGTTTCTTCGGCCGACTGTTCCGTGGCCGGAGTCTCCTCCAAAAGATAAGAGGTGTAATCCATCGAATAGTCGAAGCTGGTGCGGGCAGTCACCTCTTCGGGTACTGTGGACAAGAAAGCGTCGATCAATGCTAATGTGCGGTCTACGGACGGTTCGTCTTTCAGTACCTCCGTAAGAGGTACTCCCTTTTTCCGTGCCTGCACATCATAGCGGTCACCTTCAATCAACCGGAACAACTGCCGTCTGTCTGCAATGTAAAGAACTGCTTTCCGCAGTTCTCCACCAAAACTAATATCATGGAGAATATACAGATTCTTCAGATACAGCAGACGAAGTGACTGAAAATACGGATACCTCGCAAGAAGATTGCGCAGTTCGTACAAAGTATCCCTATTCAGCGTCTCGGGATGCTGAATCCATTGTTGAAAGTTAACAGAAGTCATTTATATTACCAGTTTGCTACAGTTGCATTAAAAATTTGGTCGGTGATCTCTTTAGACATTTCAGCAATCAATCCGTCCTGTACAGCAGTCAGCAACTGGGTAGAGTCGTAGGTACGGAACGCAGAAAACTGTTGTTCAAAGTCTTCGGCATGATTGGTGTTGTTGACAAAACGTACATTGACGGTGATAGTCAACTTCGTCTCCGAAGAATAACCGTCGGCAGATACTGCCTGATTGTACTGATTGTACCCTGTGATTTCTCCGTCAATCTGCAAGTCGGCATTTTGACTCGGCTTGAGCAGTTGCAGACGGGTCTGCCGGATGAAGATATCTTTCAGGTCCTCATTGAACTTGGTTGCCAACGGAGCATACACATACTCCGACTTGATCGGGAAGTCGGCTATCGAAATGGTCTTTACCTTATCATAATTGATAGACGATCCGTTAAACTTATAGGAAACAGTGCACGCAATGACTACCAACGGCAAGCCGAACAGTAACAAAGGGCGTATTATTTTCTTAATCCAATTCATATTCTTTTATTTTTCTATAAAGTGTACGCTCGGAAATATTCAAGTCCTTGGCCGCACTCTTCCGCTTTCCATGATGCCTCTCAAGTGCTTTGCGTATCATTTCTTTCTCCACTTCGTCCAGTGACAAAGGAGATTCTTCTACATATTCTTCCGTGTCTTGTATGTCATCATCATCCTTGCAAACCGTGGGCTGCATGGTGTGAATAATAGCAGGTACCGAAGGTTGATGCGCCGTCACTACCGGAGTAGTAACCACCGTTCCCATTTGTCCTACCTGCCCCACCTGTCCGGCACGTTCCGCCATCAGGTTATGCACCATCTTCTTCAGCTCCGCCACTTCCTGGCGCATATCGAACAGAACAGAATAAAGAATCTCCCGTTCGCTCTCAAAGCCTTTACTCTCACGCGTTCCCATCAGCGCGGGAAGACGTTGCGTATTTTGTGCGGGAAGATAATTCTGCAAGATAGCAGCAGAGATCTCCCTGTTGGTTTCAATGATAGATATTTGCTCGGTGATGTTCTTCAACTGGCGCACGTTTCCGGGCCACGGGTAAGCCAACAACTCTTTCTTCGCATCCTCCGTCAACTGAATAGCAGGCATCCGGTATTTCTCTGCAAAGTCTGCGGAAAACTTACGGAACAACAAAAGTACATCGTCACCACGTTCACGCAAAGGCGGTATTTGGATAGGCACCGTATTCAACCGGTAATATAAATCTTCACGGAAACGTCCTTCTGCAATCGCTTGTGTCAGATTGACATTGGTAGCCGCCACCACACGCACATCCGTTTTTTGTACTTTGGACGAACCTACTTTCATAACCTCGCCACTCTCCAGTACACGGAGCAAACGTGCCTGGGTAGACATCGGCAACTCCCCTACTTCATCAAGAAAAATAGTACCGCCGTCGGCTTCGCCAAAGTACCCTTTCCGTTCGCCAATCGCACCGGTAAACGCACCTTTCTCATGTCCGAACAGTTCGGAATCAATCGTACCTTCCGGAATAGCGCCACAGTTGACAGCAATATACTGTCCGTGCTTCCTCCGGCTATATTGATGAATAATCTGCGGAAAACTTTCTTTTCCGACTCCACTTTCTCCGGTAATCAGCACAGACAAATCGGTAGGAGCTACCTGAATGGCAACATCTATGGCGCGCGACAATGCTTCAGTATTTCCAATAATACCGAAACGCTGTTTCACTTGTTGTATCTCTGCTTTCGTCATCACTCGTTTTTAATCTTCGTCTACTGTATCCAGCTTCAGTTTATCACTATCGTCACGTTTCTCGTAATACTGTTTACGCAACGGATTGGCACGAGCCACTTTTTCACGCTGACGATTACGGAACACGTCGATGGCAACATAGATTGCCTGGCGGAAAGAATCTTCACAAGCCACTCCCTTGCCTGCAATATCGTATGCCGTTCCATGAGCCGGAGAAGTACGTACTACCGGCAGTCCTGCCGTATAGTTCACCCCGTCTTCCATAGCCAAAGCCTTGAACGGAGCCAGTCCCTGATCGTGATACATCGCCAAGATACCGTCAAAATGAGTATAATTGCCCGAACCCATAAAGCCGTCGGCCGCATAAGGACCGTAGCAAAGGATTCCTTTCTCTTCCATTTCTTTCATGGCAGGGATAATCACTTCCTGCTCTTCCATTCCCAACAAACCACCGTCTCCGGCATGAGGATTGAGAGAGAGCACCGCAATACGCGGAGCGCCGATACCGAAATCCTGTTTCAGACAACGATGGAATATCATCAGTTTCTCCTGAATCAGTTCTTTGGTTATCGTAGTCGCGATCTCTCTGACAGGGATATGTGTCGTCACCAAAGCCACCCGGAAGTCATTCTTCATCAAAATCATCAATGACTTATCACCATTGCCCAGACGTTCTTCGATATATTCCGTATGTCCGGGGAAGGAGAACTCTTCCGACTGAATCGTATGTTTGTTGATCGGAGCTGTTACGATAACGTCTATCAGCCCTTCGCGATATTCTTCGATGGCACGTTCCAAAGCTCCCAGCGCAGCTTTGCCGGCTTCGGGATCGGGTTTGGAAAATTCCACTTTCACCTCATCATCCGTACAGTTCACCACGCTCAAACGGTTGTACCCCGCTTCGGTAGCAGAGTTGACAATGCTGAAATTGGCCTGTATATCCAGCGCTTTGCGATGATAAGCCGCTACTTTCGGTGAGCCATAAATGATCGGAGTACATAGTTCCAACATTGTAGGGTCGGAAAATGTCTTAAGAATCACCTCATAGCCCACCCCGTTAATATCTCCTTGGGTGATACCTATCCTTATCTTGTTATCTTCCATGTTTTTATTTATTAGTTTGTTCCGCTTCCTTAGATGCTTCTCCCAATGGAATCTGCTTCTGCTGAACTTCATTCGGAAGTTTCAGTGTATACAGAGATGCTTCCATCTGGCGTACCAGGTTGCGTTTCATTTTATCAGGTGAATAAACAAATATTTCTGCAGTAATAATTCGTTGGTTTTTCTCGTCCAGACGAGTATGAGATACATACGGACCACCCATAAAGTCGCCCTTCATACGCCACAGGCCACGTGCTTCCATTGTGTAGCTGTTCTGTACATTGATCGGACGGACATCGGTCAGCAAACTATCGGTCGACATATAAACGCCCTCCTTGAATCCGGGAATATTGGCTTTCATCACGGAGTCACGTTTGTGCACAAAATATTCTTTGGTAAACGTATCCTTGTCAGTGTACGGATAAGAGTACATCACAAAGTTACGGTCGGCAGTACCTGTGTTGGTAGAAGCCCAGAAGAAATCATCCCCGGTCTTTGAATTTGCCAGTTCGGCATCCACCCAGATGTCGCATCCGAACAAACTGTCCACTTTCTGCGAAATGAAATTACTGTGTTTCCCTTCCAGAAACGTAATCTGACGGTTCATTTCCGCACGGGTAAAGAAGTCGACAATCGTCTTTTTGTTCTCTTCCACAAACTTCTCAAACTCTTCTTCGTTCGGAGCCTGGATAGTCAATATCATCTGCGGATTGGCATACACGTCCTTCGCATATTTGAACGAGGCTTTCGTATATATATCCTGTATATCTACAATAATAATGTTACGTATCAACTTCAGCGTAGAATCATAATCTTTCGGCGAAGTATACATAATCCGGAAAGAAGGTTCCGACTGCGGCAAACCGGGCATATCAGCATCGAGCGCATCATGTAAAGCCCTTCCGGCAGCACGATCCCAAACACCGTGATCTACTACAACCAAAAGCTCGTAAGCACGACCACTAGAGGTGTGATTTCCTTTCAGACCACAAGATGCAACGACAAAGGCTACCAAAGCGATGCATAAAATAAAAGAATACTTTTTCATGATGTTCGGTTTTATATATTAACTTTCATTATTTTTCTCCTGTTTCGCTGTCGACAGCATACCGCAAGCGGCAAAAATATCTTCGCCCCTGGATGAACGGATAGTGGTGAAAAGTCCGTGTGACGTCAGATAATCACGAAAACGGGTCATCGTATCCATATCCGCCCCCTCAAGGTCTACCCCCGGTATGGCATGAAAACGAATCAGATTCACCCTGCAATCCAGCCCGCGAAGAAGTTTCAGCAACTCTTTGGCATAGACCTGCGAATCATTGAGCCCTTTAAAAACAATATATTCAAACGAAAGTCGACGTTGTTTACTAAAATCATAGTTTTTTAACAGTTCCACCATTTCGGTGATTGAAAACGCCTTTTCCGCCGGCATTAATTCAGCACGCTGAACGGTCAGCGGAGAGTGAAGGCTGATGGCAAGGTGGCAGTCATTTTCTTCGATAAAACGCTGCAATCCTTTCCGTAGCCCGACTGTAGAAAGCGTGATACGCTTCGGACTCCATGCGTAACCGTAGGTAGCGGTCAGTAGTTCCAATGCCTTCAATACCTCATCCAGGTTATCGAGCGGCTCGCCCATTCCCATCATTACGACATTAGTCAGTTTATCCCGTTCCGGCAGCGAATGAATCTGGTTCATGATCTGGCTGGCGGTCAGGTTAGCGGTATACCCCTGTTTGCCGGTCATACAGAACTTACAGTTCATCTTGCAGCCCACTTGTGACGACACGCACAACGTTGCCCGGTCATCATCCGGTATATAAACCGACTCTACAAAATGGTTCTCACCCACTTTATAAAGATACTTCACCGTACCATCTACAGAGCGCATTTCATCTACCGGAGCTTCCGCTCCCACCTCATAGTTCTGCTTGAGCAACTCCCGGTGTTTCAATGACAAATTAGTCATATCATCAATCGAGGCTACCTTCTTTTCGTAAAGCCAGGATGCAATCTGTTTGGCAGCAAAGCCGGGCATACCCAGTCTTTTTGTCAATGATTGAAGCTCTACAAGAGTCATTCCTAAAAGGGGATATTTAGACATTCTTCTTTCTGTTGATAGTTTATATCTGCAAATGTAAGGAAATAAAGTCGATTTCCGTATAGCAGGAATGTAAAAGTTAACAAAAAAGGGAAGTATGCCTCCGTTATGATTCAACCACGCTGATATATTGAAGTAGCTTTTGCGCCATTTCAGAATCCTCGCCATTCTTTTTCACTTCATAACCGTACGCCTCACGGAAACAAGCCAGCGCCTCTTCCCGTTCATTACAAAAGCTGTGCAAAACCCCTAAGTTCTGACAAGCCAGAATCGTATCTTCTTCCTCCCATCCCAAATACTTCTTTCGCAGTTCAAGTTCTCTGAAGAAAGCCTCTTTCGCCATTGGATAATTCTCCAACTTCACATAAGCCTGTGCTTTGTAATAATATACCAGACAGGAAGCATTAGGGTCAGCATCATCGTGAATATCCAAAGACGTCGCAATACGAATCACGTTATCATAGTCTTTATTCATGTAATACTGCTGCATAATATCACATCTCAATGCCTCATATCGGACAGTCAGTTCCGCCAGACGCGGTTTTTCGCTGAAATACATTTCATGCAGAAGAGACTCACGGAAGAATAAAGTAGACGCCTGCTCATCGCCACGTTCATTCATCATCCGTTTGAATTCCCTGCACAGATAATACAACTGTTTATGACAAGCGACGATCTGTTTTTTGCTATCTATCTGTATAGCAATGTCCAACGCCTGATTCATCAGCATCCATGCTTCATCGTATCGTTTGATATAATAAAGACATTTACCCTGCATACGCAAACATTTAGCCACTCCACCGGACAGTCTGCCATTCAATGACTCGTGCATTTCAGCTACTTTCCGGAATTTCTCGGCAGCACTCTCTTCCTCATCCTTATAGTAATCACAATAAGCCAGATATTCGGAAAGTTCAATGACTTCTGCCTGACTCTTCTCGTCAGCAGAAGCCGCATGATAATCAAGCGCCCTATTCAAATAGATCGCCGCTTCATTGTATTGCTCATTGTAGTAATATGCCAGAGCTAGATTTCGGCAGGTATTGGCAATCTCCAGTTCCGGAGTCGGCACAATGTTTTCCTGCATCACCAATGCTTTCAGGAAACAGTCGCATGCCGTTTCGTACTCTTCATTACGGGCATACCGGCATCCCTCATTCATCTTCAATACCGACTTGGCAATGAGTGGCATGGCAGCACCTTCCATACTCTTCTCACTCACAGCAGCTGCCGCCTTCGTCAGATGGAAAGAACTGCTCAAGAAAGTAGCCATATCATTAGCAATGACAGGAATTAAAAAAGAATCGATCTCATCAAAGTCCAATTCGGCATAGACTTCAGGCGTAACTTCAGGATTGTCGTTCATGATCGCCTTCCAGCTATCTTCCAACAGAAAACGATTCGTGCGATACAGAATCTCGAAAATCTCCACATCACAAATCCAATCCTTCAATATATCCCATTCTTGCATCTTATAGCATTGATAGGTAATCTCCACTTTATAGCGATACGAATCATGGTAGCAGAACTGTTTCATGCGATAGTTATAATCGGCAAAAGTCAACGGATGGGAAAGGATTTCTTCCTCATCCAGCAGAGCGGAAATAATTTCATGGCGACTATCATCTATACATTCGTCATCTTGAGCGAAATAGCGTTCGATCGCCTCTACCATTTGTGTATCACCAATGCAATATCGTCCTCCTTTGTTGGTGAGCCAGCTGCTCATTTCCACTCTCAACTGCGACCAAAGTATCTGATTAATGTCTGCCATGCTCTTCACTTCATCTTCGGTAAATCCTTCTAAAGTAAGTGAAAGCATCAGAAGCGTTCTTCCAATCTCTTCGGAACCATAATCAGCCGACAAACGCCGTAGCACACTGTCATAGAATTGCCCAACCTCATTGAGCCGGCAATATCCACGCATATATTCATTGAGAGCATCGTACTGACCGAACGAAACCAGCTCGTTGAGCAATACACTTAAACAGCGCGGTTGTTCAGCCAGCACCCACGAAGCAAGAATATCTTCCTGCTGTGCAGACAAAGCCTTGGAGTAAGTAGACAAATATTGCTTTGAGAACGACTTGGCATCCGCCTGTGAAAAGCCATTCAACTGGAAATGAGCGTAGCCATTCTGAACAAAGGGCAGGTAAGCAGTGGATGACGCCGAAAAGCTCAACACGACTTTCACATTCGGGGGAATAGATGCAAATAAAGAAAACAGGGATGCTTCAGTCGGATTCAGATAACTGATGTCATCAATCAGCAAAATGATAGGATATCTTGATGCACCCAACGCACTCCACAACTGACTGAACTTTTGGATAGAATTCAAATCTTCTTCAATCTCCTTGAGGTTTCGAAGTGTGTTCCCTGAAAAAGTGTTCAAGCCAGCATCTCCCATCAAAACCGAGTTTTTCACGGCGTCCATGATGGATTTGGCAGTGCTTTGGGTCGAGTCCAGTTCTTTTGAAACTTCCGCCGCGAACAAATTTTCTTCACCCAAAGATTGATGCTTGAGTGCGTTCTGGCATTTGGAAGCTAACATTCTCGCCAACGTTTCCGGATAAGAAGACAATGTAGTACTATCCAAGCGATGATAGATAGGAATCATCGGCATATCATTGTTCACCAAATCGCTCCAATGAGCCAACAAAGCGCTCTTGCCAAGACCGCAACCGCCCGTTACCACCAGGCACCGTTGTTCATCCGCCGCCAAAAAATCAGCAAACGCCTGATCTGCTTCAGGTATTGGGTGATAGTTGAATAAGAGTTCATTGCGCGTCAGTTGTTCTTGCAATGCTTGATTATCTTCAACGGTCAGTACATCCGGAAACTCCCGTTCAAGCAATTCCGTAAAAGCAGCTTCCACAAGGTTACACAACTGATCGGGCGAATCATACTCTTGCACAGGATAACGTTCCTGCTGCAAAATACTCTCTTTCAGACGTTTCAGTTTAAGAGACTCCTCTTCAGAGCAAGACAGTTCATCATCTGCCGACTGTTTTATATAAAAATAGGCATGTAACGGATTGGGATTGCGCAGTACACCAAACTGCATTTCAATTTCCGTCACACTCAAATGATGATTCAAGTCATCTTCTATCCAACGATATTCCAAGCTGTCATTGAGAGTTTGAGATAAATCTTCATAACTGGGACACCATCCATAACGGTCGCCTACCATACCTATGAAGAAAGGCCGGGAGTTAACGATCTCTTTCAGGCATATTTCAACAACCTTGCCGCTTTTTGCATCTTCTTCTGTGATTCCCCAACGCAAATCAACCAATGAAATGGTGGCACCACGGCTGGCAGCCTTCACTTGCAAACCCTTAAAGAGTTTGACTAATGCAGAACGTTCCATTTCCATGTCTCTGAACGTTGACGAAAGGAATACACGGATAACACGTGAATTTTCAGCGGGAACTGAATACTGGGCTAGTTGTTTAGTCATAATATAGATTCGTATTAGTTAATGAAGTATTTCGCAAAGCCAATTGATAAAGATTGGCAAGATATGGAAATTTAATCAGATAACAAAGGCCATAAACAAAAAAAACGAGCACAAAAAAGGCACGGATTACACGGGTTTCGCGGTTCCCTCATAAGTTTAAACCGCGTAAATCCGTATAATCCGTGCCTAATATCTATTACTTGCTACTTGTTTAGAAGAACAAGAAGCGTGTATCTTTTACGTTTGCTTTCAGATACAAATCATTCATCAGACGGCTGGCAAAACGTGCGTGCATGTTAGTCAGCGTAGCTTCTTCTGCTTTTGCGTCGAATGTTTCGTTCAATTTGTCCTTACCGTATACCTGCAATACAAATACTCCGGCATTACCTTTGATAGGAGCGCTCAACTGATTCACTTCAGCTGCAGAAGCATAAGCACCTACCAGCGGTTCGCTGCTGCGCAATGCTGATACGTATGCAGGAGCTGCAAAAGTAACCATCTTCAAAGAGTCGCTGACTGCATTAGTCATCTCTTTGTACTGGTTGAATGAAGTTGCATTGGCAGCTTTCATGTCAGCCATAATCTTTTCAGCTTTCTTATCTTTTACGATTTCAGCTCTCAACTGATCCTGTACTGCTTTCAACGGACGATATCCTTCCGGCTTAATGCCTACCAGACCTACTACCATCATGTGATCGCTTTCGCCACATTCGTACAAGCCGGAAACATCACCCGGTTTTGCTTTATCAAACGCCCATCTCAACGCTTCTTTTGTACCTCTTACACCACCGATATTGTGTTCAGAGCTACTCAAATCCATTCTGTCGAGCAGTCTGTAACCGGCTTCTTCAGCGTTAGCTACCATCTTTTCTACACTCGGATTAGCTGCGATAAACTGGCTGAAATCATTATAAGCACGGTTGTAAGTTTCTTTGCTGAACTCTACTTCACGTTTGATAACAGCTACTTTATATTTGTCTTTTACAGATTTCTTGTTAGTCACCTGAAGAATTACGTTTGCTTGTCCCATCGGCAAGTTCACCAGTTCGTTCACACCTGCATTGTTGATAGCAGAGATGAATTTCAGGTTATCACCGTCTATCTGTGCACCTTCGTACTGTGCAGAAGTTAGCCAGTTTGCATCACCAGTCTGACCATATTTCTTTGCCAGATCAGCAAAGTTAGCACCACCTTTGATCGCGTTGTAGATACTGTCAGCCAAGGTCTTTGTTTTCAAAGCATCTTCTGCGTATACCTGAATCTGACGGAATTCGACAGAGTCGGCAGCAGCAGCTTTAGCTACAATTTTGAAAGAGTTGATTGTATTGTCGGCACCGTTATAGTAAGGACCATAAATAGTACCTACCGAAGCAGAGTCCAAACGGGCAACTACATCTGACGGGAAAGCTGTTTTGTTATAGAACAAGTCTACATAAGGAGCTTCCGAGCCAGTCGAGCGGATGAAAGAAGTATAATCTTCCGTAGTAGTAGCCAACTGTTCAGTAGCTTCGTCCACTTCTTTCTGGATAGCAGCTCTGTCTTCAGCACTTGCAGTCACTTGTACATCAATGTACTTGATGTCACGAGTTTCCTGATATTGCTTGAATTGTTCTTTCTTCTTGTTATACAAGTCTTTCAGTTCCGATTCTTTCACTACGATTGTAGAGTCCACTACAGAAGAGTAAGGAATACCAGCCATCAACACGTTGTACTGGTTCACTCTTGCATCGAAAGCGTCCTGTGCTTCCACCGGATTGGAAAGAAGAGCTTTAGATACCAATGCCTGATACTTTTCTGCCAGACGGCTCTCGATCAGTGTTTTCTGAATAAAAGACCAGTATTTATACATGTTATTGTATTGTTCAGCATACTGTGCCGGCATTTGTGATTCGCTCATCTTGGCATATTCCACGAGAAACTTGTTCAACATATCCTTGTCGAAGTTTCCTGTTTGCGGATTCTGGAAAGGAGTTTGTCTCAACAAAGGATGAACGCCTGCTTTCAGGATGTCCTGGATTTCAGCAGCAGAAACAGTCAGTCCCAGTGCTTTTGCTTCTTTTTCGATCAGTTTATTGTTTACGTAGGAACGCCATACTTCATCGCGCACCTGATTGGTTTGTTCGTCATTCAAGGCGGTCACCCCACGCATGAGTTTCACCACTTCGGTATATTCTTCTACCAAATTCTGATACTCTTGAGCGGAAAGAGCGTCTCCGTTCACCTCACCTACGTCATGTGCCTGATGCGGCTGCATCACCTTCCATGCGTCACCCGCAATGAAAGCAAACAGCGCCAAGCCGATAACAATCACCAATAGAGGTCCTTTCGACCTAATGTTTTGTAATGTTGCCATTTTGATTAATACGATTTATGTTTATTATTATTTCTTCTAATTGTCGTTTTAGCGCACGAAGATACAAAAAATGCTAATATGCTTCTATTTATTGGCTAAAAATTTCTCGGTATTCGTCATTATTCCATGACTTTTAGGCGAACCAGTTCTATTTTCGTCGCCGTCACCTTGATTATCTTGAACTGATAACGTCCTACCCGAATCACTTCATGCAGTTTCGGGAAACTCTGATATTGATTCAGAATCAGTCCTCCCACTGTCAGATATTCGTCGGATTCAGGCAGGTCGAGACCGAACGTTTCGTTGACTTTCTCAATCTCCAGACGGCCGGACAATACATATTCATGCTCGTCTATCTGCTTGCTGATATAGGAAGTGTTATCATGCTCGTCTTCTATATCACCGAAGATTTCTTCTACCAGATCTTCCAATGACACAATACCGGACGTTCCGCCAAACTCGTCCACCACTACCGCAATTGTCTTTTTCTGTTGCATGAACAGTTTCATCAGCTTATTGGCGGACATTGTTTCGGGGACAATCGGCACTTGCTTCACATTCTCATGCCAGTTTTTCGGAGCACGAAACATTTCCGACGAATGAATATAACCCACCACATTGTCGATATTTCCATCGTACACAATGATCTTGGAAATTCCG
>ENA-ORNQ01002556-ORNQ01002556.1-human-gut-metagenome-genome-assembly--contig:-NODE-2556-length-12106-cov-5.594971_pt1 | contig 12106 bp, 9 predicted proteins | sample MGYA00242116_ERZ509024 | MGnify/ENA primary metagenome ERZ509024 (study PRJEB26280, sample SAMEA2338697) | human gut metagenome | biome: human gut; feature: human-associated habitat; material: faeces...
CTCTTCCGCGTCCTGCTCGGTGCCGACACCGCGGAGCGCGGCGGCGGCCACGGTATAGAGATGCCGGGAATAGCGCGCGATCACGTCGGCAACGGCGCGCTCGGAGCGCGCGGCAAGCGCCGCGGCGGTCTTTTCGTCTGTCAAGGGTTTCACCTCGTTTTCTTTTTGACCGGTCTATTATACAGTACGGCAAAACGGGCGGAAATACTTAAAAAGTTGTCAGCGGGAATCGTCCAACGACAAAAGCGTCAGCGGGGGCATTTCTGTGCCAAAAGGCGTACGGAACAAACGATACACACCGGAATTTAAGAAGCTGGTCGTAAAAACGATGCAGAAAGAAAGGATTAGCTATCGCGAGACGGCAAGGCAGTTTGAAATCAGCGATGACAAGCGTGTTGCCGTATGGGAGCGAATCTATCTGGAAGAAGGGCCGAAAGGGTTTGCCATAGAGCGGCGGGGCCGCAGCAGCGAGGGGCGTCCGCCGAAGCAGTTGCCGAAAGAGGTGGAAGAAGATCTGCTGGCAGAAGTCCAGCGGCTGCGTGCTGAGTTAGAATACCTAAAAACTTGCAAGCCTTGGTTTTGGAAGACGAGCGACGCCAGCGCAAAAAACGCTGGCAGTTCAGAAGCTGAGGCAAAGACATTCCCTGGATATCCTTCTCTCAACCGCTCAAACTGCCCCGTGCGACCTTCTGCTATCATCGGAAACGAATGAATAGTGCAGATAAATACGAATCTGTCAAAGAAGAAATCACGGCAATATACCATGAAAATAAGGGGCGGTACGGCTAACCCGCCGTATCACGGCAGAGCTGAGTAACCGCAAGTTGCCCTTAAATCATAAGACTGTGCAGCGGCTCATGAAGGAGCCGGGCTTGGTTTGCCGTGTCAGAATGAAGAAGTACTGTTCTTACAAGGGAGAAACAGGTAAAATCGCACCAAATCTGCTGAATCGGGATTTCCATGCGGACAAGCCGAATCAGAAATGGGTCACGGATGTGACGGAGTTCAGCCTGTTTGGCGAGAAACTGTATTTGTCCCCGATTCTCGATCGGCACAGCAGCGATCTGGTCAGCTATACTATCTCGAATTGTCCTGTGCTGAGTATGGTGACAACCATGCTGGACGAGGCGTTTGCAAAGATCCCGGACGGAACAAACCTGATTCTTCACTCTGATCAGGGCTGGCAGTACCAACACAAGCAGTACCAGCGGATGCTCCGCGAGAAGGACATCCGGCAGAGCATGAGCCGCAAGGGGAATTGTCTGGACAATGCGGTAATCGAAAACTTCTTTGGCTTACTCAAAAGTGAACTGCTGTACCTACAAGCGCTTCAGTCTATGGAACACTTCAAGCAGGAACTCCTTGATTATCTGGATTACTACAACAACCGCAGGATCAAGGCAAAACTGAAGGGCTTGCCGCCTGCAATTCACAGACGGCAAGCCCTTTTGGCAGCTTGAATAATTTTTTCCTGTTTTTTTTGTCTAATTTTTTTGGGCCACATCTCAACGAGCCGCGGGGGCGGGACTTTTTCCGACATGCTGTCCGGTGTTTCCTCGTACCGCTCCGGCGCGCACTTGACGCATGTATTTTACCCTGTTTCGTGCGGGCACAGAGGCGCTGGATATTCGGAGGGCGGAGCAAGTGTTCGCAGCTGCGCAGCAGACGATGGAGGATATGTACCTATCCGCGAAAAACATCAAAATGTAAAACGTGTCAATGGGGAATTCTGGCTGACGGCGTTTGCGGCAGAGAGAGTTCCCCGTTGGCAACTTTTAGCGTATTTGGACAATCCATGCAAAGAAAAGCCAACCCCGCGGCCTTAAAAAAGGTGACGGGGTTGGCTTTTTTACGGCATTTCGTCCGGTGTATACCCAAGTCGGAGGGAGATCTCCCGCGCGGTACGCTTCAGCTCAGGGAGGAGCACGGTTTCGATGCGCCGGTCGGTGACGCGCTCAATGTTGTCAAACGCGCTGATCGCCCCGGCCACGTTGCCGGAATAGTCATAGATCGGTACGGCGATGCACCGGTGGCCGATCTCACATTCCTCGTCATCCACGGCGTAGCCGCGCTTGCGGATGAGTGCAAGCTCTCCAAAGAGCTTTTCCGGGGTGGTAATCGTATTCTCCGTCAGCCGTTCAAGCCCCTTTTCGGCAATAATCTCCTCAACCTTGCGGTATGAAAACGAGCTGAGCAGCACTTTGCCGGAGGCTGTCGTGTGGATGGGGGCGTTTTTCCCGATGCGGAGCATCGTTTTCATCATCCGGCGGGGATTATCCACAAAATCCAGATACAAAACGCCTCGATCCTGCTCAATGGCGAGGAGCGTTCCGGCGTTCATGACGTTGGCCGCGTGGTTCAAAAACGGCGAGGCAATGCTGCGCAGCGAAAGATTGGATTTTACCGAATCGGCCAGACGGCAGATCTTCCATGTGAGCGCGTAACAGCCGGTCACATCGTCATGGTAGGCGTAGCCCTGCGCGCACAGTGTCTTGAGATAGCGCAGCAGCGTCGGCTGCGGCATATCGAGCTTGTCAGCGAGATCTGTCAGCCGGTTCGGCAACCGGTTTGCCGCCAGACATTCGATGATTCGGAACAATTTGTCTGAGGAAAGATTGCCTCCTTCTTTTCCAGCCATCACTTTCCCTCCGTTCTGTCGATTTTCGTTGTTTTTATATTATACGATTTCCACAAAATTTTCAAGAGATTTTTGGAACCGTTTATCCTTTTTAAAATCCTATTTCAAAAAATGAAATTAAAGTACACGGCAAAATCCGCTATGAAAAAAACAGAGTTTCAAAAAACAGAACAATTGCACTTTAGCACAAAAAATCGCTACAGAGCGGTATGTTTTTTGGACTGGTAATTTGCCTGTACTGCTGTATAATTAACGCAAAAATTCCGGCGGTATGAATAGTTTATTCTCCGCTGAGATAGAAAAGGAGCGGGAAACGGATGGACATGTTGTTTCTCAGACCCTCCACGCAGGAGGAGGCTTTGGCGCTGCTGACACAGTATAAGCAGGATGCCATGATCGTTGCCGGCGGTACGGACGCCGTGCTGCGGCTGACACAGAAAAAGACCGCTCCTGCCGTCATCCTCTCGCTGGACGCTATTCCGGAACGGCACGAGATTTCCGTCTCTGACGATACGGTGCGTCTGGCGTCCGGCGTCACCTATAACGAGCTGCTTGCAAGCGATGTCCTCCGGTTGTACCGGGGGCTGCGCGAGGCGGTGCTGCATCTGGCGAGCCCCGCCATCCGCGCGGTGGCGACGCCGGTGGGGAATATCTGCACGGCCGCTCCTGCGGCGGATTGTACAACTATGCTCTTCGCGCTCGGCGCGAGCGCCGTTCTTGCGTCAAACCGCGGCGAGAGGCACGTTCCGCTGGATGCGTTTTTCGTTTCGACCTACAAGACCATACGTGAGAGCGACGAACTTGTCACGGCCATTGAGATCCCGGCGCTCCGGCCGGGAGAGGGGACAGGCTACTGCCGGCTTTCCCGGCGCAAGGCGCAGGATATCGGCAAAATTCTCATCGGTTGCCGCGTGCGGCTCGACGGGGAACGTATTGCGGAAGTCTCCCTGAGCCTCGGCGCGCTCAACCCCACGGTCGTCCACGCTGCGGAACTGGAGGGGCTTCTCGTCGGTAAAACACCGGAAGAGGCGCTTGCTCTTGCCGCAGTGACGTATCCCGCGGAGGCAAAGCTTCGCGAGAGCTATTACAAAACCTACAAGCAGGACGCCGTCTGCCCGGCGGTCGTCCGGGCGCTTTCGATGGCGCTGGCCGATGCGAAAGGAGAGAGAGCATGAAAGTTTCATTTGTTCTCAACGGAAGAAGTGTTTCCTGCGAGGCGGAGGCCGACGAGGTGCTCGTTGACACGCTGCGCAATACCTTCTGTCTGACCGGCACAAAAAAGGCATGCGGTACGGGCGACTGCGGTGCGTGCACCGTACTGCTCGACGGCGTGGCCATTCGCTCGTGCATTTATCTCACCGCCATGGCTGAGGGACATGAGATCACAACGATCGAGGGCGTGGGCACGCTTTCCTCTCCCCATCCGGTGCAGCAGGCGTTCGTGGATGCAGGCGCGGTGCAGTGCGGCTACTGCACACCCGGCATGGTGCTCACGACGATCGCGCTGCTAAATGTTAATCCAAACCCGAGCGAGGAGGAGATCCGCGTGGCGCTTTCCGGCAATCTCTGCCGGTGCACCGGGTATGAAAAGATCGTAGAGGCCGTCCGGCTCTCGGCAAAACGCCTGCGCGGCGAAAAGAAATAAGAAAAGAGACAAAAGCAACAAATCCAAGAAGGGGGACAACAACAATGGAAGTCAAACACTATGAGGGAAACGGCCGGCTGAGCGTTGCTACGGAGTGCAACGGCATCATTCACATGACAGGCCGTACCTGCATGCCGGGCTATTACCCGGACATTCCCAGCGGCGATGACGTGAAGTCGCAGACCGCCGGTGTGCTGAAGATCATTGACAACGTGCTTGCCAAGTATGGCTCGGATAAGGAGCACATTCTGTTTGCCCAGGTGTTCCTCAAGGATGTCATCCGCGATTTTGACGATATGAACGAGGTCTGGGAGAGCTGGGTCACGCCCGGCTGTGAACCTGCCCGCGCCACGGTGCAGGCCAAGATGGCAAAGGAAGAAGCGCTTGTGGAGATCGTCGTGACCGCCGTTCGCAAGGACGCTTGACAGGAGGCGCTTCCATGCACGAATTACACTATGTCGGCCAGCGCATGCAGCGCCCCGACGCACTGGCGAAAGCGACGGGGGCGGCACAGTATACCGCTGATCTCGTCGTTCACCGGCGGGATGTGCTCCATGCCAAGGCGCTCTACCCGCCCTACGGCCACGCGAAGATCCTTCGCATCGATACATCCAAAGCTGCGGCGCTGCCGGGCGTTGCGATCGTGATGACCGCAGACGATCTTCCCGGCGAGAACGGCTACGGCGGCATGATCCACGATAAGCCCGTCATTGCTAAGGACGAGGTGTTTTATGAGGGCGACCCCGTCGCTCTCGTGGCGGCGGAGGATCTCAAGACTGCCGAGAAGGCCGTGTCGCTCATCGAGGTCGAATATGAACCGCTGGAGAGCTATGACAGCCCCGCCGATATGCTGCGCGAGGACGCGCCGGTGCTCCACCGAGAGTACCCCATCCCGCGCAAGGGAAACATTTCCGACGAGGTGCTTATCCGCAAGGGCGACGTGAAAACGGCGTTCGAGGACGCGGACGTCGTCGTGGACAACTGGTATAAGACCCCGATGCTCGATCACGCCTATCTCGAGCCGGATTGCGCGCTCGCCGAGCCCGACCCGGTGCAGGGCGGTATCACGATCTACAGCCCGCAGCACGCGGTCCAGCTGGCAAAAAAGGCGCTGTGCGGAGCTTTCAACATGCCGCAGAGCAAGATCCGCGTTATCAGTCAGGTCGTCGGCGGCGGCTTCGGCGGCAAGGAGGACTCCACGTTCGACGCGAGTGTCGTCGCGGGCGTGCTCGCGATCAAAACGAGGCGGCCGGTATTTTACGAGCTGACGCGCGACGAGGTATTTAAAAACACCGGTAAGCGTCATGCTGCCGCCATCCATCACCGGCTGGCTGCGGATAAGGAAGGAAACATCCTCGGCATTGAGGTCGATTCCATTATCGATAAGGGCGCGTGGAAGTCCATTGATGCCATCCCCTCACGCACGGCGCAGTACGCCGGCAGCGTTTACCGCATCGATAATGCGCTCACGCATTCGTGGTCGGTGTTCACAGACCATCCCTACGGCTGCGCGTTCCGCGGGCTCGGCTGCCCGCAGGCGACGTTCGCCGTAGAGTCGCAGATGGATGAACTGGCCGAAAAACTCGGTATCGATCCGATCGACCTGCGCATGAAAAACCTCCTGCGCCCGGGCGATACGACGATCTGGGGACAGGAAATGCTCGAGGAGCGCGGGTTCGGCATTGCCGAATGCCTTACCCGTGTCCGCGAGGCGATTGGCTGGGACAAGCCTCTCACGCCGAGTGAAGATCCCGACGTCCGCCGCGGCAAAGGCGTGGCCTGCTATATGTACGGCACCGGTACCGGTTATATCACCGACGGCGCGCACTGCTTTGTGCAGGCGCAGCCGGACGGCTCGCTGAATATCGGTATTTCCTCCAATGAGCTCGGCCAGGGCTTCCTCATCGCCATGCGCCAGATCGCTGCGGACACGTTCGGCGTTCCGATCGAAAAGGTCTATCTCGACTTTTCCGATTCCGCCGCCTCGGTGGAAGCGGGCGCGACGGTCGCTTCAAGAACGACCGTGTTCCTCGGCAATGCCGTGATGAACGGCTGCAATGTCCTGCGCGAACGGTTTCTGCCGGTAGCGGCGCAGATGCTCGGCGCGAAGAAGGAAGACCTCGACGTGGATAACGGCTTCGTGTTCGACACGACCGACGAGGCAAAACGCGTGCCGTATGCTTCCGTGATTTCCAAGGCGTTTGCCATGCAGATCCCACTTGCGTGTGTCGGTTCGTGGTATCCGCCGAAAGCCTATGCCGACGAAAACGGCCAGGGCGTGAAAATGCACACCTATGCCTTTGCCGCGCAGGCCGCGATCGTCTCCGTAAACGTCAAGACCGGCGAGGTAGCGGTGGACGACACGGTGCTCGCCGTGGACGTCGGCCACGCCATCAACCCGGATACGGTGGAGGGACAGATGCACGGCGGTATGGCGCAGGCCATCGGCTGGTCGCTCATGGAAGAGGAATTCATGAAAGACGGAAAAATGCGCAACCATACGTTCCACGACTATCTCATCCCCACGGCGATGGATCTGCCGAAGCTGCGCACGATCATCGTTGAGCACCCCAACTCCCTCGGGCCTTACGGCGCGAAGGGAATCGGCGAGCCGCCCATTGTCGGCGCGGCGCCCGCCATTCACAATGCCATTCGCAACGCCGTCGGCGTGAGCATTAACGAGCTGCCCATGACGCCGGTGCGTGTGTTGGACGCGCTGCGCAAAGCGCGCGCGGAGCAATAAAAAAGAGAGAAAAAACAAGGAGGAAAAATCAATGGACGGTATGTTAGCCCTGACGATCGTGTGTGTTGTTTTCGCGATCGGCGACTTCATTTCCGACAAAACGCACGCCATCATCCCCGTACTGCTCTTTGCCTCGGTCACGTTCCTGATCCTGTTCTGGACGGGCGTTGTTCCGACGACTCTGTTCACCGATGCCGGCCTTATCGCCATTTCCAATATGATGACCGGCATCTTCATCGTCAATATGGGAACGCTTCTTGACTTCAAGGAGTTCGTTTCCCAGTGGAAGACCGTGGTGCTTGGCCTCGCGATCGTTATCGTGGGTGGCATTCTGATGTTCTTCGCCGCCCGCCCGGTTCTGGGCAACAACTTCGCCGTGGCTCTCGTCGGCCCGATCACCGGCGGCTGGGTTTCCGCCGTCGTCGTCAACGACGCCATCAAGGCGCTCGGCTCTCCCGATTCCCTCAAGCTCGCTGGTGTTCTGGCCACGATCATTGTCGCGGTGCAGGGCATCATCGGCTACCCTCTCGCCGCTGCGTTCCTGCGCGGCGAGGCCAAGCGCCTCGTCAAGGGCTACAACGCCGGTACCGTGAAGTGGACGCGCACCGTCTTTGAAGGCGACGAGGCTGCGCAGACCGCCGTTGTCAAGAAAAAGCTCATTCCCCCTCTGGCCACCAAGTACCAGACCCCGTTCGTCCTGCTCGGTAAGGCCTGCCTTGTGTCCCTGCTGTCGTTCTGGATCTCCAATCTCACCGGCGGCGCCGTGCACAGATATGTTGTCTGCCTCATCATGGGCGTCGTCGCGCAGGAGATCGGCTTCCTGGAGCACGACGTTATGAAGAAGTCCAACTGCTACGGCATCGGCCTTGTGATCTGCATGGTCTCCATCCTCGTGTTCCTGACAGCCGTTACCCCGCAGGATGTTCTGAGCCTCCTGCCCGTTGTCCTCGGCGCGTTTGTCATCGGCCTGCTCAGCATGTTCGTGATCGCCGCTGTCGTCGGCAAGATCTTCAAGTTCAGCTGGCAGATGGCCTGCGGCATCGCCTGCTCTTGCCTGTTTGGCTTCCCGGGAACGTTCGTCGTCTCCAGCGAAGTCTCCAAGCAGATCGGCACGACCGACGACGAGCGCCAGATGCTGCTCGACAACATCATGCCCAAGATGCTCGTGGCAGGCTTTGTCTGCCTGACGATCACCTCGGTGGTCATCACCGGCGTTTTCGTCAACTACCTCGTGGTATAAATAAGCATTACATTCATGACCCGCCGTTTCCCTGGCGGGTCATACAAACGAAAAGGAGTATACACCCGATATGAGTGAAGCTATTCGCAAGCAGTACTGCGTCGGCGGCGTCTGGAAGGACTCCAAAACGGAGAAATGGATGCCGGTGACCGACTCGTCCACGGGCGAAGTCATCGCGGAAGTCCCCTCCTGCACGCAGGACGAGGTGCTCGAAGCGATCGACGCGGCGGACAAGGCGTTTAAGGAGTGGAGTCAGGTCTCCGTTTCCAGGCGCACGCAGATGATGTTCAAGTGGCGCAACATTCTCGTTGAACACCTGGACGAGCTGACGTATCTTTGCGCCAAGGAGCTGGGCAAAAACCTGAGCGAGGCGCGCGGCGACGTGCTCAAGGCCATCGAGCCGACGGAGCTTGCCTGTGCTACGCCGTTTGTTTCGCAGGGCTCGGCCTCACTGCAGGTCACGACCGGATTTGATACGGCCACCTACCGTATGCCGCTTGGCGTCGTGGCGGGCATCGTGCCGTTCAACTTCCCGGCGATGATCCCCTGGGGCTGGATGGTGCCGCTCGCGATCGCCACGGGCAACACGGTCGTGCTCAAGGCAGCCTCGCAGACGCCGCTCACCGCCATGCGTATCATGGAACTCTTCTATGAAGAGGGCGGCTTCCCCGCGGGCGTTGTGAACCTTGTCACGTGCTCGCGCGGCGAATCCGAGGTACTGCTGACCGACCCGCGCGTCAAGGCCGTTACGTTCGTCGGCACGACCGAGGTCGGCAAGCACATCTATTCGATTGCCGCGGCGCACGGAAAGCGCGTGCAGGCGCAGTGCGAGGCGAAAAACCACGCTCTTGTTCTCGAGGACTGCGATCTGGAGAGCACCGTAAACGCGATCATTAACTCCACCTATGGCTGCGCCGGCATGCGCTGCATGGCGCTGCCTGTCATCGTGGTGCAGGAAAGCATTGCGGACAAATTCGTTGCCCTGCTCAGGGAAAAGGCAATGGCGATGAAGGTCGGCTGCGCCTATGACCCCGAGACGAAGCTCGGCCCGGTCGTGAGCGCCAAGCACAAGAAGTCCATTTGCGACTGGATCCAGCGCGGCATCGACGACGGGGCGGAGCTCGTGCTCGACGGGCGCGATATCGTAGTGCCGGGCTATGAGAACGGCTTCTTCGTCGGCCCGACGATCCTTGACCATGTGACGCCCGATATGGCCATCGGCCAGCGCGAGATCTTTGGGCCGGTCACGCTCATCAAGCGTGTCAAGACGTTTGAAGAGGGGCTGGCCGTCATGAACGCCAACCCGTTCGCCAACGGCTCGGCCATCTTTACGCAGAACGGCTATGCCCGCCAGTTTGAAATGCTCACCGACGGCGGCATGGTCGGCATCAACGTCGGCATCCCCGTGCCCTCGGCGTATTTCCCGTTCTCCGGCAACAAGGACTCGTTCTTCGGCGACCAGCATGTGCTTGGCCTGGACGGCGTGCGCTTCTATACCCGCGCCAAGACCGTCACCAAGCACTGGTACGATGAACACTCCCGCAAAAAGACCGTTGACACCTGGGAAGGCACGGTCGAGAGAAACTGAACACCGCGAAAAAAGCTCCCGATGCAGCTGCATCGGGAGCTTTTTGCACTTGGCAAAGCGAGGCTTCTTTGCTGTGTCAGTTCTGATAAAAGACATCCTCCTCTGTGCGGGGCGCGAAGCGTACGAGCGCCGCGGCGTCAAGATTGCAGCGGTGCATGTCCACGGCGCTGATGCGGCGGTTTTCGTAGGTCGTATAGTAGTAAATGCCGCACTGCGCGCTGCAGCAGGAGGTATAGATCGTGATCTCGTGCTTGCCCGGTTCCACCTCGCAGCAGCCGCGTACCTGCTCCACGGCGCCGAGAATGTGGAAAAACTGGCTGACGCTCGCCGTTTCCGAAGAGCCGGAAACGGCGTTCGCGCGCGTGAACGCCACGCGCACGAAGCGCGAGCTCGACGAGAGGTCGCCCGGCAGCCCGAGCGCGCCCATGCCGCGGCTGTAGGAGCGCAGATCGAGCGCGGGCGCGAATGTATTTTCCGGCTGCCGCGGGGAGAGCGATCGATAGTCGTTCAGCCGGAAGAACTGCTGCGGGAACGGCGGGGTGTTCGTCAGGACCCCGGCGGGGTTATCATAGACGTGCAGACCGTCCGCGGTGGACTCGATCGTGACGCATTCGTCCTTGTCCGCAAGCAGCCAGTGGAGCTGCGCGGCGGGAAGAGCGGCGGAAAACGGCGTGCCGGTGAGATTCGTCTTCCCGAGCAGCACGCGCGCCTCGGAAACGGAGGCGCACTGCGCGAGCACCCACGGGATGAATTCAAACTGCGCGACGTCGCCCTCGTCGCCGCGCGGCGCGGCGTATGCGGCGTTGCCGACAAAGTTCAGCCCCGCCATGCAGAGACCTTTTTCGTTCATCGCGTCGTAGTAGAGCGGATAGCCGTCGGCCACATGCGCCATACCGAGCAGGGCGAAGTGCTCCGAAAACGCCTTGCCGCCGCTAAAGGCGAGCGGGAAGCGCCGGGGCGTCACGACGATCTCGTCACCGTAGGAAAACTCATAGTCAAGCGTCCGGCCAAAATAGAATCCGTCGGTTTTATATGTCGCGGCTGTGCACATGATGCAATACCTCGTTTCCTTTCGTATTGCCTCCCTTTACGCAAGGGGGCCTTGGACAAAAGACGGAGGAGCTCTCCCTCTATCTTATAGTATACCTCAATCGAGCGCTTTATAATAGGGACCGATATCGGCATATGTCCCGTCGTCGAGATAGTTTCTTACGGCAAAGGACAAGGGGAGCGCTCCTTTTAAAAAATATCAGGCATTTTCCGCTCCGGCAGTGAGCTTGCCGAAACGCGTGAAGAACATCGCGGCGGTCGTGCACACGGCGAGCGTGTCTGCGACGGGCTCGGCGAGAAACACGGCGAAGGCGGCGTTTTCAAAAATGCCGAGCCGCGGCAGGAGCAGGATGAGCGGGATGAGCAGGATCACCTTGCGCAGCAGCGCGAGGAAGATCGCCACCTTTGCCTGCCCGAGCGCAACAAAGCTCTGCTGGCACGCGATCTGGATGCCGAAAATGCCGCTCGCGGCCATGTAAATGCGCATGGCCCATGCGGTGTAGGAGGAAAGCTCCGCGTCCGGCGTGAACATTCCGGCAACGGCGCCGGGGAAGAGCATGCACACCGCCCACACGAGCATGGAGCCTGTGAGACAGCTTATGAACAGGATGCGGAACGTTTCGCGCACACGCTGTCCGTTCCCCGCGCCGTAGTTGAAGCTCATAATGGGCTGCGCGCCCTGCGTGAGACCGTGCAGGAGCTGCATGCAGAGACTCATCGTGGTCGTAAGGACCGTCACCGCGCCGACGGCGGTATCTCCGGCGAAGCGGAGGAGCGTCACATTGAAGCTCACCGCGACGAGGTTTTCCGTGATCTGCATGAGAAACGGCGAGAGCCCGAGCGCGAGACAGGGGAGAAGGAGCTTCATGTCCGGCAGAAGGTTCTTCACGCGCAGCCGCAGCGTAGATTTTTCCGAGCAGAGGAAACGCACGACCCACGCGCACGAAACGGCCTGCGAGAGGATCGTTGCGAGCGCCGCGCCGCGCACGCCCATGCCGAACACGAACATGAACAGCGGGTCGAGCACGATGTTGAGCGCCGCGCCGATCGTCACGGTGAGCATGCTCGTTGTGGAAAAGCCCTGCGCGGTGATGAAGGCGTTGAGCCCGAGCGAGAGCTGCACGAAGATCGTGCCGAGACTGTAGATCGAGATATATTCGAGCGCGTGGGGGAGCGTTGCGTCGCTCGCGCCGAAGAGACGG
>ENA-ORNQ01002562-ORNQ01002562.1-human-gut-metagenome-genome-assembly--contig:-NODE-2562-length-12078-cov-5.072444_pt1 | contig 12078 bp, 9 predicted proteins | sample MGYA00242116_ERZ509024 | MGnify/ENA primary metagenome ERZ509024 (study PRJEB26280, sample SAMEA2338697) | human gut metagenome | biome: human gut; feature: human-associated habitat; material: faeces...
GAAGGGCGCTGTGGCGGGTGCAAAGTTCTCTGAGCTGTTCTTCGCCTCCTGCAAGGACGAGGAGCTGGCCGCTTACGTCAAGACCCTGCTGTAACTTACCGCACCTGCACGACAAGAAGTTCCGGCAGTACCTCCCTATTTATCATTTTCCCACACAGGGGTCGGTCTGACCCGGTCCCGGAAAAACCGTCAGCGCACGAGAGAAACTTCTCTTGCGGTGACGGTTTTCTTTTTGTCGGCATTGCCGCCCATGGCAAGGCGGCGACGCATGAGTCGTGTTCACTTTTCCGGCAATACCGCATTTTCAACTGGCGCAAACTGAAGGACGGAACGCCGGTCTTTGGCTACCAGTGCAATATGCGAACCGTCAACCCGACCCGTTCCTTCGTTCTGGAGCACAACATGACCCAGCAGCTCAGTTGCGACGCCATTTCCATCCCGGAGTGGAAGCTGGAACTGATGGCGAAGAAGATATTTGAAAAGGTCTGGGGCAATCAGAATAAAGCCATCCTTCGTGCCTGCAAGATGATTGAAAGCTGTCAGAACGGAAAAGCCGCCACACGAATGTCTGCTGCACCGATTCAGGGCCAGATCGAAAAAATCAAAAAACGCAAGCTGAACTACGCTGCCATGCGTGCAGACGGCGAACTGCCAAGAGAGGAATCCCAAGCCCTCTGCAAACAGGCAGATGACGAGATTGCCCGCTTAGAGCAGGAGTTGAAATCCCTCTCCCCTGCGCCCGAACCGCAGACGGTTTCTTCGGACATGAAAGCGATCTACGATTTTCTCTCTCAGAAGGTCGATGTGCACGGTGCCCGTCTTGCTCCCGAATTGATTGAGCAGTTCGTTGAAGTGGTCACCCCCCATTGCCGATTACTCCTACCGCTGGAAGCTGAGCACCGGCTGCAAGAAGTCCAAAGAGGAGCGCACCGATTTGATGGCTGTATCGGAAAAGCCCCTCCTCACCTTCACCATCGACTTTGAAACCGCCAAACGTTACCGGGAAGCCAACAAGATGCCCCACCAGTTCCGCCGTGCAGCGTGGACCGACCTGACCGTGGAGGTGTATCTGTGATGCTTCTGGGAAGCGGCCCTGCGTTAAACGCAATTCACCTCATACATGAGCAAACAAACAAGGCCCACCGCCAAAATTGACGCTGAGCCTTGTTTTATACTTGATTTTTAACGGAGAGCCGTTGCAAGATCCTTACGCTCTCGGGTTCTTGATAGCAGCCTGAGCGGGTGCCAAAATTACAGAGCGTTCGTTTTACTCCACCATGACATTAATCATTACCGAATGACCTTTCTCGAAAGAAGCACCAAGAAATAGCTTGTCATTGTCACTCCAGAGAACGCCTCTACCAATGAAACCATCTTCGTTGCAAGTGTAGCAGGAAAAAGATCGCCATAGCCTACTGCAAAAAAAGTAATGGCACTCGCATAAATGCACTCTAGCCATCCACTTACTCCTTGATATTGTAAACATGGTATTACATAATATGCCGTTCCGAATATTAAAATCAGAAGAATTATAGTTAAAAATGTTCGGCACGGTTTGGTTCCATATCCGCTAATCCAATCCAGCAGCCTGCGTAATCCTCTTATATAATATCTTTTTTCTTCTTTCGTTTTCGCTTTTTGATAATGAAGATGACAAATATCTTCATTATCATATTCCCCGAGCTGTCTAAAATTTTCCTTTAGCATCAAGAGTTGTTCATTCTTTTTTTCGGTAATCTTTTCAACTAGTTTAGGAAAGTCTTTAAAATAAATTCTCCCACTATTGATTGCATCCTCAAATGATACTTCTTCTGTATCTTCTAATGCAATCCTTAAAATATTTGTATTTATGCAATCATTAAATAGAAATCTTTTTATGCTTCCACTAAGATTACTTTTACCCAAAATTTCACAACGCAGCAATTCCAAGCAATCAAATCTTGCTTCTCTAATGTCTAATTCTTTTATTGACGCATTAGACAACTTTACTTGAGAAATATTTGATTTCACAAAACACAAATTTTCAAAAGTCTTCGGCAGCGGATCCAAGCAAACCTCTGTTTCTTCTGTTTTGGCACATAAAAAATCCAAACTTAAAGATTGCGTCATTAGCATCGTTAAAATTTTCGATTTGCGGGCTTTTATGTAACGAAATGATACTTCTGGTGTAAAATATCTACTTCCGCCACACTCAATTCCTCCTAATGAAATCTCCGTTTCTATAATATGAGCATCGCTAAATTCAACATTTCCATTTACAAGGGTAATATCGCATATATCAAGATTTAGATTATAAAATCCTGCATATGAAAAATCCAAATCTTCACTTTGAATCTTTAACTGCATAAGATGAATCAGTTTTGGCTCTTCAGAATAAAAAATCGCTGCTCTAGCTGTTATTTTTTCATATTCTCTATAAGGATTTCCTTCTACTTCATAAGGTGCTTTATCTCCAAGCCACTCAAATTCATCTATATACGTATAATCCAAACATATCTCTTTTTCTTGCCAATAATACTCCTCCAATTTTTTATAATCTGGAATTTCTAGTTGTGCAATCTGTTCTTCCTTGCCACTCTCGCTTAGTTGGTATACCGCAACGCTTTTCCCGGATCCTACGTTCGTTGTATTATGAGGGTAAATTCGCCCATCTTGTTTATTTGTGATTTTTTCATCCCAAATCCAGAATTTTTTCTCAGGATTTGAAACTTCTTTCGTTATAAGTTTCATATTTTGCCTCGCACCTTTTTCATGTGCATCTTCCAATTTACTCCGGTTTCCCTTTCATCATCTGACCCAGAATCGCATTCTTCGTGCTATCACTCAAATAGGCCTTGTTTAGCGTTTTCTTAGTATAATTCAGATATGTCCCAGCCGCTTTCTCTATCAAAAGTGCCGTAAAGTAGCGCTCCCAGCTAAAATATTCCTTACTATCGATGTAGCCAGACGGTGTCTGCAAGATCTGTGCAATCTCTGTATCTTTCAGAATTCCAGAAGAAAGCACTAACCACTCAAAAGATTCCGGCAAATAGAGTGCCAGATTCTCTCTTGTCTGCACCAACTGCAGCACTCTGTCCATCTCCGGGCCAAATGCTGCACCGTCTGCAATCACCAGAATTTTTTCATTCCTATGAGCCTTCAAATAGGAAAACACATTGGACTTTCCATTTGCAGTATCACACTGCATTTGATGCTCTGCACAGACCGCGTCAAAAAACTGATAACCCGAATTGCTGTCCTCGGTCAGAATTTTCTCCGGCTTAATATTCTCAGTCGTACTATCCGGGTAAATTCGATAGAACGAATGATAACTCTGTTTCAGTGCCCCATACTTTCCAGAGGTTCGGATACCATACACTTCTTCCACACTGTATGGCAAGGCTGGCAAACCCTCTCTGGTCACGATAACATAATAGTTATCCGTCTGCTGAATCGCACCCGCAAAATCTTTGGTCTTGACAAACTCGTTTCCTTCGTCGATAAAAACAATGCTGTCCTGAATATTGTCAAGTTGTCCCTTCCAAAGATTTCCTTCTACCACATAGCAACCTTTGTCACAATTCAGAGTGACCGGTCCACTTTCTCCATCGTTCATATGTGTACGAATCATATCCACGAGGGTCGTTTTACCCGTTGCGCTATCCCCGCGAATGATGGTCAAGTTGCGTCGCAGTTCAAATTCATATTTCAGGTACTTTGTGCCAACGACCACTTTATGAATGCCTTTCATTTCTGTCAGCCCCTTTACACAAATTCCCCTGCGACCCAAATCAGTTCTTCCATACTGTGAACGATTTGATTCGTATTTAATACTTTTACTGTAAATGGCTTTTTGCCAAAATCCATCAGGTGGCGCAGATTCACTGTGCGATCTTCCCTCTCTGCAATTTTAAGCAGCCACTTTGCGCAATTGTCACCACAAGTCGATACATTGAACACTTTCTCCGGCTCAAACTTTACCAAAATCAGTGTCTTTACGCCACCAGACAAACCAATCGGTGGAATTTTACCCAAGACCGGGCTGTCAATGATACCACTGTCGATAACAACAGACTTGTCCACATCCTGAATCATTTCCTTGACCATCGGGTCAACGATCCAGCCTTCCTCGTAATCATATTTGAAATAGGAAGCTGTATTATACACAGCTTCCTTCATATCACCGTAAAAAATGTTCAGCATCTTATCACCTCGTCGATGTGCGTACTTCTGCTATCATTGTACCCTCTTTCAGCTTACAAAACAAGATGCAAAAAGCTCTTGGCCTCCATTACAGAAACCAAGAGCTTTTATCTTCTTTGTCCTATCAGATTTTATTTCCGGGGAGACTTAATCGCAGCCTGAGCGGGTGCCAAAATTACAGGGCGTTGAAAAGAATAATAGTACGTTTTTATAGGTCAACAAGCGTTTTTATCTTCGCATGAATTCTACTCCAGAAATGTTTCTTGTTCGATTGTGACCCCATATTGCAAAATCTTATCAATTGCATCAACAAACAGCGTATGTCTTCCCGCATTCCGCTCTTCCTTCAGCTTCTTCAGATACTGCTCCGGCCGCTTCAGGCCATTTTTGTGGTACTGTTCCACAAAGCGCCCTTCCATACGCATGGGTTCAAGCTGTGGGAACACCGTTTGCAGGTTTTCAAACATGCAAAAACCGCCCAGATCAATATCTGCCCAGAATCGAATTTGCATGGTTTCCCCTGCCGCAGCAGCCAGTTTTTCAAAAAGTTTTTTCTTCCGCGGGCTCAGAAAGCCGCCGTGATAAACAACAAGTTCTTCCGGCTGTTTTTCCGCCAGCAAATATTCATCATAGTTCGTTTTATTTTCGATAAAGGTAATGCAGCAGATGTTTTTCAGTTCAATGTCCACAATCTTTGACACAAGTGTACTGGGCAAAGCCAATCCATAAGGTTCTGCTGCGCTGAGCTGTAGTTCTCCCTTCTTCAAGCAGATTGCGCAATCGCCCGAGAGTTCGTAAAGCTCCGGGCGGGCATAGATTCCCAGAAATGCAAGCTGATCCCGCTCACCAAGTTCCGCTTCTGTACAGGCCGCCGCCAGTTGGGTATTGTACTTTCGTGCAATGGTAAGAAACAGCTCCCGTACATTTCGCTCAAAATACTTGGTATCGTGAAAACACTGGCTGCTGAATGCACGCATCGTCACACTGCCGGACAGCTCCGCATACCGTTGAAACGTGAGCAAAAGCTCCTGCAGCAGACCGTCGTTTTCCCTGCAATACGTTGGCACTTTCATGCTGTTCCGCACCTGAGCACATACAGCATTCCTCCATGCCGCGATCCATGGAACGGGATTGTCTGCCAGCTTCTGCATGATGATGTTTGCAACCTCTTCTGCCTTTTTTCGCGGATGCACTCTGTCGGCGCATTCATAGCACTGTGCGACCCGTTCCAGATTCAGCACAATGCAGGAGAGAACGCTCTGCTTTCTCGCCCATTCCAGACGCACCAAAGCCTGCTGCTCCAGCTCCCGCGCTGCAATATTGTAAGCATCCCGAACCACCGCATCTTCGTATTGATACTCCGGCAACTCCCTTTTATCAATGCGCAGCATTACCCGACGTCTGGATGTGTTGGGTTCAGAAAGATGCTTACTGTTTTCAAACTTATCCAGCAGACGATTCAGGATCACCTGTGCTTCCTTCATTCTGCATCTCCTTTCCAAATGGAATGATGTGCATCCGGTATCCGGATTTGTCCACTAATAATGTACGGTCTGCAATGGGCATAATGTCCGAGACCTTATCCGGCGGCGTACAGATGATCGCCTGCAGCCCCATCTTTCGGAGAAGGAGTACACTCTCCGTGATCCGGTCACTATCCATTTTATTGAAAGCTTCATCGAACACCACCAGACGCACCGTATTACCAAAACGGGTAGCATCGTTGACGCGGTACAGCTGGGCAAACGAGGCCAGCACCGCAATATAGAATGGCGTTTGTGTTTCGCCACCAGACTTCATATTCAGTGTTTGAGAAAGCAGCTGCTTGGAACCGTTCTGATCGGTCGTTTCCAAATCAAACTTCAGATACGTCCGGAAGTCTGTATAACGGACGATATTCTCCTGCAGTTCGCTCTGTTTGCGGGCATTGAGCTGCGTATCGTCTGCCATCGTGATCTGGCTGAACAGTTTTTCGATCAATGGGCCGTATTTTTGCTGAAAGGGCAGTGCGAATAGACCGGATTCGCCTTCCATCAGTTCATCTGCCGTGATCATGTTATAGTAATCCAGATAATCCGGGTTTGGCCCTACACGGAATTGGTACTTGTCTGTGCCAAATTGTGCCTGGCGCAGGGCCTTGTTCAGATTGTGCACCTGTTCTTGCACCTGGTCGATGCTGGATTTCAGTTTGGCAAGGAAATCGTTCTGGAATTGCTCCATTGCGCTTTCCCGTGCCGCCCGAATTTTTTCTTTGTATCGGGGCAGCTCGCTTTCCTGCAGAGTACGCCGTTCTTCCTCGTATTCGGTGTTATCCATCACCTCAATCTGGAATGCACAGGGTTTGAACCGTTCTGCATATTCTCTGCGTGCTGCAAACAGTTTCTTCTGAGCCCCGTCCATCGCCTTTGTGCTCTGCGCCAAACTGTCGCCAAAGTTCTTGCAGATGACATCTGCCTTTTTCAAGCGGACAAGCTCCTGCCGATAGCGGGGAACGCCGATGGTTTCTCGGTATTCCTTCGTGAACTCCTCGTTCAAAACATCTTCGATGGCCTCATACCGTTGGTATTTTTCCGGCAAGATCTCATATTCCAGCTGATGGATGCGGTCTTCCAACTTCCCTTTTTGCACATTTTTCGCATCTTTTTCCTTATTGAATGCAAGGATCTCTTCTTTCAACTGTTCAATGATGCGTCGCTGCTCATCCAACCAGAACAGATTCAACTGGGAAAGCTGATTTTTGACTTCTGCGATTTCCTTGATGATCGTCTGGACGCGCTGGTAGTCCTCCTGCTTTTGCGCCACATCGATTCGGACGAATCTTTGGGTAAAAAGCGGCTCCTGCAGGCCGGTCAGCTGCTTCTGGAGCTGCCAATGCCGCAGCTCTTCCTGCAGACAGGCCAGTTCCTTTTCCAGATGGTCGATGCGGAGCTGCACCGCACGCCGCCCGATGAAGGCGTCTTCCATCCAGCCCTTCCGAAGTGCGCGGGCCACATAGCCCTGATACAGCATTCCCTCTGCCGTAATTGCCGTCTTATAGCAGCGCAACTGTTCTGCCGTGTCGCAGCATATCACCCGACCCAGAAGATAGTCCACATAGCTGCGTGCCAGCTTGTTTTCTGTCTCCACCTTTTCTGCCAGACTGCCGGGCAACGGTCGAAGTGTTTCTTTTTCCCTCAGTTTTCCGATATCTACCAGACCAAACGCACGGTACTCTGCTTCCTGCTTCAGCCGGTCGTAAATGTTAAGTGCATCCTGATAACGTCCCGGCTCCACCAGCAGATAATATTTCTGGTTGTTCAGGTAGCCTTCCACCGCTCCACGCCAGCGCTCATCTGCCATTTCCAGCACATCTGCCAGAATATAAACGGGAACCGCATGCCCCGTTTTATCCGCCAGATCCTTTTCCAGCCGGTCTTTGAACAGCAGAAGTCCATGGGGATAATCTTTTATGTTCCTGCGCAGATTTGCAAGCACCGCACTTTTCTGGTCGGCTTGCTTCTTCAGCTCTGCAATACGATCCTCTGTTTTATGAGCCGCACTGCGGACAGCATCCGACAATTCGGCCACTGCCTGCTGCCCCGTTTCAAACAATTCCACAGGCCGGGCAAACAATCCCTTCTCGTCACCAGTAAATACAGCATATGCTTTCTGCGCCGTGTTCGCCGCTTCCTGCACCGGTATGAGAAGTTCTTCCGGTTCCAGTTCTTGTATCTCCCCACAGAATCTCTGCAAATGCCGTGCTTCCCGCTTGATCTCCACTTCAAGATTTTGCAGACCCTGTTCCAGCTTTTTCTGCTCATCTCTCAGAGCCTTTTCCGTGTTGAGCGCTCTTCCTCCTGGAAAACGTTGCTCTGTCTGTAGGCCAGCTCCAGCTCACTGCGGCGCGTTTCTTTCTGTTCGATCTGCCGCTCAAGCTCCTCCCGTTGCTCATTCACATTTGCAAGGTTCTCCTTGCATTCAGTTCGTTCCAATTCCCTCTGGTCGATCTCTGTCTGCGCAGCTTCTTTTTCGGCCCACCGTACCAGAAACTTCTGGATCTGGCAGCGGTCTATGGCTTGGTTCATCTCCTGATACAGCCTGCTGATTTGCTGCAGCGCATCCAGCTTTTCCTGCTGACGCTGCGCCAGCAATTCGTGCCGTTTATAATCCCGGATGTTTTGCTGCATCAGCTCAATATTGGGTTTATCCGGAATATCGCAGATGTTTTCCGTGATGAATTTTTGGATATCCACAATTGGCCGGAACGAAACAGCCTTCTTCATCATCCGTAAGACCTGCTCGTTGTGGACGTTCCACTTTGCAAGCATGTTGCGGCGATACTCTTTTTGGGTATCGTAAAATTCTGCCCGTGCATAGTTCTGCTTCAAAAAACGGCGAAGTGCAGAAATCTCCATTGCCTCGCCCTGCTCAATAAAGCAATTTTCCGGCAGTGTCCCCGTGTAAATAAAGAATGTATCACGGTAACTTCCATCGCTGCGGCAGTCAAAGGTAACGCCCGTCACAAAGCTGCTGCCCTCCATCTCATCCTGAAATTCGCAGACAATATAGGTAGAAAAGTCCTTACCGCGGCGGGAATACGGGCTGTTATCATCCATGTCGGCGCGCAGATAGCCTTCCAATGTGCGCTGCGATTTTTCGTTGGCTGCCTGATTAAAATTGCGGGAATTTGTCTCGCCCAGTAGTACGATCTGCAGTGCATCGATGACCGTTGACTTTCCGGCGCCGTTCTTTCCAGTCAGGAAATTGATATCGCCCACTTCAATCAGTTCCTTACTGAAATAGAGCCAGTTGATCAGCAGGATCTTCTTCAGCTTCTTCATCTGTTTCCTCCTTTTTCAAAACAGACACCACCAAGTTCAGCTTTTCGCTGGAGACCGCAGATAAAATGGTGGGCAGTATTGCGATCCTGCAGCTGCTCTGGTTGAATTTACCTTCCAGCCGCTGGATCACGGAATGGTTTTCCAGCACCGTAAAGGCGCGTTTCACCTCTTCCATATTCGGCTTAGCTGGAAAAACAGGATAGTCGGTCACCACTTTTTCCAGCACATCCCGCACAGTACACATGGCATCCTGCTCCAAACCCAAACGCTCCATATTTTCTTCGTAGATCAGCCGTAATGCCAGCAAAATCGCTGTTTCTTTTTTATTGAGGTTGCAACGGTTAGCCTCGTCTGTGTTCAACACATAAAAGTATCCGTTCAGTTCATCCCTGCGCAAATCCCAGTCCAGCAGACTCAGGTACTCCTGTACAGCCTCATAGTGCCGTGATAGAAAAAGATAGTCTGGGTTATCCACCCTGCCTTTTCCCAGCTGGTAGATAGTTCGCACAATGTATGTGCGGCTGAGCAGCTGATTGCAGACAGATTTGAATTGTTCCAGTTCTTTTGCCGTTGCATTGGTAACAAAATCAAAATTCACGACTTCTTCTCCTTCCTCCGGATCTGCATTTGCGGGATCGAATAGCCGTTTTTGCAAAAAATGCCATCGAGTTCCTGGACCACATAACCGGCAGATGCATCCTTGCTTCCAAGGATTGCCAGCAAACTCATGATATAATCCTTGTCCTCTTCAAGCGAGAGCTCCTCCGAGCAACAAATGTCAGCGTCTCCCAGCCATCCCTGCACGTAAGCATTTACTGCTGCCCGGCCATATTTCGATTGCAGTAACTGTGCCGCTCTGACCTGTTCTTCCGTATTCGGTGCCTGATCATCTTGTATCAGCACCGACGCGGTTTTTGTCCGTTTTTCGGGGCGCTTACGGTACCACAGACTTTTTTCTGACAAAAAAGACTGCTCATACAATTGAAATGCCGGTTGTATCTGGTCCACCAGCTCAGCCGCCCTGCGGTTTCTGGACAGTGCCGTCAGCAAAACATTCAAATTGCCGCGCACGCTTTGATCTCGGTTCGTCAGGTTCTCGATTTTCTGTGTTGCTGCCCTGGTATAGCGCCGGACCTGCGTATCAATTTCTTCAAGATAGTCCTTCTCTAAATTGTCATAGCGTTCTTCGATCCAGAAAATTTTCCTCAGCAGATCGGCACGGCAGTCTTCCAATGTCTTGCCCCGCTTATCACGCAATGCTTCATTTGCCATCGCCATCAGCAAGGTATCATCCTCTTCCCAGCGCCTAAGCACAGACTGAATGGGCACACGATACTTCGGCACTGAATCTTTGATTTTCAGCGGACGGATATATGCCTCCACAACCTTTTGTCCAAAGTCGTTAAAGTGTGCAGCTAGTACCTGGTTGACATCCTGCATATCGATCTGTGTCTGAAAATAATGCTTCACATTATGATAGACCATTTGCAACAAACTAATCAGCGCCGTTGTGTTATCGTAGGCACTATAGAGAGCCGTCATTTTATCGTAAGCATTGTTGCTGTCGTCGGCGGTCTTTAAGACTGAGAAAGTTCCGAACACATAAGAATATCCACGAGCCGGGCTATCATCGCAGAGTTGGTGGAATAATTCCAGCAAACGGCTGCTGTAATTAGGAATCGTGATATACTCTTCAAAGTCGTCCCCGCGTTCTTTCTCAAACCACCCCTTACTACACAGCTTGCGAATCAAAAAACGGGCGCGGCCAGAGATATCCCTCAGTTCCTCTTCGTCAATGTCTTCATCTTCAAACGTAGCATCCGCCAGTTCCTGCTCCAGCCTGCCGCGCAGCATTGAATACAAGACATCTTCCCGTATTTTCAAGTTTTCTTGGTATGCTGCGTACAGTACGTCCAGTGCATCCGCATATAAAATACGGTTGGGCGAAGCCAACGGCGAGAAAAGTTCGCTTGGAACCACTTCGAAAAACTTCATAGGCCTACCACCTTATTCGACTGATATACGCTTTCTTTTCTATTATTGTAACCTCTTTCCGCTTACAAAACAAGATGCAAAACCGCCCCGGCTTCCTGTTGCGGAAACCGGGGCGGCTCATTATGCTTTATTCGTGCTCTCTCAAGCCCTCACGCAATCACTTGCGGGGATTCTTAATCGCAGCCTGGGCAGCGGCCAGACGTGCGATAGGCACACGGAAGGGGGAGCAGCTGACGTAGTCCAGACCAACATTGTGGCAGAACTCGACACTGGAGGGATCACCGCCGTGCTCGCCGCAGATGCCCAGACCCAGGTCGGGACGGGTCTCACGGCCGTCATGTGCAGCCATCTTGACCAGCTTGCCGACGCCGACCTGATCCAGATGCTGGAACGGATCGCTCTCGTAGATCTTGTTCTCGTAGTAAGCGCCCAGGAACTTGGCAGCATCGTCACGGCTGAAGCCGAAGGTCATCTGAGTCAGGTCGTTGGTGCCGAAGCTGAAGAACTCAGCCTCCTTGGCGATCTCGCCGGCAGTCAGAGCTGCACGGGGGATCTCGATCATGGTACCGACCTGATACTTCATGTCAACGCCAGCAGCAGCGATCAGCTCATCAGCGACCTTGACCACAACGTCCTTGACGAACTTCAGCTCCTTGACCTCGCCGACCAGCGGGATCATGATGTGCGGGGTGATCACATGGCCGGTCTCAGCAGAGACGTTCAGAGCAGCCTTGATCACAGCGCGGGTCTGCATAGCAGCGATCTCGGGGTAGGTAACAGCCAGACGGCAGCCACGGTGACCCATCATGGGGTTGAACTCGTGCAGAGAAGCAACCACGTTCTTCAGGTCTTCGTAGGTCATGCCCATGTCGGCAGCCAGCTCCTTGATGTCCTCGTCCTTGGTGGGCAGGAACTCGTGCAGGGGCGGGTCCAGATAACGGATGGTCATCGGGCGCTCACCCATGATGCGGTACATAGCCTCGAAGTCGCCCTGCTGGAACGGCTCGACCTTGGCCAGAGCAGCCTCACGCTCTTCCACGGTGCGTGCGCAGATCATCTCGCGGACAGCCTTGATGCGGTC
>ENA-ORNQ01002569-ORNQ01002569.1-human-gut-metagenome-genome-assembly--contig:-NODE-2569-length-12054-cov-5.305525_pt1 | contig 12054 bp, 9 predicted proteins | sample MGYA00242116_ERZ509024 | MGnify/ENA primary metagenome ERZ509024 (study PRJEB26280, sample SAMEA2338697) | human gut metagenome | biome: human gut; feature: human-associated habitat; material: faeces...
TTGAAAGGGAATACCGTAAACGGTATGACTTTCAAGCCGATCCAAATATGGTACTATGGTTCACTCGTAGTTTCCTGGGAGCAGATTTCGCGCTTGCGGGAAAATCTGCTCCCAGGAAACTACGAAGGGAGCGCCATTTCATGAGCAAAAGGAGCTGCGAAGCAGCGGAAAGCATCGAAGATGCGCTTTTGCGAATGAAATGGCGCGGTGAACTGTTAGAATATTACGCCTGGATTTCCCGCACCAGACAATATTGTTTCAGGGAAAAATGCTTTTCCACGACTCCGTACACCTTAAACCCGAACTGCTGATAAAACGCAACGTTACGCGGGTTGTGCGTTTCCAGCGAAATCATCAGATCGTTGCGTTCCGCGTATGCAACTGCCTCTTCCACCAGCGTCGCCGCGATTCCGTGATGCTGCATTTCCGGATCAACCGCCAGATAAATGATATGTAGTCTCCGATCCTGATGTAGCTGATCCGTCCAGCTGGAATTCAGGTAATCCCTGCCGAGCACGAAATTAAAAAATGTCTTCAGGCTGTGATCCTCCCGGATCAGATAGCCCTCCGTGCGCAGCGTTGCCTGCACCTCCGTAAAATAACGATGCAGCAAATGATACGGCTCCGTTTCATCCGAAACGACCAATATGCCGTTTAAATCCTTACTGTCTGCAAAAATTTCACACGTCTCATAAAATTCCGTCAGGTCGCATTGAAACAGCTCCGGCATCAGTCGTTTCCGCACCTCTTCATCCGGAATCAGCTCCACATACAACGGGTCCGCCGCAAACGAACGGCACAACAGCTCCTCAAGCTTCGACAAATCCTCTTCCTGTACTCGATACAGTTTTTCACTGTCCATAAAATTCCACTCCGGCTTCTCTCAAAAGCCGCTCCATCCTTTCCGTCTGCACGCACAGCGTATCGATTTCTTTCCGGTACAAATCGCTCTGGCGCTCATATGCAGCCTCCAGCTGTACAATTTCTTTCGTAAAATCACTGCAGTCCGTCTTTTCTTTTTCCAGAAGTCCGGTCACAACCGGGAAAAAGTTTTCAAACCCGATAATTCTTCCGGTTCCCCATTTCAGCCGATCTGCGCTCTGATCCAATGCATACGATGTAAAATGTCGATAAACCTCTTCTTCAAACAAAAATGCGTACCGGTTGCTGTCGATCTCATACAGCTTGCGCAGTGCCGCCGAGAGCCTTCCCTCTTTCAGATTGCGCACCGCACCTTCCAGAAGCTGCAAACGATCCTGCAAAATTCCATGCGGAAACAACACGTTTCCATACCAGTCGATCCGGACATAGGCGTCCTGCTCCTGCTGAAAAACCTGTAAAAGCGATCGTTCCAGCTTCCGGGTGTCTGCCGCAGGTACTTCTGCAGCAGTGTTCGTTCCCTGCACACATGTGATAAAATCTCCGTTCACCGCCCCGGCATCGTCAGTCTCCGCCGTGCGCAGTCCAGATGCATTTTCCACACCAGCCGCCGATGCGTCAGCGTGCCTCGCGTTCCGGTTCGTTTTCTCTACCTTTGCATACAGCTGTTGCGCCGTCGCCGTCGCCTGCTCCAGCACCCGCAACAGCCGTTGTCCGTCCGCGCCGGTTTTTTCACACCATTCGCTGTCCAGCCGCTCCCTTGCTTTTCGGAATACTCTGGAAAAATCCAGCGGAACAACAACCGTACGGTCAATCGCCATCAGCAAAAGTCCAAACAGCTCATGGTGCATCCGATAAACATCCTCATCGTAAAAGCCGTCGTTGTCGAACTGTGAATGATAATTCGTTTCCATAAAGCTTCCGCCCGTAAAATCATTTACCATCGACGGAATTCCGGCAATCGCAATGGAAAAATCGTCCGACCAGGTTTCAATCGGCGCGGTAATCCTCGTTTCCTCCGGATATGCGCCGGTCAGGCTCGGCAGCTCTTCCAGAAATTCTTCCAGAAAAGAAACGTATTCGAACGTGCTCCGAATCCTCGCCCGCGTCCCGTGTGCCAGCGCAGGGAGCTCAAAATTCAGGTCGGCAATCACGCTTCCCCGCCACTCCGGATGCACCGTAAATACCTGTTCATACGCGCCCGTCGACCAGTCGAACTGCGAATCCGCCACGCCCCATTCCTCGGACGCCATACAGCAGAACATCAGCGTATTTTCGGGCTGATATCCAATTTCCAGCAGCGTTTTCCCCATCGAAAGCATCATCGAAATTGCGGTATTATCATCCTGAAAACCGTCAAAATAGGAATCGTAATGTGCAGAAAGCATAATTCTGCGCTCCGGGTGCGTTTTTCCGGGAATCTCCCCGACGATGTTATAGGTCGTCTGCGCCGGGATCACCTTTGTCGAAGCGTCAAACAGCACCTTTACCTCACTGCGGCCCTGCAGCATTTTTTTCAATTGATCTGCATCGTGCCGGGCAATCGAAAATGCCGGTGCATTCGACGGTCCCGCGATATCCTGTGCGTTCAGTGCGCGTTCGTCTACCTCTCCGTAGCCGCCCGTCTGTGCAGCAATGACAGCTGCCGCGCCTTTTAAATGCGCCTGATAAACCGGATAATTGATCCACCACTCATCCCGCTGGTTGATATCCACTAATACGAGCTTTCCGGTCACATCCATTCCTTCATAATCCTGCAGAGTTCCTCTGCCTGCATACACAACCGAATAGCACTCCGGTCCGTCCGTCACAAAATTCGTCTGATACGCGCCAAGCTGTATCGTTTCCTCTTCGCCTTTTTCGTTTAAAAAAGTCATTTTCGCGCGTTCAAATTCCCACGCGTCTACTGTAATCGCATCCTTATGGATAATCGGAAAACCGATTGTGTGCATCTCCTGCTCCAGCATTTCTCCGGTTGCAAGCTCTGCCTTCGACCCCGCCGTCCGATAGCCGAGTTCTTCGTTGGTGCGGTGTTTTTCCATCCGTTTCGCCAGATGATAGGAATAGGAAATATCCAACTGCTGTCTGTATTTCTCCTGCATGTCCATCGTATACCACTCCTGTCTGTCATCGCTTTTATGCCTGATCCGGTATCATAGGAGACAAAAGACCTTTTTGATCCCGACATCATTTCAGTCCCAGTATATCATTCCTGTAGCAAAAGACAAGAAGGTTTCCGCTGCATAGAGGGCAAAGATTGAAAAATAAAATTTTTCAATCGCGAGATTTGTGTCTGCGCTCACTTGACACAAACTCGACATGCGCAAAAAACGTGCGCAGAAAGGAGGAGAAATATGCCGCGCAGAGGCGACCGGTTGTGGCTTTGCGCGGCATATTGTATTTTGCAACGATGTCTGGTTACCCGATTACAAGCTCCCTGCCGCCCATTTTTTCATACAAACGGTGGGAAATGGAAACCACCGTCCGGTTTTCTCCGGCGCGCCTGAGCGCATACAAAACCTCCTGCTCTGTGCCTACATCGAGGTTCGCCGTGATTTCATCCAGCAGCAGAATCGACGGCTTCGCTGCAACCGCCCGGGCAATGGACAAAAGCTGCCACTGTCCCTGTGAAAACAGTGCATCCGTGCAGGGCGTATCATACCCCTGCTCCATTCCGGCAATCACTTCATGCAGTCCTGCCAGCTTCGCCGCTTCGACCGCATCCTCTCTGGAAATCATCGGATCAGAAAGCGTAATCTGCTCCAGAACGGTTCCGGGAACCCGCTTAAAGCTCTGCTCCACGCAGCCAAACAGACGCCGTCTGATACTGTCCGGAAGCAGATAAGCGTCCTGTCCGTATATTTTTACACAGCCCTTCTGCGGACGATACAGCCCCAAAAGCAATTTAAAAATTGTGCTCTTTCCTGCGCCGGTACGCCCGATCATCGTTACCTGCTCGCCGGTTTTTATCTCGAAGCTCAAATGCTCCAGAACCATCTTTTCCTCTTCATAGCCGAAGCTGACATCTTCCAGGGAAATGCATGCGACCGCAGGCGATTTTGCCGGCTCAGCGACCGCAGCGCGATCCGAACCAGCGGCCGCAGCGCAACCCGAACCAGCGGCCGCAGCATAATCCGAACCAGAGGCCGCGCTGGCTTTGCCAAGCTCCGTCATCACTTTTTCTCCCGCGTCCTCAGAGGTTTCCAGCCGCGTCGGCAGCTCCAGAAATTCTCCGACACGCTTCGCACCTGCCAGCGCCTCCTGGATCGTCTGGATTTCCATGCCAATGCTTTCGATTGGGGAAAAGATTCTCGAAATATAGGAAATTACCGCAACCGCCGTACCGACTGACATGCCGAAAAACATTCTGACTTCCGGGCCGGCCGAAGCCGACAGCAGCATGACAACGCCCGTCACCAGCGCATCTGTAATCAAAATAACCGGAGAATACAGTGCATCGTAAAAATTTGTACGCTCCATCGCAGCGTATCCCTCCTGCAGCGTACGGTCATAACGTTTGCGCATAAAGCCTTCTTTTCCAAAAACATGGATCATCCGAATGCAATGAATCGTCTCCGGCACAAGACCCGACGTCCGCGCAGCAGCCTTTCTGCTGTCCATCTGCGCAGCCAGCATTTTTTTCTGAACATGTCTTGTAAACAGTGCGATCAGCGGCAGAACCGCCAGCAGAGTAATCGCAAGTCCGCGGTTTTTCTGCCAGAGCACTGCGTAAATACCGATCATCGTGCAAGCGTCTGCAAACATGCTGATGATACCGGAGGTAAACAGCGTTTCCAGCGTATCAACATCCCCGACGAACCTGGATGCGATCGTTCCTGCGTCCATTTTACTCAACGTATCTGCGGACAGCTGCGACAGCTTTTCGCACATCTGACTGCGCAGACCGTGAGTCAGCTTCTGTCCGAATACGATCAAAAGGCTTTCCCGCGTAGATTCCAGCAATCCCGCCAGTGCTGTCACGCCGAAATAAGAAAATGCCTGTGCAATCGGCATCGGGTTTTCCGCAGTCAGCCCGTCCACGATGTTTTCCAGAATCAGCGGCGGCACAAGTGCAGTGACGACCGCGCCGACTACGGTGATGACCAATGCAATCGGAAGCAGAAGATTCTGTGTGCAGATTGATCCCACCGCAGTGAGAATTTCATGATGCGCCTTTGACGGCATCGTTTTTTTCAAACGCTCACGCATGGTCTGCTCCCTCCTTCCATACCTTGCACAAATTTGCATATTCCGGAACTATCTGCAACATTTTTTCGTGCGTTCCTGTCTGCGTCTGTCCGTTTTCCATCCAGATGACCTGATCCGTCTGATCAAACAAATACAGGCGGTGCGAAATCAGCAGGATAATCCGATCCTTTGACATCGCTTTTAATTCCCGGAAAATCTCCTCCTCCGTATTCCGATCCAGCGCCGCAAACGGGTCATCCAAAACGATCAGCGGCTTTGCATGAGACAGCGTCCGTGCAAGCGCCGTTCTCGCCTGCTGCCCGCCGGAAAGCCGCACGCCGCGGCTGCCGACCAGCGTATCGACGCCGTTTTCCATTTCAGCCACCTCCCGATCCAGGCAGACGCGCGAAAGCTCCCTGCCGACATCGATCTGCTCCTCTCCGAGTGCGACATTGTTTCGGACACTGTCCGCCAAAAGCTCCGGATCGTGTCCCTGCCATCCGACCATGCTCCTGCGTTCTCTGTCTGAATATTCAGATAATTCTTTCCCGTTTAACAAAACATGCCCGGTATAAGGCACTTCTCCCAGAAAAATTTTACCAAGCGTCGATTTGCCGCACGCAACAGGACCCGTGATCCCGATGATCTGTCCATGCTTTGCACTTATCGTCAATCCGTCAAAAATCTGCTTTCCGCCCGGATATGCGCCGCCCGCCTGATCCAGCTTCAGGCTGACCGCCCCGGCTGTTTTTTCTTCTGTTTCTTCCGGAGGCTCTGTCAGCAGCGGACGGATTCTTTTCCACGAAACGTTCGCTTTCTGTACGGAGTTAAACAGCTTCGCCGCCTTCGAGGACTTGACCGCAAGCTTTCCATAGCAGGATAAAAATGTCGTAAACGCTGCGATGTTCCAAACCGTCCATCCGCTGTTTAACACATTTTTCGAACCGAAATACAAAATCAGCACGGCGCTTCCCATGGAAATCACCTGATACAGCGGAGGCATCGCTACGACCTGCATTCCTGCACGGACTGCTGTTTTTTCGTAATCGTCCAGCTGTTTTTCATACATGCCGCTGCGCTGTTTTTCACAGCCGTAAATCCGATAAGTCACCGCGTTGCCCGCGCGGTCCAGCGTCGCTGTATTCAAGCGTCCGGCGCTCTCCTTATATGCGGCATTGCTGCGCTCTACCACGGTTTTCATCTTTTCCGCCATCAAATAGGAAAACGGCGGGAACAACAGACACAGCAGTGCAAGCCGCCAGTCGTACCACAACAGCATCGCAGCATAGGCAAGCAGCGCAATACCGGTATCAAAAATCTCCGTCGTAAACTTCCGGATTCCCTCTACGCACGCATCCACGTCAGACACCGCTTTTGTCAGAAGGCTTCCGGCCCCCTCTTTTTCCAGCTCACCTACACTTTTATGTACCAGATTCCCGTAAAGCACCTGCTTCATGCTCCGGTTGATATCGTTCGCAAACCGGCGCACATAAAACCGCTTGATGTAGCGCGCGCCCTGCACGAATCCGATCACTGCCACATACGCGCACACCAAAAGCAGCATATCGGTAAAAAATTTTTTCCCTGTAAACACATCCAGCAGGCACTGTGCAAGCCGTCCTTCAAACCACGGCCCCGCGAGCAGTCCGATATTATAAATCAGGCCGGAAACCGTCACCGCAAGCAGCGGCTTCCACTCCGTCACAAAGTAGCTTCCGATCTGATCCGGTTTTCTCCCGGCAGTCCGGATTCCCGATTCTTTCCTGTCGCACATCGTCGTCCCTTCAGCCATCCTTTTCTCCCCTGTCCATCCGTTCCTTTACCTGCAAAAATCCAGACCGGCTTTCTTTTTTCGATCTCAGATACAGTCGATCCAGCATTTCGCAAAAGTGCTCGGTTTCTGATTCGTCCAGTTCCTCCATCAGCCACTCATAAAACGTCGATTCAATGCTGACCTTGGAGTTTTTCAGCCCTTCCGCCTTTTTTGTCGCATACAAAAGCTGACTTCTTTTGTCCTCCGGATTGTCCCGGCGAATCAGGTAGCCCTTCGCTTCCAGGCTTGCCGCCCGGCGCGCCGCAGCTCCCTTGTCGATCTTTAATTCTTCCCGCAGCTGCGCCTGTGTGATGCCGGGATGGTGCCGCACCAGATGGATAAAATCGAACTCCGCCGTCCCGATTCCTTTCTCCTTCATCGCCTGTACCGTCAGCTTATTTAACTCCCGCGCAATTTTCGTCATTTTCCGTTCGGTTTTATCCATCGCAATCGTCCTCCTGAATTTAAGTTGCAGGGGCTTTCCTGCACGATAGTTTTTCAAAATGGATGTACCTACATCTTTCTTTCATCCTAGTTTATCCGCAGAGAACTGTCAACCGTTTTCCTGCGCTTGAATTATCAGGAAAACCGCGCTATGATGTTCTTTACTGACTTATGTATCTCACAAAGAAGGGAGCTTCGTATGACTTTAGAACCGCTTATTTTAAAAATGATTTCCTACGATCACGGCAGCCCGGAGCGCATTCAGCATTTTCTGAAGGTGCACAGCTTTGCAAAGACGATCGCTGTTTCCGAGCATCTCGATGAAAAAACACTGTTCATTACGGAAGCTGCCGCCATCGTGCACGATATCGGCATCCGGCTGTGTCTGGAAAAATACGGAGACGGAAACGGAAAATTACAGGAAAAAGAAGGTCCTGTCCTGGCAGAGCAGATGCTCTCCGAGCTGGGATTTGAAAAAGATGTGATAGAGCGCGTCAGCTTTTTAGTCGGTCATCATCATACTTATACCGGCATCGACGGTCTCGATTATCAGATTCTGGTGGAGGCGGATTTTCTGGTCAACCTCTTTGAAGGAAACACGGACACAGCCCATATCCGAGCGACCTATGACAACATTTTCCGCACAGAGACCGGGAAAAAAATCTGCCGCGAAATGTTTGGCTTATAATGTGGAGACATCATCAGCTTTTCTTTCCATTTCGCGGCATTTTGTTAAAAGGATGGGCCTCCCACAAAAACGGCGACGCTGCGCGGTTTCAGGATAAATTCACTGTCAATGACAGTCATCTGTGACTCCTTTTCGGGCATTTCCGGCTGGTCCGTATTGACCGCAAGCCTCCATACAAAGCCGTTTGGAAGCTTCGGCAGAAAAAACTGCTGATCCTCCCAGAAAATATTGACCGCCAGGTACACGAGATCTTCCGTTTCCAATTCCCGGGTTCGCTCCATTTCCAAGCTCCACACAGATTCCCGGCGTCTCTCTGCTTCCTGACTCCACGCGTTTTCCTGATTTCGTCCTGTTTTCTGACTGCTTCCGGCCGGAACCGCCCCCGCAAACATCACGCCCAGGAATTTACTTTCCTGGGTCACATTATTGTCCCAGGGCTGATTCGTATGGACGCTGACCGTCGGGAACCCAAGCCCGGACGAACTGCATTCTCCGCGGATTGCAGAGTGTTTTTTGCGGAATGCAATCATATACCGGAAAAATTCGTAAATTTCTCTATTTTTTTCCAACAGCGACCAGTCCAGCCAGGAAATTTCGTTGTCCTGACAGTAGGCGTTGTTGTTGCCAAACTGCGTATTGCAAAATTCGTCTCCCGCCAGAAACATCGGCGTTCCGCGGCTGCACAGTAACACCGCACAGGCATTTTTGATCATTCTTTTCCGAAGCGCTTCTATTTCGGGGTTGTCGGTTTTTCCCTCGTACCCACAGTTCCAGCTCCGGTTATCATCTGCACCATCAGTATTATTCCAGCCGTTTTCCTCGTTATGTTTTTCATTATAAGAATACAGGTCGTACAGCGTAAAGCCGTCGTGACAGGTCAGAAAATTGATTGACGAATTGTAGCCCCGATACTGCCCGCCGTACAGATCCGGAGAGCCGGTAATCCGCTTTGCTGCCTGTGCAGCGAACCAGTACTCTCCTTTTAAAAAGCTGCGCAGCTCGTCCCGGTATTTGCCGTTCCACTCCGCCCACCGGTTCCACGCCGGGAAATTTCCGACCTGATACAAACCGCCCGCATCCCATGCCTCCGCAATCAGGTTGACGTCCTTCAGCACCGGATCTTCCGCCAGATTCCGAAGCAGAGGCGGCTGTAACAGCGGCGTCCCGTCCTCGTTTCGTCCCAAAATGCTCGCAAGGTCAAAGCGAAAACCGTCCACCCGATAATGAATTACCCAATGCCGCAGGCATTCCAGAATCATCTGCTGTACGACTGGATGATTGCAATTTAACGTATTTCCGCATCCGCTGAAATTATAATAGTCTCCCTCCGGCGTCAGCATATAATAAATCCGGTTGTCGATTCCCTTAAATTCAAAAAACGGTCCCTGCTCGTTTCCCTCCGCGGTATGATTGAACACCACATCTAAAATGACTTCGATTCCGTTCTGGTGAAGCTCCCGGATGAGATTTTTAAACTCCGTCCCTTCCCGGTTATACTCCTGACGCGCCGTGTATCCTGTGTTCGGTGCAAAAAATCCAACCGTGTTGTAGCCCCAGTAATCCAGAAGCGTCCTGCCGCCAATTTCACGTTTTCCCATCGTCTCGTCGAATTCAAACACCGGCATCAGCTCAACCGCAGTGATGCCAAGCGCCTTCAGGTAGGGGATTTTTTCCCGGATACCCTCAAACGTTCCCGGAAACTGCACGCCCGAGGAGGCATGCTTTGTAAAACCGCGCACATGCATCTCATAAATAATCAGCTCCTGCATCGGCTTTTTCGGCTCTCTGGCGTCACCCCAGTCGAAATCGTTGAACACCACCCGCCCATGATAACCCTTCTCCCGGTCGGGCTCTTTTCCCCAGATGCTCTGCTGCGTCACCGCCCGTGCATACGGATCCAAAAGCACTTTTGTTTTATCATAAATCAGCCCTTTTTCCGGGACGTTCGGCCCGTCCATCCGATAGGCGTACTCAAAATCGTAAATATCCAGACCGAACACGATCATCGAATATACCCGCCCGATCCTGTAATTTTCCGGAAAAGGAATCGTCCCGTAAGGCTCTTTTTCCCCTCTGTGAAACAGCAGCAGCTCACAGGAAACCGCATTCTGAGAATGAATTGTAAAGTTGACGCAGCTTCCGAAGGAAGTCGCTCCGTTGATTTCATATAGCCCCGGACGGATATCGAATCCGTTGACGCGATCCAATGGGTTTAAAAACTGTTTCTCTGCCGCAAGCGGATTTAGGTTCATGCTGTGTGCCTCCTGTCCCTTTCGATTCTTACTCCCAGTTTATCATCTGTAGGGCAGGATGCAAGCAGGAAAGTCTTGTCATCGCTGTTTTTATCCGGAAAGAAGAGGTATCCACCGAAGCGGTTTGCGCACCCCGGCGGCACGCGCGCCATACTATATAGAAACGGAGCGTTTCAGGTGATCTGCATGGCAGTCTCTTCTCTGGATATTCTGAATCTGTCCCACTCTTTCAAGGACGTGTGCGAAGCGCACGCCAAATCTCCCGAATGTCTCTCCTGCACGCTCCGTCTTTTACTGGAATACAACCTGATTCAGGCAAACCTGGAATATTCCAGACGCTTTTGCTGCACCCCCCAGGCACCGGACGACGCAGCTTCTAAAAACTGCAAAAAGGAATTTCCATCTGCGGAATCGTAGATTGTCAACAAAGCTAAAAAAGTTTTGAAAAGAAAGTAAATTCTGGTAAATTTCAATAACATTTCTTCCTTTTTTCCATTAGAATAATGTCGATTTTATAAAAATTTCCTTTTTTTCTTTCCTTTTTTGTATTACAATGAAATTATCAAAAATCGATCGAAAGAAAGGGGTTTTTCCAATGGCAAACAGAATTATGCTCAACCAGACCTCCTATCACGGAGCTGGCGCAATCGAAGAAATCGCAAACGAAGCAAAGGCTCATGCTTTCCGGAAAGCATTTGTATGTTCTGATCCGGATCTGATCAAGTTTGGCGTAACCGCAAAGGTAACGGATATTTTAGACCGCGAAGGTCTTGCTTATGAAATCTACTCCGATATCAAAGCAAACCCGACCATCGAAAACGTAAAGAACGGCGTTGCAGCGTTCAAGGCTTCCGGCGCTGACTACATCATCGCAATCGGCGGCGGTTCCTCTATGGATACCTCCAAGGCCATCGGCATCATCATCGCCAACCCGGAATTTGAAGACGTCCGCAGCCTCGAAGGCGTTGCTCCCACCAAAAAGCCCTGCGTTCCGATTATCGCTGTTCCTACCACTGCCGGCACCGCTGCAGAGGTTACCATCAACTACGTTATCACCGACGTAGAGCGCAAGCGCAAATTCGTATGCGTTGACCCCCACGACATGCCGATCATCGCAGTCGTTGATCCCGATATGATGTCCTCCATGCCAAAGGGCCTGACCGCTTCTACTGGTATGGATGCTCTGACCCACGCAATCGAAGGCTACACCACAAAGGCTGCATGGGAAATGACCGATATGTTCCACTTAAAGGCAATCGAAATCATTTCCAAATCCCTGCGTAATGCCGTCGCTAACACCAAAGAAGGCCGTGAAGGCATGGCTCTTGGTCAGTATATCGCAGGCATGGGCTTCTCCAATGTCGGTCTCGGCATCGCTCATTCCATGGCACACACCCTGGGCGCTGTTTATGACACCCCTCACGGCGTTGCATGCGCAATGATGCTTCCGATCGTTATGGAATACAACGCAGACTGCACCGGTGAAAAATACCGTGAAATTGCACGCGCAATGGGCGTAGAAGGCGTTGATCAGATGGATCAGGCTGCTTACCGTAAAGCTGCGGTCGATGCTGTCCGCAAGCTTTCCGAGGATGTCGGCATTCCGTCCAAGCTCGAAGCCATCAAGGAAGAGGATCTTCCGTTCCTGGCAGAATCTGCCCATGCAGATGCATGTGCACCCGGCAACCCAAAGGATGCAAGCATCGAAGATCTGACCGCATTATTCCGTAAGCTGATGTAAAAAAGAATGTGCCTTGGCACATTCTCGCGCCGAGGCGCGGTTGCTTCGG
>ENA-ORNQ01002576-ORNQ01002576.1-human-gut-metagenome-genome-assembly--contig:-NODE-2576-length-12034-cov-3.155606_pt1 | contig 12034 bp, 11 predicted proteins | sample MGYA00242116_ERZ509024 | MGnify/ENA primary metagenome ERZ509024 (study PRJEB26280, sample SAMEA2338697) | human gut metagenome | biome: human gut; feature: human-associated habitat; material: faeces...
CGCCGCGTGGTATCAGCACGAGGAAGTCGGCTACAATTACCGCATGAGCAACGTTATTGCTGGTGTGATCCGCAGCCAATATCCCCATCTGGAAGCGCATATTGCGCAGAAAAAAGCAATCTATGACCGCTATTGGGAGGGGCTCCGGGATTTGCCCGTGCAGATGAATCCCTTTGACCAAACGCGCAGCAAACCAAACTATTGGCTCTCTGCCATGATTATCAATCCAGAGGCTATGTGCGGGCAGGTTCGGAGCGATTCGGAGGCTCTTTACCGTCCCGAGCACGGAAAGTCCTGCCCGGCGGAAATTCTGGAGGCAATTTCCGGTCTGAACGCCGAAGGGCGGCCCATCTGGAAGCCGATGCATATGCAGCCGATGTACCGCATGCATGAGTTTATAACCGTCAACGGCTCCGGGCGCGCAAAAACAAACGCTTACATCGCAGGAAGCACGGAGGATATCGGCGCAGATATTTTCCATCGCGGGCTGTGCCTCCCGAGCGACAACAAAATGACGGCGGAACAGCAGGAACGGATCATCGCTGTGATCCGCGCATGCTTTGACTGAGGATGGATATGGACCGAAAGCAAAGCTTTTACGAGCGGTACATAAAACGTGTACTTGATATTGTCTGCGCTTTAGCAGCGCTGCTCGTCTTTGCCTGGCTGTATCTTCTTGTTGCAGTGTTGGTGCGCTTCAAACTAGGCGCTCCTGTTTTGTTCGTGCAGCCGAGGCCTGGAAAAGACGAGAAAATTTTCAAGCTGTATAAATTCCGTACCATGACGGACGCGCAGGACGAACACGGCGAGCTGCTGCCGGATGACGTTCGGCTCACCACCTTTGGCCGTAGTCTTCGCGCAACCTCTCTGGATGAGCTGCCGGAAGTGTTCAACATTTTAAAAGGTGACATGTCTGTCGTCGGCCCCCGGCCGCAGCTGGTGCGCGATATGGTCTTCATGACGCCCGAGCAGCGCAGTCGGCACTCCGTTCGCCCCGGGCTCACAGGCCTTGCCCAGACCCGCGGCCGGAACGCGCTGAGCTGGGAGAAAAAGCTCGCCGCTGATTTGGAATATATCCAGCACATCACCTTCTGGGGCGATGTGAAGATCGTGTTTGACACCGTCAAGCAGGTTTTCTTCCACCAGAAGGGTCTGCCTGGCGAGGCACAAGACGAAGTAGAAATCACCGATGATTACGGTGATTATCTTCTTAAGCGCGGCGCGGTCTCGAGAGAAGAATACGAAGAAAAGCAGGCAATGGCACTAGCACTGCTCGATGGGCAGGAACGCATATCGGTCTTGTCGAGGTAATGGAAATGGATGAACTCGTATCAATTATCATGCCTTCCTACAATACTGCAAACTACATTGCCGCCTCGATTCAGTCCGTGCTTGACCAGACGTATCAGAATTGGGAGCTGCTTCTTGTCGACGACTGCTCTACAGACGATACGGACGCGGTCGTCGCGCCCTTTCTTTCTGACGCGCGGATTCGCTACTTGAAAAACGACCGAAACAGCGGCGCGGCCATCTCCAGAAACCGCGCGCTGCGCGAGGCCAAGGGACGGTGGATTGCGTTTTTGGACAGCGATGATTTATGGTACCCCACGAAGCTGGAAGCGCAGCTCAGATTTATGCAGGAGCACGGATACCACTTTTCCTACACGAATTACGAAGAGATCAACGAAGCCGGCGCGCAAACCGGCGTGCTTGTGTCCGGCCCGAAGCGGATCACAAAAACCGGCATGTACGATTTCTGCTGGCCGGGGTGTCTGACGGTTATGTATGACGCGGAAGCAGTCGGTCTGGTCCAGATTGCAGACATCCGAAAAAATAACGACTACGCCATGTGGTTGAAGATCTGCCAAAAGGCGGACTGCTACTTATTGGATACGTGCTTGGCGCAATACCGGCGCGGGCGAGTTGGAAGCATCAGTTCACACCATATCGCAGCAATGGTTGCCTGGCACTATAAACTGTTTCGGGATGCAGAAAAGTGCGGCAGGATTCCGAGCCTTTGGTTTACCGCGAGAAATTTAGTGTTTGGCTTCTACAAAAAATGCATCTATTGCAAAAACGAACCCATTCGTATGAGGGCAGCAAATGGAACGAACATCCCTTCTTTATAAAGCGCGAAGAACCGCGCAGGTGCTTGCCTTTCATATGCTCCCGCACGAAACGCTCTCGAAGCTCTATTTTCAAATTTTACTACATTACACGCCGAATTTGAAAAAGCCCGAGACGCTGAACGAGAAGCTGCAATGTCTGAAGCTCTTTTACTATCCGGAAAACGAGCTCGCCGTCAGGTGCACCGACAAATATGAGGTTCGGGATTATGTAGCAAGCAAGGGCTTGCAAGACCGTTTGACTCCCCTTCTGGGTGTCTGGAACAACGCGGACGAGATCCGCTGGGATTCGCTTCCCGAGCAGTTCGTCCTCAAATGCACGCACGGGTGCGCATATAACATCGTCTGCCAAAGTAAGCGGACATTTGATCCGTCAGCCGCGGCAAAGCAATTGAGCAAATGGCTGAAAGAGAATTTCGCCGCGTTCAATGTTGAGCTGCATTACGGAAAAATCGCCCATCATAGAATCATCGCCGAGCAATTTCTCGGGGACAACCTGATCGATTACAAGTTTTTCTGCTTCCACGGAACGCCCCGCTTTTTCTATGTTTCGTCGGACTTGATTCACGACAGGCAGGCAAAAATGGGCTTCTTCGATCTCTCCGGGAAAAAGATTCCCTTAATTCGAAACGATTACGAAGACATCGGAACGATAACGCTGCCCGATTGCTTTGCGCAAATGGTGGAAGCGGCGAAAACGCTCTCGGCGGATTTTCCGTTTGTGCGGGTCGACTTCTTTCTGGCGAACGGCACGTTTTATTTCGCAGAGCTGACCTTCACGCCCAGCGCGGCCATGATGTCCCTGAACCCGGCCAGCTATGACGCGGAATGGGGCAAATTACTGAACATAGATGAGTTGATGAACCAGTATGAAAGCAGATAAGCATTCCAGCAAAAAAACGGTCGGCATCATCGGGCATTTCGGCGGCAAGAAGGTGTTTCTTGACGGTCAGACCATCAAAACAAAGATTCTATATGAAGAACTCCGTAACGCAACCGATTGGGAGCTTTTCAAGGTCGATACGTACTATAAAAAGGAGCGGCCGCTTGGCTTATTGCTGCGGACGCTGCGCTGCCTTTTCAGGACGCGCGACGTCATCATTCTTTTGTCCGGAAACGGAATGAAGCTCTATTTTCCGCTGCTTTTCTTCTTTTCCAAGCACTTTCACACACGAGTGTACCACGATGTTATCGGTGGAAATCTGGATTCCTACGTGCGCGACAACCCCAAATTCAAGGCCTATCTGAATTCCTTTCAGGCAAATTGGGTGGAAACGGAAGGCTTGAGAAAAAAAATGACCGCGCTCGGCGTAACAAATTGCTCCGTGATTCCCAACTTCAAACGGCTGCAAATCACCGGCGAAGTCCGCGGTTCGTTTTCAGAGCCCTATTGCTTCTGCATGTTTTCCCGCGTCATGAAGGAAAAGGGCGTTGAAACGGCGATTGACGCAATTCAAAAGCTGAACGAAGAAGCCGGACGAATCGTTTGCCGTCTGGATATTTACGGCCGCGTTGACGACGCGTACCGCAGCGCATTTGAAGAAAAGCTCCACATGGCCGAGGCCTCCGTCCGCTACTGCGGAACGGTCCCCTACGATCAGAGCGTGCAGACCATTGCATCCTATTTTGCCCTGTTGTTCCCAACGTTCTGGCAGGGAGAGGGCTTTCCAGGAACAATTGTAGACGCGTTTTCGGCGGGACTTCCCGTCATCGCAAGCGACTGGAGCTGCAACGCAGAAATCGTCAGGCACTTAAAAACAGGAATCATCTACCCACGCGAAGACTTCTCTTCCTTGGAGGATTCCATCTGCTGGGCAATTACCCACGCGGACGCCATGGCTGCCATGCGGAAAAGCTGCGCGGAAGAAGCAGAAAAGTATCAGCCTGATTGTTATATCAAACGCATCAAAGAAACGATCACTCTCGCAGGAGAATTGGACAGGACAAGTACCTCATGAAACGTTTGCTTTGCATCATATCGGCCATGAACACGGGCGGCGCGGAAACCTTTTTGATGAAGCTGTACCGAAAATTGGACAGAACTAAATTCCAGATGGATTTTTGTGTCAACGCTCCGGAAAAAGGCTTTTATGACGAGGAAATTGCCTCCATGGGCGGCAGAATTTATTGCATTCCCTGTAAATCCAGCGATTTATCCGGCTTCCGGCGGCAGTTGACAAACGTCGTCCGCGACAACCAGTACGACTACGTGCTGCGCATCACTGCCTCCGGCGCAGGGCTGATGGATCTGAAGCTTGCAAAAAAGGCTGGCGCTTCGGTCTGCGTCGCCCGTTCGTCCAATTCGGGAAGCGACGGCGGGATAAAATCCTTCCTCGCGCACAGAATCGGGCGGCTGCTCTATTCCAGATACATAGACGTTCGCATCGCGCCGTCTGATCTGGCGGCCATCTATACCTTTGGCCGTCGGGCCTATCAGCGCGGCGCGGTCAGAATCCTTCACAACGCGCTCGATCCGGCTGTGTACCGCTATGACCCCACAGCCAGAGCGCGCATCCGCGAGACCTTTCATATCCCGCAAGACGCGTTTGTCGTCGGGCACATCGGGCGTTTTTCTGCGCAGAAGAACCACACGTTTTTGCTGGAAGCCTTCGCGGCTGTTCACCGGATGCACCCGGAGGCTATTTTGATGCTTGTCGGAGACGGCGAACTGCGGCAGGACGTTACGCAGCAGGTCGAGCGGCTGCATCTGTCCGACTGCGTGCGCTTTTGCGGCGTGCGGTCGGATGTTCCGGCACTTCTGTCGGCGATGGACGTGTTCGCGTTCCCCTCTTTTTATGAGGGCATGCCGAACACCATCATTGAGGCGCAGGCGACCGGCCTTCCGTGCGTGCTCGCGGACACGATCACAAAGGAGGCCGACATCACCGGCCTTCTCACCTATCTTCCATTGGGCGACGCGGAGCGCTGGGCAAATGAAATTGCCGGAAAGTGCGCCTGTGTGCGCCGCGACACCTCGGAAGAACTGAAGGCCGCCGGGTACGATATCAACGAGGTATGTAAAGAATTTGTCCAGATGATCTTCGGAGAAGACGCATGAGAATCAACACCAAAGCATTTTGCGACCGCCTGATCTGGCTTCTGACGCTGTTCTGGGTCGTGGCCATCTATCTGTTTACGATGGAAACGTGGGGTCGCTACATCTATCTGGCCTTAGCTGTCGCTATTTTTCTGCTGACGGCGCTGCGTAACGGCGGCTGCATCCGTGTGAAGCTTTACCGGTACCATGCGTATGTGCTGGCCTTCGTGGTCTATACCGGCTTTTCCGCGGTATGGGCGTGGGCGCCCGCGGAGGCGTTTTCCAAGTGCATTACGCTGCTGAACATTTTTATATGCTGCGCAATGATGTATCCCTATTACGCGCAGCAAGACTCCGCCGAGCCGCTGCTATCCATATTCATGTGGGCAGGTTACCTTGTTGCGCTCTATTCTATCCAGAAAATCGGCCTTACCGCCATTCTGGAGGCCACCATATCGGCTCGCGCAAGAATGTATTTTGAATATAATAATGCCAACACGCTCGGCATGCTCTGTGCGCTGGCGATCGTAATCCAGGCCTACCGGTGGCTTTTCGGCCGCTTCTCGCTTTCGGCATTGTTTTCCGTTCCGGCGCTGCTGGTGGTCGCCGCATCCCAGAGCCGGAAGGCGATTTTGATGATCCCGCTTGGAATCATCATCCTTCTGTTCCTGAAAAATCTCGGAAACCGTAGCTTTTTCAAGAGCTTTTTCCGCATCGTTCTGTCCCTGGCGCTTTTCGCGGCAGTTCTTGTTCTGATTTCCCGAATCAGCATCTTCCGGGGCGTCAACGAGCGGCTTACTTCTATGATCGCCTCCTTCACGGGCGAGGGCGCGGCAGACGGCTCGAGTCTGCTGCGCAAAAAAATGCGCGAGGTCGGCTTTGCGCAGTTCCTGAAAACGCCGATTTTCGGCATCGGCATCGGCTGCTCGGACGTGCTTTTACAGCACACAATCAACAGAAGCACCTACCTTCACAACAATTACATTGAACTCCTGGCCTGCGGCGGTATCGTCGGAACGGCTTTGTATTACGTTCCGAGGCTTGCCCTGCTCCGGGACTTTTGGAGCAGCCGTTTTCTGCAAAACCGGCAGGCCATCGCGTGCCTGACAATTCTGCTGCTGCTTCTGATTATGGACTACGGCGCGGTAGCGTACTCGGAAAAGATGCAGTACCTGTATCTGCTGATGCTGTTTGTGCAGGCGGACAAGCTGCGCGAAAGCAATCATCAGACTTTGGAGGATGGAGCGGACGAATGAACCGGATGCAGCATTACTTAAAAAAGCTCAAAAAATACTGCGCGGACAGCTCTTACCGCTTTGTGGTCAACGCGGCGCTGGGGCTGTATAACAGCATGCCGGACAGAGACTATCTGGAGCGGAAATTTGAGGCGCTGATGGGCGCGCCGCTGCATCTGGATGCGCCGCAGACCTTCAACGAAAAGCTCCAGTGGCTGAAGCTCTACGACCGGAGGCCGGAATACACCATGATGGTAGACAAATACCGCGTGCGGGAGTATATCGCGCAAAAAATCGGCGCGGAGTATCTGATTCCGCTGCTCGGCGTGTGGGACAGCCCGGACGAAATCGACTTTGCCGCGCTGCCGGAGCAATTTGTGCTCAAGTGCAACCACAATTCCGGCCTCGGCATGTGCATCTGTAAGGATAAGTCCACCCTCGACCTGCGCAAGGTGCGCCGCGAGCTCCAAAAGGGGTTTCGGCAGGACTATTACCTCCCCGGAAGAGAATGGCCATATAAGGACGTTCCCAGAAAAATCATCGCGGAGAAATATATGTCAGATGGCTCTGGAAGTGATCTGCGTGACTATAAGTTTTACTGCTTCAACGGTGAGCCGCGCTTTTGCCAAGTGATTTCAAATCGTTCAACGAAAGAAACGATTGACTTTTTTGACATGGACTGGAATTTGCAGGATTTTACCGGTTTTGCTTTCCCTGGTTTCCCACACAGTGAAACAGAAATTATGCAGCCGCGAACGTTTTGCCGGATGCAGCAAATGGCAAGGATTCTGTCAAACTCGATACCATTTGTACGAATTGATTTTTATGAAGTAAACCGCAAGGCCTATTTTGGAGAAATTACATTCTTCCCTGCTTCCGGTTGTGGAAAGTTCATGCCAGATCAGTGGAATTATACTTTAGGAAACTGGATTCAGCTTTGATGCAGTAAGCAACATGAACGCATATTTTACGAAATACCCATTTTTTCATCGTTAAAATGATTCCGAATGAAGCTTGCACTCTAATTCGATGCATTTGAAAACCGCAAAGAAAGAAGTACCACAACGGGGCTAATCGCAAATGACTAGAAAAACAAAACTTGTTATGAATATAGGCGCCGCCTTCACAAAGCAGGTCATTACCGTCATCTGCGGCTTCGTTTTACCTCGCTATATTTTGAAGGGATACGGCTCAGAGGTAAACGGCTTGCTTACCTCCATCACACAGTTTTTGAGCTTCATCTCTTTTCTCGAACTGGGCGTTGGCGCGGTGGTTCAGTCTAATCTCTATGCACCGCTTGCCAAAAGAGATGACGAAGCCATTAGCCGAATCGTAGTTTCATCAGAAAAGTTCTTTCGAACGCTTTCTTTCATTTTTATCGGCTATGTTGCTTTTTTAATTCTTCTTTTCCCCAGATTTGTCGCTTCTGGCTTTCCCTTCTTTTACACTGTAAGTTTAATTATTATTATCGCGGTCAGTTCGTTCGCGCAAAACTATCTTGGTGTTACCTATCAGCTGCTTCTGAATGCGGATCAAAAAGCGTTTATTCAGATGTCTATCCAGTGTGTGACGCTTCTTATAAACACCGGTGTCAGCATATTGTTCATACAAAAGGGATTCTCAATTCAGCTCGTAAAGCTATCCACTGCCGCCCTGTTTCTGATTCGGCCAATTATTCAAACGATTTACGTACATCATCACTACAATATCAATTGGAAAATTCAATTTGCAGGAGAGCCCATTCAGCAAAAGTGGAACGGCTTTGCACAGCACGTCGCAGCAGTTGTTGTTGCAAATACAGACGTTGTTGTATTGACATTTTTAGATACCTTAAAAAATGTCTCTGTCTATTCCGTGTATCACAGTATTTCTTATGGTGTTGAACAGACGATCATGACGATGTCTACCGGTTTGGAAGCCATGTGGGGAAATATGCTGGCAAACCGTGAACAGGAGCGACTGACTGCATCATTTTCTTTCACGGAATGGCTCGTTCACAACGGTATATCGTTTGTATTCGTCCTGACAGGAATTTTGATTGTTCCCTTTATTCAAATCTATACGCAGGGAATATCCGACGCCAATTATATTCTTCCAATATTCGGTGTCATTCTGACCTCTGCATTTGGTATGCAGTGTCTGCGTTTACCATATTTTTTGATCATCAAAGCGGCCGGGCATTACAAGCAAACGCAGACTGCCTCCATAATTGAAATGCTGATCAATGTGGTGTTTTCGGTCGCGTTGGTGAAGCGGTTTGGCCTAAACGGCGTGGCGGTAGGAACGCTGGCCGCCATGCTGTATCACACGTGCTATTTCGCGTGGTATCTCAGAACGAGGATTCTGAACAGACCCATTCGTTTTTTCTGCAAATACCTTGCAATTGATGCTGCGTACGCGCTGGTTTGCGCCTGCCTGACGCGCGGCTTTGCGCTTCGGGAGCTGTCCTATCTGGCGTGGGTCGTGCTTGCTCTGAAGGCAGGCGCTGTCTGTCTTGCCGTTCTGATTGCGGTAAACTGCGTTTTCTACCGCAGCACTATCCGCAAATTCATGCAGCGGCGCAAAAAATAACGCCCGCTTTTGCGTGCGGCATACGGAATGTGAGAAAGGGATAACAATATGACCATCTTCATTACCGGCGCGGCCGGGTTTATTGGCGCGAACCTGGCGAAGCGCGTTCTGACGGACGAGCCTGGGGTGCACGTAGTCGGGCTGGACAACCTGAACGACTACTATGACGTCCGGCTCAAGCAGGCGCGGCTGGCAGAGCTCGAAGCGTTCTCGAACTTCACGTTCATCCGCGGCGACCTTGCCGACAAGCGCCTGATTTCCGACCTCTTCGCGCGATACCGGCCGCAGATCGTCGTGAATCTCGCCGCGCAGGCAGGCGTGCGGTACTCCATCACGAACCCCGACGTGTACATCGAAAGCAACATCATCGGTTTTTACAACATTCTGGAATCTTGCAGGCAGTATCCGGTCGAGCATCTGGTCTATGCTTCGTCCTCCTCCGTTTACGGCTCCAACCTAAAAGTTCCATATGCAACCGAGGACAAGGTGGATAATCCCGTCTCGCTCTATGCCGCAACCAAAAAATCCAACGAGCTTCTGGCGCATGCCTACGCCAAACTCTACGACATCCCCTGCACTGGCCTACGCTTTTTTACCGTTTACGGCCCCGCCGGCCGGCCGGACATGGCCTATTTCAGCTTCACCAACAAGCTCCGCGCCGGCGAGACAATTCAGATTTTCAACTACGGAAACTGCAAGCGCGACTTTACGTACATCGACGATATCGTCGAGGGCGTGCTCCGCGTCATGCGCAGGCCGCCGGAGCGGAAAACGGGCGCGGATGGCCTTCCCGTTCCGCCCTACGCGCTTTATAACATTGGCAACAGCCAGCCCGAGAACCTGCTGGATTTCGTCCGGACTTTGTCTGAAGAGCTGGTGCGCGCCGGGGTTTTGCCGGAGAATTATGATTTCGCCGCTCATCAGGCGCTCGTCCCCATGCAGCCCGGCGACGTTCCAGTCACCTACGCCGATACGGCCCCCCTGGAGCGCGACTTCGGCTTCAGGCCTCACACGCCCCTTCGCGAGGGTCTGCGAAGGTTTGCGCAGTGGTACCACGATTTTTATATGTGAAACCTGTTACGCCTCGAAGGGAGCCTTTACAATGTCAAACAGGCATTCTGCGCCGTCTCGGTTGGAACTTGATTATGCACGCTACCCCCGGAAGAACGAAATGCCGCAATTTCAAAAATACTATCGAAAGGCGCAGGCCGCCACGTTTCCCCCGCTTCGCTTGCTGTACCGCGTGCTTTTTCGCTTAACCCGCAATTCCCATCTGGTTGACCTTTCCATAGACTGCGACATCGGCGGTGGGCTGTATCTCGGGCACCCGCACTGCATTACCATTAACCCCTCCGCTCGGATCGGACAAAATGTCAATATTCATAAGGGCGTTACCATCGGTCAGGAAAATCGCGGCGCGCGCAAGGGCGTTCCGACCATCGGAAACAACGTATGGATCGGGATCAACGCAACCATTGTCGGCAATATAATAATCGGCGACGACGTGCTGATCGCACCAAATACTTATGTAAACTGCAATATTCCATCGCACTGCGTCGTGCTTGGGAACCCCTGTCAAATCAAGCCAAATGCGCATGCAACAGAAGGTTACGTCAACCGAACCGTTCCGTTCTATGAACAAGGAGAAACTGTATGAAACTTGCCGTTGCCGGAACCGGCTATGTGGGTCTTTCTCTGGCGGTGCTGCTGGCGCAGCACAACGAGGTCGTGGCGGTTGACATCGTCCCCGAGCGCGTCGCGCTGGTCAACAGCCGGAAATCGACCATTCAGGACGAATACATCGAACAATATCTGGCGGAAAAGCAGCTCCATCTCTCGGCGACGTTAGACGCGGAGGCGGCATATCGGGACGCAGAATTTGTCATCATCGCTGCGCCCACGAACTACGACAGCGAGAAAAATTTCTTCGACACCTCGGCGGTCGAGTCGGTCATCCGGCTCGTCATGCAGTCCAATCCGGATGCCATTATGGTCATTAAATCCACGGTTCCGGTCGGTTTTACCGCAGCGGTCAGAGAAAAATACGGCTGCAAAAATATCCTGTTCAGCCCGGAATTTCTGCGCGAATCGAAAGCATTGTACGATAATTTGTACCCAAGCCGGATTATTGTCGGCACGGATATGGACGACGAGCGGCTGGTCAATGCAGCGCATACGTTTGCGCAGCTGCTGCAAGAGGGCGCAATCAAGGAGAATATCGACACGCTCATCATGGGTTTTACAGAAGCCGAAGCCGTCAAGCTGTTTGCCAATACATACCTCGCGCTGCGCGTCAGCTATTTCAACGAGCTCGACACCTACGCCGAGATGAAGGGACTAGACACGCAGCAGATCATTCAGGGTGTCTGCCTCGACCCCAGAATCGGTACGCACTACAACAACCCCAGCTTTGGCTACGGCGGCTATTGCCTCCCGAAAGACACCAAGCAACTGCTTGCGAACTACGCCGACGTTCCGCAGAACATGGTCTCGGCCATCGTCGAGTCCAACCGCACGCGCAAGGATTTTATTGCCGACCGCGTGCTGCAAAAGGCGGGCTATTACGGTTACATCGAAGACAACCAGTATAACGCAGCCGCCGAGCAGCCTTGCACCATCGGCGTGTACCGCCTGACCATGAAGGCGGGGTCCGATAATTTCCGCCAATCGTCCATTCAGGGCGTCATGAAGCGCATCAAAGCCAAGGGCGCGACGGTCATCATCTACGAGCCGTCCTTAAAAGACGGCACGACCTTCTTCGGAAGCCGCATCGTCAACGACCTGAGTACATTCAAGCAGCAAAGCAAAGCCATCATCGCCAATCGCTACGATCCATGCCTCGACGATGTCGCGGAAAAGGTCTATACCAGAGACATTTTCCGCCGGGATTGACTTCCCGCAAAACGAATCCTACAAAGCGAAGACCGCCTGCCAAATAGCAGACGGTCTTTTTTTATTTTTCCTGCAAAATATCAATCATGGTTTTCTCTGTGCCGACCATGCCCGGAGAGGCGATGCGCCCCATATTGCGCATCGTTTCCTCGGGCGTTGCGGCGCAGATGCCA
>ENA-ORNQ01002583-ORNQ01002583.1-human-gut-metagenome-genome-assembly--contig:-NODE-2583-length-12006-cov-3.763451_pt1 | contig 12006 bp, 9 predicted proteins | sample MGYA00242116_ERZ509024 | MGnify/ENA primary metagenome ERZ509024 (study PRJEB26280, sample SAMEA2338697) | human gut metagenome | biome: human gut; feature: human-associated habitat; material: faeces...
CAAAAATCTGAACTTCCGCTCCGGCTTGCCCGGCGGCGATCGCCGCGCAGAGCCCGCCCGCGCCGCCGCCGATCACGGCGACACGGCGCGGCGCTTCTTTTCTTCCCATGGGATGATCCTCCCCGATGATTTTTCACGGGTCAATCTTATCACAGTTTTTCCCGGCGCGAAAGAGCGGCGCGAAAAAATGTGCGGCGCGCAGCGCACAGGTGTGCCCGCCGCTGCCAAAAGACGACGTTTTCTTTCTTCTTCCTCTTCACCGGATTGACAATGCGGCGAAAAATGGGTATATAAATATAATAGTAAGCAGCGGGTAACGCAAAGCGTGCCGCTGCTCTTTTCTGCTAAAGCGTTAGCGCATGCTAACCAATAAACAAACGGAGAAAACGCATGATCGACAAAAAGCTCCTCGCCCTTCTGGGCGCAAACAAGAAGTACATCTATTATACGGTCGCGCTGATGATCCTCGGCCTTTTTGCCAATCTCAGCATCACGGTGGCCATCTGCCGCACGATTGAGCTGGCGGTAAATTTCCAACAATACGAAACTGCGCGCGTCTTTCTGCTTCCGGCGGCGATTGCTGCGGCGGGCGCGGCGGTGCGGTATGCCGCATCCCGCGGCGCGGGGGAACTGCGCGATACGCTCGGCCGCCGGGCAAAGAAGGAGCTGCGCGAGCGTGTGTACGGCAAGATCGTCCGTCTCGGCGTCCGCTCGGCGGACGGCATGAGCATGGCCGGGCTCACGCAGGTGGCTATGGAGGGCGTGGAGCAGCTGGATCTCTATTATTCCTCGTATATCCCGCAGTTTTTCTATGCGATGGCCGCACCGGTCATCCTCTTCTGCGTTACGTCGCCGGTGGATTGGCGCACGGCGCTCGTGCTGCTCGCGTGCGTGCCGCTCATTCCGCTTTCGATCATCGCGGTCTCAAAATATGCAAAGAAGATCTTTGCAAAGTACTGGGGCAAATATACCTCCATGGGCGACGCCTTTCTCGACAGCGTGCAGGGGATGCGGGAGCTCAAAATTTTCCGCGCCGACGCCGCGCGGCAGAAAAAGATGAACGAAACGAGCGAAGAATTTCGCCGCATCACGATGAAGGTGCTCACCATGCAGCTTGCGAGCACAACGATCATGGATCTTGTGGCCTACGGCGGCGCGGGCGCCGGCATTGCCGTGGCGGTGACGAGCGTGCTGCGCCGGGGGCTTTCGCCGTTCGCCGCGCTCTTTCTGATTTTGACGGCGGTGGAGGTTTTTCATCGTCCTGCTGGCGGCGGACTTTTTCCTGCCGCTGCGCGCGTTCGGCGCAGCGTTTCATGTGGCGATGAACGGCGTGAGCGCGGGCGGAAAGATCCTCTCCCTGCTCGATGAGCCGGAGCCGGTCTGGGGCAGAGCGGAGGCACAGCCGGGCGAACTGCGGCTGGAGAACGTCTCGTTTTCCTACGACGGACAGCGCGATGTGATGCACGACGTATCCATGGCCTTTCCCCGCACCGGTATGACGGCGATCGTCGGGCCGTCCGGGTGCGGAAAGTCCACGGTCGTGAATCTTCTGACCGGCGCACTCCGGCCGCAGAGCGGGCGTGTTACGCTCGGCGGAGCGAGCATGGAGAGCCTTTCCCGAGAGAGCTACTATGCTCATCTCGCGGTGGTGAGCTGCGGCAGTCACATTTTTAACGACACCGTCCGCGCCAACTTCCGTCTTGCCAACGCCGCCGTAACGGACGAGGCGATCTGGGCGGCGCTCGAAACGGTAAATCTCGCGTCGTTCGTCCGGGAAAACGGCGGGCTGGACAAGGTAATTGCCGAGGATGCCGCCAATCTCTCCGGCGGACAGAAGCAGCGGCTCGCGCTCGCGGTGAATCTCACGGCGGAGCGGGACATTTATATTCTGGACGAGGCAACGAGCAACATCGATATCGAAAGCGAAGAGATTATTATGAAGGCCGTTGCCGCTCTTGCAAAAGAAAAGGCGGTCATTCTCATCTCGCACCGGCTTGCAAACGTTGTTCCGGCGGAGAAAATTTATGCCATGGAATCTGGCGGGGTTGCCGAATGCGGCACGCACGCCGCGCTCATGGCCTCCGGCGGCGGTTATGCAAAGCTCTATGCGGCGCAGAAGGCGCTCGAAGAGGGATACCGGGAGGACGAGGAATGAATACGACAACGAAACCGCGCCGCAGCGGCGCGAAGATCATGGCGCAGCTCATCGTTCTGCTCGGTTCGCTCGTGTACATTATGCTGCTCGCCGTAATTAACGGCACGGCGGGCTTTCTGTGCGCCATGGGCGTGACGCTCTCGGGCGCTGCGGCCATCGCCAAGGCGCTCGGCGAGGAAATCTCCCTTTCCTACGGCGCGCTCATCGCGCTGGCTGTCGGTTGCGGCGTGCTGCGCGGCCTGCTCCGGTTTGCCGAGCAGTACGGCAACCACTACATTGCCTTCCGTCTGCTGGCGGTGCTGCGCGACAAGATCTTCACGGCGCTGCGCCGTCTCTGCCCGGCCAAGCTGGAAACCCGGCAGAAGGGCGCCATTATTGCGATGATCACCTCGGACATTGAAACGCTGGAGGTGTTCTATGCACACACCATCTCGCCGATCTGCATTGCGGTGCTGCTGAGCGTGGGAATGACGGTGTTCATCGGCTGCGTATCGAGCTGGTATCTGGCGCTCGCTGCGGCGGCGGGGTATGTTACTATCGGCGTTCTTGTCCCGCTCGTATTCTCCCGGCGTGTGCGCGTCGCGGGACAGGCCTACCGCGCGGAGTTTTCTTCGTTCAGCGCGTATTTCCTCGACAGTATCCGCGGCATTCGGGACATTGTACTCCATAATGCGGGCGCGCAGCGCGCCGCGGAAGTTGGCCGGCGTTCGGAGGTGCTTCTCGCTGAGACGAAGAAAATGAAGCACGAAACGGCTCACGCCGCCGCGGGTACGGAGCTTTGCGTGTCGTTCTTTATCCTTGCGGGGCTCGCCGTGGGGACGGCGCTCACCGTGACGGGCGCGCTTACGCCCGGCGCGATGCTCCTTGGCGTCGCGGCGCTCTTCGGATCGTTCGGGCCGGTCATTGCCATTTCGGCGCTGCCGGGCAATCTCACGCAGACACTCGCCTCGGGCGAGCGGGTGCTCGACCTTCTGGAAGAGGAGAGCGCCGTGCGCGAGGTGGAAGAGGGAGAGGGAGAGAAGATCGACGGCTTTGCCCATCTCTCGGTAGATGGCGTCACATTCTCCTACGACGGCGTGACGAATGTGTTGAGCGATGTATGGATGTACGTCGAAAGAGGCGAGATCGTCGGTATCGTCGGCGAATCCGGCTGCGGCAAGTCCACGTTCCTCAAGCTGCTTCTCCGTTTCTGGCAGAAGCAGGGCGGCGAAATTCTTTATAACGGCGCGGACATTGATGCAATCGAAACGGCCAGCCTTCTCGACAATGTGACGATGGTGAGCCAGACAACGTATCTCTTTGATGAGACGATCGAGGAAAATCTCCGCATTGCCCGGCCCGGCGCGGCGCGCGCCGAGATCGAAGAGGCGTGCCGGCTCGCGTCGATCCATGACTTCATCCTCTCGCTACCGGAGGGGTACGAAACGCGCGTCGGCGCGCTCGGCGACAATCTCTCCACGGGCGAGAAGCAGCGGCTCGGTCTGGCGCGGGCGCTGCTGCGCGGCAGCGCTCTCATATTGCTCGATGAGCCGACGAGCAACGTTGACAGCATCAACGAGGGCATCATATTGCAGGCGCTGCGCCGGCTGCGCAATAAGAAGGGCATCATCCTCGTGTCGCACCGCGAGTCCACGATGGCGATCGCCGATCGGGTATACGGCGTGAAAAACGGCCGGATGTTCCCCCTGCCGCGCGCGGGGAGAGAGGAGAGAATGTAAATGAAGATAAAGAGAATCTTATGGCTCTGCCTCGGCTGCATCGGCCTTGCGCTTGGCGCTCTCGGCGCGGTGCTGCCGCTGCTGCCGACGGTTCCGTTCCTGCTGCTGGCCGCGCTCGGCTTTGCCAAAAGCTCCGAGCGGCTGCACACGTGGTTCACCGGCACGAAGCTTTATAAAAACAATCTCGAAAGCTATGTGCGCGGCGAGGGCATGACCGCTGCGGCGAAACGGCGCATCATGCTCACCGTTACGGCGCTCATGGCCGTCGGCTTCGCGCTGATGATGCGAAAGGAGCTCTATATCCTGTGCATCATTCTCGCCTGCGTCTGGGTCGGGCATGTGATCTATTTTGTTTTCGGCGTGAAAACCTGCCGAAGCGCTCCAATACAGAAGGAAGAGAGCGGCATATAAAAAATCTCCGTATAACCGGTCAAACGGGTTATACGGAGATTTTTTATGGAATGGATATTCTGCGGCGCGCCGGGACGGATCACTTGCCGAACGTTTCGAGCCACGCGCGCACGGCCTCGGCGCTCTCCCGCGCGCTCATGCGCTTGCCGGGCAGAATGTCGGCCGCGGGGCAGACAGTGCGCAGAATATCGGCCGTCTTTCCCATGCCGCTGCCGCCGGAGGTGGCGAACGGGATCACGGTCTTGCCGGTAAAATCGTAGCTTTCAAGAAACGTTTCGATGATGCGCGGCGCCTGATACCACCAGATCGGGAAGCCGACGAACACGGTGTCGTACGGCGCCATATCCTCCACGCGGCCCGCAATGGCCGGGCGGCTGTGCTCGTCCTTCATCTCGAGCGTGCTGCGGCTCTTCTTATCCATCCAGTTCAGATCGGCGGAGGTGTACGCCGTCTCGGGACGGATCTCAAAAAGGTCGCCGCCGGTCACGGCGGAGAGCGTTTTCGCAAGCTTGCCCGTTTCACCGCTGGCGGAGAAATACGCGATCAGAATTTTATTCATAGGGAGCACCCCCTTAAAATCATTATATTGTCAGTATAGCATATCCCGCGGCGGAAATCCACCGGGCAGGGAGTTTTTACGCACGGGGCGGGCGAATCGCTTGTGCGGCGCGGCGCGGCGTGGTATAATAAATCAGTTATAGAAATTATTTTAAAAAGGAGCGCGTTATGCCGGAATTTCATGTGGTAAGCGAATATTCGCCCGCGGGCGATCAGCCGCAGGCGATCGAAAAGCTCGCCGAGGGCGTGGCCGCGGGGCTGGATGAGCAGACGCTGCTCGGCGTCACGGGCTCCGGCAAAACGTACACGATGGCGAAGGTCATCGAGCGCGTACAGAAGCCGACGCTCGTGCTCGCGCACAACAAAACGCTCGCCGCGCAGCTTTGCAGCGAGTTCAAGGAGTTCTTTCCGGACAACGCCGTGGAGTATTTTGTATCGTATTACGACTACTACCAGCCGGAGGCGTACATCCCGCACACGGATACCTACATTGAAAAGGACGCCTCCACGAACGAGGAGATCGACCGGCTGCGCCTTTCGGCGACGTTTTCGCTGCTGGAGCGGCGGGACGTGATCGTCGTGGCATCGGTAAGCTGCATTTACGGTCTCGGCGAGCCGGACGATTTTGCGCGCATGGCTATCTCTCTCCGCCCCGGCAGCAGTCTGCCGCAGGAGGAGCTTTTAAAAAAACTCATCGACTGCCGGTATGAGCGAAACGACATCGCCTTCGAGCGCAACATGTTCCGCGTGCGCGGCGACACGGTGGAGATCTTCCCGGCCTACTGGCGCGATAAGGCCATCCGCGTGGAGTACTTCGGCGACGAGATAGAGCGCATCAGCGAGATCAACCCTCTCACGGGCGCTGCGGTGCACACGCTCAGCCACACGGCCATTTACCCCGCGAGCCACTACGTGACGCCGCCGGAGAAAATGGCGCGCGCCGTGCAGGAGATCCGCCGCGAGTGCGACGAGCGGGTGAAGTTCTTCAAGGAGAACGATAAGCCGCTCGAGGCCGAGCGCATCGCGCAGCGCACGAATTTCGATATCGAGATGATCCAGGAGCTTGGCTACTGCTCCGGCGTGGAGAACTATTCGCGCATCATCTCCGGCCGCCCGGTCGGGAGCGCGCCGATGACGCTGCTCGACTATTTCCCGAAGGACTTTCTCATGTTCATCGACGAATCGCACGTCACGCTGCCGCAGGTGCGCGCCATGTACAACGGCGACCGCGCGCGCAAGGAGGCGCTCGTTGAATACGGCTTCCGGCTGCCGTCGGCGTTCGATAACCGCCCGCTGAAGTTTGAGGAATTCCAGCAGCGGGTAAATCAGGTCATATACGTTTCCGCCACACCCGGCGAGTACGAGCGCACGCGCTCGGGCCAGATCGCCGAGCAGATCATCCGCCCGACGGGGCTCACCGACCCGAAGATCGACGTGCGCCCCATCGAGGGCCAGATCGACGATCTCATCGCCGAGATCCACGCGCGCATCGAGCGCGGCGAGCGCACGCTCGTCACGACGCTCACCAAGCGCATGGCGGAGGACTTAACGGCGTATCTCGGCAACGCCGGCATCAAAACGCGCTACATGCACCACGACGTCGGCGCCATGGAGCGCATGGAGATCATCCGCGATCTGCGCCGGGGCGAATTTGACGTGCTCGTCGGCATCAACCTTCTGCGCGAGGGTCTTGACCTTCCCGAGGTATCGCTCATTGCGATCCTCGACGCGGATAAGGAGGGCTTTCTCCGGAGCGAAACATCGCTCATCCAGACGATCGGCCGCGCGGCGCGAAACGCCGAGGGCACCGTCATCACGTATGCCGACACGGTCACGCCCTCCATGCGCGCGGCCATCGACGAGACTGAGCGCCGCCGCGCCATCCAGACGGCGTATAACGAGGCGCACGGCATCGTGCCGAAAACCATCAAAAAGAGCATCCGGGATCTTCTTGAGATCACCGGCCCCGCGGCGAAGGACGAGCGCGGCATGCGCATGACCGAGCGCGAGCGGAAGGCCGAGATCGACCGGCTGGAAAAAGAAATGCGCAAAGCCGCGCAGATGCTCGAATACGAATATGCCGCCGTGCTGCGCGATCAGATCATCCGGCTGCGCGGGGAGAAGTGACCATGGCGGAAAAAAACGTACAAAACGATTTTTCCAAGGGGAATATCCCCGCGGTCGTCATGCGCATGGCGCTGCCGCTCATCGCCGCGCAGCTCGTGAACGTGCTCTACAACGTGGTGGACCGCATCTACATCGGCCATATTCCCAATGTCGGCAGCATGGCGCTCACGGGCGTCGGTATCGCGCTGCCGGTCATTTCGATCCTCTCGGCGTTCGCGGGCCTGTTCGGGCAGGGCGGCGCGCCGCTCTGCTCCATGGCGCGCGGCCGAGGGAATAACGACGAGGCCGCCCGCGTGATGGGAAACGCCTTTTCCATGCTGCTCGTCTCGTCTGTTGCGCTCGGGCTGCTCACGTGGGTGTTTCTCGATCCGGTGATAACAGTGTTCGCCGCGGGCAAGGAGGCAAGCTCCTATGCGCGCGAATATCTCGCGGTATATCTCATTGGAACGACGTTCTCGTTCGTGTCGCTCGGCATGAATGTGTATATCAACGCCCAGGGCTTCGCCACGCGCGGCATGCTCACGGTGCTGCTCGGCGCGGCGGCGAACATCGTGCTCGACCCGCTATTCATTTTTGCTTTCCGCATGGGCGTGCGCGGCGCGGCGGCCGCCACGGTGCTCTCGCAGGCGCTGAGCGCCGCATGGTGCTTCCTCTTTCTGCGCAGCAGCAAAACGCCGCTCGAGCTCTCGTGGCGCACGATGGCGCCGCGGAAGAAGATCATGGGGCGCATTATGTCTCTCGGTGTAGCCGATTTCGTGATGGGGGCGACGAACTCCGCCATTCAGACGGTGGCGAACCGCCAGCTCGGGCTGTACGGCGGCGATCTTTATGTCGGCGCGATCACGGTCGTAAACTCGCTGCGGACGATCTTTACAGAGATTATCCACGGCTTCGGCTCCGGCATCCAGCCGGTGCTCGCATTCAACTATGGCGCCGGGGAGAAAAAGCGCGTGCTCGAAACGATCCGGTTCAGCACGCTCGGCGCGGCGGTGTTTTCGATGCTCGTGTGGGCGGTGTTCATGCTCTTCCCGGAGCCGCTCATCCGCATCTTTACGCCGGACGAGGAGCTCATCGCCGTGGCGGTGCGCGCCGTGCGCATTTATTTCTGCGGATTCGTGTTCATGTCGCTCCAGTTCGTTGCGCAGAACAGCTTCCGCTCGCTCGGCAAGGCGCGGCAGGCGATCTTCTTCTCACTGCTGCGTAAGATCGTGCTCGTCGTGCCGCTGATGCTGCTGCTCCCGGGCGTATTCGGTCTCGGGGCGGACGGCGTGTACTGGAGCGAGCCGATCAGCGATCTGCTCGGCGGGGGCGCGGCGTTCACAACGCTTATGCTCACCGTGTACCGCCCGCTTGCCAAGGAACTTAAGGAGGAAACTCTATGCCAAAACTGATGCTCATCGACGGCAACAGCCTCGTAAATCGCGCGTATTACGGCGTGCGCCCGCTCTCCGCGCCCGACGGCACGCCGACGAACGCCGTTTTCGGCTTTCTGAATATATTGCAGCGCCTGCTCGACGACGAAAAGCCGGACGCGCTCTGCGTCATGTTCGACCGCCGCGAGCCGACGTTCCGCCACAAGCACAGCGAGGCGTATAAGGCGACGCGCAAGCCTATGCCGGACGATCTCGCCGCGCAGATGCCGGTTTTGAAGGACGTGCTCGACGCGCTCGGTATCGAGCGGCGCGAGCTTTCCGGCTGGGAGGCGGACGATCTTCTCGGCACCGTGAGCCGCATCGGAGCGGAGCAGGGCTGGGAATGCGTCGTCGTCACCGGCGATAAGGACGCTTTGCAGCTCGTGGGTGAGCATGTGCGCGTGCTCAACGTCAAAACGCGTATGGGCCAGACCGAGACTGTCAACTATACGCCCGAGCGCTTCCGCGAGGAATACGGCTTTGACGCGCCGCACATGGTCGATCTCAAGGCCCTCATGGGCGACACGAGCGACAACATCCCCGGCGTCCCCGGCGTGGGGGAGAAGACGGCGCTCGAGCTTGTGCGGAAGTACGGCTCGCTCGCGGGCGTGTACGAGCATATCAGCGATCCCGACATCCGCGCCTCGCTGCGCACAAAGCTCGAAAACGGCAAAGAGAGCGCCGAGGACTCGTACTATCTCGCCACAATCGACCGCAAGGCGCCCATCGATATTTCCCCCGACGAGCTTCGCCGCCCGGCAGACTACGGCGGCGCGGCATATGAAATTTTCCGGCGGCTCGGCTTCCAGAAGTTCATTGAAAAGTGGGGCTTGAAGCCGGCCGCGGAGGAGAAAAAGGAAGAGACCGTATTCGAGGGCACATGCGAGAGCGTGACGCCGCAAACGGAAAAAGATCTCCGCGCCGCGCTGGAGCGGGCGGGGGATGCCGTCGCCTATTACTGGTTTGATGCCGAAAGCGGCGAGACGCTCGCGCATTTCAGCGTTTCCGAAAATGACGCGCTCGCGGTGTTTCTGACGCCGGAGGCATACCGGGACGGCTATACCGCGGCGCTCGCGCTGCTCTTTGCGCCCGAGCGCCGCAAGGCGGGGCACGACGTGAAGAATCTGCAGCGCGCGCTGCTCGCGCGAGGCGTGGACGCGCTTGAAAACTGGGTGTTTGACAGCGCGCTCGCCGGGTATCTTCTCGACGCGACCGCCGCCGGATACGAGATCGAAAAGCTCACGCTCGCCTACTGCGGCTTCACGCCGCATACCTCGTCCGGCGCGGCGGACAGCGGCGATCAGCTCATGCTTGACCTCTCCGGCGGGGAGGGAAAAACGCTCGCCGACCGGCTCGGCGAGATGGCCTCACGCGCGGCGAGCGTCGCGGCGCTCGAGGAAGTTATGCTCCCGAAGCTGCGCGAGACGCAGATGGAGGAGCTTTTTACAAAGATCGAGCTGCCGCTCTGCGCGGTGCTTGCCAAAATGGAAAACGAGGGCTTTCTTGCTGACGCGGAGGCGCTGCGCGCCTTCGGCGAGAGTCTTACGGGCAGCATCGACGCGCTGCGCGAAGCGGTTTGGGCGGAGGCGGGGGAGGAATTCAACATCCAGTCCCCGAAGCAGCTCGGCGCCGTGCTTTTTGAAAAGCTCGGTCTCCCCGGCGGGAAAAAGACCAAGACCGGCTGGAGCACCAATGCCGATGTGCTCGACAAGCTCCGCTATGAGCCCGTCGTGCGCCACGTGCTCGAATACCGCGAGCTCACCAAGCTCAAATCCACCTACGCGGACGGCCTTTTGAAGGTCATCGGCGCGGACGGACGCATCCATACCAATTTCCAGATGACCGTCACGGCGACGGGACGTCTTTCGTCCACCGAGCCGAATTTGCAGAACATCCCTGTCCGGCGCGAGCTGGGGGCGGGACTGCGCAAAATGTTTGTCGCCGCGCCCGGCAACGTGCTCGTGGACGCGGACTATTCGCAGATCGAGCTGCGCCTGCTCGCGCACATCTCGGGCGACGAGGCGATGCGCGCGGCGTTTCTCTCCGGCGAGGACGTCCACCGCGTCACGGCCTCACAGGTGTTCGGCGTGCCGCTTGAGGACGTCACCGCCGAGGAGCGCCGGAGAGCGAAGGCCGTGAACTTCGGCATCGTGTACGGCATTTCCGCCTTCTCGCTCGCGCAGGACATCGGCGTCGGCTACGGCGAGGCGAAGGAGTATATGGACGCCTATTTCGCGCGCTTCCGCGGCGTGCGCGATTACCAGAAGGAAGCCGTCCGGCGCGCCAAGGCGCTCGGCTACGCCGAAACGCTCTTTCACCGGCGGCGCTATCTGCCGGAGCTGAACGTTCCGGCGCTGCGCGCGTTCGGCGAGCGCGTCGCGCTCAACATGCCGATTCAGGGCACGGCGGCGGACGTTATAAAGCTCGCCATGGTGCATGTGGATCAGCGGCTTCGCGCCGAGGGCATGAAGGCAAAGCTCATATTGCAGGTGCACGACGAGCTGATCGTCGAATGCCCGGAAGCGGAGCGGGAAAAGGCCGTGCAGGTGCTGCGCGAGGAAATGGAACATGCCGTAGCTTACACCGTGCCGCTCACCGCGGACGCCGGCTGGGGCAGAAACTGGGCGGAGGCGCACGGGACATGATCGTTCGCAGAGCGGAGCTTTCCGACATTCCCGCCGTTGCCGCGCTCGAGCGCGCCGAATTTCCGGACGGCGCGGACGAAGGAATGCTCGCGCGCCTTTGGGAAACGGACGGCGGCGTCATCCTCGCCGCCGAAGAAGGGAATGACCTTCTCGGCTACGTCTGGGCGCGCTTCGTGCTCGACGAGGGCGATATCGGCAACGTGGCCGTGGCGCCGGACTCTCGCCGCCGCGGGATCGGCGCGGCACTTCTGAAAGCGCTTTTTGCCGAAAGCGAGCGGCGCGGCGCCGCCGTTTTACAGCTCGAGGTGCGCGAGAGCAATCTCGCCGCGCGGCGGCTCTATGAAAAAAACGGCTTTGAGATCGTGGGAAAACGAAAAAACTACTATGAAAAACCGGCGGAAGATGCTATTCTGATGTCGAAATTCTTCCAAAAAGAGGCGGAGTAACGCAATGCTGATATTATCCGTGGAATCCACGTGCGACGAGACCGCCGTCGCCGTGACCGAAAATGGACGAAAGGTCCTCACCGACCAGATCTTCTCACAGGCCGACCTGCACGCCGTATACGGCGGCGTCGTGCCGGAGATCGCCTCGCGCAGCCATGTGGAGGTCATCTCGCGGCTGGCTGACCGCGCGATCGCGGCGGCGGGCGTGAAAAAGTCCGAGCTTGACGCCGTGGCGGTGTCGTATGCGCCGGGACTCATCGGCGCGGTGCTCGTGGGCGTGAATTTTGCCAAGAGCGCCGCGGCGGCGCTCGGCATCCCGCTCATTCCGGTGCACCACATCCGCGGCCACATCGCCGCAAACTACATTGCCTATCCGGAGCTTGAGCCGCCGTTCCTCTGTCTTGCCATCTCCGGCGGCAACACGCTGATCGTGGACGTCCGGGACTACACGGATATGGAGATTCTGGGCGCCACCCGGGATGACGCCGCTGGAGAGTGCTTCGATAAGGTGGCCCGAGTCCTGGGCATCGGCTA
>ENA-ORNQ01002591-ORNQ01002591.1-human-gut-metagenome-genome-assembly--contig:-NODE-2591-length-11948-cov-2.830152_pt1 | contig 11948 bp, 11 predicted proteins | sample MGYA00242116_ERZ509024 | MGnify/ENA primary metagenome ERZ509024 (study PRJEB26280, sample SAMEA2338697) | human gut metagenome | biome: human gut; feature: human-associated habitat; material: faeces...
CTACCACAAGCGTTCGCTCAACTCCAACGGCGGCTGGAACAAGACCTCGAATCTGGCTTTTCTCAATGCGCCCATCCTGGCATACAGCGATGAGATCCGTTCGGCCGTGCTGGTGGTTCACGGCGAGAAAGCCCACTCGCGCTATATGGGCGAGGACGCATTCAAGAAACTGAAAGGCGACAACAAAGAGTTGCTGATTGTGCCCGGTGCCAGCCATACCGACCTTTACGACAACTTCGACAAGATTCCGTTCGACAAGATCGAGGCGTTCTACCGCGAGAACCTGAAATAAATTTGGTATGACGGAATCCCCGACCATTGCGCCGGGGATTTTATTGCCCATGTAAAAGGTCGGGAATCATCCCTCAAATTGACCTTTTCTGCAATGTTATTTGAGCCGCAGGACAATCATGCCGGACGGTCTTTGCCGTACCTTTGCACCGTAACGGATAAGATGATAAAGAAGATGGAAAAGATTTCAGGAACGGACAACAGCCTTGTGCTGCATTTCCCGACGGGAGACGTCGAATGCCTCGGAGGAAGCGCCCCGGCATGGAGAGAGATAGTGGATAACTCCCACATACATATAGCAGGAAACGGCAACCGGGTGAACCTGCATTTCGGCTCGGAAGAGGAAGCGGTAAGGCTATTGCGCAATATCGCCTTCAATATCCTGATTATTGGGGACGGCAACGAGATGAACGTGGACAAGTCACTGACCGTCTGCCACAATGGCGGTCGGGGTATGTTCGGGATGCACCTTGCCATCGGCACGGCGTTCGACCCGTGGACGGGCACTCCGCGCACGGCGAACAACTGCCGCATGGACATCGGCGAGCATGTTATCACTTGTGGGGCGGTCATCTACCTGCAGGAGGACGGCTCGCACATCACCATAGGACGCGATTCGATGATCGGGTGGGGTGTGGACATCTGGTGCACGGACGCGCATACCATCATGGTTATGGAGGGCAACCCGACCAACCATCCGCACTTCATCGAGATCGGCGAGCACGTGTGGGTTGGCAAGGACGTCAAGATCGGCAAGAACGTGCGTATCGGCAGCGACAACATCATCGGCTGGGGCAGCATCGTGACCAAAAGCTTCGAAAGCAGCAACCAGCTGTTGGTCGGAAGCCCCGCCAAGGTCGTCAAGACCGGAGTACGGTGGGACGGGCGTACCATCAAAGAATACATGAAAGGGAGCGGAAGATGAAAAAGGTATATGCCATTAACGGCAGTCCGAGGCGGAACAGGAACAGGGCCACGCTCCTTGACAAGGTATTGGAAGGATGCCGGGACGCTTTCCCGGGCATGGTGGAAACGGAGCGCATCAATCTCGGAGACCTGCACTATACCGGCTGCAAGAGCTGTTTCGCCTGCAAGCTGAAAGACGGACCGAGTTATGGGACGTGCGCCCTTCGGGACGACATACGCCCCGTGCTGGAAAAAATACGGACTGCCGATGCCGTCGTGTTCGGTTCCCCCATCTATTACAATACCATAACGAGCCTGCTCCACGCTTTCTACGAACGGCTGTTCTTCCCATACCTGACCTATAAGAAAGGTTTCCCGACACTGGTGACGAACAGGATGAAAACCGCCTGCGTTTACACGATGAACGTGACAGAACGGGATATGCTGGAGCGCGGCTATCGGGACAACCTGCGCTCATTCGAGAGGTATCTGGAACTGTATTTTTCCAAGCCCGGCCTGCTGTACGCCTTCAACACCTGCCAGTTCGACGACTACTCCAAGTATGTCTGCGGGGCATTTTCCGGCGAGGAGAAGATGGCATACCGCACGGAGTTCTTTCCGAAGGACTGCGAGGCCGCTTACGCACTGGGACTGAATCTGCTAAAATGATAAGGAACATAATGAGACGACGAATGATAACTTTCCCCGACGGGCGGCAAGTCTGCCCGCTCGGACAGGGGACCTACCAGATGGGGCGCCGGCGCAGCGAGGAGATACAAGCCCTGCGTCGGGGCATCGACCTCGGACTGACGCTGATAGACACCGCCGAGATGTACGGTACGGAAGATCTCGTAGGCGAAGCCGTAAGGGAGTGCCGTGACAAGGCTTTCATAGTCAGCAAAGTTCTTCCGGGCAATGCCAGCTACGAAGGCACGAAACGGGCCTGCGAACGGAGTCTGCAACGGCTCGGCACGGATTACATCGACCTTTACCTGCTGCACTGGATCGGACACTACCCGTTCTCCGAGACCGTCCGTGCTTTGGCGGAGTTGCAGCAGGAAGGGAAAATCCGGCAATGGGGTATGAGCAACCTCGACGTGGCGGACATGGAGCATATCCTTTCCCTGCCGCACGGCAAGGAGTGTGCCGCCGATCAGGTACTCTACAACCTGCGCGACCGGGGCATCGAGTACGACCTTATCCCGTGGTGCGGACGGCACGGCATACCCGTGATGGCCTATACGCCGCTCGGTGAAGGACGGTTGCGCAACCACAAGACGCTGGTGGAGATAGCCCGCAGGCACGATGCCACGCCCACACAGATCATGTTGGCATGGGAGATGCGCACACAGAACGTCATCGCCATCCCCAAGGCAAGCAGCATCGCCCATGTGGAGGAGAACGCCCGCAGCCTCGCTATAATCCTGACGGAAGAAGACCTGCGCGACATCGACAAGGCGTTTCCCGCACCGACGCGGAAAATAGCGTTGGCCGGATGGTAAGCAAACAAGGTTACGCCATGCACATCGCCATTACCACCTTACCGGGATATACGCCGGAGGAGAAGAAACGGCTGGCAAGAGCGCTGAAGGAAACGGCCGCATCGATAGGTGTCGCTTCCTTCACCGTTTCGGTCTCCGTCAGGTTAAAATAAGTAGGTCATGTCTTGGGATTATCTGAACAGCGAAAACGAAGAGGTAAAGAAAGCCTTTTCGCGGATCAGTGAAACGGAGAAGGCTTTGCGGAAAGTCCTCGACAATTACCGCCCCTCGGTCATGAAAGAACGATACTTTACGGGAGAAGAAGTATGCGCCTACCTGCATATATCGCCCCGCACGTTGCAGAACCTACGGGACACACAGCAGATACCTTTCACCGTTATCGGCGGACGAAACATCATCTATCCCGAATCCGGCATCCGGGAAACTCTGCTCGACAATATGCGGCACATTGAGGAACCGTTCTAATGCAAAAAGGTGTGGCTGACGCAGAAGATCGACGAAAGGAGTCGTTCTTCTATGGCAACTGTCCGGAAATTCCGAATAGTTCAAACCGAGGTTCCCGGTTAGCCCGATACAACAGAGTAAGTATAACATCAAATCCCCGGCCTACGATAAGTAGGTCAGGGATTGCTTTATGTTAATTAACCCTTAATTTCTATCTGTATTCGGGCAAATAATCCTGCCGGGCATGTTGGGCGAAAGGTTCGCCTTTCGTTTTCTCCATCGCCGCTTCATACACGGCCTCGACGCTGATAAATCCTCCGCATCGACGGAACAGCTCACCGTCTATTCCCACGTCGAACCTCAGGTCGGGCGACTGACGGTTGTACTCGTCCAGCTTGCCGTGGCAATGCCCGTGCAGCATGACCGAGCCGTGGGGCTTGCGGTTCCAAGTCAGCAATGGATAGTGGCACAGGTTCAGCACCATGTTCTCCGCCAGCCGGGAGCACATGCTCGGACGGACCGTCAGGTCGAGTATCTGTGTAGTGGTCTGGAAATAGTTCGAGTAGGCTTTGACCGAACCATCGTGGTTACCAGTTATGAGGTATTTACGTCCGGGCAGTTTCTCCAGCAGATGCCGGGCGTCTTCGCTTTTGAAGAATGTCAGATCGCCGAGGATGTAGATCATATCCTTCTTGTCTACTGTTGAACGCCAGAGGTCGAGCAGCCAGGCATCGTGTGCCACCGTATCGTCCCGGTCGGCAAAAGGCCTGTCCGTTTGATATCAGGGTGTGTTCCGGTGGCCGAAATGCAGGTCGGCGGTAAAAAATATCCTATTCATAGTGCTTCTGTCGTTTGTGGAGCAGCCTTCGCAGGACCGCTTCATGGGTTATAAAATTTGTTCTCAAATTAAGAGCTTCAATCGTGTTGTACAATGGATTCGTACATTCAATAATCGGTTTCATTTTTTCAAGTTTTAAAACAGTAGCCAATAAAAAAGAGATACTGCCTTCGGGCAGTATCTCCTATGATAGCCGTGAATTATTTTTATCAGAAACTACGCATACGAATAAACCGCCCTGGCCGGGGTATTTTAATAATCCCGTCCCAATGCTCAGGTAATGGAATGTTTCGAAAATTTCTCATGTATTCGTATTCAGTGGGTTACGACACAAAGGTAAATACTCTTTGTTGAACTTTATAATCTTGAGAGAAGAAATTTAGCGTAAGTTTACTTTTTCAATACAGAATATTCGAAGTGCAATTTCGCAAGAAATCGTATATTTAAAAATATTTTTTGCTCTATTCATCCTACAAGTGCTATGTTAGTAGTAGAAATTTATTATTTTTACTTAAATTTTTCAACTTATGTCTCAACGCATTCAATATATAATTTCCGAGATTAAAGACCAATACCTTATAGAAGACTCACTCAGACCTTGGATTATCGGTTTCAGTGGAGGCAAAGATTCTACCGCATTATTACAATTAGTGTGGTATGCTTTATTGCAAGTACCCGCAGATAAACGTAAAAGACAGATCCACGTAGTTTGTAATGATACTTTGGTGGAAAATCCTATCATTCAGGAATATGTCAACGAAGTTTTATCTAAAATATCACAGGCTGCAGTTGAAAAAGGATTGCCCGTTTATGTGAATAAAACTATACCTCGACTTGAAGATACATTTTGGATTAACGTGATTGGGCGTGGCTATCCTGTGCCAAATAATGCCTTTAGATGGTGCACGGATAAGATGAAAATCAAACCTACATCCCGATTCATTTTAGAACAAGTAAATGAAAATGGAGAAGCAATAATTCTAATTGGTACTCGAAGTGCGGAAAGCGCAACGCGTGCAAGGTCGATCAAGAAACGGGAAATTAAAGGTAAACGATTGACAAAACATCCCCACCATCCGAATACATTTGTATATTCGCCAATAAAAGACTTATTTTTAGAGGAAGTTTGGTATATTATTAATGCAATGACTTCTCCTTGGGGCGCTGATAATTCCAAACTGTTTCAAATTTATTTTGATGCAAGTGCAGATGATTATGAGTGCCCAACAATAGTAACAGACAAAAGTCATGGTGCTTGTGGACAAAGTCGTTTCGGCTGTTGGACTTGTACTGTTGTAAAAGAAGATAAATCTTTAACTGCACAAGTTGCTAAAGGGCAAACATGGTTACAGCCGTTATTGGCACTCAGGACAAGCATGTTTGATGAAAGGAATATATCAGATAACAGACTTCCTACTCGAAGAAATGGCCAGAACGCAGTTAGTAATGAAGGACATAATCAAGGTAATTATACACCAAAATACAGAGCCAGATTATTGGAACAACTTCTATATGCTCAAAAAGAAATGCAGAAAGAGCATCCAGAGATCGAATTAATTACTAATCAAGAGTTAGTGGCTATTCAGGTTGTATGGCACCGTGATTTGTTGTTTGAATACAAAGTATCTGATATATATAACCGGGTTTACGAAAGAGAATTTGAAATGAAAAAAGATGCGGAAAAAATTCAGCGGGAAATCGACCTACTTAAATCAGTATGTGAAAACCCGTTAGATTTCGATCTAATCCAAGAGCTCCTCATTATGCAGAAAAACAAAGCGCTTCTAAATAGGAAAAGAGGTTTGAAAGATGATATGGAGAGGGTTATAGAAAAATACATTAAAAAAGCTACCGCATAATGTATATCAAAGAAATAGAACTTAATAACTTCCGAATATATAAGGGAGTTAATAGAATTGCACTTCTTCCGTCAGAAGATAAGAATATCATCGTCATTAGTGGAAAGAATGGCTTCGGAAAAACCACTTTTCTCATGGCTTTAGTTTGGTGCCTTTATGGAAAGCAGATGGAAAAAGTTGATGAATTATACGAGAAAGAGATTAAAGACAAAGGAAATTACACAAAATATATCTCCAATAGTTTGAACCGAAAAGCATATCGCGATGGAGAAACGGAATTTTCTGTGTCAATTACTTTCTCCGATGTGAAAATCCCAGATATAACATGTAAGGAAGTTACAATACGGCGTTCATATAATATAGTTTCCAGTACTGCGGATAAAGTTGAAGTTCTTATAGATGGTCGATATAATGAATTAATTGACGATTTAACAAAAGATAACCAACGTGGAGAGGAAATTTTTATTCGCGATTTTATATTGCCGATCGAAATAGCCAAATTTTTCTTTTTCGATGCCGAAAAAATAGTTTCTTTGGCCGAGGTTACTTCCAATACTCAAAGACAACAATTAAGCAAAGCATATTCTGAAGTGTTAGGAATTCAAAAATATGAAGACCTTAAAGCTAATCTTGAGGAAAAACAAGACGAATATCGTCGTCGGTCAGCAAAGCCTGAAGAAAAAGAAGAGCTATCGCAATTAAGTGCAGATATATCAAAAACTGAAACAAGAAAAGCATCGTTGCTTAATCAAATTGAGGATTTGCGGCATGATAAAAATCAGAAAGAAAGAGAGGCTGATGATATTCAAAGACGACTTATTCGAGAAGGAGATAAAATGTCTGTCACTGAACTGAATGACCTGAAGTCTACCCGAGATAGATTGGAAGAAACCAAGATTGCAATACAAGAAAAACTTCGAGAACTACTCGATATTATTCCTTTTGCCCTTGCTGGAGAGACTCTTGCGAGTGTTTCAGAACAACTTCACAATGAGAGGATAATCTCTGAGCAAAAGTTCCGACAAGAAGATGTAGCTGAGAAAATAGACCTTATTAGAGCTGATATTGAAAGGGAAAGGCAAAAGTCGAATATTATCATTGACAATGTTCGTATTAGGGATTTCTATGAGGATCAGATCAAGAAATCAGTGAAAAAATATTTCTATTCCGACTTAGTCGATATTCCTGATAATATAAAAACATTGCATGATTTCTCTAGTAGCGAAGTCAATGAGTTTAATCAACTGGTAAACACTATTAAGCATAGTTTCAAGGAAACTTTTTCACAAATAAATGTAGAGTACTCTTATGTGAAAAACCAAATTGATTCCATCAGTCGAAAAATAAGAGACGCTGAGAAAAGTGCAGAAGATGACCATATTGCAAAACTCCGAGCAGATAAAGACTCCCTGGATCATCAAATAATTTCTCTTGGGAATGATATAGAGGCACTGTCAATGCAAATAGGTGAACTGAATAACCAGAGTAAAACATTCAAACAAAAGCAAGAGCTTCTGCGTAAGCGCATTGACGAATCAAGTGTTTATTCGGATAAGGAACAAAGAACGAAACAAGTTATTACTGAGCTTCAGACATTTATAAATCTTTTCAAAGAAGAAAAAAAGAAGTCGCTTGGGGAGAAGATGTTAAATGCTTTAAACTTACTGCTTCACAAACAGAACTTCATTACTAAAATCGATGTCGATATTAGCCTATCTGGAGATGACATAGATATTATTCTGTATGATAAAAACGGATTAATTATCGACAAAAGTTCCTTATCAATGGGAGAGCGCCAAATGTATGCTTCTGCATTGCTTAGTTCGTTAGTAGATGAATCCGATATAGAATTCCCTGTATTCATAGATAGCCCTATGCAGAAATTTGACGAACAACATGCCGAAAACATTATAAAACATTTCTATCCCAATGTTTCCAACCAGGTTATCATCTTCCCTTTAATTAATAAGGAACTTACAGAGAAAGAATATTGCTTGTTAAAGCCTAAAGTCTGCAAGTCATATTTAATTAACAACACTACTACGGATAGTTCGGAATTCATTGAAACAACACCCGCTACATTCCTTGAAACATATAAAAGTCTATATAATGCAAATTAACATTAAAACATCCGAGCAAAATCAGGACGTGGTTAGGAAATTAACTACAAAGCTCCCGTATGGTACGAAAGAGAATGTTATCGCTCGAATAGCCTTGGGTTATTCGTTGCAAACAGGAAGAAGGTTCCTTCCTAATGAATTTTCATTATATGACTCCAAAGGGAAAGAGTACAAAGATCATATCTTGTTCGAGGCAAAATACAGGGATTTTTTCATCGCTTTAGTCTGCCAACACTATGGTCTATATAAAACGGACGATAATATACCAAAGTATATTAAGTTGCATATTGATCATGGTTTAGAGTTGTTGGATGGAATTTTCCAAGATAGTATAAATTATACATTTTTTGACTTTTTACTCGAATATATTGAAAAGGGGATATTACCATTAACTGATTTGAATGTATCGTTGGATGCTGTAAAGAATAACCAACAGCGTATCGAAAAATCTTATTACTCTAATCCAATACGCATACAGGTTGGCTCCTCAATAGACACAAACCGACCCATATATCTAAACATAAACGACACTTCTATATACAATAATTGCCATATAGCAGTAGCGGGAAATTCTGGTACAGGAAAGACTCAATTTGCATTAGAGTTCATATCTCAAATGTACGAACAGTCCAGTGGACACGTTAATTTCATTTACTTGGATTTCAAAGGCCTGAAGCGAGAAGATGTCAAACTGCTTGATTCCTTTTTCCAGAACACCAAAACGACATTTATCAATGTCCCAGACACAAAATTTCCAGTTAATCCTTTGACATTTATCGATAATGTTAATGAGGTTAATAGAACTATGGGGATTGACAAGTTTGTGGATATAGTATGTAAATATTCTAATTTAGGAATTAAGCAAAAAGGCAAACTGCGTGAAGCAACTTATGAGGCCTTTTTAGAGCAAAAAGGAGGCACATACCCGACCTTAACGCAGGTCAACGAACAGTTACAGACGTTAGTTGGTGATAAAAAAGATATTCTAACAGAAATGATGGATGAATTGAGTCGGTATCCTATTTTCATTGATGATCCTAAAAACGAATCCAATTTTTTCAATACGAATTTATATCTATCACTGTCTGGGGACCTATCCAATTCTCTACGTTTTACTTCGCTTTTTCTTATCATAAATTACATTTATAATACATTTATGAACATGGAAAATTCTCCTGTTGAAAACAATGTAAAGGCCTTAAGATATGTAATATTGATTGATGAGGCACACGTTTTATTCAAAGAGAAGAAGTACCAAGATATTTTAGAGAAATTGTTGAGAGAAATTCGATCGAAAGGGGTTAGCGTTGTTCTCCTTTCTCAAGGCATTGATGAATATAATCAGCCTAATTTTGATTTTTCTTCAATGTGTGAAATTTCATTCTTACTTGATATAAAGGATAAGAATATAAAATCCATGGAGAAATTTATGGGCTTATCTGGCAAAAATAGTGCGATACTTGCACGTAGTATGGAGCAAATAGAGAAAGGACAGGCCATATCAAACATCAAGGAATACGATCTTGTGAAAAGATTTAATGTAAAGCAATACTGGGAAAGAAGTAAATAATCTTTGGGGACTATTTCGGATTCTTGGGAAATAAGTACCTTGATACAGACCTCTTGTTAAGTACGATATGATCTTTGACGACCCCTCTTTAACTTACTCTTTGGGATATAGTGTCTTCATTGATCATCATTAGAGATTGAGCAATCGACAAAAAGATTGTTACTATCAACAAATATCATGATTGTATGTGTTATAAAAAAACGGTCTTTGAGTTGAGTGAATAAATCGTTTATCGAGCCATCCTAAATTTACCCGCAATTTTTTCGCTCAGCATATCCATATCCCGGCCTATCTTGTCATTCGTGATCTTGGCATAAATCTGCGTGGTGGTGATATGCTTGTGGCCTAACATCTTGCTGACCGTCTCCAGCGGTACGCCCTGAGAAAGAGTAATCGTGGTGGCGAAAGTGTGCCTCGCGACATGCATCGTTGGATTGAACGACAATCCTGCATGACGCGCTACATGACGCAGGGACATATCCATCGAAGCACAGTCCTTGACCGGAAACACCTTATTATCCGGTAACCGCAAGCGGCTGTACCTTTCAACGAGACTTTTGGCTACAGGTAGGAGTTTGATCCTAAACTGCGTACCCGTCTTTGCCCGGTTGTCGATAATCCACATATCGCCCCGTTCATCCGTGTGAATATCATCATGGGAAAGTTTCTGTACATCGGCATAGGCCAATCCAGTGAAGCAACAGAATACGAAGATATCACGTACAATGGCAGTTTTATAATTGGGAACTTGCACGTCCATGACCGCCTGCAATTCCGATTCGGACAAGAAACGGCGGTCGCGATACCACTCTAAATCCTGCGAAAGGGTCTGAAGCAATCCATCCGTTCTTAAAGGCCGTATAGCTCATCAGTTTCAGTTTCTTGATTGCATTGGGTAATGTCCCCGGTAACATACCCCGAACTGTCGATAGGTAAACCACGTACTTTTCAATAAACTCCCGTTTCAACTCTTTAAAAGGAATATCCTCTACCTTATACTCGTATTGCAGAAATGCTGCAAGGCGTCTGTACTGCTTGCGGTAGTTTTCCAGCGTGGAGGCTTTGCGGTCTTTGCCTACCCGGTTCTTCTCGAAATCGTTCAGGTACTCATCGAATGTTTGCAGCAGGAGCTGATAGCCGTCCCCGAAACCCAGCCATGCATTCTTGACCTTTTCGGCAGTAACGTACGCATCCCTGTCGCAGATGTGTTGGTACTGCTTTCCGATATTGGTCTTGATATTCTCCAGTTTCTCATTGATGCATTGAGCAACGATGCTTTTACCCGAGGCTTTGTTGGCTTTGGTATCCCACAGCTTGGGCGAGATAGATAGTTTACAACTGAACTGCGAGATCGTTCCGTTGATGGTAATGCGTCCCATGATCGGAGCTTTACCGTTCTGCTCGGCCTGTCGTTTCAGATAGAACAAGACCTTAAAAGTGCTTCTTACCATAACTCTAAAAACTTTTTGCAATGATACATGACTTAGAGTTATCCGAGGTTATGAAATCCGATGCAAGAAACGGAAAATCAATACATTAAAAGCAAAATCCGGAAAGAGATTGCGGTAACGATTTGGTAACGCAACTCCTTCCGAACTATGCCTTTTCGTGCGGTTTTAACACTTGACTACTTTCTAATAAATAGCGATAAATCGCAGTAGTAGTGTTATTTACGCCATATTACTCTCATCCCATTTTTAAGGAGGCCCTTTTCGGGCCTCCTGTCCTCTGTTTGGCGATTACGGGTCACTTACTTATTCGTCTTTCTGGTCGGCATCCCGCTCGATCTGCTCGCTGAGCCATTTCAAAAACGGGGTCCGTCCGTTTTTACGGTTCCGGATAGCCAACAGTCGGTTGTAGATATGCGGCAATCTGACACCGAACAATCGCTCGAAAACGGCTGCAATCTCCTGAATGCCGCATCGTCCTCCGTTGATACACCGGCCGACATAAAGACCGTAGACGATCTCGACCAAATCGATCTGTTTGCCCGACCAGTTCAGACGTAAGGCTCTGTTTTCGGTCGGCGAAAGATCCGAACCTTTCGCCTGGGATGCGAACATCAAAACAATCTCCTCTTCGCTTTTCAACAAGCGGATAATATACTCGCTCTCTTTACCGGCCACCTCGTAGACCTTTTTAGCCGACGCAAGTCTGATCCGTATTTGGCGCAAAGTGCGGAACCTCTGAACGGGATTCTTTTCCTTCGCATAATAGTCTTTTGTCAAGCGGTTGAACTCAGCCGTAATTCGTTCGTAATCCTGCATACCGGTCAGGTCGACCATTTTGTTGGAAAAAGTTTGGGTGTTTTTCATAAGATTGGGATTTATGGTTAGACTTACGGGTGAGCGTTATAAGGATTCGTATATCGAATCTACTGAATAATATACTACACATATAAAAAGAAAGCCAATCTTC
>ENA-ORNQ01002592-ORNQ01002592.1-human-gut-metagenome-genome-assembly--contig:-NODE-2592-length-11944-cov-24.930776_pt1 | contig 11944 bp, 18 predicted proteins | sample MGYA00242116_ERZ509024 | MGnify/ENA primary metagenome ERZ509024 (study PRJEB26280, sample SAMEA2338697) | human gut metagenome | biome: human gut; feature: human-associated habitat; material: faeces...
AAGCCCATGCTTTTTGCGTCCACCTTTTCCAGAAGCTCCGGGACAAGATGGTTAAGGCGAACATAGCGGAGCACCTTTTTATAGTTCATATCGTGCTCCTTGCCCACGATCTCCACCGAGAGCTTGCCCAGGGCCTCCGCCTCCTTGTCATTTTTGGGCCGGGCCCCCTGGCGCTTGATGGCCTCCACCTCCAAATCCAGGAGCTTTGCCAATTCGCTGGGGAGAGGATCGCCCCGCTGCTTGTTGCTGTTCCGCATTTCCCGGACAGCTTCAAGATCGGTCATCTCGCGGACGATACAGGGCATTTCCTCCAGCCCGGCCCGTGTACCACCATGATGGCGGCGGTGGCCCGCGATAATCTCATAGCCCTTGCCGTCCTTTTCCGGGCGGACGGTGGCGGGGGTCATAATGCCGTGTTCCTTGATCGTCCCCACCAGATCGTCCATCGCCTTATCGTCCTGCACCTTGTAGGGGTGCTCCCGGAACGTATGGAACGGATGAAGCTCCGCCATTTTCAGATAGACGATTTTTCCCTCTTCCACCGGGCGGGGCGGCACCTCCGGCGTGGGCGGCAGCTTGATCTCCGGCGGCGGGACTGCCGCCTCCTTGACGGGAGCGGCCTTGCCCGGCTTTACCGCCTTAGCGGATTTAGACACAGGCGCACCGCCGGAGCCCGTTTCCTTGCCCTTGTCAGCTTTCTTACCTCTGGACACTTTGTCCCGAACAGCGGGCGGGGCCTCCTCACGGGCCGCCTTGTCAACCTTAGACGGGCGGCCTGTGCGGGGCTCCGCCGCTTTCTCCTTTTTCCCCGCAGACACCGCAGCCTGCTCTTTCGGGGGACGGCCCCGGCGCTTTTTCGGCTGATCTGCCTCCGGCGCTTTCTTTTCCGGGGCGGTAGTAGAAGCCTCCTTGCCGTCCTTATCAGCGGCCTGGATGTCCGAGAGGTTGATCACCTTGCCGGACGGGGCGGGTGTATCTTCGCCCATGCCGGGAAGAACAGTCTGCTGTGTGTGCTTGTCGGCAGACGGCGGATCGGGCTCCACATGATCGGGGGCCGCTTTATCTTCACCAGAAACAGCAGGAGCATTATTTTCCTCCAGCGGTGGCAGATCACCCTGGCCGGGCGGGGATAGGGTTTCCGGGGGCTTATTTTCCTCCGGGCCCATGTTCACTTTTTCATCGGCCATTTGCTAACCTCCTTTTTGATGGAATGAAAAAAGGCCAGACCTCCCGGCCTGACCAGCAAAAATAACTCCCCCTTTCATTTTCAATTTGAAATCAGCACCACTCCTTTCCAAAACCAGGCCATAAAAAAACGTCGCTTTTCACAAAGAAACAGCGACGTTTTAGTGTAGGTTGGCTCGGTTTTTGTTGTGATTTATGATTATGCCTTTGTAAAGAAACCTAACCATTTTTGCAGTTGAAAATTCATTTGCAAACATTTCTCTAATAGCCACAACTCCTACAACAGGTTCATTTGCAACTTGATAGTTTGTTGCATTATTATCATACAGACTAACAATCATGTCTACATCGCTGGCATTAAAAGCGTCTACCCATTTATTTACTACTTCTTTCGGACTTAGCATATATTGTTATCCTCCTTTTTGACTAGAAATGCCATTGGTTTTCATCCTGCTATTAACTATCACTGCTGACTTTGCAAATTTAATTTATACTGCCCTCAATCCGACACTTTATAAATTCTATAAGCGCAAGTGTATTCTTATCCGCATTTTCCCATTTATCAGACAGGTTTCCCAAATAGGCTTCTTTCGCAATTTTAAGCGGTGTGGAAAGCGTCTCCGGCAATTGGGGCAAGACCCATTCAGCGGCAATATCTTTTGAAGCTATTTCTTCCGTTTCCAATGTATACCACATACGGGATAATGTCAATAATACATTTCTTTCGTCACCATCAAAACTGGAAATCAAACCAGGCAGAGAGGATTGAATTGCTCTTTTTATTTCTTGGAACGAAATAAAGGGAAGTAATTTAATGCTTTCCATACCTTTCAATGTCACACTGGTTTTTCTTGCCTGCCATAATAAAATAGCTATATCCGGGTCATAGCATGGTTGAGGGCTTTTTCCAGCTTCCATTTCTTCCCGCAGCCATTCTCCGTACATATATTCACATCTTGGCGGAAAATTCCACGGAACAATATCATTTTGACTGATAATCGTGACTTCCAAAGGTCTTTTTTCTATGCACCCTACTGAACTGGAAACAGTTAATAATTGCTTTGTCAAATTGTCCCTTATGTGGTCGCTCATATCTTGTGTGATAATAATCAATATATCTATATCGCTGTCCGGGTGTAAACCTCCCACTGTTGCAGACCCATATAAATATATCCCTAATATTTGATTATGGAATAGGGATTCCGCTATGGAAATAACCTGCATTACCTGTCTAGGCATCGTTTTTTTATCCATTTGATGTTCCATATTTGTCCTTTCTTCTGTTAATATCACAAATGCTTAAAACTAGCGGTAGGAAGTCCAGGGACATATACACTACATCCTCGGTTTCCTTCATCATCTGACTTTCATCGCCGTCAACAATGGTATCGACAGCGACAAGCAGGGCGATAATGACTTCACCCCATTTTTGAACATCATGAACGAATTTTACGCCCGCGACTCCAGCCGGAAGATACAGGCCATTTTCAAGTCACGCATGGAGAAGGGGCTGCGCTGTTCGGGGAGCGTCCCCTATGGCTACCGCCGCGACCCGCAGGACAAACAGCACCTTATCGTGGACGAGGAAGCCGCCGCCGTTGTCCGGCGCATCTTCCAGATGGTCATTGATGGGAAAGGCGTCCAGGTAATCGCCCGAACGCTGACCGAGGACAAGATATTGTCCGTGGGGCTGATGTAGAGAGCGTGGCCCCGGAGGTGCGCGGCATGAGCCAGACGGCCTTTCGTCTGCTGGTGGAGCAAATCTTTTCCCTGCCGGAAGTTGTCGCCCTGGTGGAGCGCATGACCGACCAGCAGGAGGGCGGATAATTGGCCCTGTTCCATTTCCATGTTACCCAGGTCAAGCGGAGCGCAGGACAGTCCGTTGTCACATCCGCTGCCTACCGCGCCGGAGGGCGGCAACGCTCCACCCGCCCCGGACGCGCCGCCGCCCTCTATGGTGCGGAGGATTGGCAATACCATCTTCGAGGTGTCGTTCCATTTCAGCACCACCAGCAGGGAAACCATGAGCGATAAAATCAACCGCCTTATCCGCCGGGAACTGGACGCATCATAATTTTTTCGGAATTTCCACACTATGCCCTTGACAAACCGAGCGAATAGGCGCGGTGGTGAACTACGCCAAGACCCGGCCCGTGTTCGATGGGTACAAGGCGGCCCTGTATAACAAGAAATATCTGGCGGAGCATGAGGAGGCGCTGGCCTCCTACCGGGCGGCCAAGGCTGCGATCAATGAGACACTGGATGGGACCAAGCTCCCGAAAATGGACGTTCTCAAAAAGGAGCGCCGGGAGCTGGCGGAGCGGAAGAAAAAACTTTACGCTCAATACCGGATAGCGCAACAGGAAATGCGTGAGGCTGTGGCCGTAAAGGCGAATGTCAAGACACTCGCCCTGATTGCCGTTTACAGATAGAATTAGGAAACCACTGTTGACCGAATCGGTTATTTATGATACACTATTCGCGAATAACCGATTCGGTCATTAAAGGAGAGAAACATATGGGCTATACAAAAGACGATTTGACAGAAGCGAAACGACAGATTGACTCTACCCTACACAAACTGCGGGAGGCATTAAAAACCTTGGAGGCAAAAGAAAATTCCCGGCGGTATCAGTCTCAAATAACCTTGACCAAAAGGCGGATAAGGGCTTTCGAGATTGCGGTTTCTCTGATTGAGAACCAGCTTGAAGAAACGACGGAGTGAGGCAAAACCAGTTGGCTGGAGAAAGGAGCGGCATATGGAAAAATTTTTAGCACTTCCAGAACACAAACAGGTAAAAATCAGAAACGCGGCACTGTCCTGCTTCGCCAAATTCGGATATGAGAAAGCATCAATTAGGGACATAGCGATTGAGGCAGGTATTTCCAAGGCGTCTTTATTCCAGTATTTTGGGACTAAGCAGGCTCTGTATGAATATCTGTTTCACTATTGCAAAGACAACATGACCCAGGCATACGACCACAAACTGTTGGATAGCAATACAGATTTCTTTGAGCGGGTTTGGGCAGCCAGTGTGATGAAAGTAGACAACTTAAAGCAAAATCCCTATATTTCCCAATTTATTGCCGCCGCTCGGATGGACAAATCCCCGGAAGTCCAGGCTTTCCTTACTCCGCAATTTGAAACAGCCACACAGGATACTGAGCTTATGATACTCAAAGAGCAAGATAGAGCAAAATTCAAATGCGCCGCCGATCCGGAGTTGGTCTTGCGAATGCTGATACTGATGGGGGAAGGAATGGTTGTTCATTACAGTCAAAATAAGGAAATGGACTATGGGGAAATGATGGAACAATTCAGAAAAATTCTGGATATGCTGAAAAACAATTTCTATCAGGAGGAATACCTAAAATGAGTGAGCCTGTCATTGTTCTGGATAAGCTGACAAAGAGCTATGGAAAACGGCGGGGTATTGACGGTGTTACATTCTCTGTCAATGCGGGTGAGATTTTCGGCTTTATCGGGCCGAATGGCGCGGGAAAATCCACCACGATCCGCACCCTGATGGGACTGCTGAATCCTACCGGGGGCCATGCCTCCATCTTCGGGCTGGATTGCAGTCAATACGCTGCCGAGATTGCCAGAAATGTGGGCTATCTTCCCAGCGAGAATTGCTATTACAACGATTTGAAAGTAAAAGATATGCTCCAATACACGGCGGATTTGTATGGTATGGACTGCCACAGCCGGATGGCGGAACTTGCGGAGAGGCTGAACCTGGATTTATCCAGAAAAATCAGAGACTTATCGCTGGGCAACAAGAAAAAGGTCGGTATCGTGTCCGCTCTGCTGCCCGCCCCCAAACTGCTGATTATGGACGAGCCTACCAGCGGACTTGACCCGCTGATTCAGCAAACCTTTTATGACATCCTGCGGGAAGAAAATAAACGGGGCATGACGATTTTTCTGTCCTCCCATGTGCTAAGTGAAGTGCAAAAGTTATGTGACCGGGTAGCGATCCTGCGAGAAGGAAAACTTGTCAGCGTTCAATCTATGGATGCCTTGCGGGAAAATGGATATAAAAAGATTTCTCTAACCGCCAGTGAGGCGATTGCAGACAATTTCTTCTCGATTCCCGGTGTTGCTAATCTTGAGCGGGGTCAGGACAAAAACTCTGTGTCGTTCATGTTTAACGGCAGCGCCATGACTATCATGGACAAACTTCACCAGTTGCAGTTGGAGGATATTTTGATTGAGGAACCCTCGCTGGAAGAAATATTCCTCCACTATTATGAGTAGGAGGCAAAATCATGGTCATTTTTCGATACGAATGGAAACGAAACCGGAAATATATCCTGATTTGGGCCGCTGTTCTTGCTGTCAGCATTTTTTCCATGACCCCGGTTTACTATGACATGATCGGAGCGCCCGGAGGTTTGTCGGATAATTTTGCCCAGGGCGGTTTCTTTGAAACGGTCGGCGTTTCCCTTTCCATGCTGACAGAACCGCTGGGGATGTATTCCTTTCTCAATTCATTTTTTATGATTGCCGGTGGTATTTTCGGTATGTACCTGGGCTTGTCCGTGTATACCAAGGAATGTACCGAAAATACGGCGGAGTATCTATTTACAAAACCCTGTGGGCGGAAAGCTATTTACTGCGGCAAGGCGCTGTGTGTGCTGGTTGGTGTATGTGTGGTGGGAGTTGCCTATTTAACTGCATCGTTCATGACTATGTCGCTGTTTCGGCCGGGATTTTTGTTGTCAGAGTTTCTTTTGCTGGCGGCATCCTTTGTTCTCGTTACTCTGCTCTTTGGCGGGCTGGGACTTCTATGGGGCAGCGTCAGACCGAATAACCGCTCTCCTCTGCTGACTGCTGGGCTGGTCGCTGTCGTGGCATATTGCATCACAGCGTTTTCCAGAACGATAGATAACCGCGTGATTGGGCTTTTGTCCCCGCTTTCTTATTTTAATCCATCGGCAATCCATGAGAATGGTTTTTATGAATGGAATTGTCTGTTTCTGTATCTGCTGTTAGCAGCGGCCTCTTTTATTTTCGCGTACATGGCCCTGCTGAAAAGAGACGTTAAATTTGCAGCGTAGGAGGCTGGGAAATGAAAGCGTTACTGAAAAAAGAACTGTGCCTCACAAGAAAACTTCTGTTGATCTGGATGGGAATCGTTCTGCTCCTGTGCGCCTTCGCTTACTTCGAGTATCTTTCTTTACAGGAGAACCTGGAGGAACTGGCAGGGCTGATACACGCATTTCCAGAGATTTTGACGATCATGGCCGGAGCAACAGAAGAAATGACTTCACCAATGGGATGGTATGGCTGCATTTATTATTGGGTCGCAATTCTGGTTTATAGCTATGCGGTCTACCTCGGTATCTCCTGCATGGTTAAAGAGAAGACGCAGGGGACAGCGGAATACATCTTTACAAAGCCAGTGAACCGGGGCCAGATTGTTATGGCTAAGATATTTGCCAGTGTATGCAATCTGCTTGTACTTACAGTATTCAGCGGCCTATGTAACTATTTCGCATCCGTTCGGCCTTTAGGCGGGCTTGAAAATCGGGGAGCTGCCATTACAACTACGATGGGAATGTTTCTGACAACAATCGTTTTGTTCGCCCTCGCATTTCTGGTATCCAGCCTCAGTAAAACATACAAAAGAACGGCCCTGTTCGGAACGGGATTACTGTTGGGATGCTATGGCGTTTACATCGTTGCTGAACTTCTGGAATTTCGGCTGCTGTACTATTTTACTCCGCTGAAATATTTTGATGTTTACACCGTAGCAAGAGAAGGGATCAGCCTGATTTTCCTCTTGCTGGCTGCTGTCATAACAACACTGTCTGTTGCCATAGCGAAAAAAATGTGGATAGATAGAGAGATAGGGATATGAGCTGATGCGCCCAGGAGTGGTGATAGAAAAATGGCACAGAATGTCCGCGAAAAAGGTTTTGAATGGTTACTGTGTCCCACTTGTGGCAGTAAGCCCCGTATAAAAATGCGAGTAGACACAGATCTAAAAAACTTTCCCCTCTTCTGTCCCAAGTGTAGACACGAAATTTTAATCAATGTAAACAATTTTATAGTTTCAGTTATCAAAGAGCCAGACGCATAGACGCAGAGCCGATAACGCGCAGAGCAAATGCGGTTATCGGCTCTTTCTACTTGAAAGATACGACAGCCGCTTAGGAGGTTATGCCGTGTCTTTCTATTTTTTCACACCCCTAATTTATCGTCAAAAAAGCCCGCCTCCTCTAAAGGACAGCCCTAATCAAGAGTGCGAAAATTGTAATAGTCCTGTCAGACTACTTGTACCCCCACGACAGGTCAATGTCCCGGCCTTTCCAATCCGCCGCGAACCGGGCGGCAGTGCGTTTTTCAACGTCCGCCTTCGTGCTACCTCCGCAAAATACGGGTTTTGAACCAGTATACTACACCGGGGGCAAAATGGCAATTGCTAATCGAAAGCAAGCAGGGCATCGGAATATCGTTTTCGATATTCCGATGCAGCTTGTTGGGGTTCCCCCAAGCCCCAGACCGGACGCTCTGCGTCCGGTCGAACACGCCTTCGGCGTGGCTTTTCCGCTCCCTCTGGTCGCTCATTCCTGCACATCCGCGCAGGAAGTAGTCGGCGCGTTCCGAGCCGATCAAGGGTGCGCCGGGGACGGCGCAGATTCCCCACGGGAGATCAGCCGGGTGATGGGGTCGATTACGATGATCTCCCGGCCCATCTGACGGGCATAGTTCACAGTTGCGCCGGTCCCGCTGCGCCGCACTCCGTTATAAACGGCCAGCAGAGCGGAGGCGTGTTCCACCATAAAGCGGTTGCGCTCCAGCATACAATTTTTGTGATAGTCCCGACTGACATAGACAACAGAATCGGCCCGCTCCAAGATGGAGCGGTAAAGTTCCCGCGATGAAGCTGACCACTTCTCTGCCTGCGCTGTGCAGGGGAGAATACAATGTAGCTTTATCGCGGGATTTTTCTCGCGCAGGGAGAGGACGGACAGGGCGGACCATGTATCGGTCGCTTCGGCCATCCCGGACAAAAATTGAGTATAGCCCGTCCCGGCCAATAAGCCGATCTGCTCCGTCAAGACCGCTTTCAGAGCCACACATCGGCTGTCCGTTTCGTCATAGCGCCACGGGAGTTTGTTCGGACGATGGCCCGTGAACGCACAGACCTTATTCTCCATCCTCATGGTAACGCTCCTGGTAGTCCTTCAGATAGCTGTCCAGGTAGTTGAGGTATTCATCCGCGCCACCCTCAATCGTCCGCAGGATAGCGGCGATCCTCCGGCGGCACTCCGCTTCCTCGCTCTCCGTCAGGGCATGGGCTTCTGTAAGGCTGGTGCTTTCACGCGGGGCAACTACATCGTTGATAATGTCATTAAAAAGGTTATCCAGCATGGCCTCCGGTGTGTCAAGCAGTTCCGCTCCGGCGGCTCCAGGTTCGTCAACCACAATCCAGACATAGCCGATTTTTTTGGAGTAGACTATATCAAAGTAGTTCTGGCCGTCAATGTAACACTCAAAGGCTTTGAGAATGGCGTCCAGCTTTTTCCTTACATCTTCGGTGTAGATCATCATATCAATTACAACCTTTCTTCTTTATCAAAATCATAGCACATCCAGCCTTTGTCTTTCATTCTAACCCGCTGAATCAAATTATACGCTTGCTTATAGATATAAGTAAGAAATAAAGGGAATATTGATACAATGGAGATAAAATTTAAGGCCATTTTTGGAGATTGCTATGTCAAAGCTGCTGGGCAACGAAATATTAGGGGAGAATATAAAAAGAATCCGCCTTTCCTGCGGACTAACACAGGAACAGACCGTAGCCAAATTGCAGGTCTTAGGTTCCCCACTCAGCCGTAGCACCTATTCGCTCATAGAAATGGGACGGGGTAATATTTTTGTAAATGATCTGGTCGGACTGCAACAGGTTTTCAATGTCAGCTATGAAGAATTTTTCAAAGATATACCGCCGTCCCGCAGTTCAAAGCAATCCCCATGATAAAAAGAAAAACAGCACCGTGCCGGACGCACGGTGCTGTTTTTGCATAGTCACCGCTCCGACTTCTGCTCCTGCTGCTGCGTCTGTTCCTCTGGCTCCAAGCCGAGGATTCTATCAACATTCTGCTTCATGGTCCGGTAGTCGATCATAAATGCGTACATACCAGGGTGGAAGTTTAAGGGCCAGTGCTTGGGTAAACGACCAGGAATGCATATTGACATTGTGAATAAAAAATGATACAATGTATATAATAAGAGCGAAAGGAGTTGCTATCTATGGCGAATACAAATATTAACATCCGTATGGACGCAGATTTGAAGCGGCAGTTTGAGGCGTTCTGTGCTGATATGGGAATGACGATGACAACGGCGTTCAATGTTTTTGCGCGTAAGGCGGTGCGGGAGTATAGAATACCCTTTGAAATCAGCGGCGATGTGCCGAACGCTGAAACCGTTGAAGCAATCAAGGAAGTAAAGAGAATGAAGGCCGATCCGAGCCTCGGCAAGACCTATTCCAATGTCGATCAGATGATGGAGGAGCTGCTTGCCGATGTATAACATAAGACCAACCACAAAGTTTCAGAAGGATTTGAAGCGTGTGAAAAAGCGCGGCTTTGATATTTCTTTGCTGACCGATATTATTAAAAAGCTGGCTGCGGGGGAGCCGTTGCCGGAGAAGAACAGGGATCACCAGCTTTCCGGGGACTATGCGGGGTGTCGTGAGTGCCACATTACGCCGGATTGGTTGCTGATCTACGAAGTGGACGGGGACGAGCTGATTTTATATCTCACCCGGACGGGATCGCATAGCGATTTATTTTAGGGGAAGGAGGAAAGGTCTATGAGCTGGGATAAAGAGAGGATCGCGCAGATACAGCTTCCCGATCCGGCAGACGATGATCCGCACCCTCGGCTGCTCCTGGAAGGTCGCGGCATACACGCAGGGCAGGGTTTTACGGCCCTGTTCCCTGATGGGTGGCACGAGATTACCCTGGAAGTAGCGTGGGAGCCGACAGGCCCCGGCTGCTGGTACATATCTACGCCGGGGTTTAAGGGCGTGTGTCCTGTGGGCCTGTTCGTAAAGGTATGAAAACGATCCGGCAGATAGCTGACGAGATAGGGGTATCAAAGCAAGCTGTTTTCAAAAAAATTAAGCGTGAACCACTGTCAACCAGTTTACAGGGGTTGACGGCAACGGTTGACGGTAGGTTGATGGTAGAGGTTGACGGCGAAAAGCTGATAAAACAGGCGTTTTCTGAAATTGCACCGTCAACCACCGACAACCAGTTGACGGGCGCGGTTGACGGTTTGGTTGACGCGCCGTCAACCAAAAATGCAGAAAAAACAGCAGAGGTTGATGGTGTGATTTCTGTTTTACAGGCCACCATCGACACGCTGCAGGGGCAGCTTGAAGTGAAAGACCGGCAGATCGAGCAGCAGGCCCAGACCATTACCCGGCTTACTGACGCGCTGGCCGCCGCCCAGCAGACAGCGGCAGCGGCCCAGGCCCTACACGCGGGGACAATCCAGCAGCAGCTTATTACCGGGGAGGCTGGAACGGATCAGCAGGAACCGGAACAGAAAAAAAGCTGGTTTTCAAAAATTTTTGGTGGCAGATAGGAAACAAAAGGATATTTTTTCGTCACTACAAGTTAAGAAAGGCGGTGTGATACAGTGAAAAAGATTGCTCTTGTTTTGGTGGCGGCTATGGTTTTGGTATTCACTGGTTGCGAAAAAAAGGAAACTATTTCAATGCCTTTTGATGTTGCTGATGTGAATAATATCGAGATGTATCGCAATGTTGTGCCAAACTCCGCTGAAAAGCAAGTCATTACAAAAACCGATGATATAGAGGATATTTATTTTCTGTTTTCGGGATTGGAGGTAAGCGATAAAAAAACGGAGCCTGTTGCTGGAGGGACAGTAACAAGTTTTCGGTTTAATCTCTCAAATGATACAAGTTATGAGATTATCTACTGTGCAGAAGCAGTAAAGTCAGGCAGACTGAAACTTCCAGAGGAGAAACTGGATTATTTTACAGCAGCTGATATTGAATCTTATTGGGACAACTACCAATATGAGATTGTTCCTGTAAGTGAGAATGAACTGCCGGGACAGGAAGAAACGCAAGAATGGGATAAAATCCCTATGGTAATGGTGGATGGCAAACTCTACTATGATACGGGGAAAGAAAGTACCATAAGTGGCCGTTGCGGGGTAATGGACGGGGAAATCACTTCATCGGTTGATGGCTCTGAGATACCGACAAAGGATAACCAATCTAATTTTGGAACAGGATTTGAATATCAATACGGGGCCGACAATACCATAGAGATTTTTATGAACGAGAAATGGATCGTTTTTGAGCAAAGAGAAGGAGCCGGAAATCAAGTCCGATATGGTGATCGGATGGTAGATGCGGAGGGCCTTTCCAAAGAAACGCTTGAATGGCTGGATTGGTATAATAGCTTGCCGGAAGAACAACAGTTAGCTGTAAGTGCTGTGCCGCCAGATTTGCTTGAAGAAAGCGGCCTTGTAAAAACAGAGGACGCAGAGGTTTCTGCACAGGAAGATGAATTGTGTGGCTATCCTCTTGCACCAGAAGAAGTAGAGTGACAACAGAAATTCTTGGAGACAGTTGTGAGGCTGCTTCTTTTAGCCCCCGGCAGGGCGCAAAAGCACTTTCATACTGCCAGCCCCGAAGGGGCGGCGGTGTGAAAGTGCTTTTGCGTTACTTTCTCACAAGAAAGTAACAAAGAGGTTGTG